>Ga0187846_10001125_pt1 | contig 15180 bp, 12 predicted proteins | sample TC_taG_FD_161473 | JGI IMG/M metagenome (GOLD analysis project Ga0187846, IMG submission 161473) | Biofilm microbial communities from the roof of an iron ore cave, State of Minas Gerais, Brazil - TC_06 Biofilm (v2) | ecosystem: Environmental > Terrestrial > Deep subsurface > Cave > Wall biofilm...
GATCGCTCCTCACCTTCGATGAATCGGCCCATTCAGCCTCTCCGTCGCCGAGATTCGCTATTGTGCGCCTCAGACGAGCGTTTTCACACAACCTCGACCCGTTCCGGTCAGCCTCCCAGGTTGATCCAGATGGACTTGGTCTGCGTGTTCGCCAGCACCGCTTCGAAGCACTTGTCGCGACCCTGGCCCGACTGCTTGTAGCCTCCGAACGGCATCGTCATGTCGCCGTGGTCGTAGCAGTTGACCCAAACGATGCCGGCTTCGACATCGCGCGCCAGCTTGTGCGCGGTGGTCAGATCGGAGGTCCAGATGCTCGCCGCCAGCCCGTAGATCGTGTCGTTGGCGGTTCGGGTCGCCTCCGCCGCGTCGCGGAACGGGATCACGGCGCCCACCGGCCCGAAGATCTCCTCCCGCGCGATTCTCATCGTAGGGGTGACCCCCGCGAACAGGGTCGGTGCGACATAGAAGCCGCGGTCCAGGTCGGCCGGCACCGAGCCACCCATCACCAGTTTCGCGCCATCGGATTTACCCGATTCGATGTAGCCGAGCACACGCTTCTGCTGATCTTCGGTCACGAGCGGCCCCATCGTGGTGGCCGGATCGAGCGGGTCGCCGGGGCGGAACGATTCGGCTGCCTTGGCGCGGAAACGCTCGACAAACTCATCGGCGAGCGCCTCGTGCACCAGCAGGCGGGAGCCCGCGCAGCACACCTCGCCCTGGTTGGCGAAGATGCCGTTGACCGCATACTCCACCGCGGTGTCCAGGTTGCCGACATCGCGCAGGATGATCTGCGGACTCTTGCCGCCGCACTCCGTGCTGACGCGTTTCATGTTCGATTGGCCGGCGTACACCATCATCAGCTTGCCTACCTCGGTGGAGCCGGTGAACGCGATCTTGTCCACGTCCATGTGCAGGCCGAGCGCGCGTCCGGCGTCCTCGCCATTGCCGTTGACGACGTTGAACACGCCGTCCGGAACGCCGGCTTCGGCCAGCAGCTTCGCCAGCAGCAGCGCGCTCAGCGGCGACTGCTCGGCCGGCTTCAGCACCACCGAGTTGCCGGCCGCCAGGGCCGGCGCCACTTTCCAGGCGGTCATCAGCAGCGGGTAGTTCCACGGCACCACGCAACCGACGACGCCCAGTGGCTCGCGCGTGATCAGATGCAATGCGGATGGGCCGGTGTTGGTGACGGCACCCTCGATCTTGTCGATCGTTTCGGCGAAGAACTGGAACGTGAGCACGGTGGCTGGTACGTCGGTACCGATCATCTCGGAGATCGGCTTGCCCATGTCCATGCAGTCGAGCAAAGCAAGATCGTCGGTGTGCTGCTCGATCAACCGTGCCGCCTTGTACAAAACGTCCATCCGGGCGCGCGGCTTCATTCGCGACCAGCTGCCGCTGCGGAATGCCTTGCGGGCGGCGGCAACGGCCAGGTCCACGTCCTTCGCTCCCCCTTGCGCCACCTCTGCCAGCACCTGGCGCGTGGCCGGGTTCACGGTCCGGAAGCGGGCCCCGGAAGACGCGTCGACGAACCTGCCGCCGATGAAAAGGCGCGTCTCCGGGCTGATCCTGGCGGCGCGGTCGCGCCAGTACCGGCCCGAAACGCGATCCGTACCCGTACTGATGGCAGTCATCTTGGCCCCCTCGAATGGACTCTTGATCCATCCATCTTTGGAGGATAACAAAGGGCCCACGCCCGATTTCTTATGGCTCGTTAGCGGACGCGCCACTTGCCGGGACCAGGTGTTCTTTCCCCATTTTTTTCGTCTGTCCCTGTGCGGGCCGTGGCTTCATCCGCCTTCCAAGCCCCCATGTCTCTTCGTCTACTGCTCAGAGGCGAGGCGGCCGCCGTGCTCTCCGACGGCCGCCGGATCGAGCTCGAGCGCAAGGAAGCCGGCCTGCTCGCCTACCTGGCGCTGGAGGGATCGGCCACGCGCTCGCGGGTGGCCGGACTGCTGTGGCCCGAAGGAGGCGAGGAGCGCGCCCGCAGCAATCTGCGCCAGCGCTTGACCCGGTTGCGCAGGTCGGTCGGCGAGATCGTGGTCGACGACGGACGGGCGCTGCGCCTCGCACCCGGGGTGACGCTCGACACCGACGGCGCCAGCCAGCTGCTGGCCACGCTGCACTACGACGACTGCGCCGAATTCGACGAATGGCTCGCACGGCGCCGCTGCGCCGGGCAGGCGCAGGAGCGCGAACGCCTTCTTGCCGAAGGACAGCGCCAGCTTGACGCGGGGCGTTTCGCCGAGGCAGTCGAAATGGCCGAGCGGGCGATTGCGGTCGACCCCGCCGTCGAAGAGGGCTACTGCAAGCTGATGCGGTGGTACTACCTTCGCGGCGATCGCGGGGCCGCGATCGCGGTGTGGGACCGCTGCAAGGAGGTACTGCGGCGCGAGTACGGCGTTTTGCCTTCGCCGCAAACGACGCTGCTGGGGCATGCGATTGTCGGGTCGCAAAGGCCGGCGACGATCCCGTGGCCGTACCGCGCCGTTCCGCTGACCGTCCTGCGGCCCCCCCGCCTGATCGGTCGCAGAAGGCCGCTGCAACAAATGCGAAGCGCCTGGTCACACGGCCAGATGTTCCTGGTGCAGGGCGAAGCCGGCATAGGCAAGACCCGCCTGCTAGCGGAATTTGCGGGCAACGACCGGGCCCTGATCAGCACGGGCGCACGCGTAGGTGACCGCGCTGCGCCGTACTCGACGCTTGCACGGCTGGTGACGGCAGCCAACGAACAGTTCCGTCCCGCGCTTGCACCGGAGGTGGCACTGGACGTCGGCCGCCTGCTTCCGCAGCTTCTGCCCGCGGGCCGCAAAGCGCCGGCGCTCGCGACTGACGCCGACGGGCTGCGATTCCTCAAATCGCTGCGGTCATACGCGCGTGCCTGCCGCGACGCCGGTGCCATGGGAGTGCTGATCGACGATCTTCAGTTCGCCGACAGCGCGAGCGCTTCCGTGTTGCACCACCTGTTCGACCCGGGGCGCTGCCTGCAGGAATCGTGGCGTGCCGGCTTCGCGACGCGCCACGAACCGGCCGCGGTCGCCTCGCGCGAGTTCGTCGAATCGCTGAAGACGAGCTGGCAAGTCGCGGTCGTCCGGCTCGATCCGCTCGAAACTACCGACGTCGCCACCCTGGTGCAGAGCCTGCAGATCGACGAGCTTTGCGCGAATGTGTGGATCGATGCGCTCGCGCGCCATGCCGGCGGCAACCCTGCGTACCTGCTCGAGACGATCAAGACGCTGCTGGCCGAGGGACCGGTGGCCTGCATCCCCGACACTTTGCCATTGCCGGCGACCGTCGAGGCGGCCATCCGTGGGCGTCTCGACCAGCTCACCCCTTCGGCGCTTGCGCTCGCCCACCTCGCGTCCGTGGCGGAAAGCGCATTTTCGGTTGCTCTGGCCTCAAAAACGCTCGCCCGACCGCCCCTGGAGCTGACCGCCGCTTTCGCCGAGCTCGAGAACGCACAGATCATGAAAGGCAGCGCGTTCGCCGGTCGCATCGTGCTGGCTGCGACGCTGCGCAGCGTGCCGGAGGCGATCCGCCAGGTCTTGTTGCAGTTGGTGGCCGAACACGTGGGGTCAGATCAACGACCGGCGCCGGACCAGCGTCGTTTTCCTGACCCGCAGCCGCAGTAATCCGTCCGTCTCGGGCCCGGCTCGGGTCCGTCTCAGAACAGGCAGCAGAAAACGGGGACGCGCAGCGCGCTTCGCGTTCTCTGGCGAACCTGTCAGCGCATTTCCTACCTATTGCGCGTTTCGATGGGGTTTTCCTGCGATCGCGTGGACTCCCGTCGCTGCACCATGCATCGCCTGTTTGCGTCAGCCGAGGGGGTCATATGGCGGCAATCAATTTTCCGGGTACCGCTGAGCTGCAATCCAGCGTCCAGCAGATACCCAGCATCCGCACGAGCCATCCGACGCTTCGCTCGCACCGCATCGCGCCGCCGCTGCTGGACTGGTTAGTGCGTTTGACGGAGCGGGTGCATGCCCTGGCTGCGCGCTGTGGGCAGGCACAGGCCCGCTGCGGCTTCGCGCCGTGGGGCATTGGTTTCCTGAGCGATGCCGCTGGCGGAGGCTCTCGGACGTTCGAGGCCGCTCGTACGCTGGGCGCGCTTGGCCCAAAGCGGGTGCAGTGATGGACGCGCACATGCTTCTTGCGCTGCTGGGTGCCAGTGGGGTTGCGGCCGGCTTCCTGGCGGGATTGTTCGGGGTCGGTGGCGGCCTCGTGATGGTGCCGGTCCTGCTGTACGCGTTCGGCGCCGCTGCGGTGCCGTCGCAGTACGTGGTTGCCCTGGCACTGGGAACTTCGATGGCTGCGATCGTCGTATCGGCCATGCAAAGCGCGTACGCGCACTACCGCCGTGGCAGCGCCTGCGCAGTCGAGTTCAAGCGCGCTGCGCCCTGGGTGATGATCGGGGTGCTGTGCGGCAGCGCATTCGCGTGCGGAACGTCCAGCCGGTCGCTGCTGCTGTTCGTCGGCGCCTTCCAACTGGTGGCGGCCGCTCTGATGGTCGCCGATGTCTCCAAGCTATCGGCCGTGCAAAAAATCGCCCGCCAGGGTGCTGCGCGCAATGTGCTCAGCATCGCGTTCGGCGGAATCGCGGCATTGGCCGGGATCGGTGGAAGCACCTTGTTCACGCCGTACTTCAAGGCGACCGGAATGGAACCCAAGCAGGCGGTCGGCACCTCGGCGGCGCTTGGACTGCCGATCAGCCTGGCCGGCGCGATCGGTTACGCATGGGCTGGGCGCAATGCGCATGTAGGCGACTGGGCGGTCGGATTCGTCTCCCTTCCGGCTCTGCTGGCGCTGGTTGCGGGCGCGGCGCTGACCGTGCGCGCAGGCGTGGCCATTGCACACCGCATTCCGCCGCGAGCGCTGTCGACATCGTTTGGCCTGTTCCTGTGCGCCAACGGCGGGCACCTGCTGCTGCAAGCGGCCTCATAGGTTTGACTTACCGGGGGTCGAACGCCATGGCCATCGCTGACATTGAATCGGATCGAAACGCGCAGACGGGTGTTTCCGAGCAGCAGCCCTCAACGCTGGAAGCGGCGCGCTCGCGCGCGATGTACCTGAGGACCTACGCTGCCGGCGGCCGCGTACCGGTCATCGACGCCGCAGCCGCAGTGCATCCGACCGCCGTGCTGATCGGCGACGTCTGGATCGGGCCCGACTGCTGGATCGGGCCGAATGCAACCCTGCGTGCCGACCAGGGCCGGATCGTGATCGGGGCGCGCACCAGCATCCAGGACAACTGCGTGCTGCATACCGGCCCCGACGGCGTGCTGACGATCGGCGAGGACGGCCAGATCGGGCACGGCGCCATGCTGCACGGCTGCACGATTGGCCGCAATGCGCTGATCGGCATGGGCGCGATCGTTCTGGACGGAGCCGCTGTCGAGCACGATTCGATCGTCGCAGCCGCTGCGCTGGTGCCCGGGGGCACGCAGGTGCCAGCGTCGATGCTGTTTGTCGGCTCTCCCGGCAAGGTTACCCGGCCGCTGACGCCGGCCGATGTGGAGCACAAACGTCAATGCACCGAGCACTACGTAGCGATGGCGCGCGCGGCGCTCGGAATGAACTGGGCGCCAGCGCGCATCGTCGTCTCGGATTCGTTCGCCGGTGAATAGGCGGCGTGGGAGGGACCGGGCACGGTTCCGCGCGCGTTACGCCCTTCGCCATCACGGGGGCTCGGGCGTGCTTACCTCGCTTCACCGTGCCCGGTCCCTCCTACCATCCAATTCCCGGCTCGTCGCGGTTGACACACGCGCGGTGCGCCCCCATCATTCAGATGTTTTCAACTCCGGGGTAAACCCCATGGACTGTGGCCCAAGGCGGTCTCTGAAGTAAGCAGCGGGAACCACTCGGCACGTCCATTTTCGAGCCGTCGTCCCGCTGAAGCAGGCGGGACGGTGCGCAAGACCCCAGAGCAGTAGCGCAGTAGCAGCCGTTGCCCTCGTGGCGCGGGCGGTCTCCTCCACCTCCCAGTTGTCAGTTCTGTCTACCGGATTCGCGCGCCTGGCGTTTGTATGAGCAGGGCGCCCGCGAGCCTCGAGTCGCGAACCAGCCGCCGATGGCGCCTGCACCGCGACGTAAGGCTCCCATCCGGGCTTTGCATCGTGCCGGCCGGGCCCAGTGCTCTACCGGCGCCAGGAGGTGCTGAAAATGAAGCTGAGCTCTGTGACCATCGCGCTGCGCTCGCTCGCCCGATTCGCGGTCGCGGCCAAGCGCTGGCTGCTCGGTGGACCGGGCGATGACGCCCGGATCGCCTCGCTGTACCGTTATCGTGACGGCGTCCAGCAGCCGTGTCCCGGTCCGTACGCGCTGCTGGCGGGCGTTGCCCACCGCTGATCGCTGCGTTCATGGCCTCGCGCTCGTTTCCGAGTCGTTGTTGCGTGCATCAAACTCCGGCCTGATCCGGAGACGATGCGCGCACCGATCCGTCTGCTGCCGTGGATTCTCTGCTGGCTGCTCTCGCTGGAAGCGGGAGCCGCTGAGGAGGCGTTCGACCTGCACGGCCAACTGACGAACGTCGAACAGTTTCATCCGGCGTTCCGCTCACCCTACCAGGGAGCCAACAGCCTGGATCCGGCGGCCACCGGAAGGGAGACGACCGATGCGACGCTGTCCGCGCAAGCGCGGCTGTGGCGTGGGGCGGGCGCCCACGTCGATGCCGAGATCGACCAGGGATTCGGCCTGAGCAACACGCTCGGAGTGGCGGGATTCCCGAGCGGGGCGGCATACAAGGTCGGATCGTTCGACCCGTATTTTCGGGTGCCCCGGCTCTTTCTGCGGCAGGTGTTGGGGCCGCGTGCAAAGCAGGCGAGCGGTGACGGCGCCGATCCAAGCGCCGGCACGGAGGACCCCGAGAGCCTGACACTGACTGCAGGGAAATTTTCGGCGGTCGATGTGTTCGACACCAACCGCTACGCACACGACCCGCGGGCCGATTTCCTGAACTGGTCGGTGATCGAGGCCGGCGCCTACGATTACGCGGCCGACGCGTGGGGATACTCGTACGGCGCCGCCGCCGAATGGACGCGCTCCCGCTGGACCCTGCGCGGCGGCGTGTTCGCCCTATCGCGGGTGCCGAACCAGAGGGAGCTCGACCGCACGTTCCAGCAGTTCGAGCTTGTGGCCGAAACCGAGCGACGGCACGAGTGGTCCGGCCGCGCTGGAAGCCTGAAGCTGCTCGTCTTCGCCAATCACGGCAGGATGGGCTCGTACGACGAGGCGGTGCGGCAGGCCGCGGGCGCCGGCGTGCCGCCCGATACCGCTTCTGTCCGCGTCCCCGCGTGGCGACCTGGCGTCGCACTGAATCTGGAGCAGGAGTTGTCGCCTGATTTGGGTTTGTTCGCCCGCGCCAGCGCGAACGACGGCAGCAAGGAGGCGTACGACTTCACAGAGATCAACCGCTCGGTTTCCGCCGGGCTGTCGCTCGCCGGCTCGGGCTGGGGCAGACCGCAGGACACCGTGGGCCTGGCAGCTGCGGTCAACGCGCTGTCGAGCGCAGCGCGCCGTTACTTCGCGGCCGGAGGCATGGGCATCCTGATCGGCGACGGCCGCCTTCCCGACTACGGCTTCGAGAAGATCCTGGAGACCTACTATGCGGCACGCCTGACTGAGGCTCTAACCCTGAGCGCGGACTTTCAGTACATCGTCAACCCGGCGTACAACGCGGATCGCGGGCCGGTAAGGGTGTTCGGGATACGCGTGCATGCACAGATCTGACGAGGACTCAAATCAGCGACTTGCAAAGCTCTAGTATTCCCTCCGGGAGGGATCCGAGAACCATGGAATTCACCGTTCACGAAATCGCCGCCTTGGCGGTGTGCTCTCGCGTTGCAGACGTCTGGACAACCTACATGGGCACGCCGACGCTGAAGATGGAGGCCAATAGCCTGGCCAGACGATTGGGATCGCCGTACGCGCTGCTGACGATTCTCGCGGGATTGCTGACTTATGTTTGGGAGCCTTTCGGAATAGTTCTTCTCACCGCTTCATTTCTCGTTGCGGCCTCGAATGCTTCAAAAATCGCAACGGCAAAAGCTCTGGGCGAGGATGGGCTAGCAGCCCTGTCTCGCCGTGTGATCCTGGCGACACCGCCTTGGCCTGGGCTCTTCTTCCTGGTCCTACCTGGGATCTTCGTCGGCGTCCTCGGTGTTCTTTTGGAGCTGTACTACGAGGACTTGGAGTTTGCTCATTACGTTGGCCTCGGAATGGTGCTCTACGCGATCTCTATGTTTGTCTGGTTCCCCGTGCATTACTTTCGCGTGAGATCGAGCTCCACAATCTAACCGCTCGATTTTTTGTCAACCCTGCGTACAACTCCGAGCCTCTAGGCAACTTGGGTCCTGAATAACAGGTCAGCGAATAACCCGAACGGCCTGTCCTCTCGGAAATTGCGATATCGTTCGATGTCGTCGGCGCGCGGGCACGTCAGCACCGTCTCGCACTGCGCTTCGGCCTTCATGAGCCGGAACAGCTGCAGATGTGACTGTGCCCTATAGGTCGAGGGAGAACGTTCAGGATGGAAGCAAGACCAGCGGCCAGGCGTGGTCTTGCCCGGCTCTGTGCCTGCGTGCTGGTGATCGGCGCTCTGGCATTGGACGCCGAAGCGCAGGAATCGAATCCGGCCGAGGCCGCTCAGCCGACGACCAACGAGATTCCGACCATCGAGGTGGTCGCCCCGGCGCCGCTGCCGGGGTTTGGCGTGAACCAAAACCAGATACCCGCCAACGTCCAGACCATCGGTGCCAAGCAAATCGAGAAGTCGCATCCGATGGATTCCTCGGAAACCTTGGAACGCTACCTGGGCAGCGTGAACATCAACGACACCCAGGGCGGGCCTCTGCAGGCCGACGTCAACTTCCGCGGCTTCACGGCCTCGCCCATTCTCGGCACGCCACAGGGGATCTCCGTCTTCGTCGATGGCGTGCGCGTGAACGAGGCTTTCGGCGATACGGTGAACTGGGATCTGATCCCGCCTTCCGCGATTTCCCGCATCACCGTTATTCCCGGATCGAATCCGGTGTTCGGGCTGAACACGCTGGGCGGAGCGCTTGCCGTATCGACCAAGAGCGGTTTCGAGTTCCCGGGTACGGACGCATCGATCGAATACGGCTCATGGGACCGCAGGACGGTGGAAATATCCTCTGGCGGGCACGGGGAGGAAGCCGAATACTTTGTCGCGGGCCGAAGCACGAATGACAATGGATGGGCTGAGCACAACCCCTCGCGCCAGAAGCAGCTTTTCACCAAGCTCGGCTATCAGGTCGAGGACACCGACATCGACGCGAGTGTCACCTACGCAGACAACTACGCGGAGGGCAATCAGACCATCCCGCTTTCCTTCCTTGCCGATCCACGCCAGATCTACTCGTTTCCCGACTGGCAGTACGACAAGATGTGGTTCGCCAACGTACAGGCGTCGCATTCGCTGGGCGGGCAGCAGGTCCTGTCGGCCGACGTCTATTTCCGGTCGGTCCGCTCGTCGATCTTCAACAACAATGTGAACAACAACTTCGATGCCTCGCTGGGTCTTGTGCCGGGAAACTTCCCAGCCAACAACATCACCAACGGCATCGACCAGAACCGTGAAGGGCTGTCGCTGCAATACAACGGGATTTCAAACCTCTTCGGGCATCGCAACAACGCCACGGTCGGAGCTGCGGTGGATCACGGCAGCATCGCTTTCACGCAGTTCTTTCAGGATGCAACCATCCAGCCCGACCGCAGCACTCCATCGTCCGAGCCCGTACACGAGCAGATCGATCTGAATTCCGGCGACGACAACATCGGACTGTATGCCACCGATCTGTTCGAAATCAGAAAATCTTTGAGCCTGACGCTGGCTGGCCGCTTCAACCGTGCGATCCTGCATCTGCGCGACCGGCTCGGCACCGCATTAAATGGCGACCACGGCTTTGGGAGGTTCAATCCGGCGGTCGGTTTCAATTTCTCACCGGTGTCCTCCCTAACGACCTACGCGTCGTACAACCAGGGAATGCGGGTACCGACGCCGGTTGAATTGACGTGTGCCGATCCGACCGCTCCTTGCAGCCTGCCGAACGCTTTCACGGCCGACCCGGCGCTGAAACCTGTAATTTCAAAAACCTTCGAGGTCGGTGCGCGCGGCAGCCTCGGACAGAACTTCTCCTGGTCTTCGGCGATCTACCGCAGCACGCTGGACGACGATATCCAATTCATCAGCAGCGGCGGTGCCGCCGGGACGACGGGGTATTTCAAGAACGTCGGCCAAACCCGCCGCCAGGGCGTCGAGCTCGGGTTCAATGGCACCGTGAAGCCGATCACCTGGCGGTTCAACTACGACTACATCCAGGCCACCTACCGAACCCCGCTCACTCTGAACAGTCCCGACAACTCGACAGCGCAGCCACTGACCTGCCCGACCTGCACCGATATCCAGGTGCTGCCGGGGAACCGCATCCCGGGAATCCCCCTGCACGTTGCCAAGCTCGACCTTGACTATGAACCGAGCGCGCGTTGGGGGGTGGGGATGAACGTGATCGGCCAATCGTCGACCTTCCCGCGCGGCGACGAAAACAACCGGGACGTGCAGGGCCCGGTGCCGGGTTTCGCCGTCGTCAATCTAAATGGGCAGATCAAGCTGACGCAGAGGCTGGAACTTTTTGCCAAGGTCGACAACCTGTTCGACCGTCTCTATTCATCGTATGGCGTGCTAAGCGCCAATGCGTTTCACCTACCGGGCCACGCCTTCGATTCGAATCCTGCAAACTGGCCACGCGAACAGTTCCGATCGATCGGACCCGGTAGAGGCGTCTGGGTAGGCCTGTCCTATCACCTGGCGGATTGAATCCCGACCGCTTCGATCGCGCGCACCACCTCTTCGTCGCTCAGCTGGTGGAAGTCGGAGTAAAAAAGGCCGATCGCGCCGAACACCTCGGGCTGCGCCAGGCAGACCACATCGTCGGCTTCGCCACACAGCTGCGCTACGGTGTCCGGCGGGGCGACCGGTATCGCGAGCACGACGCGCGCCGGCTCGCGCCGGCGCAGGCCGCGCACCGCAGCCCGCATCGTCGTGCCGGTCGCGATGCCGTCGTCAACGATGATCGCGGTCCTGCCGGCGAGCGCCACGGGCACGCGCTCACCCAGGTAGGCGCGGCGACGCCGCGCGATCTCCGTCAGCTCTGCGCGCATCTGCCGCTCGATATAGGCGCGTGGAACACCGAGCTGTGAGCACAAGGGCTCGTCGACCACAACTACCGGATCGGCTCCGTCCATCACCGCGGCAACGGCGAGCTCCGACTGCCACGGCGCACCGATTTTTCGCACCAGCAGCAGATCGAGAGGCGCTCGCAGTGCACGCGCGATCTCGGCGCCCACCGGAACGCCGCCGCGCGGCAGTGCGAGCACGACCGGGTCGGTGAGTCGCAACTGCGACAGTTTCTCGGCCAGTGCACGCCCGGCGGCGGAACGGTCCGCCAGCGGCAGGTCCACTTTCGAAAGTCCCCCCATCCGTCAGGCCAGTGGCCAGAGCGGGACCAGGTTCGGCAGAGTACGAAATACGCGCGACAGACCGCCGCCCGTGACCAGGGCGGTGGCGCGCTCGATGTCGTCTGCCAGCGGCCGGTCCTGCTGCAGCGGCGCGCACACGTCGCGCAGCAGTCCCAGCGCCAGCTCGAGAGCGAACGAACTGCGCAGTGGGCGAAGGAATTCGATTCCCTGCGCGGCCGCCAGCAGCTCGATGCCGAGAATGTGCGCGGTGTTGGCGATCATCGGCTGCAGGCGGCGCGCAGCGAAGCAGGCCATCGAAACGTGGTCCTCCTGGTTGGCGGAGGTTGGCAGCGAGTCGACGCTGGCCGGGTGCGCAAGCGACTTGTTCTCGCTCGCGAGCGCGGCCGCGGTCACATGCGCGACCATGAAGCCTGAGTTCAGCCCGGCTTCGGCCGTCAGGAACGGCGGCAGGCGCGAAACCGAGCTGTCGATCAGCATCGCGGTGCGCCGCTCGGCGATCGCGCCGATCTCGGCCACCGCCAGCGCGCACGCGTCCGCTGCCAGCGCCACCGGCTCGGCGTGGAAATTGCCGCCGGAGATGAGCGCTTCGTCGGTGACGAACACGAGCGGGTTGTCCGTCACCGCGTTGGCCTCGCGCAGCAGGACCTGCGCCGCGTGCCGCAACTGGTCGAGGCAGGCGCCGACCACTTGCGGCTGACAGCGCAGACTGTACGGATCCTGCACGCGATCGTCACCATGCAGGTGAGACTGACGGATCTGGCTGCCGGCCAGCAGCGCCCGGTAGTACTTGGCCACATCCGTTTGGCCCGGTTGCCCCCGCAATTCGTGTATGCGCGGATCAAATGGGCCATCGCTGCCGCGCGCGGCATCGACCGTCATCGCGCCGATCACCAGCGCCGATTCGAGCACTGGTTCCAGCGTGAACAGCGCGTGCAGTGCGAGCGCGGTCGAGGTCTGCGTGCCGTTGATCAGCGCCAGCCCTTCCTTGGCCTGCAGTAGCAGCGGCGCGATTGCCGCCGCCTCCAGCAGCGGCGCCGCGTCCCTGCGCTCGCCATCGACCCACATCTGCCCCTCGCCGATCAGCGCCAGCGACATGTGCGCCAGTGGAGCGAGGTCGCCCGACGCACCGACTGATCCCTGGCTCGGCACCCATGGCAACAGTCCCGCGTTCTGCACGGCCAACAGGGAGTCGATTACCTGCTCGCGCACGCCCGAGTAGCCGCGCGCCAGGCTCGCGGCCTTCAGCGCCAGCATCAACCGCACCACCGGGGGCGCGAGCGGCGCACCGACTCCGGCGCTGTGCGAACGCACGAGGTTCAGTTGCAGCGCATCGACCTGCTCGCGCCCGATCGACTGGTTGGCGAGCTTGCCGAAGCCGGTGTTCACGCCGTAGACGGGATCCTGTCCGCGCGCGGCCAGTTGAACCAGCTCCGCTGCGGCTCGGATCGACGGGCGCGCGTCCGGTGCGATCTCCAGATGTGCGTGCCCCGCATGGATCGCTTGCAGCTGATCCAGCGTCAAGTGGCCGGGCTTGAGGATCATGGGCCGATCACTCCGGCCGCACCATCGGTAACTCGAGCTTCCATTGACGGGCGCATTCGATCGCGTCCGGATAGCCGGCGTCGGCATGCCGGAACACGCCACTGGCCGGATCGTTCCACAGTACTCGTTCGATGCGGCGTGCGGCAGCCTCGGTGCCGTCGCATACGATCACCACGCCCGCGTGCTGCGAGTAGCCCATGCCAACGCCGCCGCCGTGGTGCAGCGACACCCAGGTCGCACCCGAAGCCGTGTTGAGCAGCGCGTTGAGCAGCGGCCAGTCGGACACCGCATCGGAGCCGTCGCGCATTGCCTCCGTCTCGCGATTGGGCGAGGCGACTGAACCCGCATCCAGGTGATCGCGGCCGATCACGATCGGGGCGGCGAGCTCACCGCTCGCCACCATCCGGTTGAACTCCAGCCCGGCGCGGTGCCGTTCACCCAAACCGAGCCAGCAGATGCGCGCCGGCAACCCCTGGAAAGCGATGCGATCGCGCGCCATGTCGAGCCAGCGGTGCAGATGCTTGTCGCCCGGGAACAGCTGCTTGAGCCGTTCGTCGGTGCGGTAGATATCCTGGGGCTCGCCGGACAGCGCCACCCACCGGAACGGCCCGCGCCCAAGGCAGAACAGCGGCCGGATGTACGCAGGTACGAAGCCGGGGAAGGCGAACGCGTCGGCAATCCCCTCGTCGAACGCGACCTGCCGGATGTTGTTGCCATAATCGAACGTCGGTATGCCCATGTCGCGCAGTTCGAGCATCGCCCGGACGTGCACGGCGCAGCTGGCGGCAGCCGCGCGCTTGACCTGGCCGTGTTGGTCCGGATCGGCCTGCGCGGCGCGCCAGCGCTCGACGCTCCAGCCGATCGGCAGGTACCCGTGGATCAGATCGTGGGCCGAAGTCTGGTCCGTGACAAGATCGGGCTTCGGGCCGCCCGCGCGGGCGCGCCGAACCAGCTCCGGCAGCACCTCCGCTGCATTGCCGAGCAGGCCGATCGAGCAGGCCTGACGCGCGCGTGCGGCCTGCGCGATGCGTTCCAGCGCGTCGTCCAGATCGCGCGCCTGCTCGTCCAGATACCGGGTGCGCAGACGCGCCTGGATCCGCGAAGCCTGGCATTCGATCGTCAGCGACACCGCACCGGCCAGGCTGGCAGCGAGCGGCTGCGCGCCACCCATTCCGCCCAGGCCCGCCGTCAGGATCCAGCGGCCCGCAAGGTTGCCGCCGTAGTGCTGCCGGCCCGCCTGCGCGAAGGTCTCGTAGGTTCCCTGAACGATTCCCTGGCTGGCGATGTAGATCCACGAGCCGGCCGTCATCTGGCCGAACATCATCAGCCCCTTGCGATCCAGCTCGTGAAAGTGCTCCCAGGTCGCCCAGCGGGGCACCAGGTTCGAGTTGGCGATCAGCACGCGCGGAGCATCGACGTGCGTGCGAAGCACTCCCACCGGCTTGCCGGACTGCACCAGCAGGGTCTGGTCCTCTCCGAGCTCGCGCAGCGCTGCCAGGATCGCGCGGTAACAGTCCCAGTTGCGGGCCGCCTTACCGATGCCTCCGTATACGACGAGATTGTCGGGATCCTCGGCAACCTCGGGGTCAAGGTTGTTCTGGATCATCCGGTAGGCCGCTTCGATCAGCCAGTTGCGACAGCTCAGCGCGGTGCCGCGCGGAGCGCGCACCGGCGATGGCGCCTCCGGGCTGTCAGGATCGCGATTCCGAGACATTTCTGCGTTGCGTGCTTCCGACATCGAATGCGCCGTTGATCGGCGATCGAAAGCCCCGCCTGTTACGGCCAACACTGTACTTGTCCGGGCCGGCCGCGGCAATTAGGATCCACCACCGGTTCGAGCCTTTGGCGCAACGCACGAACAATCGGAATTGGTAATGGGTTCGACCCTCTGGCGCAACGCGCGCATCGTTACTTTCTCCGGGCCCGATCCCTGGGGTGTGATTGAGCGGGGCGCGCTTCTCGCCGACGGCGCCTTGCTGAAGTGGGTCGGACCTGAAGCGCAGATCCCATCGGCGCCGGATGTCGCCGCCGAGCATGACCTCGGCGGCGCGCTGGTCACTCCGGGATTGATCGATTCGCACACACACCTCGTATACGCTGGCCAGCGCGCGGCCGAATTCGAGCTGCGGCTGCGGGGGGCCAGCTACG
>Ga0187846_10001126_pt1 | contig 15179 bp, 17 predicted proteins | sample TC_taG_FD_161473 | JGI IMG/M metagenome (GOLD analysis project Ga0187846, IMG submission 161473) | Biofilm microbial communities from the roof of an iron ore cave, State of Minas Gerais, Brazil - TC_06 Biofilm (v2) | ecosystem: Environmental > Terrestrial > Deep subsurface > Cave > Wall biofilm...
AAAGTAAGAGTCCGACTGTTTTCAACTCATTCATGGTGACGTTAACCTATAGATATTAGTTCTGTTAAACATTAAATAATAATTTAGATGAAACTTCATAACTAGAAAAAACTTCCAATCTAACTGAATCCAAATATGACTTGATGCAGAATTGTTTACTCTAAATGGTAGCTATCTGGACTCATTGAATTTATAGCTACCACAGAATAATTGGACTGTTCTTTTTTTATTAAAGTAAGAGACGCATTTCTTATCACCAATTCATATAACGATTCTGGCTTTAGTTGTAAAACTGTGGAAATCATTGCTTTGATTGGATCCATGTGAGTTACGAGCAAAATGTTCTGCCCATTATGTTTTTTAAAACAATAGTTAACCATATCCAGAACTCTCTTTTTAACACGGGAAAAGGTCTCAACTCCACTTTTTTCAATCATATAATTTCCTTGATAAAATTTTAAGAAAATATTGCCATGTTTTGCAAACATTTCTTCATATAGCATTCCTGAAAAGCTCCCCATTTCGATTTCTGTTAGTCTCTCATCAAGACTGTATTCAAGATTGAGCTTCTCAGCTACGATTTGTGTAGTATGAATAGCCCTGTCTATTGGACTCGAGTAAATTTTAGAAATATTGAGGGGTTTTATGAAGCTGGCTATTCTTTCTGCTTGTTTAATTCCTAGTTCAGTGAGAGGTATGCCTTTTGAACGCCCGGCAAGAATTTTTTCAACATTGTTCCTAGCTTGGGCATGGCGTAAAAAAATAATCAAAGACAAAACGAATCAAATATTGAATAAAGATAATAATAACATTACCAGAGCATGATTTCATGAAGATTGGAATCATTGGAGGAACAGGAGGAATGGGAAAAGGTTTTGCAATTCGATGGTGTTTAAATCATGACGTGTTGATAGGCTCAAGAGATCAGAAGAGAGCAGAAGAAGCAGCAACCGAGTATTATAAAAATGCAACTCAATATTATGATTCAATAAAGGGAAGCATAAATGGAAAGGATAACGCTTCTGTTGCAAAAGAAAGTGATGTATTGGTGTTGTCAATTCCTTACGAAAATATAGATTCAATTTGTCCTAATATTCTGCCTGAGATAAAAGACAATTGTATAATAATTTCTCCAATCGTTCCAATGAAGAAGACTGATGCGGGTTTTGAATTCATTTCATTTATTGAAAAGAAACCTTCAGCATTTGAACTTGTTAAAAAACACATGAAAAATAAATCGAATTTAGTAGCTGCCTTTCATACTGTCTCAGAAAAGAAATTGGTAGATCCCAATCTTGTTTTGGATTTTGATATTTTTGTATGTGGAGATGACAAAAGAGCTATAGAAATTGTCAACGGTCTAATACAGGAAATAAAATCTCTAAGACCAATCTTACTTGGTCCAGGTTCATTGTCTTATCTTGCTGAAGTTGCTACACCTATACTTTTGAATGCAATGATTAAGAACAACCTAAGAAATCCTGGAATAAAGATAATATAAATTCTCAAAGTTTACCTTGTGAGAAAAAATGTAATATTAACAAAGAAAATAAGTAAGAAAATCCAAAAGGGGATAGTTTTGCAATATCGGTTCAACAGAAATTGGTTTACAGCAATGGGAGTTTTATTCATAATCATGGCTGTCATCATACTAATTAGAAATTTGCTTATTTGGGGTCCAGAATTTGAGGCAGATTTTTTTACATCTCCCCAAATAACTAATGAAAAGATCTCAGTTGGAATGATTGGGTTAGGTGGCTTTTTGATTTTCTTTGGAATGAGAAAGATAACAAATGAATAAGTTACAATTGTTAAAATCACAAAAAATTTTGAGGCTTGCAACAATAGCCAACAAAACTCCTCATATTGTTCCTGTATGGTATGAATACAAGGACAAAAAATTCTACGTGGGTACTAATACCAGAACAAAAAAAGCAAAAAATATCAAAAATAATCCAAGGATAAGTTTCTGCATAGATGTTGGAATCAAATCTCCTGACATATTTGGATTTATGGGTACTGGCACAGCAAAATTGATCTTAGAAAAAGATAGAGTCTCTTTTATTGCCAAAAGAATTTTGCTACGATATTTTAGGAGTTTAAATGAAAAATCCGCCCAAGAATTATTAGCAGATACAGACTGTATCATAGAAATAACTCCAATCAAAACAAACACTTGGAAATTTTAGCCAATGAACTCTTCAATTTTGTCAAGTGCCTGCTCCAAGACATTGATTTCAGGTAGGAAGACCATCCTAAAGTGTCCGCTACCATATTTTGTACCAAAACCAGAACCATGCACAGTAAGAATACCTTTAGTTTTTAAAAGCTCAAGCACAAAATCCTTGTCTGACTTGAATTTGTTGTTCTCAATTTTTGGAAAAGCGTAGAACGCTCCTTTTGGATTTGAGCAGCTAAGCCCGTGAATGCCATTTATTCTCTTTATGACATAATCTCTACGCTTTTTTAACTCTAAGACAAATTTTCGTATGTAGTCTTGTTGACCTGTAAGAGATTCTAAGGCCGCATACTGAACTGGCAGGTTTGTTGCAATTCTTACTCTGGCAAGCTTTGGCAGGTTTTCTTTTAAAATATCAAGTCGCTTTGAGTTGTTAAAGGCAATATACCCAATTCTCCACCCTGACATTAGGTGTACCTTTGAGAAACCATTCAGAAGTATAACTGGCGAGTCACCACTTACTTTGCCTATTCCAACGAATTTTTCGTCAAAAACTATCTGATCATAGATCTCATCACAAATGATATACAAATTGTTCTCATTTGCAAGCTGGACCAAATCTTGTAGAGATTTTTCGCTAAAGACTGCTCCTGTGGGGTTATTTGGGCTTATAAGACATATAGCGACGGTTTTTTGCGTAATCTTTGATCTGATATCATCCAAATCTGGCGTTGAATTATGAAGGTCAACTGCAAACTCCATTGGGACGCCTCCGAATAATCTAACATAAGATGCGTATGGTGGATAATATGGTCCAGGTATCAAGACCTCGTCACCTGGCTCTACTATTGATGCCATTAGCATTTCCAATCCTTCCGAAACGCCGTTTGTTACAATGATGTCATCTTCTGAGACTAGGAGACCCTTTGCTTTTTCTTTTCGAGCAATTGCTTGTCTTAATTCCAGCAGTCCTTCAGATGCTGCATAGTAGTTCTGTTCTGACTTGACTGCTCTAATCAAAGCTTCTTTGACATTATCAGGAGGATGAAATCCATATTGTAATGGGTCACCGATGTTAAGGTATGTGATTTTTTGGCCCTGTTTTTCGAGTTTTCTTGCATAAAATGTAATATCACGTATTGCATATTCCACACCAGCAACTCTATGAGATATTTTCAATATCTAGACAGATATTTAGCCCCGTTAAATTCTTACTTGATTGGACCCGTTGCATAGCCAGGATAGTGCGGGTGGCTTCGGACCACCAGGTCGAGGGTTCGAATCCCTCCGGGCCCTCATATACAAAGAATTGTGGATGAGAGATAAGAAAATACAATTTGGTAAAAGCTTAGTTGTTCTTTTCTATAGCTCTAACATGAGCGATTGCCTTTTTCATTTCAAGAGCACGATCGAATATAATTTTGCGGACTTCGATAAGTTCTGAGGAAGTCATGCTTCGCTTTTGAGATTCAAAAAACAATTCTGCAAAACCTCCCGTTACATATCCAACAAAGATCCCAAAGGCTACCTCAATGTCGTCTCTTGTAAGTGGCTTCAAATCAGCTGCCATGTTTCGCATTTGTTTGGGATTTGACAGTAACTGGTCAATTAGTGATGATAGAGCTATCTTGAGTTCTGTGGTAAGTGCCATAGAATATTCTGTTTCTATTGTATTCATGAACTTTGCCAGATCAGATCTTCTGACAAGTTTCCAATCTCTTTTGACTGATTTAATAACTATTATACTACTATTATGCATGAGAGAAGATATGACTCCCGGAATAGGTCAAATGAAACGGAGACTTCCTACTGAGAAAGAATCTATTCCACTTGCTGTATCTGGAATAGTAAAAAAATATAGAATTGATGCAGGCCAGGTCAAAACACTTGAAACAAAATTTGATGAGGAGGGAGGAGATTGGTATGTGGCTTTGGCGTTTGGTGGAAAACGAGCTATAGTAAAAATGGACTCCATACAGGGGACAATTACAGAAATTAATGAAATCTAATTTATTTTTTGAACTGTACGTTTGAAACTTCTGGTTCCTTTATAACTACCAAGCCGCCTTCCCTTAATTGTTGCACAAGCTGAGTAACTTCCTTTTCTACTTGTTCCCTTTTCAAACCCATCTCTTGTGCAAACGCATCCACAAGCTCTGTTATTTTCCTTTTTCCATTACAAAGTTTCCAAAAGTTAACAATTGCTTGGTTTACCATAAATCCCTGTTCATGTTCATTTGTTAACAGCAACGAGCCATCGTCTTGTTTTACAAGTGAACCTACCCCTTGTGGCAAAGCTGTTTCGTAATCTATCGGAGTAATTGTTTTTTGCTTGCCGTAATTTATCAACCTCTTACCTTCTTCTGACATTTTCTCTGGAGTCCATGGAGGATCCCAAACTATCTCTATATTTACTCCAGTAACGCCAGGAACTTTGTTTACGTATCTTTTTACGTCAGTTACAAGAGTGTCATGTAAAGGACAACCCCTTGTTGTCATTGTCATTTTAATATCTATCGTGTTATCATCAGAGACTTTGACTCCATAAATCAATCCCATGTCTACTATGTTAATTGGAATTTCAGGATCCATACATTGTTTTAATGATTCCATAACTTGCTGTGATGTTACTGTTGCCATTAATTGCATTCATTAATCTATGAAATAAATACCTTACAGCTCTGATTTGAATAACTTTTGAATAGATTCTTCAAAAGGCGCTTTGATCACACCCACTTCTGTAATAATTCCAGTAATAAGCTCTGGTGGTGTAATATCAAAAGCTGGGTTTATTACATTTATATCATCAGGAGCGGTTTTTTTGCCAGCGATTCCAGTAACCTCGCTTGGCTCCCTTTGTTCTATAACTACATCTTCAGGTTTACTCCTCAAGTCAAAGGTAGAAAGAGGCGCTGCTACATAAAATGGTATTTTGTGGTGTTTTGCCATCATGGCAATTTGATATGTACCTATCTTGTTATACACATGTCCTGTCATCAGGATTCTATCGGCTCCTACAATCACTTTTGAAACCAATCCTTTTGCCATAGCATAACCAACAGCAGTATCAGGAATCAAGCTGACATCAATACCGTCGTGTTTTAGCTCAAACGCAGTAAGCCTTGAGCCTTGCATGACTGGCCTTGTCTCCGTTGCAATTACTTTAATCTCCTTTCCACTTTCTTTAGCTGCACGAACTACACCAAGAGCTGTTCCATAACCTACTGTTGCCAAAGCACCAGCGTTGCAATGAGTCATTATAGTATCATTGTCACCAAATAATTGGGCCCCGTGTTTACCCATACGCCTATTTATTTTGATGTCTTCCTCTGCCATTTTTTTTGCTTCTTCAACAACAATTTCCCTGATTTTCAAAACATCTTTGCCCAACTTTGCAACTTGCATTATCTTTTCAAGACCCCACGCCAGATTCACAGCGGTCGGTCTCGTTTCATATAGAATCTTTCTTGCTTGTTCTAGATCCAACAGTAGATCATCTTTTGTCTTTGCTTTGCTTTGTAGAGCAGCAAGTGCCAACCCAAATGCACCTGAAACTCCTATTGCTGGAGCTCCTCTTACAACAAGATTTCTTATTGCGTCTGCTACGGCTCTGTAATCTGTAAATTTTACATAGACAAGCTCATTTGGTAATTTTGTTTGGTCAATCATCATTATGGCATTATCCTTCCATTCTATTGTTCTAAGGCTTGAGTGGATCTTTGTTTCCATATATTCAGTTTTGAGGCACTATACTATATATTATTCAAAGGCAAAGACAAGGCTACTGCAATAAGGTTCAAAAATTCGATTCAAGAAAACGCCAAAATTTATGCTATTACTGAAGACGTGATTGAAGCATGCCATAATGGAATAGTTGCGTGAAAAAAATACTATATGCTACCAATCATGTCGGAAGGGGAAGATGACTATATTAAAACGAAAGAAAGACGGAAAATACTTAGAGAGTACGACCAACACAAGATAAGAGTACTTGAAAGTATTTTCTTTAAAAGAAAACATTTGGTTAAGATCATTTTTTTGATTGGTATTTTTTTGCAATAAATTTTGTGTTTTTGACCTTTCTTGCGTATACAGTATTCAGTTTCTTGATCAAGTCCAACGTCTGATTATGTATAAGATCCAAGTTTGGTATTACACAGTGACCTCCAATGAATCCAGGAAACATCGTTGGTCTGTTACCAAGATATTTATGAATTTCATTTGCAAAAGACCACATTTCATCATAATCTACTCCATTTCTGATTGCAATCATGTTACTGAGTTGTGCATATGTTACAAGCCAGCCATAGTAGGAGGTATCTACTACAATTTTAGCTAGTTCTAATGCGATAGGTTTTGACATCCTTTTGGTTTTGACACCACACTTTCTCAACAATTTTTCATATGTAGGGGCCGCCCAATTTGCCCTTGGTGCACTATACTCGACAGCATAAAATTTCACATATCTTTTCATGTCATACAACATTCTTTTGTGAACTCCTCTTGTTGCGCTATAGATAACTGGGACTGGAAGTTTTGACTGTAATCTCTCTGTAGTATAGGGTTTGATTGTACTATGAATGACTATTCCGTCTGGTTTGAATTTGTGGTATAACTGAATGATATTTTTCTCAAAATTCTTAGTAAATGGAATACAAATATGAAGAAATCGAGCATTTAATTCCGCGTATTTTTCAAATTTTTTTTTATTCATTAGTTTTTCATTAATATCATAACCAACGGCAGGTGTAGTTTTTGAGATAAGCTGTAAAATCGGAGAACCTATTTCCCCTAGACCAGCTATGACATCTTTTTTAAGCAAATTGAACATGAACACGTAAACTTCTAAATTAATATTGTTTGCTTTTAAAATATATCATCTAACGAAATACAACTAAACAATATCTTGTATTCTGATACTAAATATTTTTAAAAAATTTACCGATGTCCGTTGCTAACTAATTTGAATATCTACTAATAATCATTCACTCCTACAGCAAAACCATTATAGCTATAGAAGGTGACTATCATCGTATTGAAGGCTGTAATAACTGCGGCGGGAAAAGGAATTAGACTTCTGCCAATTACAAAAGAGATGCCAAAGGAAATGATGCCTGTTTTTTCAAAGATCTATGACCATCAGCGTGTAGTTTTACCTTTACTGCAATTAATATTCGAACAACTTTATTCATGTAATATTAAGGATTATTGTTTTGTAGTTGGGAGAGGAAAAAGATCCATAGAAGATCATTTTACTATTGATCATAACTTCCTCAAGACTTTATCTGGCAAGAATCGGCAGATTATTTCCAATTTTTATAACAAATTAGAAGATTCACATTTACTATGGATTAATCAAGATAAACCATCGGGATTTGGCGATGCGGTGAGAATGGCGGAGAGATTAGTTGGAAAAGACAATTTCATAGTGCATGCTGGAGATGTATCTGTAATTGCAAGATCTGTTCATCCAATTATGAGACTAATTAAAGTAGGAAATGATCCCTCAATTTCAGCAGTACTTCTCTTCCGAAGGGTAAAGGATCCTGAAAGACATGGTGTTCCAAAACTCAGGAAAATTTCTAAAGATTACTTTTTAGTTGAAGAAGTAGAGGAAAAGCCAGAAAGACCAAAATCCAACATGGGTCTCATGCCTCTTTACTTCTTTACACCAAGAATTTTTGATGCATTACGGAAAATAAAACAAGGAAAAGGAAACGAGTATCAGCTTACTGATGCAATACAGAAGCTAATAGAAAATGGTGAGAAAGTTGTGGGAATTCCAGTCAAGGGTACAGAGATAGTTTTGGACGTAGGCACTGTAGAATCTTACAAATATTCTCAAGACGATTCGTACAAATACGCATAATTTTTAATCCTGACTAACTGGAAATAATCTGTGAAAATTGGAATTATTGGTTTAGGATTTGTTGGTTTATCCCTTGCAAGTGTGTTAGGAAGTAAAAAGTATAATGTGGTTGGAATTGACTCTGATAGAAAAAAAGTCTCAACTATTTTGTCAGGAAAATCTCCATTTTATGAGCCAAAACTTGACATAATGTTAAAAAAAGCACTTGCAAAATCGCTCCAGATATCGTCTGATATACAATTTGCAACTTCGAATTGCCAACTGCTCTTCATCACAGTGGGAACTCCTCCTTCAAAAGATGGTTATATCGATTTGACCAAAGTAAAACAGGTAGCAAAGGAGATTGGTGAAGCGCTTTCAAAAACGGTAAATAAACCCATTATTATAGTCAAAAGTACAGTAGCCCCTGGCACAACAAATGAGGTCATCAAATTCATTCTAGAAAAATACTCCAAGAAAAAAGCTGGAGTAGGTTTTGGCATCATAGCAAATCCTGAGTTTTTAAGAGAGGGAAAGGCAGTAGATGATACAATTAGTCCTCACATTGTTGTCATTGGGGGTAATGATCAGAAGTCAATTTCCAGAGTTAAAAAATTCTTTCTTAAAATGCATGGAAACAAAGTTCCATTAATAGAAACCAATCATCAAACTGCTGAACTCATCAAATATGCAAACAATTCTTTTCTTGCTACTAAAATTAGCTTCATTAACCAAATAGCAAGTATTTGTCAATCTCTTCCTGAAACCAACGTAGAGGATGTAGTTAGAGCAATAGGCCTAGATCCTAGAATTGGCAAATTATTTTTGAAAGCAGGTCCTGGTTATGGTGGTTCGTGTCTCCCAAAGGACCTTCAAACTTTGATTAAATTCTCTTCAAGGATAGGAAAAAAACCTATACTTCTTGAAGCAGTACGAGAAACCAATAATTTCCAAGTAAGAAATCTGATGATACTGATTAAGGAGGCCTTACAAAAGATTAGAGGACGAAGAATATCAATTCTCGGCCTTTCGTTTAAGGAAGGTAGTGATGATATAAGGGAATCGGTCTCTATAAAATTAATCAGATTACTCTTAAAGAAGCAAGCTAAAATCATTGTTCATGATCCAAAAGCAATTGAAAATACAAAAATGATATTTGGTGATAAAATAAGCTATGCGGATTCTGTAAAAGCAGCTATTAAGGGAAGTCACTGTACTGTAATCATGACACCGTGGAAAGAATATTCTAATTTAACAAATAATGATCTGAGATTAATGAAGAGAAGACTGATCATAGATAGTAGGAGATTGCTTGACAGATACAAGTTAGATGCGGAGTATCATGCTATAGGAATAGGAGAATGAAAATTAGAAGATCATTGGTTCTAGAATTAACGAATAGACCAAAAAAGCATTGGAACTATAACTTTCACATAAGTCTATAAACTACAAGCTTACAAATCGTGCTGTAAGAATGATTTTTGTGCTTTGGATGACTGGTCTTCCTTGTTCTGGTAAGACGACGATTGCAGGAAAATTGCGAGATAATGTTCCAAATTTAGCTGTGCTTGACGGAGACGAGCTTAGAGAATGGCTTTCTCCAAAAGACTTCACTAGAGAAGGTAGAAATGAACACAACAGAAAAGTTGCATATTTAGCAAAACTTCTTGTCAAACACAAAGTGCCAGTTTGCGTATCATTGATAAGTCCATATAAGGAAAATAGAGAGACTGCGCGTGCAATAATTGGCAGCGAGAATTTTGTTGAGACTTACGTCAAATGCCCTCTTGAGGTATGTGAATCAAGAGATGTGAAAGGTATGTACAAAAAAGCAAGGAATAATGAAATAAAGAATTTTACTGGAATAAGTGATGATTACGACATTCCTATAAAACCAGATCTAATTCTGGATTCACAAAATAATACAACTAATCAATGCATAGACCAAACTTTGAAGTATCTTATATCTAGAAATTTCATCAAATAAACAACGTACCAAAACATCTCAAAGCTCATCAATAGTTATTTCTTACAAATTGATTAGAATACATTGAAAATCACGATTTTCTAATCAGATTACTTGACGATTAGCCCCGAAGAAATACCTTTGAGCAGTACAAACATAGATGAACCAAGTATAATACTGATCAAGATTATCATTAATCTCCTAAATGATATCATTGATGTAAACTTTATACCGATAAAAACGCCAGGGAGTGATCCAATCAATAATACAAATACTAGATAAATTGGTACATTTCCAAGAGAATAATGAAGAATTGCACCTACAGCTGAAATTGCAACTCCTACTATAACAGAAGTGCCTGCTGCATATTTCGGATATCGAATTACTCTAATTAGGAGAGGCAGCAGTATTGCTCCTGCACCTGTTGATGTAATTTGGGTTACAAACCCTACTAGTATTCCTCCACCAAAAAAAGCATTCTTGGCTCTAGTGGAAAAAATTGATCTATGTTTTACAGGAAAATCTTCATAATTGGCATCGGCAGTTCTATTAATTACATGTTTTTTTATAAGGTAAAATGCAACACCCGCTAACAAAACTCCAAGTAAAAACAATATGATATTATCAAGAGTTTTCACTCCAAGGTTATCTTTGATGTAAATCCATAACCAGCTCGCAAACAACATTGCAGGAAGTGCAGCTATTATCAAATAGGTAACTACCTGCCAATTAATATTCCGTATTTTCGTGTGAATTGCAGTAGCAAAAATTTTTGTAAAAAACGCAAAAGCCAAGTCCGTGCCCACTACTACATGAGGAGTCATTCCTATAAGGACAAGAGCTGGGAGCAGAATTGGGGCTCCACCCGTACCTGATACTCCGATAGAAATACCTGCAACAAATCCAATCATAATTAATAAAAAGATCATAAGAGGATATGAAAAAATCGATTGAAGATCAAAGTTAGGTTGTAATGTTTGTAATAAAGTCGGAAAAACCATAGATTCCATGAACTGAAGATCATGGAAGTTGTGTATATTGTTAAAGTTTTGAGAATTCGACAAACTTGACACTTTAATTTGGGTTCATTAGAACAGCGAATATAGACTTGAAAATAGATAGACCTATTTTTATCATAGGAATAGGGAGGAGTGGTACAACAATATTCTACAATCTATTTACCCGTCACAAGGACACTGCTTTTTTTGAACATTTTTCAAATAAGTATTACAAAACACCATGGAAATTCAGACTAATTCCACTGATGCTAAAACAACAACAATGGCGTTTCAAGATAAGACCACGAGCCAGTGAAGGCTGGACGTGGGAGCGTTATTTTGTGCCTATTGATTATCTCGATGAATCAGATGCTACAGAAGAAATCAAAAAATATTACTATTCAGCTATGGAATCAGAGCTGAAGGCCTTCAAAGCTAAAAGGTTTGTGAGTAAGAACCCACATTTCTGTCTCAGATTAAAATGGCTCAATGCCATGTTTCCTGATGCTTACTATATTTTAATTTGGAGAGATCCCCGTGCAGTAGTAAATTCATTATATCAGAAAATGCATGAAGAATGGAATAAACCCCTTATTATTGATTTTGTAAATAACTATCAAGGATGGAAATCAATAAAAGAAAAGTTCGGTAATAATGAATCCGACATGCAGACATGTATCAATTATTATAATCATTATAAGGAAACTATGTTAAATGATCTTCCTATAGTAAAGAATCGAATTATTGAAATTAAATATGAGAGTTTTGTCAAGGCACCACGTGAAGAGCTCAAGCGATTATATGATTTTGTAGGTTTAAACTGGTATGATAAACTTGAAAAACATGTTCCCCTAATCTTGGAACAAGAGAACAATGAAAAATGGAAGATGTTACCTACTAATGAAATAGAGATGTTAGAAAAAGCTTTTCCTACCTATAATTAAAAATTTAAAGAATTTTTCAAGATATTATAAGAATTATCGCCTTCATTAAACAACAAATCTATAGATGACATTTTTGGCAAAAAAGGTTCATACGCTTGTCTGTACATAGGATGTTGATAGTTCTGAAATTGTACAATAATGTTATTTTTACTAAAATCTTCTAGATTTAGATAATTCTTTCCACTAGCCCCAGAAAGATAAGTATCACAGCTTAGATTTTTACATATATTTAGAATTCGATCCGAACCTTTCCCTGAAATCCCTAATTCTGATGAGAAAACAATTTTAGGTTTTATTTTAAATTTCTCCGCCAACTGTTTTATGATGAATACATTCAAGTCTATTAAGAGATCAAACTTTTTGGCATAGAATGATTCTATCATATTCCAATACTTGTTAAAATATTCAGACTTAGAATAGTTAAGTTGGATCGATCTCATATGTTTTTGAGTCCAATTCGAAGTATTGTCTATCGTAATATCGCGTAGATTAGAACTAATTGTGGAATTAACTGGAACTGTTAACCATATGGATCCCTCACTTGTACGAATTTTGTTTCTATTTTGAAAATCATTTTTATGGTACTGCACATCATCTAAAAAGACAAAGATGTTAGCACTATCCATCTTTTTGAAAAAACCCAACCAAGGCAGATATTCTGGTTGGTGTATACTCACTATTGGGATTTTTTCACCTCAAGTTAAGGAGATATTAGGTACTATAATTTTTTATTTTAGACTTAAATTTAGCAGGTATACCCATCCATAGCTCATTCTTTGGAATGTTCTTATTAACAAAGGAGTATGCACCGACTATTGAGTTTTCCCCAATGGTTACATTTGGCATTATTGTGCTATGAGCTCCAATTCTACAATTTTTTTTCAATGTAACTGCTCCTTTTTTAGAGTCAATTGTAGAATGAGAAAGGATTGCACAGTGAGGTCCAATTTGAACGTTATCCCCAATTTCTACACCGAAATGACTATTTATTGTTGTAAAATCTCCGATGTCGAAATTTCGTCCCATTTTCAAGTTTTTCGGATAAAGCACTATGTAGTTGTACTTATTCATTTTACCGTGTTTAATAACGGGCTTCTTCCATTTTTTTTTCAATTTTATTGACCCTTGCTTTCGATTGAATGCCTTCTCCTTTTGTATTCATCTTATCATCTTAGTTATACTGTATTAATAAAAATTTGATACCTACCAAATATAAGAATTCTCTGGTATATTTCATATCTTGACAGAATCAACTCTTAAAATAAATGGTACTCAATTGGAATAAGAGTATGATACCACACAATAAACCTTCTTTGGGCGAAGAAGAGGTCCAAGCCATAAGGGGTGTAATGGTCGGCAGCTGGATATCACAAGGTGAAAAGGTCAAGGAATTTGAAGATAGTATTTGTAAATACATCGGCCTACCATCAAGACATGGTGTAGCGGTATCCAGTGGTACTTCAGCAATCTATCTTTCACTAAGAGTTTTAGGAATTCAAAAAAATGACGAGATAATATTTCCAACCTATGTTTGCTCTGCTTTACTAAATGCTGTTGACATGATTGGTGCTAAGCCTGTTCTTATAGACATTGAGGAAAAGGACTTTAATCTGTCTTTGTCTCATCTAAAAGAAAAGGTCACTACAAAAACAAAGGCAATAATCGTACCACACATCTTTGGCGTCCCCGTTAATGTGCCTGAGATAAAAGAACTAAATATACCAATCATAGAAGATTGTGCAGTTGCGCTTGGTTCCAAAGTAAAAGGAATCCATACAGGAACCTTTGGCGATGTAACAATTTTTTCGTTTTATGCAACAAAAGTTATTACTACAGGACAGGGAGGCATGCTTGTATCAAAGAAAGGTAACTATGTGGAGGAAGCACGAGATCTCATTCATTATGATGGTAGAAGGGAGTATTTACCACGATTCAATTTCCAGATGACTGATATACAGGCATCTATAGGTCTTGTTCAACTTTCAAAATTGGAATCATTATTAGAAAACAGAAAAAAAATTTCAACATCATACAGAGATATTTGTGTGAAAAAAGGTTGGGATTTTCAGCAAAGTCTAAATGAAAATTTTCAGGAAAACTGGTATAGATTTGTGATTAAAAGCGATCAAAAAACTGTAAGATCTTTGAAAGAACATTTACAAAATAATGACATACAAACTTCGATTCCCATTGAGAGATGGGAACTTCTCCATAATTATTTGAATCTTGATACGAGAGAATTCAAAACTGCAGAATTAATTTCGCAGTGTACCTTATCATTGCCAATATATCCTGATTTGGTAAAAGAGGGCAACGTAGATAAAATTACTAAAGCTCTAGAGGAATTTAATGCATAAACTAACATGTTTAATGCTACATCAACGAATATACTTTCTGGAATTTCATGCAGAACAAAATCTATAATGCAGGCTCAATCAAAGTATTGAGATGAAGCGAAAAATTGCTGTCGTAACTGGTACCCGTGCTGAATACGGTATTTTAAAACCATTAATCAGGAAAATTAAGAATTCGCCCAATCTAGATTTGAGCCTAATAGTAACGGGAATGCATCTTATTCCCCAATTCGGATCAACTTATAAAGAGATTCTTCGAGATGGCTTTACTATTTCACATAAAGTATACATGTACAATAATAAAAGTAATAAAGCCTTGTATCATGCAGATGCATTATCATGTGGGATAGTGGGCTTTGCAGAAGTATTGAACAAAACAAAGCCGTCCATCTTAGTCGTATTTGGTGATAGATTAGAACCATTAGCAGCAACACTAGCAGGTGCTATGTTAAAAATTCCTGTAGCACACATACATGGAGGTGATAAGACTGATAGTGGACATATTGATGAGAGCATTAGGAATTCAATCTCTCAGTTTGCTCACATACATTTTACTGCTACAAAAAGTCATTCACAAAGATTGATTAGAATGGGGGAAGAGCCTTGGAGGATTTTTCAGACTGGCGCTTTAGGCTTAGATTCCAGTATTAATGAAAAATCAATGTCAAAGAGGGATTTATTTAACAAACTAAAAATTAATAATAAATCAAAAACAATGGTTTGCTTATTTCATCCTAATGATATAGAATTAAAGATGGTTGGAAATCAGATGCGTGAAATCTTGGAATCAATTAAAGAGATCGGTATTCAAACAGTAATCATCTTTCCCAACAATGATGTTGGAAGCCACGAAATCATTAAAGAAATAAAGAAAATTAAAATGAATTTTG
>Ga0187846_10001127_pt1 | contig 15177 bp, 22 predicted proteins | sample TC_taG_FD_161473 | JGI IMG/M metagenome (GOLD analysis project Ga0187846, IMG submission 161473) | Biofilm microbial communities from the roof of an iron ore cave, State of Minas Gerais, Brazil - TC_06 Biofilm (v2) | ecosystem: Environmental > Terrestrial > Deep subsurface > Cave > Wall biofilm...
AGAGGTCGGTCTGTGAGAAGATGCCGAACTCAAACACGGGGACAGCTACTTCTTGCACTTGCCGGACGAGTTTCGCTTCCGTGTTGCTGGGACCGTCCGCGACAACGGTCAAAGTGAACTTCGTGACCACGCCCTGGAGCCCTGCCAGGGGACCGGTTCCTCCGATGACTTCGCTGGCCGAGGGGAGCGGGGCGGTACAGGGAACATTAGGACACCCGATGGAGAATGTCGAGTAAGTTATACCGGCAGGGGTGTAGCTGGGGGTGGCAAGGTTGTTGATTTGCGTGGCGGTTGGCGAAGCGGTGAATGCGAACAACTGCGCCAAACTAGCGCTCAACTGCTCCAGACCACCTTCTGCCGCGTAAAAGGCCGTGGTGTTGTCCCGGTTGCTCACCGCAACTTTCTGTTCACCGATCACTATGCTGTAGAGACCGGCTATGATCACCGAGAGAATCAGCATCATCAGAAGGGCAACGATGAGTGCGACGCCCGCTTCCTTGGGATTGCGTGGTTGCATTGAACTTACCTCCCTGGGTTGGTCACCAACCTAAGCTACGCGGCGCTGAGAGACACTTCGCTGCCCTTCGCCGCCCCCGCTGTTAGTAGTTATTCCTATAGGCTAAGTCACGGATGGTAACAGCCGTGTTGATGCTATTCACTAAAACCGTGGGGGTTCCGGTCGACCTCGCAACTGGCTGCGAGTTGGCGGCAACTGACAGGTTGACTTTACGGATCTCGTTCGGCGTGTGAGGCGCCAGTGACAACACATCTCGCACGTCCGTCGTGACTCCGTCCGAGAGGTCATACGAGATCTCGAGGAAATTGATTCCGTCCGCCACCGCTAACGGCGTAGCGTTGCCGATCTGTCTCATCAGACGGGGATTTCCTGCCTGGGAATTATCGAGGTAGTACGAAACCATATAAATCTTATAGGCGTCAGTGGTAGGGTAAACTCCGCCTGGCCCGAGATTCGAAAGAGTGCCTGCTGCCGCGTTGGGCTGATTCAGATTCAGAGCGTCTGTATCATCGAAAGTGATCGTGTTAGCCCCCGAATTTACCGCCGTTACCATGCCGAGTGCCGTTCCATTTGAGTTGCTGAACATGAAGATGTCACCGACATTAACCGCCGTCGTGGAGCCTGCAGCGATGCTAGGTGCAGCGGGAACCGTAAGAGTCCACCCCGTGCAGCTCGGTGGAGCACACGCCGCCGGATGGATTGTTATGGAAGTGGGTACCAAGGGCACAGGGACGTTGGCCACAGCAAAGGTCTGGTCCACGCTGATAATCGTGATCTCGTCGGAGGTCTTTGTATTGATCGTCGGACCGAGACATTGACCTGGGGAAACAGCCGGTAGCACACCCATCAGAGACGGCGCAGAGCTGAGACAGGGAGGCGTCGCGCCGGTGGCGCAATTGCTGAACGTCACGGCGGGCGACGCGGGTCCGGGGCGCTTGACAGCCACGCATCCGGCACCGCCCGGAAGCGATACTCCTCCAATCGGGATTCCTGCCGCGGCAATGGTCAAATCACGAACAATAAGATCCGTGCCTGCCCGCAGGTTCTGGTTCGTGTCCGCGATCTTCACGATCGACCCACTTACATTTACGAGCTGGTTCAGAAGCACGAAGGCTCCCCCGAGGACGATGAGACCGGCCGCCATGGCTATCATCAGTTCGGCCAAAGTGAAGCCGGAAGTACCTAGGCGGCAAAAGTGCTCGGAATCGTGTTTAGTTGATGTAAGGTGACACATAGCACACCATTACGACGGAGCGAGCCAAATTGGAAGGAGTTGTGTACTGGATCGTGACCTTGATTTGCTTCAAGGTGCCTGAGAGGTCTGTGATCTCGATCTTGCGCTGATAGTTCTCGAGGGGCTGGACGATGTCGTCAGCCGTCCCCAGGATGCCGTCCGGACCGGGAAGGGTGATGGTCTCCATGCCCTCGGCGGCATCATCAGCGGTGCCGATAATCCCGTCAGCCCCCGGCTGATAGAGCGGCTGGAACCCAGTTAGAAAAATTCCGTTTCCTGTGCCGACATTATCGATCTGACTAAAACTAATGTTCGCGGTGTTCCGGCCCGTCAGGACGCTTTCTAGGGCCTCGCGGGCCTTCTGGCGAGCGATGGTGTCTTCCTGTGCTGTCATTACCACACCAAACCCCGTCTCAATCGCACCGGCCAGCGCCAGCAGTCCGATGGTGATAAGCAGGCACGCCAACAAGACCTCAATGACAGTGAACCCGCCGTCGCTTCGGATGGGGGCTTCGGCCGATCCCATGTTGCGCCTCCCTAAAACCACGATGTGCCGGTGGAATGGTAGCCGTGTATGCGTCCAGTGGCTCCCATCACCGTTACGGCGCGCGCCGTCCTGGCGTCCCCGGCAACTCCCATGAACACCGTGCCGTTCATCATTGCGTTGTTTGCGCCGAGTACGGAGCCGTCGCTCTGGAACACGATGCTGCAAGGCACGGTGTTGCCCGGACAGCCGAAGTTCAGCGCATGTGCGTTGCCAAAACCATCCGGGGTGTCCGGCAGACCCGAAAAGACCATGTAGACCATGCCGGGTGGCAAGAAGGTGTCCGAAATAATTGTCGTGCCAGCAGGCACCTCCTGGCGCACTACCACCAGCTCGTTAGTGCCTTGGAACGTAACCGTGAAGTTACGACGCTGGTCAATGGAACTGAAACGTGCCTGACGGAGCTGTATCTCCATCTGCTCAAGCCCGGAATCGGCCCGGAGCGTAGGAAGGACGGTACTGATGGTAAAGATGCTGGATCCGATCACCACCGTTATCACCGCAACCACTAACATGAGCTCGAGGAGGGTAACGCCTCCTTCATTCCTCGGCTTGGCCATTGCAGCCCGCCCCTTAATGAACGCCCTTTGCAACAACACGTCTGCAAAATCCCTCTCGCTTATCCCAACGTGCAGGAGACGTCTCTGGGTTACTCCATTCTCCATTGGTGCCGATCGCTGTGCAGATCAAGGCCATCGGACCAATCACACCGACAGTCCGCAGGACCACCGATAAAGGCTCTCGTTGCGTTCGTTTCCACGGTGCCGACGTAGAGGTGAAGGTGGCATCGCGGAGGTGATGCCACAACCGACAGGAGCTCAATTGCGGTGAAGGCCCGGTCCTTCTCACCCATCTTTAACCATCCTGACTATATCATTCTTTATATCGGCTTCCGGAGGCCCTGAGTTGAGGCTGTCACGCACTAGCCTCCAGCCGGCATTTCTGCCCACTGTCTTGAGTCGTAGGATGGTGTCTTGGGTCGTAGGATGCCGGCACGATGGCCGCGCCACGGATTGTGCTCATATCGACGCCCGAAACTGCCGATAACGGAACGAGAAACAAAGCGTCCTTGCGCAAAAGGCGCGGGAGGCGCCGGAAAGAGGCGCGGTTCAGAACGCGTTGAGCGCCGGAGCCTTTATTCAGGGCTGTCCCAAAGGGAAGCTGTAATGGGTCTGTTCTCTCCCAACCCGATGTTTCTGTTTGGCGGCATCGGTTGGTACCAGCGGCGAGGCTTCTTGACCCTGTCTCGCCGCCCGAGGGTTGCTTCGACTTTGCTTTGCCCTGTGTTCCTAGCCAGGCTCGGGCAGTGTCGCACAGACACCGGGATACGAAGTCAGCGATTGCTCGTCGACCGGGTAGCCGTGGTGGTCGGTATCACCATGATTCTGGCCGCGGTTTCCCTGCCTTGGGTACGGGGCACTCGACAGAACTACAACCTCTGTTCAGCCATCGCCACCGCGACGGGGGTCATCCAGACCACCCGATATCAAGCGATCATGAAAGGATGCGCCTACCAGGTCACATTCAACAGCTCGAACGTCACCTACCAAGTCGTGTCGGCAGCCCAAAGCGGCACCGTCCCGGTCGGAACCGACCTCGTCTCGTCCACCATAGTCAACAATGCGACTTCGTACATAACGAGCACGTAGGGAAGCTTCACCACCCTTAATGCGGGCCAAGCGAGCTCCTCCTGGAGCGGTAACTTCAAAATTACTTCAGCCACTCTTACACTGGCCCTTCCTGGTGCCTGGCACTATCACCGGACCGGTATTCACCAACGGCGGGTGGACCTTCGGGACTTCAGGTTCATATACTTTCACCGACCCGGTGGGTAGTGACAGCACCACCGCGGGTTACCAGTTTGGGAGCTGCATTTCGTATGGGTGACGCCCAGGTGAGCGCGATGTAGGTGGACCGTAGGCCGCCATCACGTGCCATAAAACCGGCTCGCAATGGTAGCACCAATCGCTCGTAACCAGCGGCCCCAAATATTTTGCGATTTTGTTCATCATTGGGCTTGACAGACGGCACGCCGTGTTATACATCTGCCCGCTGAGGTCTTGAAGTAACAGCTCAGCTAGTTATGCGCACAATTCCCACGCGACCTAAAGGGGGAGGAACTCATGTTGTTTGACAGAGATCGAGATCCGAGCGATGAGCTTGAGAACTACGGAGACGAACTCGCCTCCGATTATCGCGAAGAAGGGGAAGAGGAAGCGAGTGAGGAACCTGAAGACCTCGAGGAGGAAGTCTCCTACGAGGTCGAAGAGACCACAACGCCAGTAGAAGCTCCTTCGGCGGTCGAGGAGGTCGAGGCTCCGAAGCCAGTGGTGGAAGAGCCTCCACCACCGGCCAAGCCGGCACCCAAGGCGAGGAAGGCAGCCAAGAAGGTCAAGCCCAAGAAAGCTGCCGTGAAGGCGCCGAAGCCCGCGGCCAAGGCTGTCGCAAAGGCGAAGAAAGCCAAGACGCGAGCTCCCAAGAAGGCGTCTGCGGCCAGGAAGTCTGCGGCTAGGAAACTCGCAGCTAAGAAGAAGCCGCGGCGTCGTTGACAGGTCCCCCCTTCGCGCATCCTTTTGGATGCTGGAGGCTGACGCCAGCCCTGTGCGGGTATCCCCCAGTAGCGGCAGTAGCAGGCCAAGTGACCGCCCACAAGGAGGGTCCGACTTCTTCCGGGGGGTTGTCCGCATGGCAACCCGCCTTCACTGAGATGCGCCTAAAGGTCGAGTGTCATGCCGGGTATAAAGCCGACGAGCGACCGCTCCGCTTCACGTCGCAAATCCCGGAGGCGCGCACGTTCGAGGTAAAGGAAGTCCTGGAACAGTGGTACGGTCCCGAATATCAGGGTTTTAGGGTCCGAGCCGACGACAATAACCTCTACATCCTGCGCCACAGCGCCCGAAACGTGTGGACCCTCGATTCCTTCCGCAGAGATTGAGCGCATAACGGCGTAGGGCCGAACGGCGTTCGGCTCGAGGGCGAGCGCCTACAAGAAAGGGTCCTTACCGACCTTACCGACGTTTGTCTTGACAGCGGCCGTGCCTGAATGTAGGCTACTTTTGCGATTAGAAATAAGTGTGTTGATCGCAATGCCTTGGGACACCCGTGAAGATCTCGAACAAAGGCCTCTACGCCCTGGAGGCCATGATCAACCTGGCCGAGAGGTACCCGGAACAGCCGGTCAAGATCCACGAGATCGCGACTTCGGAGCGTATTCCCGAGAAGTTTCTCGAACTGATCCTTCTCGATCTCAAGACGGCGCGCCTGGTGGAGAGCTTACGCGGGGCGAACGGCGGCTATCGGCTTCGGCGCCCCCCAGCTAAGATCTTCCTGGGGGAGATCATCCGTACCATCGACGGGCCGTTAGCGCCCCTAGGGGATGCGCAATCGCTTCGTCAGCTCGTCAAGCGCGACAAGAGGCACCGCGCCCTCTACCAGATCTTTCTGAATGTCCGCAATGCCGCGGCGGAAATCCTCGACCACACTTCTCTGGCCGACCTCCGTCGGACTCCGCGTGGAGCGCACGCACGACGTCCACTAAGCCGACGGTAGCCGGGAATAGAGGATTTGTCTGTCCGATTCGTCTCGTGCAGCAACAACTCGTCCTACATCATTTGCGATTTGCTGTAAGTCCTATTTCTCTCCCTTACCCTGCTCCTCTGCGGGAGGGCCGGCCTTCTCTTCGGCAGCCCTTGTTTCCTCGGCCACTTTGCGACGCTTCTCCAACCGCTCAGCGCGCTTTTCTGCCTTTTTCTGCAACACCTCGGTTCCGACCAGTTCCAGCACGGCCGTGTCGGCGCCGTCGCCCTTCCGCCAGCCAATAGGAACGATGCGAGTGTATCCGCCGGGGCGCGAGGCGTAGCGCTTGGCCACGTCCGCGAAAAGCTTCTTCACCGCGGCCGCTTTTAGGAAATAGCTGGCGGCTTGGCGGCGGGCGTGAAGGTCTCCCCGTTTGCCCAGGGTGATCATCTCCTCGGCAATGCCCCGAGCAGCCTTGGCCTTGGGGCCGGTGGTCACAATACGCTCATCCAGGATGAGGGAAGTAACCAGGTTTCGCAGCAGAGCGCGCCGGTGCTCAGTGTTCCTGCTGAGTTTTCTTCCGTAATTGCGATGACGCATCGTCAGATTTCGTCCTTCAATGGCTCTAGAGGGACCTCCGGAGGCGGCGGGATCGGCGTACCCCGCTCGTCGAACCTCATGCCGAGACTTAAACCCATCGTCGCCAGAATCTCCTTGATCTCGTTCAGCGATTTGCGGCCGAAGTTCTTGGTCTTTAACATTTCGGGCTCGGTTTTTTGGACCAACTCGCGAATGGTCGTAATGTTGGCATTTTTCAGACAATTGTAGGAGCGCACCGAGAGCTCCAGTTCCTCCACCGAACGATCGAGGTTCTCATTGCGGCCGGTGACCGTTCTTTCCGGCGGAGCGGCTTCGACGTCTGGAGCCTCCTCGAAGTTGATGAAAATGCTCATGTGGTCCTTAAGAAGCTTAGCGGCCAGGCCCACCGCGTCCTGGGGGGAGACGGCGCCATTCGTCCAAACATCGAGAGCCAGCTTGTCGTAATCCGTCATCTGGCCCAGTCTGGCGGCTTCCACGGTGTAGTTGACCTTGCGGATGGGCGAGTGGACTGAGTCTACAGGGATGTAACCGACGGGCAGATCCTCATCCAGGTTCTTCTCCGCCGACACGTAGCCGCGGCCGATCTTGACGCGCATCTCGATGTGCAGGGCACCGCCTTCGCTGACCGTTGCCAAATAGACATCCTTGTCGAGAATCTCGACGTCAGGATCTTCCTGAACCATTCCCGAGGTGACCTCACCCGGCCGATCGACATGGAGGTAGAGCGTCTTGGCATCCTCAACGTTAACCTTCAAAGGAATCTGCTTAAGATTCAGAATGATGTCCGTAGCGTCTTCCACCACTCCCGGAATTGACGAAAACTCGTGCAATACGCCCTCAATCCTCACCGCCGTAATCGCCGCTCCCTCAACGGACGAAAGCAGGACGCGGCGCAGAGCGTTACCGATAGTGGTGCCGAAGCCCCGCTCAAAAGGCTGAGCGGTAAACTGGCCGTACTTATCGGTGAGAGTAAGGTTGTCACACGTCAGGCGTTTAGGCTTCTGAAATCCTTTCCAAAGCATTTTCACATGACCTCCCTAAAGTCTGTCTCTACTTGGAGTAAAGCTCGACGATCATCTGCTCCTGAATCGGGAAGTTCACATCCTCACGCTTGGGCAGGGCGACCACCCGTCCTGTCATACTCTCGCGATTGAACTCCAGCCAGGCCGGCATGGCGCGGCTGCCGGCGAGATCCAACGACCGCTGGATTGTTCCCATCGAGCGGCTGCCTAGGGCAACGGCGACCTCCATGCCAGCGGTGAGCTGAAACGAAGGTATATTCACCCTGCGTCCGCCTACGAGGATGTGACCGTGGCGAACCAACTGGCGGGCCTCTGCGCGCGAAGTGGCCAGCCCGAGTCGATAGACAGTGTTATCCAACCGTCGCTCGAGCATTAACAGCAGGCTCTCGCCCGTGATGCCTTTGCGGGCCGCAGCCTTTTCAAAGTAGTGGCGGAACTGGTTCTCCAGGATGCCGTACAGCCGGCGGACTTTCTGCTTCTCTCGCAATTGGAGGCCGTAACCCACGAGCTTAGGACGGCGCGCTTTGCCGTGCTGCCCGGGCTGAAAGTTGCGCTTCTCGATCGCGCACTTGTCAGTCAGGCAGCGCTGTCCCTTCAAGAACAGCTTGGTTCCCTCGCGACGGCAAAGCCGACATACCGCATCACGATATCTTGCCAAAATGGTTCTCCCTGAATTGAGTCATTGGTTCACTGAGTCATTGCGTCATTGAACCCACAAGGCGATTCCTTCAATGGCCCAATGACTCAATGGCTCAATGACCCAATTTCCTACACTCGTCGCCGTTTCGGCGGTCGACACCCGTTGTGGGGTATGGGGGTAACGTCCTTGATGTTTCGGACCTCCAACCCGACCGTGGCGAGCGCCCGAATCGCGGACTCCCGGCCTGCCCCTGGTCCCTTGACGCGCACGTCCACGCTCCTCATGCCGTGGTCACGCGCGGCGTTGGCAGCGCGCAAGGCGGCCTGCTGTGCGGCAAACGGCGTCCCTTTGCGTGACCCCTTAAAGCCCAGCGCCCCGGCGCTCGACCAGCAAACCAGCCTCCCCTCAACATCGGTGATGCTCACAAAGGTGTTGTTAAAAGTCGCTTGGACGTGAACAATACCGTTCGGCACGATCCGCTTCTCTTTTTTTTTGAAGACCTTCTTCCTACCCGCCTTGGTAGCTGCCTTCGCCATAAAACCTCACCTCAGGACAGTGGCTAGTGGTTAGTGTTTAGTGGCTAGCCACCAGCAACTAACCACTCGTCGCTGCAGGGACGTGACAGCGGTCGGCCCGCGGTGGTCTTGCCACTTGTCACTTGTCACTCGTCACTGTTAGCTACGTCTTAGCGGTAGCCCGCTTCTTGTTGGCGATCGTTCCTTTACGCGGTCCCTTACGGGTGCGCGCATTGGTGTGGGTCCGCTGGCCGCGCGCCGGGAGACTGCGCCGATGCCGGAGTCCCCGGTATGAGCCGATTTCGATCAGCCGCCGGATGCTCATGGCCATTTCTTTGCGGAGGTCGCCTTCCACACTGCCTTCTTCTTCGATGATCTGCCGGATCTTGGCCACCTCTTCTTCGCTCAGGTCGTTCACCTTCTTGTTCGGGTCTACGCCCGCGCGAGCCAGGATCGACATGGAACGGGCTCGACCAATACCATAAATGTAAGTCAGGCCGATCACTGACCGTTTGCTTCGAGGTAGATCCACACCTGCAATGCGCGCCATCGTACACCTCCCAAAGGCAGTGGCTCGCGATGCCATGGCTAACAGTTAGTCTAGCGACTAGCCACTGACCACTAACCACTGGTTTCTTAGCCCTGCCGTTGCTTGTGCTTGGGATTCACGCAAATCACGCGAACTACCCCTTTACGCTTGATGATCTTGCAGTTTGCGCACAGTCTTCGAACCGAAGAACGAACCTTCATAAAGCCTTCTTGAGCATTCCCTCCAACTTCATTTATAGCGATAGACGATTCGCCCCCTCGTCAGGTCGTAGGGGGACAACTCCACCGCCACCTTGTCTCCGGGCAGAATGCGGATAAAGTTCTTGCGCATCTTGCCCGAGATGTGAGCCAGCACCCGGTGCTTGTTCTCCAACTCTACCCGGAACATGGCGTTCGGCAGCGGTTCGATCACCGTCGCCATAACCTCAATGGCTTCTTCCTTGGCCATACGTGAGTCAAGTTCACAGACGGGTTAAAACGTCCGGTCCGTTACTGGTTACGGCCACCATGTGTTCAAAATGGGCCGAGTACCCTCCGTCAGCGGTTACCGCCGTCCAATGGTCATCCAACACGCGAACCGCATTACCACCTTCAGTCACCATGGGCTCGATGGCTAGCACCATGCCAGGCTTCAGCAGTGGTCCGTGGCCGGGCTTGCCAAAGTTCGGAATCTGGGGCTCCTCGTGCATTTCGCGCCCAATGCCGTGCCCCACGAACTCCCTGACCACCGAGAATCCATTCCGTTCTGCGTGCTGTTGCACTGCGGCCGAAATGTCGCCCAGGCGATTTCCCGCCCGCGCCTTCTGAATCGCCAGGTCCAAAGACTCTTCCGTCACTCGGAGGAGCCTCTGAAGAGGCCCCGATATCTCGCTCACCGGCACCGTCAGAGCCGAATCGCCATAATATCCTTTGAGAATAATTCCCAAGTCCAGGCTGACAATATCTCCCGCCTTCAGGACTCGCCGGCCCGAGGGAATACCATGAACGATCTCCTCGTTCACCGAAGCACAGAGGCAACACGGATAGCCGCGGTATCCCTTGAAGGCGGGTGCCACCCCCAATTGCCGCAGCCGTTTCTCAGCAAAACGCTCCAGGTCGAGGGTTGTAACGCCGGGTTGCACCTGTCGCCGCATTTCTTCCAAAATCTCTCTTACCATCCGGCCGCTGCTTCTTAGCCTCTCGATCTCCGCCGGCGACTTGCAGATGATCATGCCTTCCTCAAGCATTCGCAGAGTTGCCGGGTGATGGTCTCAGGTGCGCCATCGGCGTCGAAGTCGTGCAGCAGATTTCGCCGACCGTAATACTCGATCAACGGCTTCGTTCCATGCTCGTAAGCCATAAACCGCTGGCGGATCGTCTGCTCGTTGTCATCGGACCGATAGACCAGCTTGGCGGATTCCCGGTCGCACCTTCCCTCCTGTCGGGGAGGGTTAAAGTAGATGTTGTAAATCTGGCCGCACACGGGGCAGCTGCGGCGACCCGTCAAGCGCTTGACCAGTAACTCCGGGTCGACGCGAAGATTGAGAACCAGAAGATCCGCTCGCCCCCGCAGCAGCCGGTCCAGGTATCGCGCCTGCACCAACGTCCGGGGAAAGCCGTCCAGAATGAAGCCAGACACCGCATCGGGCCGCTGGAGGCGCTCCTTCACCAGGCCGCACACTACCTTGTCCGAGACCAATCTCCCCGCTTCCATCTCTTGTTGCGCCGCCAGTCCCAAAGGCAGACGCTTCGCAACGGCCTCTCGCAGAATGTCGCCCGTTGAGATATGCGGAATGCCGAAGCACTCAGCAACTCCGCGGGCCTGGGTTCCTTTTCCGGCCCCCGGGGCTCCCAACATGACCAAGGCCTTTGCCTTCATCTCGAAATTGGAGACCTGAAGCTGGAAAATGGAAATTGGAAAATGGAAATGAGAAAATCGCAAGCAGTGTACAGTGGACAGGATAGGGCATACGGGGTAAGACCGGTGCTTGCCGTATGCTGTCTGCTTCGTCCAGTTTCCAATTTCACGTTCCTGTCAGGATGCTCGGCGCCCTCGGACTCGGCCTTTCTTCAGGAACCCTTCGTAGTGCCGCATAATCAACTGCGCTTCCACCTGCTGAACGGTATCCATCGCCACACCCACAACGATCAGCAGCGAGGTGCCACCGAAGTAGAAGTTGACATTGAGACCGTGCAGAAACCAAGTCGGCAGGTGCGAATCGAACCACGCTCCACCAAGCCAGGCCGGCAGGTGGTTCAAGCGCAAACCGGCCAGCATTACTTCCGGGATTAGAGCGATGATGGCCAGGTAGGCTCCGCCCACCCAGGTGATCTTGGTCAGGACATCGTCCAGGTGGTCGGCAGTGCGTTTGCCTGGCCGGATCCCCGGTATGAATCCCCCCTGCTTTCGGACATTGTCGGCCACCTCATCGGGGTTGTAGATGATCGAAAGATAGAAGTGAGCAAAGAACAGGATCAAGACGACGTAGCTCAGTGTGTAGAGGGGCTCGCCCCAACCAAAGGCGCTGGAGAACCACGTGATGGCCTTCCCCAAGGGACCCGTTTTTCCCGCAAACATGCCGATGGTTTGTGGAAAGGTCAGCAACGACACGGCGAAAATGATGGGCATGACGCCGCCGCTGTTCACCTTCAGCGGCAGATGAGTAGACACACCTCCCATTACCTTGCGGCCGACAATGCGCTTGGCGTATTGAATGGGGACGCGCCGCTCACCGCGCTCCACCAGAACGATGAAAGCTACAATAGCCAGCATGAAGGCGAGAAGCACTAGCGCCACCGGCAGGCTCCAAACGCGGGTGACGAAGACCTTCTCGTAAAGATCGGCGATGGCGCGCGGCAGACCGACAACAATTCCGGTGAAGATCAGCAGCGACATGCCGTTGCCAATGCCGCGGGCGGTGATCTGCTCCCCCAACCACATGATGAATATCGAACCGGTGGTCAACGTCAGGACGGTATTAAAAATAAACCCTACGCCCGGATTAGCCACGAGCGCTATACCGGCGTTCGTCTGCCTTTGCAGCGCGATAGCGATACCAAACGATTGAAACGCGCTCAGCCCTACCGTTAACCACCGGGTGTATTCGGTAATCTTGCGCCGGCCCAGTTCGCCCTCTTTCTGCAATTTCTCCAGGGTGGGCGACACTACGGTCAGAAGTTGGAGAATAATTGAGGCCGTAATGTAGGGCATGATTCCCAACGCAAACACCGTAAAGCGCCTCAGGCTGCCGCCGGAGAAAATGGATAGCAGTCCGAAGAACCCTGCTCCGTACTGGCTGAAGAACTGCTCGAAGACCGTGGTGTTGATGCCCGGCGTGGGGATGAAGGATCCCAGACGGTACACCGCCAGCAGCAAGGCCGTGAAGATGATCCTCTTCCGCAGGTCGGGGATCTCGGTGATGCTCTTGAGGGAATTAATCATGCCGGATGACCTGTGCCTTACCTCCAACTTTTTGGATCTTCTCCAGCGCGGCTTTCGAGAAGAGGTGGGCCGAAATAGTCAGGGGTGCTTTTAGTTCTCCGTCCGCCAGCACTTTAAGTCCATCCCGAAGCCTTTTGACCACCCCTCGCTCGATGAGAAGCTCCGGCGTGATCTTTTCTTCCGCATTGAAGCTTTCAAGGTCTCCCAGATTCACCAGGGCATAGTGTTTCTTAAAGACATTGGTGAAGCCCCGCTTAGGTAGCCGGCGGTGGAGGGGCATCTGCCCTCCCTCGAATCCGGGGCGCATGCGGGAACCGGCGCGCGACCCCTGCCCCTTCGACCCGCGGGTTGCTGTTTTACCGTGTCCGGAGCCCATGCCGAGACCGATCCTCTTGCGACGTTTATTAGCTCCGCGCGGGGGACGGAGGGTTCCGACGTGTGTGGCCATATCCTCTCTGACTATTCCTTCTCGCTCTGCTCGTTCGGAGACGAAACGATTCCCTCGGACGCAATAGCCGGTTCGGATGAGGGTGCCGGCGCCCGCGTAGACGAGCTGGCCGGGACGCTCCCCCCAGACACTGGATTCGGCTCTGAGGCCGCCGGTGAGGCCTCACCCGGCGCCCTGGCTGAAATGTCTAATTCCTCTGACGCTGGGGCCGGCTCGGAGGGTGGGGCCTTGATGGTGTACGCCGGGGTGGAGTTCCACACCGGCTCTGAGACGTCGTTCACAATCTCAACCAGGTGAGCTACTTTCGCCACCAAACCTCTCACCTGGGGAGTATCGGGACGCTCCACAACGTGGTTCAGTCGCCGCAGCCCCAGGCTGCGCACAAACTCCGCCTGGGAATGGTCAAAGCCAATACCGCTGTGCACCCACTTAATGCGAATTACCTTCTGAGCCGTCTCCATCACGCTTCCCATAGAAACTGGAAACTAGAAACTGGAAACTGGCGGCCACTTTTGAGCTTCCAGTTTCCATTTTCCAATTTCCAGTTTCTATCTTAGAGTTCCTCCGGTGTCTTTCCCCTTGTCGCCGCTACTTCTCCGGCGTCCCGCAGCCTCAACAAGGCGTCCATCGTGGCCTTAACCACGTTATGAGGATTGGTGGTTCCCAAAGACTTCGTCAACACGTTTTGGATGCCCGCCGCTTCAACAACTGCGCGTACTGTACCGCCCGCGATCACGCCCGTCCCCTCCGAAGCAGGCTTCAGCAGGACCTGACCCGCGCCATATTTTCCCAGCACGGCATGCGGGATCGAGGTTGAGGTAATGTTTACTTTCACCAGCGCTTTTTTGGCAGCCTCGATACCCTTTCGGATAGCCATGGGCACTTCCCGGGCCTTCCCGGAGCCATAACCCACGTGCCCGGCTCCGTCGCCCACGACGACGAGCGCTGAGAAGCTCAGGTTTTTGCCTCCCTTAACCACCTTGGTGACGCGGTTGATTGAAACAACCTGATCCTTCAACTGCAGCGTATTCGCATCGATACGGCCAGCCAAAAACGCCTCCCTCAGCTTGGAAACTGGGAATTGGAAACTGGAAACCTGCGTGGCACTCCGAATAGTTTCCATTTGCCAGTTTCGATTTTCCAATTTCCAGCTTCGTGTTTCGAACTCCCAGTTCCCAATTTCAAAACTGCAACCCACCTCCTCGAGCTGCATCGGCTAGCGCCTTCACGCGCCCGTGATAAGCATAACCCCCGCGGTCAAAAGCCACCTGCGAGATACCTGCCGCCTTGGCGCGCTCCGCCAGCACCTTACCCACGACCTTCGCTGCTGCCACGTTGCCTCCGGTCTTAAGAGTCTGTCGCACCTCTTTGTCCCGGGATGAGGCTGAAACCAGAGTGTGGCAGCTAGCATCGTCGATGATCTGCGCGTAGAGATTAGCGGTCGATCGAAAGACGTTAAGGCGTGGCAGCCTTGAACCTCGTATCATCCGCTGGCGGATACGCTTATGAATCCGACGGCGCGCCTTATCTTTAGAAATCAACTTCAACATAAGACGAATTTCCCGGCTGGACAGCACGGCTGAGTTGGAAGCAGTGCGCGGCGACTATTGCTTAGCAGCTCCCGCGCCGGCCGCAGCTTTCCCGACCTTCTTCTTTAGACGCTCGTTCGTGTAGCGCACGCCCTTGTTCTTGTAGGGGTCAGGGGGGCGCAAACCGCGAATCTCGGCCGCCACCTGGCCGACTCGATGCTTGTCCGCACCCTTCACCACCAGGTGCGTCATCTTCTCAGTGGTGATGGTTAGGCCGTCGGGAATCGGGTACTCGATGGAGTGGGAATACCCGAGGTTAAAAAGCACCGCGTTCCCTTTGACCTCTGCCCGATAGCCGATACCCACGATGTCCAGATGCTTTTCGAATCCCTGCGTCACCCCATGGACAGCGTTCGCCAGCAGGCTGCGCACCAGGCCGTGCAGCGGCGCGCGTTGATCGTCATCCCGGTTCACTATCAGACGACTGTCCTGCTTTTCCACACGGAGACCTGCCGGAACCCGAACTCGAAGAATACCCCTCGGTCCGTTGACCACCGCCTCCGACCCTTCCATCTGGAAGGCCACGCCGGAAGGTAGATCTATTGCTTTCTTGCCGATCCGCGACATAGGTCTATTCTCACA
>Ga0187846_10001128_pt1 | contig 15168 bp, 14 predicted proteins | sample TC_taG_FD_161473 | JGI IMG/M metagenome (GOLD analysis project Ga0187846, IMG submission 161473) | Biofilm microbial communities from the roof of an iron ore cave, State of Minas Gerais, Brazil - TC_06 Biofilm (v2) | ecosystem: Environmental > Terrestrial > Deep subsurface > Cave > Wall biofilm...
CTGGCAGGAGAGTCGTTCTCACTCCGGCGGGGTGGTTAGCGGCGGCATGGTGACAAGGGCGCGTTGCGCAACTGGAGAGACCCTCCCCGCCCCGGGGCGAAATCCCCGGTAGCGTGGTAAGCGCTATAACCGGGCATCCACTCGGGAAGTGCGCTGACGGCGGGAGGGTGTCGGATGGGCTCATATGAGCAATGAACGGGAGTAACGTCTCGGGAGCAAAGGAGCCCTGCTGCTCACATGCCAGAGTCCAACGGGAGGCACGGACGACCTGACAATGGCGTCCATCAGTGTGCAGGACCTGCGGCGAAGGCTGTACATCAAGGCGAAGTCTGATCCGACCTGGCGTTTCTGGGGCTTGTACGTCCACGTATCTAAGCCGGAAACGCTCCGGGAAGCCTACGCGGTGGCCAAAGCTAACGACGGCGCGCCAGGAAGCGATGGCGTGACGTTTGAGGCCATCGAGGCAATGGGCGTGGAGTCGTTTCTCGGGCAGCTTCGGGACGAACTGGTCTCCGGGAGCTATCGACCACTGCCGACCCGCAAGCACGCGATTCCCAAGCGCGGGTCTGGAGAGCGAATTCTCCAGATTCCGTGTATCCGGGACCGCGTGGTGCAGGGGGCGCTCAAACTGATTCTCGAGCCGATCTTCGAGGCAGACTTCCAACCCGGCTCGTACGGATACCGGCCAAAGCGGACGGCGCATCAAGCTGTGGCGCGGGTGGCGGAAGCGATCGCGCACTACAAGACACGGGTGATCGACCTGGACTTGCACAACTACTTCGACAACGTGCAGCACCATCAGTTGTTGGCGATGATAGCCAAGCGAGTCAGTGATCCCGCCGTCTTGCGATTGCTGAAGCTGATTCTCGAAGCTACAGGCCGGAAAGGGCTGCCCCAGGGCGGTCCGCTTTCACCCTTGCTGTCCAACATCTATCTCACACCTGTGGATCAGATGTTGGAGCGGGCGCAGGAGACCACACGTCACGGACCATACCGGCACGTGACGTATGCGCGGTGGGCGGACGATCTGGTTATCCTGGTGGATCAGTACCGGCGGCACAACTGGTTGCTGAACGCGGTGGCCCGACGAGTGCGGGAGGAATTGACGAAGCTCGGCATCCCGGTAAACGAAGAGAAGAGCCGGCTGGTGGATCTGGAACGCGGGGAGGCGTTCCCTTTCCTAGGGTTTGAATTCCGCTGGGTACGCGGTCGTCGTGGGGGTCGGCGGCCGCTGTATACTCCGGCGCACCACAAGTGCGTGGAGTTGCGGCACAAGCTCCGGGACGTCTTTCGGTATCGCCGATCACACCCCGTGAAGAGCGTCATCTGCGAGGTGAACTTGATCCTCGCGGGATGGCTCGCGTATTTTCGGATCGGCCACGCCAGCCGGGAGTTCACGTCGATTCGAGACTGGGTCGAGAAGAAGGTGCGACGTCATCTGGAACGAGCGGGGACGCGGCCAGGGTTCGGCTGGAAGAGGTGGAGTAGGCAATGGCTCTATCAGGGGTTGGGACTGTACGAAGACTACAGCCTCCGGCACCTGGGAGTCGGGCCGAAAGCGCTCCCAGCACGATAAGACACATAAGCCTCGGTGTGAAGTGAGCAGGAGAGCCGGATGAGGCAGTTCCTCATGTCCGGTTCGAGGTGGCGGGGAGTGGAAACGGAGCCGCGAGGCCGCCGCGCCACTCCTCGACCCTCCCGCCGGCGAGGAGGAATTCGGGCACATGTTCTCCGACTGCGAGGTCGGCGCCATGCCTCCGTTTGGGAACCTGTACGGCGTCCCGGTGCTGGTCGACGAGACGCTGGCGCGTGACCCGGTCATCCTCTTCAACGCCGGGAGCCACCATGAGACCATGACGATCACCTACGCGGACTTCGCGAGGCTGGTGCGGCCGGCTCAGGGGTCCTTCGCGAGCACGCGCACGGCGGCGTGATCCTCTGGTCCGGAGATCAGTCAGAGGGCGGGGCCGGGAGGGGAAACTCGGCGATGATCTCGGTGCCCGCGTCAGGGGCGGAGGCGATGCTGAGCGTGCCGCCGATCAAGGTGGCGCGCTCGCGCATCCCCGTGATTCCGAGTCCGCCGCGGCGGGGATCGGCGGCCTGTGATGCGTTCGTCTGGAATCCCCGGCCGTCGTCCTTGATCCGCAGCACAGCCCGGCCTTCGCCCACCGCCAGGGCGACCTGCACGCGGGTCGCCCCCGCGTGCTTGACGACGTTCCACAGGGCCTCCTGGGCGATCCTGAACACCGCCGTCTCCAGCATCGGGTCGAGCCGCGTCTCGCCGCGCGGCAGCTGGAGATCCACGCTCAGGCCGCGCGGCTCGAGCTGGGCGTGCACGTACCACCGCAGGGCCGCGGTGAGCCCGAGGTCGTCGAGGATCGTGGGGCGCAGGTCGTAGATCAAGTTGCGGACTTCCTCGAGCGTCGCCTCGGCGAGGTCCTGCAGGCGCTCCAGGGCGGCCTCGGTCGGCTGAGTCCCCTGCTCGGTAAGGCCGCGGAGCATCTGCACGTTGAGAATGAGCGCGGTCAACGACTGGCCGGTCTCGTCGTGGAGTTCGCGCGCGATCCGCCGCCGCTCATCCTCGTGCGCGGTCAGCAGCTTTTTGATGAGATCGCTCCGGGCGCGCTCCTTATCCTTGAGCTCGTCGAGCAGCTGGGCCTTTTCGACCGCGAGGCCCACCTCGCCCCCCACCGTGGCCAGAAGGGCCAACTCCCGCTGGCTGAACAGGCGCCCGGCGGGAAGCACGAGGTTCATCAGGCCCGCGATGCCGGTGGCGCTCCGGAGCGGGACGCTCGCGTGCTGGGCCTTGATCCCCACCTTCGCCAGGCGCATGCAGTCCACGATGTTCACCGGCTGGGTGAGTTGGTTGGCGTGAAGCAGGTCCAGGCATCGGCAGGGACCGCGCATCGCGGCCCGATCGTCTTGTTCGAGCGACGCGGGGAGGTGATAGGCCGCCGCAAGATCGTACGCCCCGTTCGGCGGCTGCCGCAGGAACACCCACCCGGTGTGCAGCTGCAGCAGCTCTCCCGCACGGTGCAGCACGTCCTCCAGCAGGCTCGCGACCTGCTGGCTGCGCGACAGGATCGCGCTGATCTGGCTGAGGACCACCAGGCGCCGCTCCCGCTGCAGCGCGCGGAGCTCGATGCCGGCCCCGAACACCAGCACGCAGAGCCCGCCCGTGAACTCGGAGTCCACCGCGCCGACCGGGGCGCGCGAGATCAAGCTCCACCCGAGGAGGTTTGCCCCCATGGCCAGTAGCCCGGCGAAGATCAGCCGGGCGGCAAGATCGTCGAGCACCTGCTCCGCGCGGAGAAAGCTGTAGGCCGCGAGCGCGAACGCGGCCCCGGCGCCGAGCCCGGCGATGAGCCGGGCCGTGCCGACGTCCCCCTGGCGGGCCAGCAAGATCACCGCGGCGCCGACCAATGCCCCGAAGCCGAGGAAACCGGCCATGACGATTCCCCGGGCACGCGGATCGCGCGCCACCGCGCCGGTGAGGAAGAATCCCGCCCCGGCCAGGAGCAGTACCCCGCTGATCCCCACCAGCGGGATCACCCCGGGAGCGGAGAGGATCAAGATCTCGACCACCGCGCGCGCCGTCAGGGCCGCCGCCCCGGCCGTCCACCAGGCGACGTATCGAAATCGCGTCTCAAGGTACTGGCTGACCAGCAGCAGCATGACCGCGGCGTAGATGCCGGTGGCGATGCTGAGGATCACGAGCGAGCGCTCCATGGATGGGCTCCCCGATGGAGTTCTTCAGCCCGGGGGAAACCGCTCCTGCATCACCGTGGACCCTTGACACCCTCGGCCACAAGATTAGATAACTTAAGCAGCACCCGCCGCGTCCCGATCACACCGCGGCCACGCACCGCACCTTGAACGACGTGCCGTCGGTTTGCCCGCCCCGGTCTTTAATGGAGCGGCGATGATACGCACCGCCGCGCGGTACGGTGACCGGGGCGCGGGGCATCTGCAGCCGGCGACGCGGGACCCCGCGCGGGGAGGAGGGGGAAGATGATGGCGATCGATATGGAGATGGGCTTGTACGTGTTCGTCCTCGCGACATTCCTTGGGCTTGAGGGGATGCGCCATGTGTCCCGGCTGCTCCACACGCCGCTCATGTCACTGACCAACGCCATCTCGGCGATCGCGGTGGTCGGCTCACTCGTCATGGCCGGGGAGGCGCGGACCAGGCTCAGCACGGTGCTCGGGACGATCGCGGTGACCGCCTCGACGATCAACGCGGTCGGCGGGTTCCTGATTACCGACCGGATGCTCAAGATGTTCAAGAAGCGCGGGCCAGGAGACTCATGACCCCATATTTCGTCGTCTTCTCGTATATCGCCGCCGCCTCCCTCTTTATCCTGGCACTCAAGTGGCTGAGCGCTCCCGCCACCGCACGCCGGGGCGTGGTGGCGGGCGAGGTCGGCATGCTCCTTGCCATCGTGGGGACGCTGCTGAATGTGCACATCGTCAACTACCAGTGGATTCTTCTCGCGCTGGTCGTCGGCTCGGCCATCGGGGCTCCGATGGGTCTCTTCATGCCCATGACCGCGGTTCCCCAGCGGACAGCGCTGTCGCACGCGTTTGGGGCACTGGCGGCCGGTCTCGTCGGCGTGGGCGAATACTACCTCCGCGCTCCCCGCATCCCCACGTTTACGATGTCGGCCCTCGCGCTGGAGGTCCTGCTGGGATTCCTCACGTTCACGGGGAGCCTCATGGCCTTCGGCAAGCTCCAGGAGCTCATTCCGACCCGCCCCATTACCTACCGCGGGCAGAACTTCATCAACCTGTCGCTGCTGGCCGTGGCGGTGGCGCTGGCGGTCTTCGTGGTCGTCAATCCGGGACAGACGCATCTGTTCCCGGTGGTGATCGCGCTCGCGCTGCTGTTCGGCGTCCTGCTGATCATCCCCATCGGGGGCGCCGACATGCCGACCGTCATCTCGCTGCTCAACTCGTACGCGGGGCTCTCCTCCGCGGCCATGGGCTTCGTCCTCGGCAACCCGCTGCTGATCATCGCCGGCGCCCTCGACGGTTCATCCGGTTTCATCCTCTCGGTCATCATGTGTAAGGCGATGAACCGGTCCTTCGCAAACGTCCTCTTCGGGGCCTTCGGCCAGGTGCAGGTCTCCACGGCCGGCCCGGTGGAGGAGCGCGTGGTCCAAAGCGCGACGTCGGAGGACGCGGCCTCCATCTTGGAGTCCTCCAGGTCGGTGATCATCGTTCCCGGTTACGGCATGGCGGTCGCGCAGGCCCAGCAACGCGTACGCGAGCTGTACGACGCACTGAGCCAGCGCGGGGTCGACGTCAAGTTCGCCATTCACCCCGTGGCGGGGCGCATGCCAGGCCACATGAACGTGCTCCTCGCCGAGGTGGATATTCCCTACGACAAGCTGCTCGCGACGGAGGAGGCCAACCTGGAGTTTCCTCAGGCCGACGTGGCGCTGGTCGTCGGCGCCAACGACATCACCAATCCGGCCGCGCGGCACGACCGGGCCAGTCCCATCTACGGCATGCCGATCCTCGACGTCGACAAGGCGCGGACGGCCATGGTCATCAAGCGGAGTATGAGCCCGGGTTTCGCCGGCATCGAAAACGAACTCTACTACGAGCCCAAGACGCTGATGCTGTTCGGCGACGCGAAGTCCTTCGTCGGCGACATCATCAAGGACCTCAGCGGGGACAGTCACCGGTAGGGGCGGCGCCTCCGGTTTTAGGCCAGTGCCGTGCGCTCGCGTGCGCTCGCAATCAGGAAGGAAACCGGCGCGGGGGCGTCGGACTAAGCGATCGGAGCGAAGGGATCCCCGATGGCAGAGCACGCGCGGTCCGGTCTCCATACACTGTCGGTTGAGGACCTGGGCGCGCTGTTCGAGGCGCTCCGCCGGAGAGAGTATCGGCTGGTGGGGCCGACGGTCAAGGACGGGGCGATCGTCTACGATGAGATCCACTCGCCCATCGACCTCCCCATCGGCCAGACCGACGAGCAGGACGGCGGCACGTACCGTCTGAAGCGGCGGGACGACGGCGCGCTCTTCGGCTACGTCGTCGGGCCCCATTCCTGGAAGAAGTTCCTGTTCCCGCCACTGACGCGGCTGTGGCAGGCCCGGCGGACCCGCGGCGACGGGTTTGAGGTCCTGCCGGAGATCGAGGAGGCCCCCCGCTACGCGTTCATCGGCGTCCGCGCGTGCGACCTGCACGCGATCGCCATCCAGGACCGCGTGTTCCTGGAGGGCAAACACGTGGACCCCACCTACAGGTCGCGCCGGGAGCAGGTGTTCATCGTGGCCGTCAACTGCGGCCAGGCCGGGGGCACGTGCTTCTGCGTGTCGATGAACACGGGCCCACGGGCGACGGCCGGATTCGACCTGGCCCTGACGGAGCTTCTCGAAGACGGCCGCCACGAGTTTCTGGTCGAGGTCGGGAGCGACCGGGGGGCGGAGCTTCTCGCGGACATCCCCCACCGGTCGGCGCAGCCGCAGGCCGCCGCGGCGGCCGACCGTGCGGTGGCGCGCGCCGCCGCGCAGATGGGACGGACGCTGGACACCACCGACATCAAGGGCCTGCTCTACCGCAACTTCGAGCATCCCCGCTGGAACGACGTGGCCGCGCGGTGCCTGACCTGCGCAAACTGCACGATGGTCTGCCCCACGTGTTTCTGCAGCACCGTGGAAGACACGACCGACCTCACCGGTGATCACGCGGAGCGGTGGCGCAAGTGGGACTCGTGCTTCACGATGGATCACTCCTACATTCACGGGGGGAGCATCCGCCCCTCGCCCCGCTCCCGCTACCGGCAATGGATGACCCACAAGCTGGCGACGTGGATCGACCAGTTCGGCACGTCGGGGTGCGTGGGGTGCGGCCGGTGCATCACGTGGTGCCCCGTGGCGATCGACATTACCGAGGAGGTCCGGGCGATTCGCGAGAGCGAGAAGCGCCGCGGCGGGGCCGCGGAGGAGGCAAGCCGTGCAGACCCTTGAGGCCGTCCTGGCGGAGCACGCGTTCTTCCGCGGGCTGAGGCCCGAAGATCTTCAGCTGATCGCTGGGTGCGCCTCCAACGTGCGCTTCGCGGCCGGGGGGTACCTCTTCCGGGAGGGCGACCCCTCCAACCAGTTCTACCTCATCCGGCATGGGAAAGTCGCCCTGGAGATCTTCTCCCCCGAGCGCGGCCCGATCCCAATCCTCACGCTGGGGGAGGGGGAGGTGCTCGGCTGGTCATGGCTGGTGCCGCCGTACCGCAAACAGTTTGACGCCCGCGCGGTCGAGCTCGTGCGGGCCACGGCCTTCGATGGGGCGTGCATCCGGAAGAAGTGCGAGGAAGACCCGCGGCTGGGCTACGAGCTGCTCAAGCGCTTCGCGCAGATGATCGGGGAGCGGCTGCACGCGACCCGGCTGCAGATGCTCGATGTCTACGGGACGCGTGCGTGACCGGCCGGTCCCCGCGTCAGGAGCGGGGCCGGGCGACCCAATGGTGCCGGCGCCGTTCCGCGTCCGCGCGGTAAGGCGCGAGACACACGACACGGTCACCCTCGAGGTCGCGCGCACCAAAGGGACCGACGGCTTCGCCTTCTCGCCGGGGCAGTTCAACATGCTCTACGTCCTGGGCGTCGGCGAGATCCCGGTCTCCATGAGCAGCGCATCGGCCGAGCCGGAAGTGCTCGGCCACACGGTGCGCGCGGTCGGGGCGGTGTCCGAGGCCCTGTGCCGTCTCAAGCGCGGGCAGGCCGTCGGGGTCCGCGGGCCGTTCGGGAGCCACTGGCCGGTGGAGGAGTCCACCGGGCGGGACATCGTGGTCGTCGCCGGCGGGATCGGCTTGGCGCCGCTGCGGCCGGCCCTGTACCACGTGCTCGCCCACCGCGACCAGTACGGCCGGGTCGTGCTGCTGTACGGCGCCCGGACCCCGGCCGATCTGCTGTACGCGCGCGAAGTGGCCAAGTGGCGGGGGCGCTTCGACCTGCAGGTAGAGGTGACGGTGGACAGCGCCGGGAGCGCGGCGTGGCAGGGCCACGTGGGCGTCGTGACCACGTTGATCCCCACCGCGGCGTTCGATCCCTCCGAGGCCACCGCCTTGGTCTGCGGCCCGGAGGTGATGATGCGCTTCACGATCGCGGAGCTCCGGAAGCGCGGGATGGGCACCGACCACATCTATCTCTCGATGGAGCGCAGCATGAAGTGCGCGATCGGGTTCTGCGGGCACTGCCAGCTCGGGCCGACCTTCATCTGCAAGGACGGGCCGGTGTTCCGCTACGACGCCATCGAACGCTGGACGACGGTGCGGGAACTCTGATGAAGGGGCGCCGCCGGCCCACGCTCGCCGTCTGGAAGTTCGCGTCGTGCGACGGCTGCCAGCTGAGCCTGCTGTCGTGCGAGGACGAGCTGGTGCAGCTGGCGGGGCGGGTGGAGATCGCCTACTTCCTCGAGGCGTCGCGGGCGGTTGTCCGGGGGCCTTACGACCTCTCGCTCGTCGAGGGTTCAATCACGACCCCCCACGACGCGGAACGGATCCGGCACGTGCGCCAGGCCTCGAAATACCTGGTGACGATCGGGGCGTGCGCTACGGCCGGGGGGATCCAGGCGCTGCGGAATTTCAAGGACGTGAAGGAGTTTATCGCGGCCGTCTACGCGCGGCCCGAGTACATCGACACGCTGAGTACCTCCACGCCTATTTCGAGCCATGTCCCCGTGGACTTCGAGCTGCAGGGCTGCCCCATCAACAAGCACCAGCTGCTCGAGGTCATCGGCGCGTTCCTGAACCGACGGAAGCCGGCGATCCCCGCCTCCAGCGTGTGCGTGGAGTGCAAGCGCCGTGGAACGGTCTGCGTGATGGTGGCGCACGGCACGCCGTGCCTCGGGCCGGTCACCCACGCCGGGTGCGGCGCGATCTGTCCCGCGTACCACCGCGGCTGCTACGGCTGCTACGGTCCGATGGAAACCCCCAACACCGCCTCCCTCAGCGGGTGGTGGCGCCACCTCGGCGTCGGCGAGCGCGATCTCGTGCGGGCGTTCCGCGGCATCAACGCCTACGCCGAGGCGTTCCGGAAGGCGAGCGAAGCGAATGAGCGGTAAGAGCCGGACGATCAAGGTCGACGCGCTGGCCCGCGTCGAGGGCGAGGGCGGGATCTACGTCAAGGTCAAGGACGGGCGGGTCGTCGATGTGAAGCTCAGGATCTACGAGCCGCCCCGCTTCTTCGAGGCGTTCTTGCGCGGGCGCGCGTATACCGAAGTGCCGGACATCACCGCGCGGATCTGCGGCATCTGCCCGGTCGCCTACCAGATGAGCGCCTGCCACGCCGTTGAGCAGGCCTGCGGGGTCACCGTGGACGGCCCCATCCGGGCCCTGCGCCGGCTCCTCTACTGCGGGGAATGGCTGGAGAGTCACGTGCTCCATATCTACATGCTCCACGCCCCCGATTTTCTGGGGTACCCGAGCGTCATCCACATGGCCAAAGATCATCCCCGGATCGTGGAGCGGGGGCTCGGCCTGCGGAAGGTGGGCAACGAGCTGCTCGCGCTCCTGGGAGGCCGGGAGGTGCATCCGATCAACGTGCGCGTCGGCGGTTTCTATCGGGCGCCCGCGCCGGACGAGCTCGCCCCGATCGCGGAAAAGCTCAAGCGGGCCCGGGACGCGGCCCTCGAGACCATCCGCTGGGTGGCCGGGTTCGAGTTCCCCGGGTTCCAGCAGGAGTACGAGTTCGTGGCACTGCGCCAGCCCGGTGAGTATCCGATCGACGAGGGCCGCTTGGTGTCCGACAAAGGGCTGGACATCGCCGTGTCGGAGTACGACCAGCACTTCATCGAGGAGCAGATCCCGTACTCGAACGCGCTGCACTCGCGGTTGCGAGCGCGGGGTCCCTACTTCGTGGGACCGCTGGCGCGGTACAGCCTGAACTTCGACCGGCTCTCCCCGCTCGCCCGCCGGGCGGCCCGCGAGGCCGGGCTCGGCGCGGTGTGCCGCAACCCCTTCCAGAGCATCATCGTGCGGAGCGTCGAGGTCCTGTACGCCTGCGACGAGGCGCTGCGCCTCATCGCAGAATATGAGCGGCCGGACCCCCCGTACGTGGATGTGCCGCCCCGCGCCGCGACGGGGCATGGGTGTACCGAGGCGCCCCGCGGCATCCTCTACCATCGGTACACCCTCGACGCGCAGGGTGGCGTCCTGGACGCGAAGATCATCCCCCCCACGTCCCAGAACCAGGCCACGATCGAGGCGGATCTCCACCATTTCGTGCAGGCCTCGCTCAAGCTGCCCGACGACGAGCTCACGTGGCGCTGTGAGCAGGCCGTCCGGAACTACGATCCGTGCATCTCGTGCGCCACCCACTTCCTCCGGCTGCACATCGAACGGACGTAGCGAGGCTTTGAGGTGCTGGCGGGCGTCCTCGTCATCGGCGTCGGGAATCGCTATCGCCGCGACGACGCCGCGGGGCTGCTGGCCGCGCGGCGGCTGAGGGAGGCGGCGGGCGCTTCGGTGGCCGTGCGCGAGGAGAGCGGCGAGGGGACGGCGTTGATGCAGGCCTGGGAAGGCGTTGAGGCCGTCATCCTGATCGACGCGGTCCACTCCGGGGCGCCGCCGGGAACGATCTTCCGGCTGGACGCCCGCCAGGACCCCATCCCCGCCGGCTGGTTCCACTGGTCCAGCCACGCGTTCGGGCCGGCGGAGGCGATCGCCCTCGCGCGCACCCTCGGCCGGCTGCCGCCCCGGCTCATCGTGTTTGGGATCGAAGGGAAAACTTTCGACGCGGGGGATGGTCTCTCACCGGAAGCCGAACGGGCAGTCGAAGACGTGGTGTCCCGCACCCTCCACGAACTGAAAACTCTCGGCCGGGCCGAGCGCTAACGCGGGGATACCCGGCCGAGAGTGAGCGCGGTACCGTATCAGGCGGCCGTGTTCTGCACGCTGATCAGCGTGGGCTCGAACCCGGCGTCTCGGAGCGCCCTCACCAGATCCCGGGGATCGTGTTCATCGGCCGTGACGATCACCGCGGGCCGGCCCCCCTGGGCGAACGTGGTGAGCCCCGTCAGCGGCACCTTGGTCGTCCCGAGCGCCTGCAGCACCCGAGGCAGACCTTCACCGAGGCTGGTCATGGGCACGATCAGCCGGGTTCCGGCGCGCCGGGCGCCGAGCAGCTCCAAAAAGGCGTCGAAGACGTCGCTCTCCGTGATCACGCCGACGAGCTGGCTGTGGTCGAGCACCGGCAACGCCCCGATGCCGAGGTCCCGCATCAGCACGGCGACCTGGATGAGCGAGACCTCCGGGGTCGTCGTGTACGGGTTCGCCCGCATCACCTCGCTGATCGGTGCGCTCCCCTTGCTCTTTTCCAGGAGATCGCGCTGGGTAACGATGCCGATGAGCCGCCCACGGTCGTCGACGACCGGGAGCCGGTGAATCTTTCGAGTGTACATCGTCCGCAGCGCGGTGGTGGTGTCCGTGGACGGTGGGGCCGTGATCGCCGGGCTGCTCATCCGATCCTTCACGATCATGACGGATCCCCTCCTCGCCTGCTCCGGTTCGTCCCGTGTTCACGATAGCATTGCCGCCGCCGGGGCGCCTATCGGGCGGGGGACGGATTTGGGCTTCCCGCGGCCACTCGGGGCGGCTTGAATCCGGCGGGGCTCCGAGGCCCCAATCAGATGGCGATTCGAGCCCCCGCCAAGAGGCCCACGCTATCATTGAGACGCCCAATGCGATCACTGAGATAGGAGCACGGGGGAGGCGCGCGCAGGGATCTGAGCGGCGTGTGGCGCCGGAATGTTCTCCGTGGAATGGGCGCGTGCTTGCGGGCGAACGGCACTGGCGGATCGGGTCCCGGCGGGATATGATGATAGTTGGTTGAAACGGTTTCCTTGCCTGATGCGCGAGCGTGCCACCACGACAACCGGCTAACCATGTCTGAGCGCTCCCCGGCGGGCGACGGCTCAGAGCGTCCCGGGCCGGCGATCCGCACCGTGGGCCTGACGCGGCGGTTCGGTACGCTGACCGCCGTGGATAGAGTTTCCATCGAGGTCAGGCCGGGGGAGATCTTCGGTTTGATCGGGCCGAACGGCGCCGGCAAAAGCACGATGATCAAGATGCTGACGACGCTTCTCCCCCCCACCTCGGGGCAGGCCTGGGTGGCCGGGTTCGACGTGACCACGCAGGCCCCGCAGGTCCGCCGGCGCATCGGCTACATTCCCCAGGTGCTGTCGGCCGACGGGGCGCTCACAGGGTACGAGAACCTGCTGCTGTCGGCGCGTCTCTACGGCATTCCCCGTGCCAGCCGCGCGCGCCGCATCCGGGAGGCCCTGGCGCTGTTGGGGCTCACCGATGCCGCGCGCACCCTGGTGAGCCACTACTCCGGGGGCATGATCCGGAGCCTGGAGATCGCCCAGAGCACGCTCCACCGCCCGGCGGTCTTGTTCACCGACGAACCCACCGTCGGCCTCGACCCCGTGGCGCAACGGGCGGTCTGGGAGCACGTCCGCGAACTCCGCCAGCGGTTCGGGACCACGATGCTGATCACGACCCACAATATGGAAGAGGCCGACGCGCACTGCGACCGCGTGGCGGTTATGCACCTGGGCGCGGTCGTGGCCATGGGATCGCCCGCCGACCTGAAGGCCAAGGTGGCGCCTGGCGCCACGCTGGACGACGCCTTCGTGCACTTTACCGGAGGCGGGATCGAGCCGGGAGGGAGTTACCGTGAGGTCCTACGCACCCGCCGCACCGCCCGACGCCTTTCGTGAACCCCCCTGGCTGCTGGCCTTTGGGGGACACGTCCTGGCCATCGCCGATGCGGAGGTTCGCAAGCTCAGGCACGATCCGCTCGAACTGCTGACCCGAGCCGTTCAGCCCACGCTGTGGCTGGTGGTCTTTGGGCAGGTCATGGCCCGCGTCCGGGGGGTCCCGACCGGGAGCCTCTCCTATCTCGACTTCATCGCCCCGGGAATCCTCGCGCAGAGCGTGCTCTTCATCGCCATTTTCTACGGTATCTCCGCGATCTGGGAGCGGGATCTGGGCGTCCTGCACAAGTACCTGGTGAGCCCCGCCCCTCGGACGGCGATCGTGCTGGGGAAAGCACTCTCCGCGGGGGTGCGCGCGCTCTCGCAGGGCGTGATCGTGTACATCCTCGCCCTCGTGATGCACATCCAGGCACGCTTCGACCCCGTGAACATTCTCGGCGTGCTGGTACTCATCGTCATCGGGTCGGCGCTCTTCTCGACGATGTCGCTGGCCATCGCGTGTTTGGTGAAGACCCGAGAGCGCTTCATGGGAATCGGTCAGATCCTGACCATGCCGCTCTTTTTCGCCAGCAACGCCATCTACCCGCTTGCCCTGATGCCGGGATGGCTCCGCGCGGTGTCGGCGGTGAACCCGCTGACCTACATGGTGGATGGGCTGCGCGCGCTCATGGTGCTCGGCGGCTCCAGCATCTTTGGGTTGGGGACGGACTTCGCCGTGCTTCTCGCCGTGACGGCCGCGCTGGTGGGGATCGCCGCCCGCCTGTACCCCTGGATGGTACTCTGACGGTCTCCGCCCTCGCAAGGCGTGTCGGCCGCAGGTCCCGTCAAAAGGATCGAGCGTCGGCGCCCGCGCCGCAACGTCGGGCCCGCGGACGAACCCGCCGTTGAAGGGAGAGTGCCCGCTAGGGATTCCCGGCGTGCCTGAACGGGAGGTCGCAGATCCCGACGCCGGACGCGGCGATCGTCACGTCGCACGTGAGGCCGCGAACGGGAACGAGCAAGGGAGGGATCACCTCGGGCGGGACGGCCACGACGTGCTGGCCGGGTGAGACCGGTATCCCTCCGCCTGGAATCGGCACCGGGGTTCCGTCGATCAACACCGTCGGGATGATTTGAGGGTCCGCGTCCCCACAGGTCGCGTCCCCCCTGGTGTCGAGGCAGGTGCGGATGATAAGGATTCCCGCCGAGGACGACGGTCCAAGGGGCGTGGCCGGGGGCGGCGGCGCAGGCACCGGCAGGGTCCACCGGACGACCGAGGACTGCGTGCCCGGGAGCGTGGGAGTGAGCTGCAACGTCGCCGGGCCGGTGGCCACGACGGCGGGTTCGATCCCGGGAGCTAATAGCGTTGCGTTGAGCTGTGTTTGGCCGGGGGTAACGGTGGCGCTCGTCGCCGTCTGCCCGATCGGTGCGGTAAAGGAGATCTGGAAGCCGCTCGCACTGGACCACAGCACCTGCAGCGCCTGTCCGCCGTTCAGGGCATAGCCGAGCCCGACCTGCGGACCTGAACTGCCGTCCCCCACGAGAAAGTCGAGCGGCCGGCGGGTGACGCGGCCGATGACACCGTTGGAAGTCGGACTGGCGTAGAAGCTGACGCTGACATCACCCGCCCGGACGGACACGCTCTCCGCGGTCTCGACCTGCCCGGCCTCAAGCAGCGCCGAGGCGTGCGCTGAAAATGGCCCCGCAGCGATCTGGACTCCGGCCAGGGGGCCCAGCGGAGTGTAGCCGGCGAACACGTCCTGATGCCACGCCGGGATATGCTGGAAGACTTGTGCGCCCAACGGAGTGCCGAGGGCTTCCAGCCCCCACGGCGTCCTGATGCCACCTCCGTAGGTTGGGGTGACGCCGAAGTCCACGAGGGGCGTTTGGAAAAGGCTCGACGCGCTGAACTGATAGCCTCCCTTAGGCTTCGCGTCCAGCCGAAACTGGCCGGTCGAAGCCACGTCGGCGTTTACGGGACCCTGCTGGAACGTGAGGTCAAAGATCCCCGAGTTGGCGGAGGGTGAGCACGCGGCCAAGAATGTGGACGGCGTGCCGAGCCCCGCGTCCCGACACAGCGCCGCGACCGTTTCCGGGCCTCCCGGCACCGGGAGCGGGGGCGGGAGGTAGAGGAATTGGTACCATCCCGCGAGCGCAGGACCCGGGCCGTTGGTTGGGGTCGGAACGGGGTTCACGTGCACCGGCCACGTGAGCACGTCGCTGGCGGTAATGATGAGCACCGTCGTGTCCCCAGGGCGCACGCCGCGGATCCCCACAATCCCGGGCGAGACAAGGTACGCTTCGACGATCGACGGGTCGAGCGCTTCGGCGTGCAGCGCGCGGCCCTCGGGGATGCGCACTTCGGACCGCGCCGTGACTTGAATCGTTGCCTCAACCGTCGACAGGGGGAGCTGCTCCGGCACCGGCGGGTCGACGGTCGGAGTCTCGAGGGGGGTCAACCGAAGCGCAGGC
>Ga0187846_10001129_pt1 | contig 15167 bp, 11 predicted proteins | sample TC_taG_FD_161473 | JGI IMG/M metagenome (GOLD analysis project Ga0187846, IMG submission 161473) | Biofilm microbial communities from the roof of an iron ore cave, State of Minas Gerais, Brazil - TC_06 Biofilm (v2) | ecosystem: Environmental > Terrestrial > Deep subsurface > Cave > Wall biofilm...
TATCGGAACCTGGCAATTCGCACCGAAAGTCTCACGCGTCGTTATAAAGGTTTTATTGCTGTTGATAATTTGAACCTGGAGGTGCATATAGGGGAAATCTATGGCTTCCTGGGATTGAACGGCGCTGGTAAGACTACGACGATGAAAATGCTGGTTGGACTGCTCCAACCTGATGCTGGTCATGCCTGGATTAGCGGCTATGATGTCTGGGAGGAGCCAATGGAGGCTAAGGCGGCTCTGGGCTATGTCGCTGATCGTACGATGTTGTATGACCGCTTAACTGGACGCGAATTTCTAGGCTTTCTAGCTCAGATACGAGGTATCCCTGAACAAGAGGCCACCACGCGAATCGAGCAACTACTTAATATGCTTGAACTAAAAGACCGTGGAGACACAGCGTGTGGCACCTATTCATATGGGATGAAGCGCAAGCTCGTCATTGTGGGCGCACTGATCCATGAGCCTCCAGTGCTGATAATGGATGAGCCGCTGAACGGGCTTGATCCACTCAGCGCACGTCGTCTAAAAGATCTGTTCGCTGAACTTGCTTCGGGTGGCACGACTATCTTTATGAGCACACATGACCTCGGAACCGCTGAGTCAATATGCCATCGTGTTGGCATTATCCACAATGGTCGCCTGCTTGTAGAGGGTATCGCTTCCGAACTTCGACAGGTCGCTGAAGCTCCAGATCTTGAAGCCGTCTTCTTGTCGCTGACAGCGGAAGAAACGCAGGTGCCGGTATGAAAATGGTTCTGCCCATCTGGAAAGTGCATTTCAAGTCTGCTTACAGGGCATTGGTTCAGGATACTCGCACAAAGATAGCATGGTTCATCGCGCTCACTTTCGATCTTGTTGTGGGAAGCTGGTCCATCCATCAATTGCTTGCAAGCGTAGCGCAATGGCAGGCGGAAGGGCAATCTGTGCTCGAAGCTCGCTTGTGGCTGCTCTGCCTCGTGCTGTGGACAGGTATCAGCCTTTTCACGATACTCTCCACCGTGGCGCTTGGGTTCGGCAACGACCAACCGCGATTGCTCGTGACATTGCCAATCTCACCAGCCGCGCGTTTTCGCACACTGTATGGATTGATATATTTTGAGGGGGTAGGGAACTGGCTGTTGCTAGAAATCGTTGTAATAGGTGTACCGCTGGCGATTATACTGGGTTGGCGGGCATTGAGCTGGCTTACGCTCCTGCTAGCGGGCATAGCGGTTGCCGTTTCGATTAGCATAGTTTCTACGCTGCTTGTGATTCGTTACGTTCTACCACACCTGCAGAAAGCACTATTGATTGTCCTGGCAAGTAGCGCCGGGATAATGATTGTCTACCTCGCGATATATACCCTGAGACTCACACCGCATATGCCTTCGCTCGCAATGCCTGCACTCTGGCTGGTGAGTTTGCTGTTCGTAATACTGCTGGTGCTCGTAAGCGGTCCTTTCGCTGGAGGTATCGGCGAGCTGTACGTCGAAGCGTTTTACAAGATGGAGGGGCGATCCGGCTCACACACCGTCTTCAATCTTCCGGGGATGCATGCACTCAGCAAGTTACTGGGACGTTATCGAACCTTAACAAGTGCTCTAGTGGTCAAGGGATTGCTGAATCAGAGCCGTAACGCGTTTACCTGGGGGCGCCTGGCTATCGTACTGATATGCATCGCTCTCTTCCCATTAGCTCGAACGCTGCTGGCTCCCTACGGATTGTCAAATATGCTGGTGGTAGTGGTTTACTCGACGGGCGTAGCCCTCCTGGCAATTGTCGAATATGCCGCATATGCTATTAGTTGCGAAGGTGTTCGCTTGAATTTTTACCTGGGTGCCCCGCCTGGCATAGCAAAGTACCTGCGAGCCAGGTTATCCGTCTTCTTCATACAAGTTCTATTGATAGGGCTACCATTGAGCCTGGCGTTCAGCTGGTGGATTGGACTACCAGCTATAGCGCTAGCCCAGGCTGTACTCCTGGTTATCCTGATTTTGATCGGTTATACAACATTTATCGTGTGGGGCAGTGCGTGGGATGAGGATCTGAAACTTGTTTCGGAAGGCATGATGCCGGTGCTTACACAGGAAGAGTTGCCATTTACTCCAAGACGGTTACAGCTACTAGGTTTAAGCTTCCTTCTAATCGGGGTGATGTTCTTCCTGGTTTGGAAGTTACCCGTGTTGCTATCGATCCTTGCGTTGGTGTTGCTGGATGGAGTGGTGTTAGTTGCAGGGTGGCGTTTCAGTTATTCGTGTTTGCGTGGATTATTAGCCAGGGGTTAGCGAGACCCTACGAATCTTCGATCACGGCGTCGGCTTCGATCTCCACCAACCAGTCGGGGTCGATGAAGCGTGTGACTTGCATCACGGTGTTGACTGGACGAAACTCTCTGAAGAACTCGCCATGTACTTGCCCAACGCTCTCCCAATCTTCTATACGGGTGAGTAGTATGCGTGTACGAGTTACGTCTGACAGGCTGGCTCCTAACTGTTCGAGGGCGTTGCGCACTATCTCTATACAGCGGCGTGCCTGCGCTGCTGCGTCTCCTTTACCGGCTGTCTTGCCATCAGGACTCAGTGGGGCGGTGCCAGCCACGGTGATGATACGTCCTGAGCGAACGGCTCGTGAGATGCCCAGGCGTGGTTCGTAGGGGGAGCCTGAAGATACATGTTGCCTGGTCATTATTACTCCTTTTTTTAACTGATTGTTTTCAGGTTGAGGGTAATGAGCCTTTATAATAGCACAATTTTTATAGAACAAGTGTATCATAAAAGGGGGGCTTTACGAAGGTGGGGCGTTTCGCTATCAATCGTGCTTCTCAACTACGACGCTTCGCCCCTGAGTAATGCTGGATATGAGCCGGTAATAGAATGAGCTGCTTTGCACTAAATCTGCAATAAATCGAAAATAAGCTCGACAAAAACGACTAGGTATTTCTACTTAAAAATCAGTAATTGTACGAAAAAAATCGAAATCAGCTTAACAAATACACAAATATATGGTACAAAGGTTTTTTGGGTTATGCTGCGATAAAGAGAGAGAAGTATTATTCTCAGGTATTTTCCCCGTGCCTGGTATAGTTCCGCATGCCTGTTCTGCACAACTTCTTCGTGCGCTATCGGCCTTGTTGTCGTGTTCGCGTTTGGTAGTGCGTGCTTCTCAAGAGTAAATTCGTAATGAGCGAGAACTTCGTTGCTTGTAGTGAGTGGAGTAACCAGTAGTGTGAATGTGCACGCTCTTTGACTGTGTTTGCACTGTACCTTGAAAGGAGAAAACCATGCGTCGAGTTAAGTACGGTATCGCTCTGTTGTTCGCGCTGTTCCTGATCTTCGGGTTCACTCTGGCAGCCTTTGCCGCCAGCCCGCACTTCAAAAAGGGCGGGGTGCCGGTGTGCACGTTCTCAGGCACGACGAGCATTCCGGTCACCTGTACAGGCACACTCGCCGGGCTCGGCAATGAGGACCTCAACCTTCATCTATCTGTAAGCGGCTTCGCGCTCCACCAGTGCCAGAATGGGGGCGGCAACACCGCGCCCGGCCAGAACAAGGTCCTGGAAGGTCCGGCTACTTCGGACACGGCGATACCCGCGAGCGCGATCAAGAACGGCAACTTGACGTTCACCACAAATCCGGCCACCCTGTCCGCCGCACCGACAGTCGACGCGGCTACAGCCGGCTGTCCGAACCCTAACTGGACCGGGGTGAATCCGGTCCTCACACTAACGAGCATCACGCTCGATATCTTCCAGCCCGTGACGACCCAAATCTTCCACTGCACCGCGTCGAACTCGAACGGACTGACAAGCCCCGTTACGCTTACCTGCTAGGAGCTACCAGTAGAGGGAGGCGAGGACCTCGGTGGCGTGATGCTGCCGAGTTCTTTTTGATTGCAATATATGTGGTCTGCTTAAGAATGCAGGGGTGGGAATCGAGTGAACTACCTTTCGGCTGACATTTTGAGAGAACACCAGGTGGTGTGGTCTACTTTTTGCTTAACATGCGGCCACTTTTGGAGACTCTCCCCCACATCATGTGAGGATGAACCGTCATTCCATCCCTATCGTCTCCTTCTCGATGGGGAAGCCTTGCTTGCTCCATTCGTTGAATCCGCCAGCCATGTTCACCACATTGGTGTAGCCCATTGACTTGAGTGTCTGGGCCGCCAGAATGGAGCGCCCCCCGATGTGCATGCGACGATGATGCGAGCATCATGCTTGGTCGTGAGTTCTGGTTTGGCATAAGGGGTTGTTGGGTCGGCATACCACTCTAGCATCCCCCGTGGAGCCAGGACCGCACCTGGAATATGTCCTTTCTCCCACTCAGCTGGTTCTCTGACATCAAGCAACAGGCCGGCTTGCCCCTAATCCAGCTCCTCTCTTGCTTGTGCGACGGTGATTTCCTACATGGTTTGCTGCGCTTCGGCGACGATCTGGCTGGCGCTCTTGGGTTGTTGGTTGTCTTGTGTTGACATGGTTCTTTCCCTTTCTGCCCGGTGACCTTAGTATAGTCTGACTTTGTGAATTGGCTCTGTGAAGACGCTGAGATGAAGCTGAGAAAGCAAGCAGGCACACTTCAACTCTTGACATTCCAGCAAGCACAGCTTACAGGAAACGGCCCAGAAAGCCCCGTCCTTTCAAGGTGGGGACGAATGGGCGTTCCTTGTTTGGGGTTTGGGATGTTGGGGCTGATGTGCAGGGTCATCTCATGCTAGAAAGGCATCAATGGCCCATCGTATCAGTTCTGCTATAGCTACTCCCTCTCGCTCAGAACGTACTCGAAGCCGTTCCAATTGCCTTTCAGCAAGATAGACATTTGTTCGTTTCATCGAGAGGTCCCTCTTGACGTATGCTAGCTCTTGCTGTATGCTCAGTATAGCAGAGAACGAGAGGAAGGCCAGAGGCGATGCTGATCTACGAGTATAAGCTCGATGGCTCCACACAGCAGTATGCTGCTATCGATGAAGCCATCCTCATCACACAGTTCATTCGCAATAAGTGCCTCCGTCTGTGGATGGACAGCCCTGGCATCTCCAGGCATGATTTGCACGGCTATTGTGCTCAGCTTGCCCGTGAGTATCCTTTTGCTGCTTGTCTCAACTCCCAGGCCCGGCAAGCCTCAGCAGATCGTGCCTGGTTCGCGATTGCTCGCTTCTACGAGCAGTGCAAGCAGGGGAAGCCGGGCAAGAAAGGCTATCCCAGGTTCCAGCGTGACAACCGCTCGGTGGAGTACAAAGTGACGGGATGGAAACTCGAGCCGGACGGCAGGCACATCACTTTCACCGATGGGTGTGGGATTGGGCGCTTGCGCTTGGTGGGGAACAAGCAGCAGCGTCTTGAAGCCTTTCCCAGCAAACAGCTCAAACGAGTTCACCTGATCAAGCGTGCCGATGGCTACTACTGCCAGTTTGCCGTCCAGGCTGAGCGGAAAGTGGAGCATGTTCCCACGGGCAAGCAGGTGGGTATCGATGTCGGACTCAATGCCTACTATACCGACTCCGAGGGCCAGACCATTGCGAACCCTCGCTATTACCGCAAGGCTGAAAAGCGGCTCAAGCGATTACATCGGCAGCTCTCTCGTAAGCAACAGAAGAGTAGCAACCGTCGACGGGCGAGGAGGCAGTTAGCTAGAGCCTATCTGAAGGTCCACCGGCAGCGTGAAGACTTTGCCAGGAAGCAGGCAAACGCGCTTGTCTCATCTCACGATTTGATTGCCTATGAAGCCTTGCAGATAGCCACCATGGTCAAGAACCATCACCTTGCGAAGAGTATTCAGGATGCGGCTTGGGGCCAGTTCATGAGATGGGTGAACTACTACGGGGTGCTCCATAAGATCGAGGTGAGAGCCGTAGCCCCACAGTTCACCTCACAGGAGTGTAGCGCCTGTGGCACGCTCGTCAAGAAGTCGCTCAGTGTGCGAACACATATCTGTCCTGGCTGCGGGATCGTGCTGGATCGAGATCACAATGCGGCGCTGAATATTCTCGCAAAAGCACTGGACGGTACCCTGGGGCACAGGGAAACCGCCGGTTCGCCGGAAAACGCTTGGGGAGAGGTGACCACTACTGCGCTGCTAGCGATGCAACACAGCAAGTCGCCTCGCTGAACCAAGAACCCCCGGGCCACTAGGCCGGGGAGTGTCAGGATGATACTATGTGCAAGCCTTGAGTGAGATTGGCTCATTTCTGTGCTTGTGCGTCGTCTGCAAGCATGAGCAGAGGTTATTTTTCAGGTTATAGAGAATTCGAGAGAGGAGTATCCCGTGCCTGACAACGTTCACACCAAGTTTCTTTTGAACGAAGACGAGATTCCACGTTCCTGGTACAACATCATGGCGGACCTGCGCAATCCACCGCCACCAGTCTTGCACCCTGGCACTAAAGAGCCAGTCACACCTGGCGACCTGTCACCACTGTTTCCGATGGCGCTGATTATGCAGGAAGTGAGCACCGAGCGCTATATTGAGATCCCGGAACCGGTTCGCCAGGTCTATACGCAGTGGCGACCCACACCGCTGTACCGGGCACGCCGGCTGGAGAAGGCATTGGATACTCCAGCCCGCATTTACTACAAGTATGAGGGTGTCAGCCCGGTGGGCAGCCACAAACCGAATACGGCCGTGGCCCAGGTTTTCTATAACAAGGAAGAGGGGGTCAAGAAGCTCACAACCGAGACGGGAGCAGGGCAATGGGGATCGGCGCTGGCGATGGCGGGCGCATTCTTCGGTATGGATATTGAAGTCTTCATGGTCAAGATCAGTTACATTCAGAAACCCTACCGTCGCAATTTGATGGAAGTCTTTGGCGCGACCGTGCATGCCAGCCCCACCAATTTAACGGACACAGGACGCAGTATCCTGGCGCAGGACCCTGAGAATATGGGCAGCCTGGGTATCGCAATCAGCGAGGCGGTGGAAGTTGCTGCAAAGAGCGGCGGTGCGGCCAAGTATTCAATTGGTAGCGCGTTGAATCACGTCTTGATGCACCAGACGGTTATCGGGCAAGAAGCTATGGTGCAGATGGAAAGGGCGGGCGACTACCCGGATATAGTGATCGGATGTGTAGGCGGCGGCAGCAATTATGCAGGTCTTGCTTTCCCCTTCGTCGGCGAGGCTCTGAGAAAGGGACTAAAGACTCGCTTCCTGGCTGCAGAACCGATGGCCTGCCCTAGCCTGACCAAGGGCGTGTATGCATACGACTTTGGCGATTCGGTTGGTATGGCACCGCTTGTGAAGATGCACACGCTCGGTCATGATTTCATACCGCCGGGTATTCATGCAGGCGGGCTGCGTTATCACGGCATGGCGCCTTTGATGTCACTGCTTCATGAGGAAGGCATCGTCGAGGCCCAGGCCTATTACCAGCTCAGTGTCTTCGAAGCGGCGGTGCAATTCACGCGTGCAGAGGGGATTATCCCTGCGCCGGAAGCTGCGCACGCGGTACGCGCGGTGATTGATGAGGCGTTGAAAGCGAAAGAGGCCGGGGAAGAGCGAGTAATTCTGACCAACCTGTGCGGGCACGGTCACTTCGATATGGCCGCGTATGATGCGTACTTAGCGGGGAAGCTGCAAGACTATGAGTACCCGGCGGAGGCGGTAGCGGAGGCGCAGAAGAAGATGCCGGTGGTGGTGTAACTATTTTCTCTTTTTAGGGAGCAGATAGCAGGAGGACGGCCCGGCCGGGTCGTCCTTTTTTCACCATAGGTTCACACAAAAAACTGCTCAACACATACTGACAATCCTGGCACTACCCTAGACGGCAATGTTTGCTGTCCACGAAAGACGCCAAGTGAACGGTACTCACCCGAGTCTAATACCAAGACCTGGATAGTACGCTCACCTGTGTTGGCTATCCAAAATTCCTGGACTCCTGCATGGGCATATTTCTCATACTTGGTAATCCGATCATAGAGGGCGGTGCCAGGAGAGGCAACCTCAATCACCAGATCAGGCGCTCCTACAACCTTCTTCTCTAACATCCTGTCCAAATGAGCATTCAGCACAACAAAGACATCAGGCTGAAAGACATCTTTAGGTGATAGTTCCACATCGAATGGAGCAACGCGCACCTTTCCCAGGCCAGCAAACTCGACATTGACCAGCAGATAATGAGCAAAGCGCAATACAGCATCTTGATGTGGTCCGTTGGGAGCGGGGGCCATAACGAGTACTCCATTCACAATTTCATAGCGCTGCTCATTGTCAGGAAGTGCAGCATAGTCGTCGTATGTCCAGGAGCCTTGTTCTGGCCCTGGAACCCAATCAGCAGGCATCACCATTATCGGTTTCTCAGCAGTTGTCATCTCAGCCCTGCCTTTCAGCATATCAAAGGGAACACGCTATTGATCAAGCATAGCAGGAACATCCAGATAGCGAGCATATAAGTATACCACAAGGGTATCATACTTTTTGCCCTCTGCCAATCACCCAAATCGCTACTACACCGCTTGCTTGTTGAAATTATACCAGTTACGGGTTAGACTACCCTTTCTTCGTCCAGTCGAATGACGAGAACACCAGCAATCGGACGGACGTGTTCGCAACGTCTATCTAGCAGCATCTTAGTGCGTTGGAGAGCAAAGCCACGTCCCCAGCAGGACGTGGCTTTGCCATTGGTCAACCGCCCTTTTATTTTCTATCTCAATAAGGAAGCGCCATTTTCACCATTTGCCCGTTCAGGCGAACAGATGTATAATCTGTTTCGATAAGGCAAGGGCTTTATCCCATCGGTGCTTGATAATGACTTTTAACACAATAATCGGGATAGTGGAACACAAATTGAGGGCCGATAAATCGGCGCTGGGCGCGATAAATCGGCCCCTACAGATGGTTGGGGGAATTTGTTAAAGGGCATGATCTAACAAAAGGATTGAAATTATAGCATGCTACTCACGCTTCCGTTGATACTGTTTATGGTGATGGCAGAACTTGCGATAGGGGCATTTACAGTGCTCTATTTGCTTGACTGGCGCAACCAGGTCAAACGCAGCTTCCTCGTCACCTATGCAATCATTTATTTGATCTTGACGGTTCTCACATTTTTATTTCAGCAGAGTTTTTCATCGCCGGATCTGCTCAATACCTTCTTGATGCTTGATAAAGCCTGGACAGGCTACCTGTCTCTGCCTTTGCTGCTCTTCCTGGTGCTGTTGATCCCTTATGCTGTATTCCTATGGCTAGATAAAACGGCAGGGATAGATGGCAGGTTGAAGGCGAAAGAAGCGACTGTGGAAGGGACTCAAAGATCGACGTTACGACTGCTGCGCCTCATCAGTGGCGGATTGGCAATACTGGCAGGCATGGTGACACTCTTCGTGCTGGGCATGATCTTCAGACCCCTGGCATCAACCAGCCTGGCAGGTGCATTGATAGTTGGCAGTTTCTTTGCCTCGGCCCTGGCTCTCGGTGGAGTAATGACCGCGATGTGGCTGGGACACTGGTATCTTGTCACTCCCGCGCTTTCCGAGAAACCGCTGCAGTTTGCTGCTACGCTGGTACTGATTGGCATACTGGCGCAGGTTATTTTTGCCTTTGCTGGGGGCCTCAGTACGGCCGCGCATTCCCAGGCCACCAATGGAGCAGTAACGCCTGCGGCTACGGCTACCCCTGGGGTTTCGGCGGCTACACCTGCAAATAGCGTGCAGGTTAAACCCTCTGACGTACCCGTCGTGACACCGCTTGGTACAGATGTGATCGGCTGGCTACATATCCTGGTGGCCTTTATCTTGCCGCTTATTCTGCTCGGTTTCATATTAAAGCTGATTCATGATCGCTCATTCCAGTCAGCTACGGGTATGCTCTACCTGGTAGTTGTGATGACGCTCGCGGGCGAGGCGTTGGCGCGGGGGTTGTTCCTGGCGGGGTTGCAGTGATTAGAAAAGGCCGCAGATCAGGATAGGTTAGACTCGCTCTGACGATATACCCTTTTCTCATAAGAGATACAACTGCGACATCTGATACAAGTGATACAACTGATACAACTGATACAAAATAGGCCATCCACATCACCCCCGTTTACAGGGGGAGGGTTTTTATGGTAATGGAAAGGCAGGAGCGGGGGCGACCATAAAGGCCCACCCGTCCCAACACCGCCTCCCTCGCCCCTACGGACTGACGATGACGCTTCAATAAAACCTACCCGTGTAAGCACCACCCCCGCCCTTACGCGAGGATGGTGCTACAATTGGCTCCCGGCACGCAGGGCTTTTTCGCGCTCCTTTAGTTCGCGACGCAGGATTTTGCCCGAGGGAACTTTGGGGATGGCGTCGATGAACTCAACGTAGTGCAGCTTTTTGTAACCTGCCAGTTTGCCATTGACGAAGGCTATCAGTTCGTCGCCAGTAACGCTATGGCCTGGACGCACGACCACAAAGCCTTTGGGTACCTCACCTGCTTCCTCATCGGACACACCAATGACGGCTGAGTCTAACACAGCGGGATGCTCCATCAGTAGCGCCTCTAGCTCTGCCGGGGCAACGCCGAAGCCTTTGTATTTGATCATTTCTTTCTTGCGGTCGACGATGTAAGTGTAGCCGTCTGCATCAACATGACCGATGTCGCCTGAATAGAGCCAGCCATTGCGTAGAGCCTGGGCCGTCTCTTCAGGCGCTTTCCAGTAGCCCTGCATGATCTGTGGGCCACGAATGATGATCTCTCCATCTTCCCCGGCAGGTAATTCGCGCTCGCCTGTCTCAATGTCGACGATCTTCTGTTCGGTATTGTTGACGGGCATACCAACGCTATCGATACGCACAAGCGATGCATCACGCGGCAGCGCGTGCGTGAGCGGCGAGGCCTCGGTCATACCGTAGGCCTGTATAAGCTGGGCATGTGACTTGTCCTTCAGCTTCTCTATCAATTTGCATGCAGGGTCAAGCGGCAGGGGAGCAGCAGCGGAGAAAACGTACCTGACCGATTTCATCTTGCTGAGATCGACTGGCGCATTCGCCAGCCCAAGGACGATTGGCGGTACAGCAGGATAGTAGGTTACGCCATGCTTCTCGCATAACTCTAATGACTGCATGAGATCGAAGCGTTCCATCAAAACCTGGGTGCCTCCAGCAGTAAGGAAGGCTCCTGTCAGTACCACACCATAGATATGGTACATCGGTAAGAAGATCAGTACTACATCGGATTGAGTGACCTGGAAAGCAGTTGTGAACTGGAGATGATTAATCGCCAGGTTGCGATGGCTGAGCATGGTTCCTTTGGGGAAGCCTGTAGTGCCAGAAGAGTAGGGCAATGCTACCAGGTCGTCTCCGCTGATTTCGACATGTGTGTGCAGTACAGGAGATGCCTCTCGTAAGAGTTTCGCAAATGGGATCGCCTCTGGCATACCTTCGGGGACTTTATCACCAGTTACGATAATGTGCTTGAGATTTGGGAACGACTGCTGGCTCAATACGATCTGGAGCAGCGGCAGCAGCTCTCGCTGGATCAGGATGGCTTTGGCTTCAGAGTTTCCAAGCTGGTAGGTTATTTCGCGCTCTTTGTACGAGGGGTTCATGGGACTGACAATGGCCCCAATCGTAGCGGCTGCATTCAAGGTGATAGTGTACTCGGGACGATTGAGCGTGAACAGGGAGATGATATCACCTTTGCGTATGCCAAGGTCATACAGGCTGTTGGCGATGCAGTTGACCATCGAGACGAGTTCGCGATAGGTCAGTATGAGGTCGTGGAAGATGATTGCCGGGCGATCGGGATAGCGACCGGCGGCTATGCGTAAGAGATGGTCATATGGCATTTCAGGGTAATCTACCTGGGGACGAAATAATTCAGGGGTAAACATTTTGTCAGACATACCTGAAGTCCTTTCTTGCTTGAACAGCAAACGTTTCTATGCCAGTCGAGCGATGCGACGGAGAGTTCGCAGGCGGGCGCGATAAATCGGGCCCCTACAATTATTCACCGAGGCGCAGGGCTTTTTCGCGCTCCTTTAGTTCGCGACGCAAGATTTTACCGGAGGGGACTTTGGGGATGGCGGCGATAAACTCGACGGAGTGCAGCTTTTTATAGCCCGCCAGCCTGCCATTAACAAAGGTTATCAACTCTTCTTCAGTGGCGCTGTGGCCTGGGCGAAGAACGACAAAACCCTTGGGCACTTCGCCTGCCTCATCATCAGGGACGCCGATGACGGCTGAGTCCAAGACGGCGGGATGCTCCATCAGCAGGAACTCCAGCTCAGCGGGGGCGATACCAAAACCCTTGTATTTGATCATTTCTTTCTTGCGGTCGACGATGTAGGTGTAACCGTCAGCGTCTACATGGCCGATATCTCCCGTGTAGAGCCAGCCATTGCGCAGGGCGCGGGCTGTTTCTTCGGGAGCTTTCCAGTAGCCCTGCATGACCTGGGGGCCGCGAATGATGATTTCGCCGTCTTCCCCGACAGGTAACTCGCGTTCGCCTGTCTCGAAATCGACGATTTTCTGCTCGGTGTTGTGGACAGGCAGACCAACACTATCCAGGCGGACGAGAGCAGGGTCTGCTGGCTGCGAGTGCGTGAGTGGAGAAGACTCAGTCAGGCCATAGCCCTGTACAAGCTGAGCACCTGACCTGCCCTGTAATTTTTCTATCAATTTGTGAGCCGGGTCAAGCGGCAAAGGAGCAGCGCCAGAGACGATATATTTGACAGTTTTCAGTTTGTCGAGGTCGACGGGAGCATTCGCCAGGGCCAACACAATTGGCGGCACGGCATAATAGAAGGTCACGCCATGCTTTTCGCACAATTCCAGGGATTGGAGCAGGTCAAAGCGCTCCATTATAACCTGCGTAGCGCCAGCCGCAAGGAAACCACCTGTGAGCATTACGCCGTAGATGTGGTAAAAAGGCAGGAAGAGCAAGGCCACATCGGTTAGATCGGCCTGAACCGCCAGTGTGAATTGGAGGTTATTGGTGGTCAGGTTTCGATGGCTGAGCATGGTTCCCTTGGGGAGGCCTGTAGTGCCGGAGGAGTAGGGCAGGGCTAACAGGTCGTCGCCGCTGATCTCGACATGTGGCGGGCGTCTGGGCGGCGATTCACGCAACAGTCTGGCAAACGGTATAGCCTCTGGCATCCCATCTGGTACTTTGTCGCCTGTGACGATAATGTGCTTGAGATTGGGGAGCGGGTTTTGAGACAGGACGATCTGAAGCAGCGGCAAGAGTTCTCGCTGAATCAGGATGGCACTGGCTTCAGAGTTCTCAAGCTGGTAGCCAATCTCGCGCTCCTTGTATGAGGGATTCATCGGGCTGACAACAATACCAAGCGAGGCGGCGGCGATAAACGTGACGGTATACTCAGGACGATTCGTGGTGAAGATGCAAATACGATCACCCTTTCGCAAGCCCAAATTATAAAGACCATTGGCGATGCAGTTGACCATCGAAAGCACCTCGCGGTAGGTCAGGATAAGATCATGGTAGATGATCGCCGGATGGTCGGGATTGCGACTTTCTGCCACGCGCAGGAGATGATCATAAGGAATGTCGGGGAAATCTACTGGTGGACGAAATAACTCAGGTGCAACCATTTTTTCAGACATGCCTGGAGTCCTTTCTGACTCAACATCGAGCAATCAGGAGCGTATATGGAGCCTAAGGCACGCGTGGACAATTATGGGAGACCACGCTTATTACGAGATGTAGCATACCCCAGAAGAGGTACAAGGTCAAGTATCTGGTGGGTGCAAGAGCGAACTACATGAATAAGCGCAGGGGATAGAGAATACGCTCGCTTAACTTCATGTACCAGGAGCGATTTGACCACTCGTCAAGATGCAATTCGAATGCACTGGTCAGGTCACGTTTGAACAGTTCTTCCATTTGCCGGGCAAGTGTTTCGCTATAGACCTCGACGTTGATCTCATAGTTGCCAACGGAACTGAGGCGGTCAAGGTTGGCCGTGCCGATGGTTGACCACTGGCCATCGATGGTGCATGTCTTGGCATGAAGCATATGACGATAGCCAAATACACGAATTCCTGCTTTCAGACAATCGGTGAAGTTGCCGCGCGCCAGCCAGTCGGCGATGATATTGTTGGAGGTCCATGGCACAAGCACCTGCACCTCGACGCCGCGTTGCACTGCGGCTTTGAGCGCGTCAATCAGAGAAGTATCAGGCACGAAGTAGGCGTCGGTGAGGTGGATGGTATTTTCTGCCTTGTCGATGGCTTCGATGTACATGTCGCGGATGGGGAAAGTCAATCGCAGAGAGTTTGTTTCTCGCGCATTGATGAGCGGATCGAACCGGCGTGGGTAATGCCATCGAATCCGTCTATGCTCAGGTTTATGCTCATTCCAGAAACTGACGAAGGACTGTGCGAGATGAGAAGCAGCGGGTCCCTGAATGCGCAGGTGCGTATCGCGCCACATCGATGCGTATAGCTGCCCAATGTTATAACCGCCGATAAAGCCGGTGTATCCATCGACAACGAGCAATTTGCGATGATCCAGGGCATAGCGGCGTGGATCGAATATGTGCAAGGGTGAGCGAATCGCCTGGTACTTCAGCACATTCATCTCAGGTGGGAAGACCTTGAATTTGCGGGGTACTACCAGATTGGCAAAACTGTCATAGATGACGTAGACCTCCACCCCCTGGGCAGCTTTGCGTGCCAGGTGCTCTTTGAATGCCTGGCCTATGGCATCATCTTTCCAGATGTATGTCTCCAGGAAAATCGTCTCCTGGGCGGCATCGATAGCTGCAAGCATGGCGTCGTAAAGATCACGCCCATAGTCATAGATTTGTACTTCGTTTTCTCCCACCTGTACTCTGTGCAGGTGCTGGTGTGGGAAGGTTCCTTGAGGCTGATGGCGCTTGCGTCGAATGGAGACGGCCTGGAGGATGACGATGGTGATACTTTGTAGTCCGAGCATCAAGCCGAGCAGTTGCAGCGAGATGCATTTGATAGAAGTACGGTGCAGTAAGGGGCGGCGCGGTAAGATGCGTGATAAGTTCTTTATAAGTTGTTTTGGTGTGCTCTTCTGCTGTATATTCATCGGCTTATGTTACTCTCAACCTGTTGTTTTCCCTCCACCTTTAGAAGAACAATGTCAATGTTAACTTCAGGCGGTGCTTTTGTCAATGCGCTGGTGGTGCTGTGACCGGGGTGCGCGTGAGATTTTTGCAAAGGGGGGAGGAGGATGGTAGAATCGGGCCAGAGGAGTGAAAGGATCAGCCAAGGAGGGAAGCGAGAGATGAAAGCCGAGTAT
>Ga0187846_10001130_pt1 | contig 15152 bp, 8 predicted proteins | sample TC_taG_FD_161473 | JGI IMG/M metagenome (GOLD analysis project Ga0187846, IMG submission 161473) | Biofilm microbial communities from the roof of an iron ore cave, State of Minas Gerais, Brazil - TC_06 Biofilm (v2) | ecosystem: Environmental > Terrestrial > Deep subsurface > Cave > Wall biofilm ...
ATTCGTGAACCCGCACCCGCGAAAGGGGGCCGAAATTGCGGACGACGGCTTGGATCACCGCCTTGTCTCGCTCAGTTTTGGTCATTACGTGCTTCATTTGACAGACCCCTCGGCGGCCTACTCAGGATCTAAGGCTTTGCTCCAAAACTGGTTCAGAATACGAATTCACGTGCTCCTTTGGGTAGCCCGCCCCACCTTTAGTCATTTGAGCAAGGGTCATATGTTAACAGGCAGCCGCGCAGACCGATGAGGATTATACCAGTTCTCATAGGTAAGACAAGAGTGAACCAGGACGTGGAAATTCGTCCGCCGTACTTTTTAATAAGTATTGTTATATCAATGTCTTAATCCCAAGAACACCCAAGAACATTCTGCTTCGCACAACCTAAATGGTTAGGCAGGAAGTCTTTGGGAACAAATCCTAAAGTTTGCAAACACAGCGACTTAAGATGTTCTTGCCGGGATTTAGCCTTCGTACTCAGTCAAAACTCCTTACCAGTACCTGGAGATGGGGCACCGATCTTGTGTAGATAAAATATCAGATCCGATAAAAAAACTTGACTGTAGTTCCCGCTCGTGGTATGCAATGCCCGTTTCGGATATTTTCGGCGTCTGGTCCAAGCGGAAATCGAATAGCAGGTCCATTATCTGAGACGAACCTGGACCGGGAGGCGACCATGTTTTCTGACCGGCGAGCTTGGGTTGTCTGCGTTACTCTACTCACCTGTTGTGTCATCGTCACGGGAACCGTTTCTGCCCAGATCGTAAACGCGACGCTATCCGGAAGTGTCACGGACACGACGGGTGCGGCAATACCCGACGCGATCGTCACGATCAATAACGTGGAGAATGGAATCGGAGTGAAAACCAGTAGCAATTCTGCTGGAGAATACTTTTTCCCGCACGTGTCGCCCGGGAACTATACGATCACTGCGGACAAGAGTGGGTTCAGATCAACCATCGTTAGCGGTGTCACCCTATTAGTCAATCAACAGGCGCGCGTTGACGTCCAATTACAAGTTGGAAGCGTCGCTACGCACGTCGAGGTCAACGGTGCTGCTCCCCTGGTCGAAACCACGACCGCAACTGTGGGAACCGTGATTGGGCAAGGGCAGACGGTTGACCTGCCGCTTAATCTTCGCCGGTTTGGCGCGCTCGCCACGCTAGTCCCAGGGACCGTTTCAGACAACGGGGGGCAGGCGTCTTCGTATTACTACACGACCTTTAGCGAGCAGCCTTATGCAGCCAGCGGCGGTCGCGATGCCAGCAATCTTGTACTTATTGACGGAGTGGATTCAAGGAACTGGGGAGCCGGAGGGTTTTCGCTTCAGCCGCCGCCCGACGCGGTGCAGGAATTCAAGCTTCAGACAAATATTTATTCGGCGGCGTTCGGCATCGCGGCGGGCTCAACAATCAACCTGGTCACGAAATCCGGCACCAACGAACTGCATGGCAGCGTCTATGAATTCCTGCGAAACGAGGCATTGGATGCTCGCAACTTCTTCGCTACCAATCAGACCAATCCTTTAACCGGTGCGGAGATACCCGGTTCGGCTCGCCCCAAGTATATCCGCAATCAATTCGGGTTCACGTTGGGCGGGCCGATCCGTAAGAACAAGACGTTCTGGTTCGGCAACTACGAAGGCCTGCGGCAAATTCAGGGCCTTTCGCTGGGAAGTTTTGTGCCGGACGCTGCCGAGCGGTCGGGTGATTTCAGTTCTTTTCTCACCGGCAAGACCGCCAACCTCTGCGGATCGGGAGGCCAAGCGAGTCTGAATTTCGACACCGGCCAACTCTTCTACCCGGGGACCCTATCGAATCAGACCTGCCCATCGGGCGCTATCATTCTAGTCGGTACGCCTATCCCGGGTAACAAGATTGCCAACCTCGATCCGGTTGCGCAAAAGGTGTTGCCATACATTCCCCTCCCCAATCGTCCCGGTTTTCCGAACTTTGTCAATCAAGAGCCGAGCAACCGGAGGGATAACCTGTTCGATGTTCGTATAGACCACCTTATTGGCCCAAAGGACCAGCTTTTCGGCCGATATCTGTTTGGCCAATCGAACATTCTCAATCCGGGAAATCTTCCGGGCTTTGGCACAACTGTCTACAATCGGGCTCAAAACTTTGCTCTCGGTTGGACTCACACGTTTGGTCCGCACTTGCTCAATGACGCCCGGTTTGGATTTCAGCGCGAGTACGACCTAGTGAATTGCGAGAAATGCGATCGTCCGGCAGGAACGCTAGCCAGCTTCGGAATCCAAAATTTAGTCGGTTCGCCGCTTCTCGAAGCTATTCCGTATTTCGGCTTCGCCAACTTCCAGGGCGTCGGCGATTCCCTCTACAGCCCGGACATCGTACCCGACATGGTTGAAAAGTATTCGGACAACCTGACGTGGACACATGGGCGGCATACCGTGGTGGTCGGCGCCGATATCCAACAGATGCAAAGCCTGCGCTGGACTTCAGTGACCGCACTCCAGGGGAATATCAACTACAGTGGTCAATTCTCTTCCTTGGCGGGTGCGATTCCGGGTGTAAGCGGCGTGGCCGATTTCGCCGACTTCTTGCTCGGATACCCCTCCTACGGGCGTCGCAACTTCGCCGACCACTTCTTAAACGTGAACGCGCGGGGGAATGGGATGTTCAACTTCTACGGTCAAGACGATTATAGAATCAGTCCCAATTTAACGCTGAACCTTGGCCTTCGGTGGGAGTACCGCCGTGCGTTCACCGATACACGAGACAACACGTCGTCGCTGATTGCTGTGGGAGCTCCCTTCTCCGGTCCGGGAAATGCACTTCTCGTGACCCCGGCCCCTGACGCCTTGAATGACTCTTACTGCACTAACCCGGCGTATTCTTATCTAATATCCGCGTCCGGAGAGTGCCTGGTTGCTAGTTCGGCTGAACGTGCCAAGCTGGGATTTACAGGCCGGACGCGTCGGACATTGATCTACCCTTATTATCGGGACTTTGCTCCGCGTATCGGCCTGACGTGGCGGCCCAACGGGTCCGACAAGTTCGTGATCCACACCGGATACGGAATCTTCTACGACCTTCCGCTCTTTAACCAGTGGGCGGACGGAGGCGGGAACGCGGTGAATTCACCAATTGGGCTTTTCACGACGGCCGTCGGTTCTCCGCCCCCCCTGACCAACGGTGCACCAACAACTACCGAGAGCGTGTTCGGCGTTCCCGGCATCCCTCCGGTCAGCGAGCAGGCCCCCAGCTTCCACCCTAATCCGGATTTCCAGCCTCCCCGTTTTCAAGAATGGAGCTTCGGTGTTCAGTCCCAACTGGCCCAAAACTGGGCGCTGGAGGTCAACTATATCGGAAACAACGCGGACCACCTGGGATTGCTGCACCTTTTTGGAAATCGTCCGCGCCCCGGATTGGGTCCATTCGGGCCGCGAAGGCCGTACCCGGACTTCGGCGACTATATTAACATCACGTCAAACGCCAACTCCAACTATAACTCGCTGCAGGCCAAGTTGACGAAACGGTTCGCACACGGATTGACGTTTCTGACGAGCTATACCTGGGCACATAACCTTTCGGATAACGAAGGCGATGAGGGCTTCACCGGCGGGGTAGGCAACCTTTCTCCGCAAGACGACAATAACCCGCGGGCCGATTATGGCAATACTTACGTCGACGCACGCCAGCGGTTCGTTTTCAGCTCCGTTTGGGCTTTGCCGATCGGCAATGGACAACACTTCCTGAACCGGGGTGGCGCACTCAACGCAATCCTGGGTGGCTGGCGAGTGTCAGACATTATCACTTTACAGTCGGGATTCCCAATCACCGTGTTATCCAATCAGGATTACTCCAACACCGGGACCCTATCACTCCGGCCTGACCGACTCTGCAACGGTTCGGGACAGAAGACTGTCAGCGCCTGGTTCAATGCGGCTTGCTTCAGCACGGCTGCCCTGCAACAGGCCCTGGCCGCCGGAACCCCACGCTTTGGGAATGCCGGCCGAAACATCCTCGAGGGCCCGGGTTTGTCCAATTTGGACATCGCTCTGCTCAAGGATTTCGGGTTAACAGAGCGGTTCAAGCTGGAATTTCGAGCAGAGTTTTACAACACCTTCAATCAGGCACACTTCGGACCTCCGAGTACCCTTATTGGGAACTCCAATGTCGGCCAAATCAGCAGCGCGGGAGCACCCCGGGACGTTCAGTTTGGTTTGAAGGTTGTGTTCTGATGCGCTTGCCTGCGCCGGGCAAGGCCAGTTTCTGACGACTGCAGTTCCTAGCCACCACCGGATTGGTGATGACCGGCGGGTTTTGTCGAACCCACCGGTCAAACTTTGGATTGACGCATCATCACTTGGCTCCGCTAGCTAGCTAGCGCAGCAGGGCTCGGCACCGTGACCAATTCTGCTTCAGCCCAGCCGAACTCCTCTCCGGCTAGAGCTCGGCTTAGCGCCCAGCCTCTGGCAGGCGCGGCTGACTCTCAACGGACCGGAGTCCCTCGAGATTTCGCTTTGTCAATAGGGTGGAGTGCCTGAGCGCAGCGCGATTGATTACACCGGAAGACCAGGAAATGAAAATGGAAGTAGCAGAAAAGGGCTTGTCGCTCAGAATCGTCTGCCTGGCCATAGCTTGCTCCTCTCTCAGTAGCGTGCTTATTGCGCAGGATAATCAGGTGTGCCGAACCCCTCCCATGGGTTGGAGTACCTGGAATCATTTCGGCTGTGAGATAAGTGATGGGCTTATTCGCTCTCAAGCCGATGCGATGGTCAGCAGCGGCATGAAGGCGGCGGGCTACAACTACATAAACATCGATGGGTGCTGGCAAGGGGAACGCGATGAGGAGGGAATCATCCATCCGAACGTCAGGTTTCCTGATATGAAGGCGCTCGCGGATTATGTTCACAGCAAAGGGCTTAAGATCGGGATCTACTCTTCTCCGGGACCCAAGGACTGCCAAGGTTTCGCGGGGAGTTATGAGCACGAAGAGCGGGACGCCCGAACCTTCGCAGACTGGGAATTCGACTTTCTGAAATATGACCTGTGCTCCTACGACGGAATGGGTGACCAATTTGCCGCCTACAAGAAGATGGGTGAGGCGTTGAAGAAAACCGGCCGACCTATCGTCTACAGCCTTTGCCAGTATGGGATGGAGAGGGTATGGCTTTGGGGGCTGTCCGTGGGCGGTAACTTATGGCGGACCACTGACGACATGCGAGACAGTTATTACATAATGGCGGAATTCGGTTTTGGGCAGAACGGACTCGAGAAGTTTGCAGGCCCCGGTCACTGGAATGACCCCGACATGCTCGAAATCGGCAATGGCGGCATGACCGAAGATGAATACAAGACACAGATGAGTCTTTGGTGCATTCTGGCTGCTCCCTTAATCGCAGGGAATGACCTCACGCGAATGACTCCGGAAACGCTAGCCATGCTCACGAACCCGGAAATCATCGCTGTGGATCAGGATAGCCTGGGAGTCCAGGGCCACCGAGTGACGCAGGAGGGCGAACTGGAGGTCTGGATGAAACCGCTTGGCGACGGGAGCAGGGCTGTGGGACTGTTCAATCGTAGCTGGGGGCCAGCGCCGGTCACGGTCAACTTCCAGGACATCGGCCTCCATGAATCCGCTTCGGTTCGCGATCTTTGGGCCAAGAAGGATCTGGGCGCCTTCACGAAAGGATACACGGCCGTTGTCCCCAAACACGGGGTGGTTATGATCAAGGCAAAACAAGGGGCTAACCAATGATCCCCTTCCTTATGGCTTTCGTTCTCTTTGGAGCCCTTCCGCCGACTCGAGCGGCGGGGCATGAGCCGCTTCTGCCCCGTCCCCAACAAATTCAATATGGTTCCGGCTATGCCCGCGTTCGCAATCTGGGTATCCGGTTGCCCGCAGAGCCCACGGCCGAGGATTGGTTTACTGCCAACACGCTTTCCGATTGCTTGTTAGAGCGCTCGGTGAATCCGATTCCGATCTCCGAGGGCGACGCGACGGAGCGCATGATTGTTCTGAGAAGGACGGGAAACGTGGATGCACTCCCCGTCCCGGGCGAGCAACCGGGTCCGAACTCGCGCGAGGCCTACTCGCTCAAGGTGAATCCTCACCAGGAAGAGTACGGAATTGAGATCCGGGCGGCGTCAACAGCCGGTTTGTTTTATGGCGCCCAAACCATGTGTCAACTCGTCGAGGGCTATGCGGCGGAGGCGGTTCTCCCTGAAGTTGAAATTCATGACTGGCCATCACTCGCGTACCGAGGAACGATGGTTGACATGAGCCACGGCCCACTCCCCACCACTGAGGAGGTCAAGCACCAACTTGACTTTCTTGCCCGCTGGAAGGCCAACCAATATTACTTCTACAACGAAGCCAGCGTTCAGCTTGACGGCTATCCACTGCTCAACCCGAGCGGGCGTTTCACCAAGGACGACATTCGACAGATAATCGCTTACGCGCGCGAGCGGCACATCGATGTAATCCCTTGCCTCGAACTCTACGGTCACTTACATGACTTGTTTCGCTTGGAAAAACAATCGGACTTAGCAGATCTTCCGCACGGGACGGAATTCGATCCCCGTAATGCCAAGGTAGTGGCCCTGCTTTCGGATTGGGTCGGCCAGTCTGCAGGGTTGTTTCCCAGCTCCTTTGTTCACATCGGGTTTGACGAGACTTTCCAAATCGAGATGGCTGCCCAGGAATCAGGAGTCTCCGCGAAGCCGGCTCAACTGTTCGTTGCGCAACTTGATAACGTGACCCGCCTTTTCAAGCAGCACGGCAAAACGGTGATGGCGTGGGGCGACATTATCGTGAAGTACCCGGAGATAGTCACCAAGCTGCCGCCCGGTCTCATCGCGGTGGCATGGGAGTACGATCCGGGGTCGGAGGAGCACTATCAACACTGGCTGGGGCCCCTCGTCGCGCATCACATCCCTCACTTGATTGCCTCTGGGGTAACGAGTTGGAACCAGATAGCCCCCGACTTTCTTAGGAGCTTTGAGAACATCGACACATTCTTGGCCGCCGGGCGTGAGTCGAGAGCTCTTGGTATCGTAAACACAATCTGGACGGATGATGCCCAGACGCTGGTGCGCATGTCCTGGCCCGGAATTGCCTACGGCGCGGCTGCGGCATGGCAATCCACCCCGATGGATCGAAAAGCCTTCTTCTCTGAGTTTGCAACTTTGGACCGTACGCCGTCATTTCTAGACCCGGCAAGTGTTGCTCCTGAGGTGGCCGCGGCGCTCGACGATATTGCCGGTTCCGAAACTGAGTTGCAGAAGGTTCTGGGTGATGAGACAATGCTGGCCCTTTGGGGAAACCCGTTTATTCCGTCAACCCTTAAGGAATGCGCGGAGAACCGAGAAGCCCTTCGGCACACGCGGCTCTTGGCCGAAGACGCCGAGGAGCACCTTGACCGTGCCAGCTTATGGGGCGGAGCAGATCCAGCCATTGTCGACAGTCTATTGTTCGCAAGCCGGTTGCTCGACTACGCCGCGCAGAAGTTTCAGACAGGTGCGGAACTCGACGACATGTGGCGCAGAATGGGACCGCGGCGCCCAAAGGACGAGCTCTGGTGGAACGAATGGGGCTCGGAAGTAATCTACCAGGACCACTCGCGTCTGGTTGATATGATGGACGGAATTACCGAGCTTCGCAAGAGGTACCAATCGGAATGGCTGGCAGAATATACGCCCTACCGGCTGGCATCGGCGCTGGGCAGGTGGGATGCGGAATACCAATTCTGGCGTCAACTCCAGGCCCGACTCGACGCCTTCTCCAAAAGTTCACATGAGGGAGAACCCCTTCCGCCTCTCGACTCACTCACGGAGACAAAGTAGGATGATTACCGCACACGATGCCCCGTTGTGATCGCAAACTTCACCGCAACGTCTACTTTATCAATTGTTGTATGAATCGTGAAGCGAGGAGAGATCGATCATGAGCCATTGTCTTCTGGATGGGAAAAACCCTCTGTGGGGAACGGCGCTTCTAATTAGCCTTCTTGGCGGAGGGATGAGGGCGAGCTTCAGTGCGGAGCGGCCCTCAAAGAATTTGGCGCTGGCGGCCTTGGGGGCGAAGGCCCACACCTGGGAGCCCGGCGTTACCGTCGTTGCCGAGCACGAGCCTTCCAAGGTCAACGATGGCAGCGTACACACCTACTGGACGGTGGGTGCTTCGGATCTTCCCGCTGACATCGGGGTGGAGTGGCCCCAGGCGCAAAAAATTTCAAGTGTGGTGGTTCGCTATTTTGACGGGCGAATGGTGCGAGGACCAGCAATGGCCAGGACTCAAGAGTGGGCACGCCTTCAGTACTGGGATCAAAATGAATGGAAGGATGTCCAGACCCAGGCGGTTGGACAGGAGACCTGCTCCGTCCGCTACTCTTTCGAGCCCGTCAGCACCACTCGCCTGCGGCTTCTCTTTACCGAGCCGCCCGACCCGGAATCGCGCCGGCTGCCGGACCGATTGGGAATCTACGTCTGCGAGCTCGAAGCCTACGGAGAAACCCCCTTTCAGGTTGTGAACCCTCCGCCGCGCCTGGTACCAGTAAAGTCTAGACACGAGGGTTCCTATTACAACGAATGGGCGAGCGACAACCCCTGGGACCGTGCAGGCCCCCTGGTGGTGGAACCGAAACTGACTCGAATTGTCACCGACACGCTCACGCCGACCCTGATTGTTGCCGAGAGCCGTTGGGCAAAGACGGCCTGCGCGGTCGAGAACCCTTCGAAGGGAATCACCAGACTCAAAAATGGCTTCATGCAACTCGAAGTTTCAACTGTCGGCGGCTTAAAGGAAGTACGGCTGACGAACCTCGTCACGGGCGAAAGCGTCGCCACTGCAGACTCCCGGCCGTTCCTCATTCGAACTTCCAAAGGCGATCTGTCTTCCGGTAGCTTCAAAATCGTCGCAGAAACCACCTCCGGCTCAAGCCCCGAAGTCAGCCATCTGCGCGTGGACTTGACCTCAGAGACAGCGGACGTATCCGTTCACTACGAACTGCACCGACAGGACCATTTCTATCACAAGTGGTTGACCCTCAAGAACAAGGGTGATTCCGGCTTACAAGTTCTCGACGTAACAGTTTCTTCGCTGGGATTGCAACGGTTGCTCGATCTGTTTGCAGGGCCTGAACTCACCTACCCGGTGGCGCGCATGGAAAAAGGCGGATTCTTTGAGTGCCTCGAAACCGTCTATTGGGATCACAAGGGCGATGCGATGACTTACTATCCCGGCGTCACGGTTGCGCCGGCCAGCACCTCAGAAAGTGACAAGGCTGTGGTGGGAGTTTATCGCAATCGTGGCGAACAGGTGGAGGGATTCGATCGAGGTGTGCGTGACTGGGTGATTGAGTATCAGACGCAAGTGACCCCCGTGCAGAAGCAGTTTCCGGACATTTATCTGGAAGGCTGGGATGCCAAGGTTGGCACGGAAGAGCTCCAGAAGGACCCCGCGTGGACTGAGAGATTCTTTGCCACGGCGCACAAATTAGGAGTCCAGTATATGGACAGTTACACACCCACGAATATCGAGCTCCTGGCCCCAGTCGATCTAACCAAGCGCTGGGTCGATCTCGCCAACAAATACGACATCGCCACCGGCTGGTGGAACGACTTTGGGTCCCGCTTCGGTTGGGGATACATGCCGCCCTACTGGGAGTCCTATTTGTGCAAGCTCTCGCCGGAGGCCGAAACCTATTTTCGGCAGATCGTTGAATTGGTTCGCAAGTACGACCTTCGAGGATTCCACTGGGCCGATTTTTGGACGGTCTGGCCATGCGACAAGACTGAGCATGGGCACCTGGCGGGAAAATACTCGATCTACGCGCAGGGAAAGCGGATGGTCCAGTTTGCTCAGGAGATGCACGAAGCAGCGCCGGGACTGATGCTGGGTGCGGACAGCGGGCTTGACAATCCGCAGTACGGCCGATATACGGATAGCCGGCACCATGGTGGGGGTTATGATGCTCAGCCCGCTACGGAACCTGATATTCATATCGACCGGCTTTATGCAGACATGAACCGCGCCTATCTTTATGGTTTGGGGCACGAGAACCTTTTGCGACCATGGTACCACCTGCTCAATAACGTCAATCACTTTGGCATGGAGAGCCATCTTCATGACCGCGCCGGGTATCGGTACGGCCTCCTAAGCGCACTGGCCCTGGCAGGCCAGTTGGCTTTTGCCGATGCTCCGGACGACGTTCCCGAAAGCGAGATTCAATTTACACATCACTGGGAGGACTGGGCGAAGACCAACAAGGACTATCTGAAACAGAATGATAAGCTGTTCGACCGCTCGATCCGTTTTGCAGATATCCTTCAAGGCGACGCAGAGTCTTTGACCGGTTACTCGCACATTCGGGGAGACCGGGGGTTCGTTTTCCTCATCAATCCGGGACCGGTGGAGCAAATCGCCGACCTAACGCTGGCCCTGGACGCGCCGAGCTCCACAAATTTCGACGTTCAGGAGGTCTACCCGGGAGGGATGACCCTGCGCGGACCGTCGGATGGCGCATATCCTCAGGGCGGCCTTCTGCGCGTGACTGTGCCCAGCAAGCAACTCCGGATTCTCTGGATTGCTCCCGCCTCGACTGCGGGCGCTCAACATAACTTCCAGCCCCAGGACGCGCGCGCGGCAGGGGCGCGGCGTTACGTCGCCAACTGGAGCATTGGCACCACTACCCCTGATACCGCAACGCTTCAGGCCAGTTTCGATTTCCCTCGAAGTGACGCTGAGTACCTTTCCAACTCGACACCTGAGGCTGCCTGGTCAAAGGACCCCTGGGCGTACGACAAAGCCTATCTGGTGTTCCTGTTGAAGGACGAGACCGTCGAGCAGAATAACCAGTGGACGCCGGATCAGCTCCTGACGAAAAAGGGAGTGACGCCTCCAGGAGAACTCAGCTCGGAACAGCCTGAGGCACTCACGGCAATGATCAATGGTGTTCCGAAGATCGTGCATGCTTTCAAGACGCTACGCAACCAACAGCAGGGCAAGACGCGGTGCTACTTCACAAGTCTCGACAGCGAGACCAAGGCTGGCTCGCCAAATCAGGTGAGCGTCACGCTGCCGATTGAGAGGGGCCTGGTCTTTTCGGGCGCCTACCTCGACTTGCCTGATCAAGTGCCCTTGGCTGAGCACCCGCCGGAATAGACTTTGAGCGGGTTGATTGGAGGCAAACGACGATGGCAAAACATAAGAGTGATGTGGCTCGCGGGAAACCACTCCTCCCGGAGGAAATACCGGTGGGGGTGGTGGGGCTGGGCCTGATGGGCACCAGCATCACTGCATGCCTCGTGGCCGCCGGCCACCGAGTGATTGGGATTGAGAAGGCACCGAGCCCCCGCCGGCTAGTTCGCGGCCGCCTGAAGCGGTTCCTCGAGCAGTCCCGAGAACAAAAGCTTCTACGCGCCGCTCCCGGCCCAATGCTGGAGCGCTTCTCCGTTTCAGGGGACTTTAACGAGTTGCGCGGTGTCCATCTCGTGATCGAATCCGTTACGGAAGATTTTGCCGAAAAGAAAAAAGCCCTTCGTCGGATCGAACAGGTGATCGCGCGAAACGCCGTGATTGGTACCAATACTTCGGGCATCCCCGTTGCCATACTTCAGAAGGGAACAACCCACCCTGAGCGGATTCTTGGCATTCATTGGGCCGAACCCGCGCACATCACACGTTTTATGGAGATTGTCTGCGGACCGTCCACCGAGATGCGGTACGCCCAAAGGGTCGTCACCCTGGCACAAGAATGGGGAAAGGAGCCCTCGCTCCTCAAGCGGGATATCCGCGGCTTCATCACCAATCGTTGCTTCTATGCCATGCTCCGGGAAGCGTTTTATCTGGTCGAAGCAGGCTACGCCACCGTCGCCGACGTTGACCGCTCTCTCCGCAATGATCTCGGGTACTGGATTACTTTTGCGGGGCCGTTCCGCTTCATGGATATCACCGGAGTTCCCGCCTACGGTGAGGTGATGAAAGGGCTGTTTCCGGAGTTGAGTTGCCAAAAAGGGGTTCCGAACCTCATGCGCAGGGTGGTGAGATCAGGCGCGCAAGGCATCTCGAATGCCCGTGGGTTTTACCCCTATTCCCGACCGGAGACTCGGAAGTGGCACGAGAGGTTTCTGCAGTTTAGTTATGAAATCCGCGCCTTAGCTGAAAAGTACGCCTCTCTTCACCAGGAGCGAGTGGCCACGGGGAAGAAACAGTAGGCTTTCAAGAAAAAGTTTATATTACAGTTTTCGCGTTCGCGGGCGGAGCGTAGTGGGTTGCAGCCCGGGCGAATAATAGGGGGAATCACTACTCATGAAACGACAGTTCTGTGTTTTAGAAAGCGCCTCGGAAGCGATTTGCGCAGGAGCGCTCATCGCCGTCTTGGTACTCTTGGGTTCTCTGAACCTTGCAATCTTGCCGGCCGAGGGCAGAGCTGCGACCGAGATCAAGGACCCGGAGGCGAAGAAACTCTACAACGAAGTGGCGGAGAAGGGCTGGATCATTTTCTCCGCCAAGAGCGAGAAGGGAGATTACGATCTATTCGTCTCGCGTCCTAACGGTTCGGGTCTCCGCAACATCACGCACACACCGGAATACAACGAGCTTGGGGCCCGGTTTCTTCCCGATGGGAAGAGAATCATCTACCGCCGCGTCGGTGCGTTGAAGCCCAAGGTGGACTACCGGGAGCTGATCTACGGCGTTTTGGTCATCGCTAATGCCGACGGCTCGAACCCAAGGACAATTGGGGGAGAAGGGGATTACCCTTGGGCTACGTTGAGCCCGGACATGAAACAGCTCGCCTGTTTATACAAGAAAGAAGGGAAGATCCGAATTTTTGATTTTCAGACCTTGAAAATGGTCAAGGAGATGCCCCGGCAGGGGATTTTCTGGCAACTCGACTGGTCACCGGATGGCAAGGAGTTCTGCGGGACTGCGAATGTGGAAGGGCAGGAGTGGAACATTGTAACCTATGGTCTCGAGAGTGGTAAGGTGACCCTCATCAGCCGCGTCTTAGATTGTACACCCGATTGGTTTCCTGATTCCCGAGGCTGCATCTTTTCCCACCGAAACCCCAGTTTGGCATCCGACGATGGTGGAGCGACAGCGCGGAAGGTCGGGGAGCACCCCAATTCTTATTCCTGGACCATGATCATGATGGCGGACAGGGCAGGGAAGGATCGCAAGCTGGTGGTGGCTGAGCAGTATAAGCATCTCTATTTCGCGAACCTGTCCCCGGACAACAAATACGTCATTTATTCCCGGCTCGACAAGGATTCAACCTTGGCGGGCCCGATGGCAATCGTCCGTCTTGCCGACACGCCCATCATCGACGGCTCCTGGCATGCGGTCGAAGAGCAGTACGCGAAACATGCGAAAAGAGGGCCAGTTTTGCAATTGGATCTTCCACCCGGCTTTCACCCGTTCTGGACTTACGCCAAGCTTGGAGGGAAGTAGTTGGCCGAGATGACCGGCGGGAAACTTCCTCCCTCCACCCTGGAGTCGCCGCTCCAGAATTCCCCAGCACGAGAGGACGTTGCCACCCCTGCGGTGCGTGAATGGCCGCCTGGGCCCGGACCGCTCCGGGCCTTTGCCGTTATCGGGGCGCTGGTAGTGACTTTCTGGTGGCTAGGGCATAAGGTCCAGGACGGCCGCGACGACGTGATCACCAGCGCCGGTCGGATTGAGGTAACGGCGCGCCTCCTGGAGAGACCTCCTGAGTTTCCCTCCAGAGGCTCCTACATGTACACCTACGTCCTCAAATACCAGGTGCTGATGGTCCACCGGCAGGATCCCCAAGGTAAGTACAGGCTGAAACCGGGAGATGTGATTTTCGTCGGTCATTACAAGCCTTGGCTGCCGCGTTCTGAGATAAAGGATGATTCTTGGGGCGACTCACCGCTAGGAGGGAAGCTGACGCGATTCGTAACGGGAGAGGCGGACCGGATGGCGCTGGACTATGAACTGCAGGATCTGGCCCCGGCGGGCGTCCTTGACTACTATTATCCCCAGGGGGTCAATCGATTCTTTGCGATCTGGACGAATTCCACCACTCTTTAGTGTAGCGGGCCGCTGAAAAAGGGTATGTGTCATGCTGAGCACAGCGAAGCATCTGCTGTTTCTCATTGAAAAAAAAAGAAGCAGATCCTTCGCTCCGCTCAGGATGACATGGTTGGAGGTTTTTTTCAGCAGCCTGGCCAGTCTAGTAGGAGAACATAAGCGAAGCTAAATTAAGAATGGTTTTTACCACGCATATTTTTGTTTTCTATTTTCTTCCTCTTTTTCTCCTCGTCTATTTCAACCTGCCTTTTGCGTGGCGCAACTTCTTCATCACCTGCATGAGCTACATTTTCTACGGTTGGTGGAAACCCTGGTTCGTCCTCCTAATGATGATCTCGACCATTATGGATTTCACTTGGGCCAGGATCATTGCTCGGCCGGGGGCAAGCCCCCGAAGCCGAAAGGCCGCAGTGCTGGCTTGCTGCGCCATGAATTTGGGGTTTCTCGGCCTTTTCAAATATTACATGTTCTCGGTCGAGAGCCTGAACTCGTTGTTACAGCTTGTGGGCTTGCCCACCTTTCGGATCCTGCGTGTAATTCTTCCGATCGGGATTTCGTTTTACACGTTCCACAGCCTGAGCTACGTGATTGATGTATATCGCGGGCATGCGAAACCAGCCAAAAGATTCTTCGATTACGCTTGCTTTGTCGCTCTCTTCCCGGATCTGGTTGCCGGGCCGATCATTCGCTACCGCACCCTGGCCGACCAGATTTCGTACCGCGAGCACACCCTGCCGCGTTTTGCCTCCGGCGTATCGATTTTCATTCTTGGCTTCGCCAAGAAGATTCTGCTGGCCAACACGATGGGGAACGTCGCTGACGCAGTATTTAATGCGGCAGCGCCGGGCATGGCGGCGGCTTGGGCCGGAGTGTTGGCCTATGCGTTCCAAATCTATTTCGATTTCTGCGGTTACTCGGATATGGCCGTAGGGCTGGGACGCATGATGGGGTTCGAATTCATGAAGAACTTTGATGCTCCCTACCGGTCGGAAAGCATCACCGAGCTGTGGCGTCGATGGCATATTTCACTCTCCAGTGTGCTGCGCGACTACCTTTACTTACCTCTGGGAGGCAATCGCAGGGGTGAGGTGAGGACCTACATCAATCTGGCGATCGTAATGTT
>Ga0187846_10001131_pt1 | contig 15145 bp, 13 predicted proteins | sample TC_taG_FD_161473 | JGI IMG/M metagenome (GOLD analysis project Ga0187846, IMG submission 161473) | Biofilm microbial communities from the roof of an iron ore cave, State of Minas Gerais, Brazil - TC_06 Biofilm (v2) | ecosystem: Environmental > Terrestrial > Deep subsurface > Cave > Wall biofilm...
CACCGCCGATCGAGCGTCAAAGCCCAATGGAAACGGAGGGTTAAAGTGCTTGAGGAAATCCGGAACGGCTTTTGCCGCGCCATCCTCAATGGCCGCGGCCAGCACTTGAAAGCCGCGGGGCCCGAATTCCATTTGGTCCCTACCCAGAATGCCAACGACTTTCTGGCAATGTGGGCAATAAGTCAGGATGAACGCCAGAGCCACCACCTTGCCCCGGAACTGGCCGAGCAGAACCTGCTTACCGCTAGTCAGATGGATGGCGAACTCGGACGCCGGGCGGGGCAAGGTGCGCCCGAATAAGCAGGGCGCCAAAAGCGCGGATGAGGCCAGAACGGCGGGAAGCAAGCGACGCGACATTCTTCGAGTTTACCGCGGGTGGCAGGCCTTCCACACTGGTCACCAGGACGCCGGAGCGGCGCAATTCAAAGCGGCCGTCATCGCCGGTTCCAGCCAGCGCCCCCGCCGCTTCGGACTGGATTTCAATGCTCTTCCACTTCTTCGCCAAAGCCTCGCGATAAGCATCGAAATAATCCTGCGCGCTCTGTTCACCGTCCCATTCCACGGCGTAGAGGAGTACCAGGCGCGACTCCTTCTTGTTCTCGCGCAATTCGAAAGCGGAACCCCGCCAGTGCGGCGCCAGTTCGTCGGCCCGCGCCTTGCCTACAAACTGCTCCAGCAATACCTGATGGTCGAGTTCACCCAATGTACCGCTTACCAGGCCTTTGTAGCCGGAAGGAAGATGCGGAACGGGGAGTGCCGGCAAGGTTGGTTCGACATGCTCGAAATATTTCTGGGGATGCATGACCTGTTGCGTGGAAACCGGGGCGTGGCGGAAGACTTCGGCGAAACCTTCATCGCCATACCGTTGGATCACGTCATTCTGGAACAGCATGCCTTGGGTGTACGGAAACACCAAGGTTAGCCGCAAATACAGCGGCGCCTGGTCGAACACCGGATAATTTCCGGTGCTCTCGCTGATGCGGCTCATCATGCGGACCAGCGCGGGGGAACTCTTCAGAGACTGGCCCAGCCGCCGCGCCAGGTATTCCGACATCAGCCAGGTGGCTTGGCCTTCCATCACCGCCAGCCGGGCGGTGGATCCGTCGTCGCTCTTACTTCCCTGGCGAATGTATTTTCCGAGGTTAAAATTCTGGTCGGCAATGGCGTGCGAGAGTTCGTGAGCGAGCACCGGCTCCTGGTTGTCGCTGGATGTGGTTTCCGTAATGAAGAGTTTTTTCTTGTCGTAATCGTAAAAGGCGGCGGCCTGTTCCGTCAGCAGATCCACGGTGCTGTCAGCCAGGTTGAAATCGGGGGGCACCAGGCCGAATTTTCTCAGGGTCAGCTCCTCGGCGCGGAGCTCTTCCGGACTGGCTACATCTTTCACGCGCTTGCGGAGGAATTCGTTGACTTTATCCTTGCTGATGAAATCGCAGGGCACGGCGTGATGGAGCTTCAAGCCGGAGATCGCGGCGAGTTCGGAAGCAATTTTCCCGGCTTGGCCACAGACTTCAAGGGCACGCGGGGATTGGGCGGCCGTCGCCGCGGTCCAGAGGAATACAACGATGAGAGCGGCTTTACGAACGGGCACGAGTTCTCCTCAAACCGGAGGCGAATGCCGCGGCCGAAGCCAGTGCCAGCAAGCCTCCCAGCACCATCGTGAAGCGCGGGCCGAAATGGCCTGCCAGCGCACCGGTCGCGAGGCTGCCAAAAGGCGCCGTGCCCACCACACACATACTATATAAGGCCATCGTGCGCCCCCGGTATTCATCCGGAATCATGGTCTGAATGGTGGTGTTGGCGGAGGCCAGTTGGCGCATAAGGCTGTAGCCGATCAGCAGCGCGATCGCCAGGGACAAGGAAAACCAGGGCGAGGCGGCAAAGGCCAGACTGGCCGCTCCCAGCGTGAGGCCGCTCGAGGCAATCACGTGCGCCAGACCGGCCACGCGCGTGCGCCGTGCCAGGCTGATGGTGCCGATCACCGCGCCTACTCCCATGGCCGCCATCAGGAACCCGAGGCCCCGCGAGCCGCGGTGAAAGATCTGATCGGCGAAAAAAGGCGCCAGCACCAGAAACGGTGTATTGGCCAGCGTAGTCGCGCCCAGGATCGAGAGGACCCTCCGCACCTCAGCCCGGTGCCAGACATACCGAAACCCATCCACCAGGTGTTTCCATGGAGAATCGGTGGGCCGGCGCTCCAATGCCGCCAGCTTCATGGCCAACAGGCCGCCAATCACCGCTAGAAAACTGAAACCATTCAAAAGGAAACACGCGCCTTCACCCAAGGCCGCCACCAACAGCCCGGCAATGCCCGGCCCCGCGCAGCGCGCCGCATTGAATACGGCGGAGTTTAGGGAGATGGCGCTCAGCAAGTCCTCCTTGCTGGTCATCTGGATCAACAACGACTGGCGGCCGGGAATATCGAACGCGTTAATCGCTCCCAGCACGATCGACAGCGCCAGAATGTGCCAAACCTGCACGCGCCCCGAAAGCGTGAGGGCGGCCAGCGCGAAAGCTTGGAACATCATCAAGATCTGGGTGGTGATGACCAGCTTATGGCGGGAGAAGCGGTCGGCCGCCAAGCCCCCCAGCGGACCCAGCGCGAAAACCGCGATTTGAGAACAGAACCAAGCCGTACCCAGGAGCAGTTCGGAATGCGTCAGCCGGTACACCAGCCAACTCTGTGCCACCGTCTGCATCCAGGTGCCGGACAGCGACACAATCTGCCCCCCGATGAAGAATTGGTAATTCCGATGCCGCAAGGCACGAAAACTGTGCGTCAGGCTATCCGGGCGAGCTTCGCTCAGCAGTTCCGGGGCCGGCAGGGGCGTGATGTCTTGTGCTGTGCTGGGTCCGGGAGCAGGCATTCGATTCTTTCAGAATACGGCGCGGTACAATGACAGATCAAACTTCCATCGAACAGGAGACGTGGCATTGGGCGAGGAAAAAGTATACACGGCGGAATACCTGGGCAGCGGCACTTTCGTCATCAGCAAACCGAAGCGGAAAAACAAGAAAATCCGGCAAACCAGATTGAAGAATCCGGAACGCGGCTCCCGGAAATAAGATTCAGCAAGACTAGTGGCGGATGCGCCGCTCGCCCCTCAAAATGTGAAATAGACCGGCAAGCGCCGCTTTCTGAATCACAAACGCTCCCAGAAAACTCCCCACGACCGCGGCACCCACTACCAGCGTGTCCATTCAAGCCTCTCTGGTCATTGATGTTGCAATCCAAGTGCCAGTTTCAGGGAAGCCGCCGACGGCGGGGCACCACCCGCGGTCCAAAGGTGTCGCTAACTGGCCGTGCCTGCCGATGGCGAGGCCAGCAGTTAGTGGAGAGAGGGAATCCGGCAAACAGAAGCACGCTCCAATGTGAGCGGGGGGGTTGAGGGGAACAGATTCAGGTCTTCAAAAGGAGATTCGGGAGGACCGAACTCCCTCTTCCGGCTTCAGGATAACGGGCCATCACGCTGTACTCCTTTGGGGGCGCGCCTATCTGATTGACAGCGAATGTACAAAAGATTGGCAGAATTGGTGACCGTGGTAGCGCTCGAGATCCAGCAGATGCTTCTTTACAGATAATCCGCCACCGTAGCCGACAAGCTTTCCGTCCGAACCGATCACGCGATGGCACGGAATCACGATGGGCAGCGGATTTCGACCGTTGGCTGCCCCGACCGCACGAACGGCCTTGGGGTTTCCCAGCGCCTTGGCGAGCTCTTGGTAGCTGCGAGTTTCGCCGTAAGGAATCCCTATTAGAGCCCGCCATACCCGCTGTTGAAAATTCGAACCCACCGGATCCAGCGGTAGTGTAAATTCGCGGCGCGAACCGTCAAAATACTCCCGCAACTGACGCCGGGTTTCCAGCAGCAGGGGATGGGAATCGTTGCGAAGTCCCAGGGCTAGCGGCGGGGCGGCAAACGCGATCAGGCGCAGCCCTCGATCGCTCGCCGCCAGCCGCAACCGGAGGCTACCGATATCCTCGCATTCGGTCCACTCGAGCACCCTACCAGTTTCGCACGCGGCCTGCGCACCGCGTTAGGACGTGTAACTCAACTTGACCCGATACATAGCACTGGGATATGCTGGGGGCAATCTGCGACTACGGCAATCCCACCGAAAAATACCTACCTTAGGGAGGATGGATGAGTCCACAAGAAGTGTTGGAATATGCGCAGAAAAACGATGCCAAGCAGCTTGATTTGAGGTTCACCGATATTCCAAGCCTGCAGCATCACGTTTCCTACCCGATCGGCGAACTGCAACTGAGCAGTTTTGAAGACGGCTTCGGGATGGATGGATCGAGCATTCGCGGCTGGGCCGCGATTCACGAGAGCGACATGCTCCTGATTCCGGATCCCACTACGGCGTTTATGGATCCTTTCGCCGAGACGCCTACGCTGGTCATGTATGGTGATGTGAAAGATCCGGTCACCAAACAGCGGTATGAGCGGGACCCGCGCTGGATCGCCCAGAAAGCCGAGGTGTACCTGAAAAACAGCGGCATCGCCGATACAGCGTATTTCGGGGCGGAAGCCGAATTCTTCATTTTCGACAACGTCAGCTTCGATCAGAATCAGCACTCCGGCTATTATTACGTGGATGCCGAAGAAGGCCGCTGGAACTCCGGCCGCAAGGAAAACAATCTCGGGTACCGGCCACGTTACAAGGAAGGCTACTTCCCGGTGCCGCCCACCGATCACTATCAGGACCTGCGCAGCGAGATGGTGCAGACCATGATCAAATGCGGCTTGAAGATTGAGTGCCACCACCATGAAGTCGCCACCGGCGGGCAGGCCGAGATCGATCAGCGCTTCGATACTCTGGTGAGGTCGGCGGATAACATGATGCTCTACAAGTACATCATCCGCAACGTGGCCAACCAATACGGCAAAACCGTGACCTTCATGCCGAAACCGCTGTTTGCCGATAACGGAAGCGGCATGCATACGCACCAGAGCTTGTGGAAGGAGGGCAAGCCGCTGTTCGCAGGCGATTGCTATGCGGGATTCAGCCAGCTTGGCTTGCACTACACTGGCGGCTTGTTGAAACATGCGCGGGCGCTGTCGGCCATCATTGCGCCCACCACCAACAGCTACAAACGCCTGGTGCCGGGTTATGAAGCGCCGGTGAATCTGGCGTATTCGCGCCGTAACCGTTCTGCCGCCTGCCGCATCCCTATGTATTCGGCCAGCCCCAAGGCGAAACGGATCGAATTCCGGCCGCCGGATCCCGCCTGCAATCCCTACCTGGCCTTTGCCGGGATGATGATGGCCGGCGTGGATGGGGTGCTCAACAAGATCAACCCGGGAGAACCGCTGGATAAGGACATCTACGATCTCACGCCCGAGGAGATGAAGGCCGTGCCTTCGATGCCGGCTTCGCTCGAAGAGGCTCTCAACTGCCTCGAAGACGATCACGCCTTCCTGCTGAAGGGCGATGTCTTCACCGAAGAACTGATCGAGACCTTTATCGATTACAAGCGCAAAAATGAAGCGGATGCCGTCCGCCTGCGGCCGCACCCGTACGAATTCGCCCTATACTACGACATCTAAAATGGGTACGCCTGTCGACGGCAGTAGGACAGGCGGACCCAAAGGGTACCCCGGCCTGTCCTACCAAACGGCTTCGTGGGACTTATGCCACACCTGAAAATTGACCGGAATAGGACGCCACCGAGTGCGAAACGTGGTCCAATGGAAAGGATGACTGCTCCCGTCGAAGTTCCGGCCCTTTTTGAACCGCACCCGAATCTGAGCGACGAGATCAACCGGAATCTGATTCAGTCGGAAATAGAAGGTGGCGTCCATCTCCGGAACCTCCCACCGGGCACAGTGCTGGAAGTCCAGACGCGGAATCGCGTGTACACGATCGTCAGCGAGAGAGATGGGGAGGCTTGGATTTCCGGCCACCCCGTCTATTGTCCGGATCCGGTGCTGGTCGAGATCCACGGCTCGACTTGGGGCGGCAGCATGATCAAAGAGCGTTTCATCGGCCGCGGGCTGCACCTCGAATTTGGTCATCCCGATTTCCGGGCCATTACCACCTCACGCATCTTGGACATCCAAGAGAAGAGCTGAACCCGTCCGCGGCGCGCCTAATTATGCGCCTACGGCGCGCAGGTAGCGCTCGGCCGAGCGCTCGAGCGCTGCCTTCCCGTCGCTGGCGACGGTTCGATGCGGAAAGGCTCCATAGATCCGATCGAAGGCGTACGGCTTCAAGATTTCCACGATGCGGCGGACGGCTGCGGGCGGCAGTGGGATGAAGTTGGGATAACTGTACATGAAACTGACCCAACGCGTGTCCATGCAGACTTGCGGCTGATCGCCGGAAAGCAACGCGCCGCCGCCCTGGTAGCCCGCTTTCCATGCGAGCACCTGAAAACCGTCAAAGTGTCCCGGCGTCAGAATGAGTGTGAGTGAGTCGAGGACCGGTTTCGAGTCACCAGACCAGAATTGCACGCGCCGGTCCGGCCGCATCACCCAGTCCGCGTCTGCCTGATGAATATAAATCGGAGCGTCCGCGAAGGTCTCGCTCCAATCCACCATGGAAGCGTAATAGTGAGGATGGGAGATAGCGATCGTATGAACACCGCCCAGATCGTTTAGCGCAGAAATCGTGACGTCGTCGAGCAAGCTTACGCAATCCCACAGCAGATTTCCCTTTGGCGTTTGCAGCAGGAAAGCACGCTGGCTGATGGCGAATCCCGGCTCGGTATGGATGGAATACAGACCGGGCTCCTCCTGTTGGATCTGATTGCGATAGGTGCCGCGCATTTCGTCGAGCGTGGTCCATTTTTGGCCGCCAAATCCGACGTATTGGCGGGCGTCCAGGCAAATCGGACACTCCTGAGGCGGCCGTTCTGATTCCGGGTACCCGACACCGCATGTGACGCAAATAAACTTTGCCATGTCTGTGAACCTGCCCCCATCATGATACCGGCAGCCGGAAACCGGCACAGCCATTCGAACCACCCTATGACCTCACTGCGATACTCCCCTCTCGGATGGGGTACAATTTCTCGGAACGGGAGGTTTCGTTATGCGATGCTCATTGGCAGCGGCGTTTGCGATATTGATTACAGCGGCCACCCTTGGGGTGCAGGGGCAGCGGCCGTCGGCTCCGTGGCGGGGTGCGGGTGCGACGCCGTGCGTGGGATCGGATGGCGGGTTCTATCAATGCCCGCCGGCTCCGCGATCCGTCGCCGTGCGGGCGGGGCGCTTGTTCGACAGCAAGACCGGCCAGATGCTGTCCAGGCAGGTGGTGCTCCTGGCCGGCGACCGTATCACAGAGGCCGGACCGGAGAATCAAATCAAGATTCCGGCCGGAACTGCCGTGATCGATCTCGGGCCAGCCACTGTGCTTCCCGGGTTGATCGATGCGCATACCCACATGTTCAATACCCGCGGAAAAAATGGCACGACGGAAGCCTCGATGCTGATTGCCATCCAGAACGCACAGGCCGACTTGCGCGCTGGCTTCACCGCCGCCCGCGATATGAGCTCTCATGGCAACGGATATGGCGATGTCGCGATCCGGGATGCCATCAAGGAAGGCCGCTTCGACGGCCCCCGGTATCAGGTATCGGGGCGTGGAATCGTTTGGGGCGCCTCGCCTCCAAACCCGGCGGCTCCCGATAATCCATTAGCCAGCACGGTCGTCCGTTCGGTGGAAGAGGCGCGGGCAGCGGTGCGTGATCATATCGACCACCGCGTAGACTGGATCAAGCTGTTTCCTACGGGCGCCTATTCTTTTACCTCGGACGGTGTCGCGAAATATCAACTCATGTATCCAATGCCGGTTCTACAAGCGCTGATCGACGAGGCGCATCGCCTGGGTCACAAAACGGCCTGCCATGTATACGGGGGCGAGGGGCAGAAAAACGCCATCCTGGCCGGCTGCGACACCATCGAGCACGCCTTTGGATTGGATCAGGAACAGGCCAATATGATGGTCGCCAAAAAGCTCTATTACGATCCGACCATCGTCCGGTATACCGAACCCGGTATTGACGACAACGACGCTAAAAACACCGGCGGCAAGTACCGCATGATTCCGATCTTCGAGAAAGCCACGCGGATGGCGGGCGCCACTCAGGGCCTCAAAATAATGGCGGGCAGCGGGGTCGACGGCGCAACGTTTCCCCATGGGACCCAAGGCCTCGAGTTTGAAGCGCTGGTCAAGATTGCCGGTTTGACTCCAGCCAGGGCCATTCAGGCCGGAACCATCATCAACGCCGAGGTGCTGGGATGGCAGGACCAGATCGGATCAATCGATAAGGGCAAATATGCCGACTTGGTTGCAGTCTCCGGCGATCCGCTGGCCGACATCACCGAACTCGAGCGCGTCAGATTTGTCATGAAGGGCGGAAAAGTTATCAAGGACGAGATATCGCAAGGGCATCCAAAATAATCTGGGTCGCCTCCGGCTCCAGGCCGGGCCCGCCGACAGCCGAGGCATCCATACCGGCGAGACTTGAGTCCCGCTGGTGTTGCGCGATGGTGCGACCGCGCTGGAATGGGCCGCTTATCGGCCGATAGGTAACAGCTCCCCTATCTCAATTCAAAATCCGCCGTGCGCTTGAATTGATTATTGCCCGTGTCCAACGCGGACAACTCCAGCGTGTACGAGCCCGGCCCGAGCTTGTCCACCGGCATCCGCTCGCCTAGAGGGATGACGGGGTTCGTGCCCTGATTGGGGGCCAGATCGATCCTCATTAAGCCGGTATCCACTTTTTCCTCGCCTGTTTTGCGATCCAGCACTCGCATCTGAATCGCCACGAGAACGGGTCTGTCCGGGTCTGGCATCGTCAACAAAGGCTCGTAAATTTCCGCATAGAATACCGAAACGTCGCCTTTCTTGAATTCGTTTGTGCCGGAAGGAACGATCTGAATGCCTTGCGTGACCAAAGGTATTTTGTCCTCCAGCAGAGTGGCGTCAAGCGCCGGGCCAACATCCTCGGTCTTGTGAATCTCGCGGCTCAAAGCCAGTCCGCTGATGGCGAACTGCTCCGGATTATAAGGGTCCACCTGGAGCGGCATTTCGACTTTTCCGAAGCTCGATCCGCCGGAGCTGAATACGACCTTGAGATTGTATTTTCCGGAGGCGAGATCGAACTGGTTTTCGTAATGATAAGGTTTCTTTTGGAACGCTTCCGCCTCTTTCTTTCCTTCGCTGGTATCGGGAAAATCCAGCTTCACGGTGTCGCTGAAGCGCCCGCCCACATCGCCATCCGGCGCGTTGGCGATTCCGAGCACATTGATTTCGGCGTGCAGCTTACCCTTTTGCTTTTCGAATTTCACCGGCTCGGGCGCGATTTCCATTGCCACGTTCACGCGCGCGACATTGGCCGCCGTGTAGAAATACGGAAGCTGCATCTGCGCGGCGATTCCGCCGGCTTGCCCCGCCGCGGCCCGGGTCTCCAGTTGTTTTTCTACAGGGCTGCCGGTCAGCAGGTCCTGCGGTTTCGTGTTGCAGTAGCCCGTGCGGTAGCGCACGTAGGTCCCGCCACGGTCGACCTTCACATGCAGCACGTGGCAGCTTCCCTCCGCGGATGGCGGGGGTGTATAAGCCAACAAATAATATTCGTTCTGCTCCCTGCCGATTTTCTTCAATCCCGCAAGCAAATCGTTGCTGTCGTGGATTACAAAGCCTCCGGTCCCGTCCGCGAGCATGTACATGATGTTCTGGTTTTCCACCGTACTCTCCGGAATTTTCGGGATCAGACCGCGCGACTGATTGTAAGGATTCAGGCCCGGCGGGTTTGCGGCGCCACCGCGGCCGGTATTGGTAGAGCCGGGATTGGTGGATGGATTCGCGCCTCTGCCCACCCCGGGCGCCGGACTCCCGCCGGGCGCCGGACTCGCGCCGCGCGCCCCTCCGCCAACCGGTCCTGGAGACGCTCCAGGTGAGCCGCCTCCCCGGCCGCCGCCGGAAGGCGCGGGCGTGCCGCCGCCGGTCGTCCCGCCGCGTTGAGGCGCGAACGAGAACGCGAGGGGGAGTTCCAACCGGGATGGCCGTTGGCCGCCCGAGCCTGCGCCACCAAAATTCTCCGCGATAGGCGCTCCGGTAACCAGGCCCCGCACATCGATCGCATAAACGGCGACATTGGCCCTATTGCAAGCGTCTATGGCCGCCGTCGCTTCGGAGATTATCTCCGGCGTTAGCTTGGATCCCGCTGTGATCCATATCAGCGATTTGCGTCCTGGAACGGTGGCCAGGTTTTTCGCCACGCAGCGCAACTCCATAATCACGTCGCGGCCGCATCCTCCGGCCACGTTGAGTCTGGGTCCCGAACCGCCCTCGTTCGGCGCTGTCACCGAAAGCGCCACACCGCTCACCACGCTCTTCAATCTCTCGACATTCGCGGTGAAGTTCAATTGCGGGCCGCCGCCGTAGTTCATGATGGCCATCATACGGTCCGGACCGGCGTTGGCGTCGATAAATTTCACGGCGGCCTGGCGCGCGCGCACCTGATCCGCCACGCCCATGCTTGGGTTGTCGAAAAACAAGACGAGGTAATGCGTTTGCGAGCGATTGGGCGACTGCGGATCGGCCTCGAACGAGAAACTCTTAATGGGCTGGTCTTTGCCGTCTTCCGAGACTTTGAAGTTCTTAGCTTCAAGGTCGCGGACGTATTCGCCCTTTTTGTCGGTGACGATTGCGTCCACCAGAACCAGCCGCGTTTCGGTCCGGATGACGGCCCCGGAATCAGCGGGAGCGTCGTTCTGCTTTTGGGCGGGCGAGACCCCGCTCGCCATGATCCCGATCAAAGCCAAAATAAACCGGCGACGGAAGTTCATGCGTGCCTCCGATGCTCTCCTTATGGAATTTGAACGGCGCCGTTGCGGGCCGCCATTGTCTGTCCTTCCGAATCCCTCACCACCAGCCGGACCATGTAGCTGCCCGGAATAACGTCCAGCACCGATCTTACGCTGATCCCCGAAGCGGGCGTGGAGGCGAGCGTCTCGTCCTTCAACCGCATCTCAACCGTCTTCCGGATACCGGTCACGAAATTTCCGTTTCGATCGAACAACCCTGAAACGATGGTCAGCGTGTCGAGATTCCGCCCACCGGCCTTTTGGTAATGCAGATTGCGGATGTCAACCTTCGCCACCACGGTCACTTTGGCGCTGGTCGCGCTGGACTTGAAAAATTGAAGATTCAAATTTACGGGGATATCGCCGATTTCATCCCGCGAGAAAACCGCCTCTTGGATCTCCTGTTTCGCTTGCTCTTCCGGATCGGCAATGTGCCTCGGCGCGTAATAGCCGCGCCGCGCTTGCACGTCGAAGCCGCCCGGATTCTTGAGCGTCACTTTCAGAGCATGATAGGAGCCATCCATTTTGAGGTTTTGCGGCGTGAATCCCAGAACGTAGACGTATTCGGGCTGCGCTGCAAGTTGTTTCAAACCTTCTTCGAGGCCGTTGTCGTTATGAAAGAAAGTGCCGCCCGTGGCGCTCGCCAATTCGGCCATAACGTCGGAATCGGCGGAGGCGTTGGCGATTTCCATCTGCTGCCGGATTGGCTTGGAGGCGGCTGCGCCGGCAAGCGGCTGGCTTGCATCCACCCCCACCGTGTATAAACCTCTGGTGTCGAGCGAATTGATGGTCACGTTAGCGCGGATGGCGCGGTCCATCAGATCCGCCTCCTCGGACCGATGATCCAGAGTCAGATAGAAGCCGCGCGAAACCAGAATCAAGCTGCGGCTGCCGGGCGCGGTCGCAAGGCGGCGCACCACGTCCTTCATCACCTGGAGCGAGCGCAGCGATTCTCCCCCACCGATGGCGTACTCCCGGGAGAGCGCGGCCTGCACCATGCCCTGCACCACCTGGGCGGCGCCGGGATCGCCAGGCGACATTCCGGAGCAGGCGTAGGCGTCGGCGGTAGCGGCCGCTCGCGCCAGCGTATCTTGCCGGTTTTGGATCGCGTCCGCCATGTAGTAGGTCATAGGAGGGCAGTCCGCCAACGAGGAATTGCGGTCGGCGTGAGGGTGGAGGCGTTCGAGCGCTTGATGCAGTTTTTCGCGATCGTCGGTGAAATCCAGATTGACCAGGCCGGAGGTCGTAAAAATCGCGGCGCGGGTGGACGGTTCCAGAAACTCTGCCAGATGCTTGCCGGCCGCGTTGCGCGCCCAGATCAGATTCTGGATATCGAGGTGGATATCGTCGAACAAATATGCGACGAAATGTTCCGGAATCGGCGCCGCCTCGGGCGGCGGTTTGTCCGGTTGCAATTCGTCGGTGGCGACCACCGCTGGAATCGGAGGCGTACCGGTCTTTTCGATGGAAAATCTGGTGATGAGCTGCGGCTTTCCTTTGTCGCTAAGCTGAAAATCCTCCTGGCGCAGCGCGCCGGCCACTTTGCCGTTCTTATCGCGCACTACGACGGGAACCAGCACCAGATTGACGCGCGCGGTGAAAATCGCGGGAGCGTCGCGAGTGCTCACTTCGGCTGTGTCCGGCGTCTGCCCGGCGCACAATAGGCCCAGGGACGCCACCAGCCCGGCGCGAAATATCATGCCCCGATTCTACTGCATCCACCGCTGCCGCGGGACGCGGGGCTCGAGTTTGAAGCGCTGGTCAAGATTGCCGGTTTGACTGTCGCCTTGGCGGTCCTGCTCACCCTATCCCTTTCAGTTGCATCTGGCTCTCGATCGGGGGATGCTTAGATCATTCGGCCTTGATCTGAAGCCGATGATCCCCAATCGCACAACGTGCGCTGGCGCAAAGGAGGGCTTATGAGAAGGAAGATGTGGGCGCTGGGCGGAGCCGCAGCCGCTGTTATGATAATCGTCGCCGCGGTGGAGCAGCATGCCGCCGGCCAGGGGAAAGGCCCGCAGATGCCGCGGTTCGAGCCGGATCCGTTGTGGTCGCAGGCGCTGCCCAACAAATGGGTCAGCGGACAGGTCGGGGGGCTGGCGGTCGATTCCCATGATAACCTGTGGGTCTTCCACCGCCCGGCGACCATTCCGGACGGCGAGAAAGCCGCCTCGCTTCATCCCCCAGAGGCGGAGTGCTGCATTCCGGCCCCCCCGGTGTTGGAGTTCGATACCAATGGAAAGTTCCTTCAGGCCTGGGGCGGTCCGGGCCAGGGATATGAATGGCCGGCTTCCGAGCACGGGATCTTCGTCGATTACAAAGACAACGTCTGGCTGAGTGGAAACGAGCGGGCCGACAACCAGATCCTGAAGTTTACCAATAAGGGAAAGTTCCTGCTGCAGATCGGCCACGCGGGCCGGAACCAGGGCAGCAACGATACCGCGAATCTGGGCGGTCCCGCCGGCCTGTTCGTGTACCGGAAGACCAACGAGCTATTTGTGGCCGATGGATATTTCAACCACCGCGTCATCGTTTTCGATGCCGAGACCGGCGCGTACAAACGCCACTGGGGCGCCTACGGGAAGAGACCCGATGATAGTCTGAAGTTCCCGCCCCGCGGACAGCTCGTTCAGGGGCCGCCTCCCGAGGGTTTCAACAACCCCGTTCATGCCGTACTGGTGACTAATGACGATCTGGTCTATGTTGCCGACCGCTCGAACAACCGGTTGCAAGTGTTCCGCCTGGATGGCACGTTCGTCAAAGAAGTGTTCATCTCGAGGAATACGCTGCAGAACGAAGGAACCGTGCATGCCTTCGCCGTCTCGCCCGACAAAGAGCAGAAATTCCTGTACATCGTGGATGGTTCCAACAAGGCGATTCGTGTGCTGAATCGGCAGACGTTGGAGATAATTGGGTCGATTGGCGGACACGCCGGCCATAACGCCCGGGAGTTTTTCCATATCCACAGCTTCGCGGAGGATTCGAAAGGAAATCTGTTCCTCGGCGAGGTCAACAATGGCCAGCGCTATTACCGGTACGCTTTCAAAGGCATGGGATCGCCGGCCATCACGCCGGCGCAATAAGGATGCTTCGATGTCCAGAAACTAGACTCGGGAGGTTCGAAAATGATCGTAAAACGAGTGAGGTTTGCACCTATTCCGACCGCGCTCTTGCTCGCCGCGTCTGTTCAGGCACAGGATCTGCCGGACGGCGCCGGGAAGGAGCTGGTGATGAAGGTGTGCACTGTATGTCATGAGCTAACCCGTATCACCAGTAAGCAGAAGACCAAAGATGAATGGAACGAGACCGTCGACCAAATGGCCGCCCGGGGTGCGAGGGCCTCGGATGCAGAGTTCGAGGCCATCGTGAACTACTTGGCCAAGTACTTTGGCAAAGACAAGCCCCCCGAGAAGAACAACTATTGAAGGCATCGCTGTTTCAAGCTGCCGGAGGCCCATGGGTCGCCCCCACGCCGAGCCGGGGTACCCTCAGACCCAGAGGGTGCCCCTCGGAGGGAGCGATCTGGCGTGGGACCGCTTCCTCTGGTCGCCGTTCAGCCGACCTCCGGCTTTGCCGGATGCAACGAAGTGAGACCACGACGTGGGGTTAGGGCGTTCAAGACTGTGCGCTGAAAGCTGAACGTTGATCGCTTGCGGCTCTCATGGTAAGATCCGCCAAATCAATCGTGTGTTCGTCAGGTTACTAAGTCAGGACCTGACTGTTCATCACCAGACGTCCGCGATTGACCCTCCTAGGGGCTGCCTTCCAGTGCTCGCGCATTGGCGGACGCTGGAACTTCGGGTGCTTATCATTACGGTGGAGGTTATTTTATATGCCAGATGATGTAACTCCGAATGAACCAGTAACCTACATTCCTGCGTCGGGTACGCGCATCAGTGAAGTCATTGATCGTGTTTCCTGGGGGGCGGTTTGGGCCGGCGTGATGATAGCGCTCGGGATGGAGGCGCTGTTCGCTCTGTTTGGTCTGTTTGTCGGATTCGGCATGTATAAATGGCAGGCCGCCAACCCTTGGGGCGGCATTACGGCATGGTCGACAGTGTGGTACCTGGTGACCGCAGCGTGGTCGATGTTCTTCGGTGCCTGGTGCGCCGGAAGGCTCTCGGGCAACCCCAACCGTGGCGCGACGGTGTTTCATGGGATTACCACTTGGGGTCTGGCCACGGGGTTTACCGTGTTATTTGTCACCGTATTTGCCTGGGTGATTTTGCGGGAAGGATTAAATGTTTTGGCTACTGCGACTCTCGCGGCGGTCCAGGTTGCTCCAGGAGTAGCTCCGGGGACAGCGAATCTGACGGCACAGAACGCGG
>Ga0187846_10001132_pt1 | contig 15124 bp, 13 predicted proteins | sample TC_taG_FD_161473 | JGI IMG/M metagenome (GOLD analysis project Ga0187846, IMG submission 161473) | Biofilm microbial communities from the roof of an iron ore cave, State of Minas Gerais, Brazil - TC_06 Biofilm (v2) | ecosystem: Environmental > Terrestrial > Deep subsurface > Cave > Wall biofilm...
CGGCACGAGCGACCCCAACGTCCTGCCGGGCATGGCGCCGGCCTACGGATTCAAGTTCGGTCGGGTCAACGTGCTGCTGGAGCCGCTGACCTTCGAGGCGGTGATGCAGGGGAAGGCCGACGTCAACGTCTGCTACACCACCTTCGCGTTGATCGCCAAGGACCACTTCGTGCTGCTGCAGGACGACAAGAACCTGTTCCCGGCGTACTATCCCGCCCCCATCGTGCGCGATGACACGCTGCGCAAGGCTCCGGACATCGCGCCCACGCTGAACAAGATGGCCCCCAAGCTCACCACCGAGGTCGGCCAGGAGCTTCAGCTGGAGGTGGTGAACGGGAAATCCGTGACCGATGTGGCCACGCAGTGGCTGAAGAGCCAGGGGTTGCTCTAGGGCCCGCTGGCGGTCGCTCCATCCGACGGTCGCGGCCCGCCCCGGAGCGCGGGGGCGGGCCGCCTCCGTGGAATCACACGCCGCGAAAGGCGGCGATGAGCCGGCCCCACTGCGGGATCTCGTCTAGCTTGAACGGCCGGTAGCACGCGACGCGGTCGAGCACTCCCGCGTACCGGCTCCGGAGCTGCCGGCCCACGTCCTCCCACGAGCCGCGGACCAGGACGGCGTCCAGCATCGCCTCCGGAACCTGCGCCGGCAGTTCCTCCCATCGCCGCTGAGAGGCGAGCCGCTGCAGGCGTGCCGCGACCTCGTCCCAGCCGTGCGTCCTGAGCACGATCGCGTACGATGGCGTGGAGGCGTAGAAGGCGATCTCTCCCCGCGCGCGCTCGGTCCCCGCGCGAACCTCGTCGGGGGTATCGCCGGGAGCGACGAACACGGGGGCGTAGATCTGGATGGCCGCGCGCGTGCGGCTCCGGGCGTCGAGTCCGTGTTTGACGTTGGGCAGGACAACGGACTTGAGGTACTCGACGGTGTGAAACGGATGGGCGTGAAACCCCTGGGCGGCCTCGCCGGCGAGCCGGCAGAGGAGCGGGTTGACCCCGGCGATGGACACCGGGATGTCGGGGTGGGCGATCGGGCCCGGGTTGAAGAACGGAGTCATCAGGCTCAGCCGATAATACCTGCCCTCCGTTCGCAGCGGGAGGTTTTCCTGCCAGGTCCGCCAGACCGCCCGCATCGCCTCCAGATACTCCCGGAGCTTGGGGACGGGGGTCTCCCAGGGCATCCCGAACCGGCGCTCGATGTGCGCCCGGACCTGCGTGCCCACTCCGAGGATGAACCGCCCGGCGGAAAGATCCGCGAGATCCCAGGCCAGGTGCGCCATGATCGTGGGGCTTCGTGAAAACGCGATGGCCACGCCGGTCCCGAGCGAGATGCGCGCCGTCGCCTGCGCGGCCAACGCCAGCTGGATGAACGGGTTGTGTTTTGTTTCGTTGGCCCAGAGGCCGTCGAATCCCAAATCCTCCGCCGCCCGGGCCGACTCGGCGGCGTCGTGCAGCTTGTCCATTGCGAGGGACGTATCGAGTGCGAGCTCGAGGGAATGGGACACGGGTCACCTCCCATCCTCAGTGTATAATGCTGGCATGGTGCAGTCACGCAGCTCAGCCACAGCCGCCGGTCGGCGCGTCGATCACCCCGATGACCACAGCAGCGCCGCGGGTGTGATCAGGGTCGAGCATCTGACGAAGCAGTTCGCGGCGCTCACGGTCGTGGATGATCTGTCGTTTACCGTGGCCAGGGGCGAGATCGTGGGATTTCTCGGGCCCAACGGGGCCGGAAAGACCACGACGCTCGCGATGCTGCTGGGCCTACTGCTCCCCACCCGCGGCCAGGTCCACGTGCTTGGACTCCCGATGCCGGAGGCGCGGCAGCGGATCCTGTCGCACGTAAACTTCACGTCCCCGTACGTCGCCCTCCCCGGGAACCTGACGGTGGACGAGAACCTGATGGTCTTTGCCCACATCTACGGCGTCCGCGACGCGCGCTCCCGGATCGGCGCGCTCTTAGACCGGTTCGGGTTGGGGGACATGCACGGCCGGATCACCGGCCGCTTGTCCTCAGGAGAGGGCACCCGGCTCGGTCTGGTCAAGGCCCTGCTCAACGATCCGGAGGTGCTGTTCCTGGACGAGCCGACCGCGAGCCTCGACCCCGAAGGCGCCGACCGCGTCCGAGAGGGCCTCCGCGAAATCCGGGCCGAGCGCGGGATGACCATCTTCTATACCTCCCACAACATGCAGGAGGTGGAGCGGCTGAGCGACCGGATCCTCTTCCTCCACAAAGGCCACCTCATCGCCGAGGGCCCGCCCGGCGAGGTGCTGCAGCGGTTCGCGCGGGACACCCTGGAGGAGATGTTCCTCGATGTGGCCCGGGGAGCGTCGGGGTGGTGACGTCCGCGCCGGCCCTCCGCACGGGGCTCAGCGGCGAACGGGTCCTCGCGCTGCTGCTGCGGCAGGTCTACCTGTACCGGCGCAGCCTCATCCGGGCGCTTGAGATCGTCTATTGGCCGGTGATGGACCTCCTGGTGTGGGGGTTCGTGAGCCTCTACGTCGGCCGCCTGCGGGGCGGGGGCGCCGTGGCGATCGCGTTCCTGCTCGGGGGCATGATCCTCTGGGACCTCTTCTACCGGGCCCAGCAGGCCATCTCCGTGTCCTTTCTCGAGGACATCTGGACCCGCAACCTGATCAACGTGTTTGTGAGCCCGGTCAGCACGGGCGAGTTCGTCCTGGCGATGCTCCTGCTCGGCGTGATGAAGGTCGTGGTGACCGGGCTTCTGCTCTCCGGGCTGGCGGCGCTCCTGTACGCGTTTAACATCTTCCAGTACGGGCTGCAGCTGATCCCGTTCGTCGTGAATCTGTTGATCGCGGGCTGGGGGATCGGCATCATCACCACCGCGATGATCCTCCGGTTCGGCCAGGGCGCCGAGACCCTGGCCTGGGCGATCCCGTTTCTGTTCCAGCCGTTCTCGGCGGTGTTTTACCCCGTGGCGGTGCTCCCCGCCGCGCTCCGGCCGGTGGCGTGGCTCCTCCCGACGACCCACGTGTTCGAGGGGATGCGGAACGTGCTCGCCGGCGGCGGGGTCGCCTGGGCTCAGGTCGCGTGGGCGGTGCTGGGCAACGCCGTGCTCCTCGCCCTCGCGGCCGCCGTCTTTACCCGGGTGATGCACATCGCGCGCGAGCGGGGGCTGCTCCTGCGGATGGAAGGTTAGCGGTGAACCCGCCGTCTTCCGCTTCGCCGCCCGGCGTGCTGGCCGGATCCTCGGGGTTCGCCTTCGCGGAGTGGAAGAAGGGATTCTATCCGTCCGACCTCCGCACCGACCGCATGCTCTCCTTTTACGCCGAGCGCCTCCCGACCGTCGAGATCAACGTGTCCTTCTACCGCATGCCCACGGTGAAGATGCTCGCGGATTGGAAGACGCAGACGCCACTGGAGTTCCGGTTCGCCATCAAGGCGCACCGCCGGATCACGCACCTCAAGCGGCTGCGGGACGTCGATGAGGACGTGCGGTGGTTGTACGAGCGCGTCACCGAACTGGGGGACCGCCTCGGGCCGGTGCTCTTCCAACTGCCCCCGTCCTTTCGGCAGGATCTCCCGCTGCTGGAGGGCTTCCTGGGGACGCTCCGCCCGTTCCCGTACGTGGCCGTCGAGTTTCGCCACGCCACCTGGCACGCGGATGCGACCTACGATCTCCTGCGAGAATACCGGGTCGCGCTCTGTATCGCTGAAGACGAGCAGTCCCGCGAGCCACTCGTGCACACCGCCCCGTTCGGGTACTACCGCCTGCACCGGCTGCGGTACACGGAGGCGCAGCTTCAGGAGTGGGCCGATCACCTCCGCGCGGCGGCACAGATCCGTCCGGCGTTCTGCTACTTCACACACGAGACCGGCCCCGAGGCGGTGACCTACGCGCGAACGCTGATGGCCCTGACCGGCGCGTGAGCCTCGAGCCTTACCGCCGCAAGCGGCAGTTCGCGGCCACCCCCGAGCCGCGCGGGGCGGTGCGGAAAAAACGGGAGCGGCCGCGGTTCGTGGTGCAGGAGCACCACGCCCGCCGGATCCACTGGGACCTCCGGCTGGAAATGGACGGGGTGTTGCGCTCTTGGGCGATCCCCAGGGGTCCCTCGCTCGACCCGGGCGACAAACGGCTTGCGGTCCTCGTCGAGGATCACCCCGTCGAGTACGGCGACTTCGAGGGCGTCATTCCCCCCGGAAACTACGGCGCCGGCACGGTGATGCTCTGGGATCGGGGCACCTACGTCTGCCGCGAGGGCGACCCGGCCGAAGCGTTCCGGCAAGGCAAGCTGACCCTGGACCTCTTCGGGGAGAAGCTGAGAGGGGAGTTCCATTTCGTCCGCACGAAGCGGAACGACGGACGCGACTGGCTGCTTTTCAAGGGCAAGGACGAGTTTGCCGTGTCGGGGTTTTCGCCCTCCGGCACGCGGTCGGTCAAGAGCGGACGGACCATCGAGGAGATTCGCGCCGACCAGGATGCCCGCTGGACCGCGCGTCCGCCGGACGCGCCCCCCGAACGGGCGCGCCCTGATCCGTTTCCGCGCCCTTTCCGTCCGATGCTCGCGCAATCTGCCGAGCGCCCGTTCAACCGGCGGGGCTGGCTCTTCGAGATCAAGTGGGATGGCGTCCGCGCCCTGGCGTTCGTGCGCCGCAGCGGATCGACGCAGGAGGTGTCGCTGTACAGCCGTACCCTGCGCCGGCTGAACGCGCAGTTTCCCGAGGTGGTCGAGGCCCTCTCGCATCTGGAGGTGAGCAGCGCCGTCCTGGACGGAGAAATCATCGCTCCCGATGAGCGAGGCCAGCCGAGTTTTGCGCGCCTGCAGCAGCGGCTGAATTTGGAGCACGAGGCCGATGTCCGGCAGTCCGCGGAGCGGGTTCCGGTCATCTACGCGGCCTTCGATTGTCTCTACCTCCGCGGGCGCGACCTACGCGAGCGGCCCTTCGCGGATCGCCGCCGAGCCCTCGAGACGCTCGCGCTTCCGCAGGGAGTGATCCGGTCCGATGTGGTGGAAGAGCAGGGGCTCACCCTGTTCGAGGCGGCGCAGCGGCTCGGGCTGGAGGGAATCATCGCCAAGCGGGCGGGCAGTCCCTACCGGCCCGGGGAGCGGAGCGGCGACTGGCAGAAAACCAAGGTGAGGCGGACCCTCGAGGCGGTCGTGGGCGGGATGACCAGGGGAAAGGGGCACCGGAGGCACAGCTTCGGTGCCCTCGTGCTCGGTCAGTTCGATCCAGCCTCGGGCGTGCTCGTGCACATCGGCCAGGCGGGAGGGGGGCTCAAGGACGCCGATCTCCGTCTGCTCCAGGAGCGGCTCGATCCGCTCATCGCCGACGTTTCCCCCTTTGCCGTGCCGCCGAGCACGTTGCAGCCCGCCGTGTGGGTGCGGCCCGAGGTCGTCGTCGAGGTGGAGTACGCCGAGCGCACCCCGGACGGTCTGCTGCGGTTTCCCGTGTTCTTGCGCGTGAGAGACGACGTCCGCGCGCGGGACGTGCTGCTCCCATCTCCGCGGACGGCGCCCCCCGCCGGGACCGGCGATGGCTCCGGAACCCCGGGGGCTCGGGCCCGCGCGTCCGGGGCTCAGCCACCCTCGCCCCCCGCGGTCGCATTCACCAACCTGGACAAGGTCTTTTTCCCTGAGCTCGGGGTCACCAAAGGCGACGTGATCGCGTATTACCGCCGCATCGCCTCCTACATCCTGCCGCACCTTCGGGACCGGCCGCTGTCCCTCCGGCGATTCCCCGACGGGATCCACGGCGAGGACTTCTTTCAGAAGGACGTTCCGGACGCGCCCGAGTTTGTAAGGACGGAGCGAATCTGGTCGGACCAGGGCGACCGGGACATTCGCATGGTGATCTGCGACGACGAGACGACGCTCCTGTGGCTGGCGCAGATGGGCTGCATCGAGATCCACGCCTGGTTCTCGCGGGTCACCGCGATTCGCGGCGCGCGGCGGCCCGCGGCGCGGTTTTCCGGCTCCGAGGAGGCGATCGCCCTTAGCCCGCTCAACTACCCGGACTTCGTCGTCTTCGACATCGACCCGTTTCTGTTCCCAAAGGGGAAAGCCCCCGTGAAGCGGCACGGGGAGTATGATCCCGACTACTCGCGCCAGGGGTTCGAGGCCGCACGGAAGGCCGCGCTGTGGTTGGGGGAGGCGCTGGAGGGGCTCGGGCTCCGCGCGTTCGCCAAGACCTCCGGGAAGACCGGCCTCCACGTCTTCCTGCCGATCGCACGCCGGTACACGTACGCGCAGACCCACGCGTTCGCCAAGACGGTGGTGACGTGGCTGGTGGACGGTCACCCGGAGGCGCTGACGGCGGCCTGGGCCGTGCCCCAGCGGGTGGGGAAGGTCTTTCTGGATTATAATCAGAACGTGCGGGGGAAGACCCTGGCCAGCGTCTACAGCCTGCGCCCGGTGCCCGAGGCCACCGTCAGCGTCCCGGTCACGTGGGAAGAGCTCAAGGCCGGGTTCGACCCGCTCGCGTGGACCTACGCGACCGTGTTCGACCGGCTCACGCGCGTGGGGGATCTGTGGGCGGGGATCCTCGACGCGGCGCAGGGACTCGATCTCATCAAGGCAAAAACTCGCTGAACCGCGGTCCCCGGCGGGCGGCGCTCACGCGGCCGCGCCCGGGGCCAGAGGAGAGGAGTGGGAGAATGCCGGCACAGGCAAAGCACGTTTGGTTCGACGGCTCGGTGGTGCCCTGGGAGCAGGCGCGCGTGCACGTTTCGACCGCCGCGGTGCTCCGGGGGGCCAACGTGTTCGAAGGGGTACGCGCATACTGGAACGCCGACGAGCACGACCTGTTCATTTTCCGGAACGCCGAGCATCTGGCCCGCCTCTGGAACTCCGCGAAGATCATGCGCATGACGATCCCATGGACGGCCGAGCAGCTGACCCAGGCCCAGGTGGGGGTGCTGCGCGCCAACGCGTTCGAAGGGACGGTGTGGTTCCGGCTCTCCCTGTACGTCGACGACGACGACGAGGCGTGGCCCCCCGATCAAGCCCGCGTGGGAGGGTTCATTCTCCCCCGCCTCGCGCCTCGACGTCCGGGGGTGCAGGATGGCATCGACACCTGCATCAGCTCGTGGACCCGGATCAGCGATACCACGGTCCCGCCCCGCATCAAGGCGGGGGCCAACTATCACAACGCGCGGCTGGCGGTCGTGGAGGCGCGCCTGAACGGATACGCGGGCCAGCCGATCCTGCTGAATGAGCGGGGGAAGGTTTCCGAGGGACCGGGGGCCTGCTTCTGCATGGTCCGCGGCGGGCGCCTGGTGACGGCGCCGATCACGGCCAACATCCTCGAGTCCATCACGCGGGCGACCGTGCTCGAGCTGGCGAAGGACGTCCTTCGCGTCCCGGTCGAGGAGCGCGAGATCGACCGGACGGAACTGTACATCGCCGACGAGGCCTTCTTCTGCGGGAGCGGAGCGGAGATCACCCCGGTCAACTCGGTGGATCGCTACCCGATCGGCACCGGGCGCCCGGGCGTCCTAACGCGGCGGCTGCAGGAATCGTACTTCGCGGCGGTCGAAGGGCGGCTGCCGCAGTACCGGCACTGGCTGACGCCGGTCTACCACCCGGTGAAAACGCCGGCCTGAAAGCGCGAACGGGACGGACGCCTTACGCGCGCGCCGGGCTACCCCGCTGCGCGTAGATGTCCTCGCGCCGGTCCGCCAGCACGGGGAGCTTCTCCCGGACGCGCGCGATCCGTCCGGGATCGACATCCCCCAAGACGAGACCCTCGGTCTCGCCGCCCTCCGCGACCACGACCCCCATCGGGTCTACGAGCCGGCTGCAACCGGCGTAGATGTTCCCGACTTGGTCCGCGGCGGCGACAAACACCGTATTCTCGATGGCCCGGGCTTCGACCAGGGTTGCCCAGTGCCGTTCTTTAAGCGTTCCCGCGACCCACGCCGACGGAAGGAGAATGACGTCCGCCCCTTCCAGCGCGAGCATCCGGGCGAGCTCGGGGAACCGCAGCTCGTAGCAGACCAGCATGCCGAATGCGCCGAGCGGGGTGCGGACCGTGCGCGGCGCTTCGTTTCCCGGCACCACCCGGTCGGATTCCCGGAAGCCGAACGCGTCGAACAGGTGCGTCTTCCGGTAGGCCAGCAAGAGCGATCCGTCCGGACCGAGGAGCACCACGGTGTTGTACGCGCGGGTGCGTTCTTCCGGCGCCGTCTCCCAGACGCCGCAGCCGACAAAGAGATTGAGCGCGCGCGCCTCGCGTGCCAGCGCAGAAACGTACGGACCGTCGAGCGGCTCGGCCACGGCGGCCGGGCTCCCGCCCGGCCGCTCGACAAAGGCCATGAAGATCTCGGGGAGGAGCAGGAGGTCCGCTCCCGCGGCCCGCGCACCGCGGGCGGCCAGGGACGCCGCGGCGAGGGTATCCTCTTTCCGCGGTGACGAAGTGAGCTGACCGAGCGCGATGCGCATGAAGATCGCCTCCTACGGTCCGCGGCGTGGACCGGCGCTTTTTACCGAACTGGTTCCCCGCGCGGCGGCGGGTCCCTGCCCGGCCCGCGCATCCACTGCGCCACGAACTCCGCGCCGAGCAGGAAGCTGCAGGCGAGAGCGTACACCCAGAGCAGGAGTGCCATGATGGTGGCGAGCGAGTGGTAGAGCGTGGCGAAATCGGCGACCCGGCTCAGGTACCACGCCAGCGCGTAGGCGGTTCCGTGCCAGAGCGCCGCCGCGAGCGCCGCGCCCGGCCACGCGTCGTGCCAGCCGACGGGAACGCTCGGCAGGAACCGGTACCCGGTCCAAAAGATCGCGAACTGGGCCAGCCCGGTAGCGATGCTGAGCGCGCTGCTCGCCCCTCGCGGAGGTGTGCGGGGCCATCCCAGGAAGCTCCCGAGCGCGCTCGTCCGGATCAGGCGAAACGTCATGAAGGTTCCCACCAGGATCCCGAGGAAGATCAGAAGCGAGGCGGTCATCGCCAGCATCCCGACAAGAAACCGATGGTGGTATCTCCGGCCCCTGAGCTCCCACACCCGGTCCAGCGCGATCTGGACCGCCCCGAAGACCCCCGTCGCCGCAAGAACGAGCGTCAGGCTCCCGAGCCACCCGAGCGACTCTTCGCGCGCGTACGCGGCCTTGAGCGTGCGCAGCACCACGTCGGTGTCGGCGAGCCCTCCGAACAACCGGCCCATGTTTCGCTCCACCTGGCCGATCGGAAAGATCACCGTGAGACCCATCAGCATGAGGATGGTCAGCGGGAGGAGCGAGAATACGGCGTAGAAGCTGATCGCCGCGCCGGCGAACAGGTCGCCGTGGTCCCAGAATTTCTGGACGGCCTTCACCAGCGTGAAGGCCACGCGAGGCACCGCGCGCCCGCGATTTGGCAGGGAAGCGCTGCGCAGACCGGATTCTCGCATCGTCATGTTCCATCCATACGATAACACATTCCGAACGGTGGCCGGGTGGGATCGGACGCCGCATGTCAAGGCGGGAGGCTGCGATGGCTAGACGAAGGATGTACGGATGCCGGTGGCCGCTCCTCGGCCTGGTCGCCGTGCTGTTCCCGGCGATGGTCCCCGCCGCCGCCCAACTCCCCACCGACGCCGACTACGAGATTCTGACGTTCCACGGCGATCCGGCGCGCACGGGGTGGAACCCGGCCGAGAGCGTGTTGACCCCCGCGGCGGTCGGGTCGAGCGCGTTCGGGAGAGTGTGGACCAGGACCGTCAACGGAGAAATCTATGCCGAGCCTCTCGTCGTCCTCGGCCTTCAGGTCAACGGGATCCACCGCGCCGTCGTGTACGCCGCCACCGAGCAGGACGCGGTGTACGCGCTCGACGCCGGCAGCGGCGAGCGCCTGTGGGGGCCCGTGTCTCTCGGGACCCCCGTGCCGCACGCGGCCCTGTCCTGCGGGAACATCGATCCCGTCGGGATCACCAGCACCCCCGTCATCGACCGCGGCGCATCGACGCTCTACGCCGTCGGGCTGGTGACCTCCGACGGAGGGAGCACCATGGCCTACAAGATCGGGGCGCTCGATCTGGCGACCGGCGCGATGCGCCCGGGGTGGCCGATCGTCGTCGCTCCTCCCAGCATCGGCGGGCTCCGATTCGATCCATCGATCCAACAGCAGCGCGGGGCCCTGACGCTGCTCCACGGGACGATTTACGTTCCATTCGGCGGATACCAGGGGGATTGCGGGGACTACCACGGGTGGGTCGTCGGCATCCCCGAGGCACACCCGGACCAGCAAGAAGCATTTGTCACGCCAACGCACCGCATGGGTGGGGTTTGGTCGGCCATGGCGGCCGATGCGTCGGGGAATCTGTACGCCGCCACGGGGAACAGCGATTCGACCGGGCCCGTGGACCTCAGCGACAGCATCGTGCGGCTGGCGACGGTCCCCGTCCTCCATTTTTCGGGCCAGGCCCAGGACCTGTTCACCCCGAGCAACTTCGTGGCGCTGAACGCGGGGGACACCGATTTGGGATCCACCGCCCCGCTCGTATTGCCTTCGCAGCCGGGATCGACGACGCCCGACCTCGTCTTCATCGCCGGGAAGCAGGGCGTGGGGTATCTGCTGAACCGCGCCAACCTGGGGGGGCTGAGCCGGGGAGACGGTGTCACGGGCGAGGGAGTGTACAGCCGATGCGTCTTTGGGGTCTGCCTGGGAGGGGATGTCGACAAAGTATATTCCGCGACCGCGTACTGGGACGGCGCCGAAAGCGGTCGGTTTATTCTCGTCCCGGGTCATGGAAACCAGCCCGCCCCGTGTCAAGGGACGGGCGGGATCGCCGCGCTTCGCCTCGGGACCGCACCGGAGACGCGGTCATCGACCTACACGGTCGCCTGGTGCAGTCCTTCGATGGCCGATGCCGGGGCTCCGGTCGTCTCTAGCGCTGATTCCCAGGGCGGCCTCGTCTGGGTGGTGGACGCGGGAGGGGGGGTCCTTTACGCGCTGAACGCACGCACGGGAGAAGCCATCTATGCCTCCTCGGGCAAGGATGCACTGGGGTCGGCCCACCGGTTCGTTGTGCCATCGGTCGCAAGCGGGCATGTTTTCGTTGGGGCCTCCCATTCGGTCGTAGCCTACGGGCTCAGGTAAAAGATCACGCATACCAGGGATCGGGAATTTACCACCATTAATTGACGTTTACGTTAAAGTAGGATATGATCTACCATAAAAAACCGAGGGCTTGCAGCGGGGAGCTGCCTCCCCCGGCAACCAGGAGATGAATGCTGTGACCCGACAGGTTAAGGACCCGCCCGCAAGCGGGATGGAGCCAGCGCCGGATACGGCACCGCAGTTCCGCATGGAGGAGGTCGTCAGGCGCACGGACCTGACGCCTCGGGCGATCAGGTACTACGAGGAAATGGGACTCCTCGCTCCATCCGGGCGCACGGCCGGAGGGTTTCGGTTGTTCAGCGAGGCCGAGATTACGCGGCTGCTCCGGATCAAAGAGCTGCAGACCCTCCTTGGATTTTCCCTCGCAGAGATCAAGCAGACCCTCCACGTAGACACGACGCGGGCCGAGCTGCGCGAGGCGTACTACCGGACGACCGATCCCGCCGAGCGCGGCGTGCTCGTGGACCAGGCGGTGGACCTCATCCAATCCCAGATTCGTATCATCGATGAACGCATGGGCCGGCTGGCGAAGCTCCGGGAGGAATACGAGGAGCGGCTGGACCGGGCCCGAACGGTCAAGGCTCAGATCGCCGCAGAACAGGGCGGATCGCCCGCGGGGGCCAGCGGCGAAGAGCGGCCGGGGCAGTAGCCGTGGCGAACCCCTCCTCACGAGATCGCTCCGATTCCTTCCCAGAGGTCAACGTCGTCGAAGGGAACGAGGTGACGGCTGGACGCGTGCGCCGAGCTCCCGATGGCGCAGGAACCCCTGACGGGATCGGCGACGGGGCTGGCGCCGCAAACGACGGCCACGGAGCCGCCATCCGCGTCGCGCCGCGCAAGAGCCTTCGAACCTTCACCCTCCCCCTCGTCGCCGTGCTGGCGGTGCTGGTGATCGCCGCAGGGGTGATCTACTGGCGGTCGCACCTGGGGCTGGTGAAGACCGACAACGCCCAGACGATGGCGGATCTCGCACCGATCAGCGCGAGGATCCCAGGAACCGTCGTAAAGGTCGATGTCGTTGAAAACCAGCAGGTTCGTGCCGGGGACGTCTTGGTTGAACTCGATCCCACCGATTATCGTCTCACCCTGGGGCACGCCCAGGCTCAGCTGACCGCGGCGCAGGCGCAGGTCCGGGCGGCCGGCGCCGCGCTGACCGCACAAGAGCAGGCGTTCACCGCAACCGTGAGCGCCGCGGGCGCCGGCCTCCAGGCCAGCGAGCCCCGACTCCCGCAGTCAGAAGCACAGTTGCTGATGGACGAGAAGACGACGGCCGCCCAAGTCGCGCAGGCGCAGGCCCAGCTGACCACGGCCACGGCTGCCGTGCGCGCGGCGAAGACCACGCTCGACGTCGCGAGCCATACGATGGACCGCGACCGCATGCTCTATACCCAAGGCGCGATCGCCGCCCAGCAGGTGGATTCGGACACCGCCGCCTACGAGGCGGCCCGCGCGAGCTACCAAGCCGCGCAGGACGCGCTGCGCGCGGCGCAGGCCAACCTGGCGTCGGCCGAAGCGGCCCGGCAGCAGGTCGTGATCGCCCGCCACGCGGTCGAGGTCAGCCAGGGAGAGATCTCCCAGGCTCGCGCGCAGGTCCAACAGGCCGCGGCGGGCCAGGCGGTCGTGCGCCAGCGCGGCCAGGAACTCGCCGCCGCCGAAGCGCAGGCGGCCGACGCCGCGGGGGCGGTCAAGGTCGCCGAAGTGAATCTGGATCGCACTCTGGTGCGGGCGCCGGCCGACGGCTGGGTGGTCAGCGCCACTCCGGTCGGGTTCAGCGTCGAGCCCGGGCAGGTCGTCCAGCCGGACGTGCCGTTGATGTACCTCACGCTGTCTGGGCGCTCCTGGGTCGTGGCCAACATCAAAGAGAAGCAGGTCGGCGCCGGCCGCGTGGGGGATCCGGTCCGGATCACCGTCGACGCGCTGCGCGGCCAGGTCTTTCACGGGCGCGTCGAAAGCATCGGATCGGCGACCGGCTCCGCGACCGCGCTCCTTCCCCCCGATAACGCCACGGGGAATTTCATCAAGGTCGTCCAGCTGGTGCCCGTGCGCATCGCCCTGGACGCCGATCTGGAGCCGGGTCCTCGACTGCAGGTAGGCCTCTCGGCCGAGGTGACGATCGACACCCGCCAAAGGGAGCGGTAACGGTGTCGACCCACGCCGCGCTGATCCCGGCGGCGGCCGGCCGCGATCGTGCGGCGGGCGCCAACAAATGGCTCGTCACGATCTCGGTCCTCGTCGGAGCGGTGATGGGGGCCATCGACACGAGCGTCGTGAACGTCGCCCTCGTCCATATTCAGGCGACCTACGGCGTCACCACGCAGGAAGTCGCCTGGGTCAGCACCGCCTACCTGATCACCGTCGTGCTGGTTATGCCGCTGACGGCTTGGCTGGGAACCGTCTTGGGCCGGAAGCGGATGTATATGCTCTCGGTGTTGATCTTCACCGTCGCCTCGGTGATGTGCGGCTTTTCGCGGACTTTGGGACAGCTGATCGCGTTCCGCGTGATCCAGGGCCTCGGCGGAGGGGCGCTGCAGCCGATTGCCCAGGCGATCATGCGTGAGACGTTCCCTCAGGAAGAACAGGGGCAGGCGATGGGATTCTTCGGAATGATCGTCCTGCTCGGTCCGGCGGTCGGGCCCACCCTGGGCGGATGGCTGACGGACAACTACTCCTGGCCGTGGATCTTCTTCGTGAACGTGCCCATCGGCGTCCTGGGCCTCTTCATGGCATCGCGGTTCATCGTGGATCCGCCGTACATGCGGGGGCGCGGGCTCCGGCAGATTGACGGCATCGGCCTTGGGCTGCTCGTGGTGGGGATTTCCGCGCTGCAGATTCTCCTCCAGGAGGGGGAGAACGACGGGTGGTTCCAGAGTTCGCTCATCGTCGCACTGGCGGTCGTTGCCCTCCTCGCCCTGGTGCTGTTTGTGGTGCAGGAGCTCCGCACGCCGTTCCCGGTCGTGGACCTCCGGATCTTGAAGGATCTGACGTTCGCTTCTGGCACGTTGATCATCGGCATCCTGGGACTGGCGTTGTTCGGAGGCCTGATCCTGCTGCCGCTCTTCCTGCAGACCCTGCTTGGGTACGACGCCACGCAGGCGGGGCTCGCGCTCATGCCCCGGTCCCTCGTGATGGTCGTGATGATGCCGGTGGCCGGGGCGCTGTACAACCGGCTGGGCGTGTACGTGATGCTCCCGTTTGGGCTGATGCTGAGCGGGGTCGCGGGGTTGATGATGTCGCGGTTCACGCTTGACAGCGGGACCATCCAGATCCTTACGCCCCAGGTGATCCAAGGCGTGGGCTTCGCCTTCATGTTCGTCGCGCTGTCCACCGCTGCGCTCGCCACGATCCCCCGCCCCCAGATGCAGAACGCGGCCGGGCTCTTCAACCTCGTCAGGCAGTTGGGGGGAAGCCTTGGGACGGCGATCGTGATCGCGCTGCTCGACCACCGGCTGACCACGGCCAGCGCCAATCTCCTGCGCTACGCATCCCCCTCAAACCCGACGTTCACGCAGTGGTGGCACACGTACCAGGCGGCGTTCATGGCCCGCGGAAGCGCTCCTCCGATCGCCAACAAACAGGCCCTGGCGATGCTCGGCACCCTCATCAATCAGCAGGCCTCCGTCGTGTCCTTCGATTACGCGTTTGCGCTGATCGGGGCGGTGTTTCTGGTGTGTCTTCCGTTCGTGGTCTTCATCCGAAGCGGGCGGCGGGGGGAGGCGGCGGCCCCCGTCGGCGAATAGGCAGCGGACAGGACCGGGTGCATCAAACGGAACAATCCTCGCTGAACTGAAATATCCGATTTGAGGAGGCTGGCGTGCTCGAGCTTCGACCCAATTGCGAATGCTGCGACAAAGACCTGCCCCTCTCTGGGGTCGACGCGATGATTTGCTCCTTCGAGTGCACCTTTTGTTGTGAATGCGCCGCCACGCGCCTCGGCGGACGCTGTCCCAACTGCGGGGGCAATCTCGTGCCACGCCCGATCCGGCCGGTCTCGAAACTCACTGCCCACCCCGCGTCGACGGTGCGTGTGTTCAAGCCGCAGGGATGCGCCTAGCGGATGCGTCCGCGCGACGCCGCGTT
>Ga0187846_10001133_pt1 | contig 15116 bp, 18 predicted proteins | sample TC_taG_FD_161473 | JGI IMG/M metagenome (GOLD analysis project Ga0187846, IMG submission 161473) | Biofilm microbial communities from the roof of an iron ore cave, State of Minas Gerais, Brazil - TC_06 Biofilm (v2) | ecosystem: Environmental > Terrestrial > Deep subsurface > Cave > Wall biofilm...
TCCCGCTCGTGTTGAAGAAACGACCGCGACACTGACCAACAACATCCGTGTTCCGATACGGCGTTTCGCCGTTGCGCGAATCATCGATAAGCCCTTTACCGGCGGCGGTTTCGGTCGAGCGGCGTTGCGGAACGAAGTCCGCAGCAAGTTCGGAAATCCCCGCGTTTGGCACGCCCATAATATCGTGCTCAACTATGGTTTGAGCATGCGGATTTGGGGCGTTGCCATGGCGTTCGCTCTGTTCGGTCTTGTCTACCGGCGGCTATACCGAGTTGCGCGCAGTTCCTTCTGCGAGCTCAAGCCATATGCCCTCACCGCCACGGTGCTCGTGATCGTATTGTTCATGAAGCTCATGCTGGATGACTTCTTCTACCGTCAAACCACGCTCTTTCATTGGGCTGTTACCGGCATGGTGCTCGGTGCGTATGAGCGCGCACGGCGCGTGCAGGCGTCCGGCACGCCGCAACGAGCGTGAGCGAACCGAAGGCAATTCTCGTCATTCGCCGCGACAATATCGGCGACCTGGTTTGCACGACGCCGTTCCTGAGTGCGCTGCGAAAACGATTTCCCGATACTTGGCTGGCGGTTTATGCCAACTCTTACAACGCGCCCATCCTAGCTCGCCATCCCGATATCGATGAAGTAATCGTCTATCGCAAGGCCAAGCACTATCCGGACGTAAGCCGGCTGGCGCTCCTCCTCGAGCGTGTTCGTCTTGTGCGCCGCCTGCGCGCCGAGCGACTCGATTACGTGATCCTAGCAGCGCCCGGCGAGCATCGCCGGCAGCAATGGTTTGCTCGCCTGCTCGCGCCCAAATGCATCGTTGGCTTTGCCAAGAATTCCTATTCGTGCCTGGATGTTTCGGTGCCGATCGAGCGCACGCAGGACCTCCACGAAGTCGAGGCAGTGTTCTTGTTGGCGGGAGTTTTCGGAATCGAGGGACCGCCGCCTCCACTCAGCATTCCCGTTGACCCTGCAGAATTGACGCGCATCCGGTCAGCGATTCAGGTCAAACGTATCGCGCAGCAACGTCCGCTCGCAGGAGTGCACATCAGCGCCCGGAAACCGAGCCAGCGCTGGCCCACGGACCGGTTCGTTGCATTGATGCGGGCGTTGCACCGGCGCCACGGGTGTGCGTTCATTCTCTTCTGGTCGCCGGGCGATGAAAACGATCCTCGGCACCCCGGCGACGATCACAAGGCGCGACAGGCGCTCGAGGGCGCGCGCGGGGTTCCGGTGCTGTCGTGGTCCACACATGGATTGCCGTCGCTGGTGGCGGGCCTCGCTGCATGTGATCGCGTGATCTGCAGCGACGGCGGTGCCATGCATATTGCTGCCGCCCTCGGAAAGCCGATCGTATGCTTGTTCGGCGACTCCGACCCTGGCCGCTGGCGGCCCTGGGGTCGCCCGCACGAGCTGCTTCAGCCCACGAGTCGCGACGTGGCCGATATAAGCGTCGACGACGTGCTCGCCGCGTATGAGAGGCTCAGCGTGCGAGCGGCGACATAGCGATTCATAGCTGGGCTAACGTAAGGTAAGGATCTTAAGCCGCAGGTACTCCTTGTCACGCAGGCCGTAGGCGCGTCGTTGGATGACCCGGATCTTTGTTGTTCAGGCCCTCGACGAACCGACGAACCCGAGCGAGGCCTTGTTCTCTGGCTTGCAGTAGGCGGGCAACCCCGTCCCAATGACGATCGATCAGCTCGGCAGACTTCTCGTAGGGCTTATTGCACAGGAGACGATAGCTGGGCCGACGAGAATCGGACAGCCGTGCGTACCGAGTGCCCATCCACCCTTGAGCCGCGGACCGAGCGCGCGTCCCACGAAGCCAACGGCGCCGGTGACGAGCATCGTTTGCAATGGCAGCGGCCATCCGAGGGGCGTTTGCAGGTCGTGCGATTCTTGTCGGAACGGTGTGCCGTGCCGCAGGTAGAATTCAGCGCACTATGAATCCGAAGATCTATCCCGTCATTCTCTGCGGAGGCTCAGGTAGCCGCCTCTGGCCGATGTCGCGCCAGCTGCTCCCGAAGCAATTTCTGCCACTTCTTTCAGAGCGCACGATGCTGCAGGAGACCGTGAGCCGACTGGCAGGTCTCGCTGGCGTCCAAGCACCCGTTATCGTGAGCAACAGCGAACATCGGTTTCTGGTCGCGGAGCAGCTGCGTGCGATCGGTGTGACGCCGCGCTCGATCCGTTCGCCCGCAAGAAGCGCGGTTTCAACCCGCCGCTCGCCGCGTGGCTGCGCGGCGATCTGGCCGAGCGCCTAGACGGCGTCGGCTCGCGGCTCGCGGCGCGCGCCGCGGGGCGGCTCGACGCCGCACGCGTCGACCGCTTCGTCGCGTTCTATCGGAACGGACAGGAACGGCTCGGCGAGCAGGTGCTGCAGTTGTTGTTCCTCGACGCATCGCTCGCCCAGTTGAACGACTTGGCCCGCGCGTGTTGACGTCCGTATCAAGCGCTGCGCGCGACGGACAGCGCTTTCTAGTGATCCGCCGCGACAACATCGGCGATCTTGTCTGCACGACGCCGATGTTGTCGCTGCTGCGCCGCGCCCGTCTGGACGCGTACATCGCGGCGCTCGCCAACGACTACAACGCGCCGGTGCTCGCCGGCAATCCCGATCTCGACGAGGTGTTCGTCTACGCCAAGGCCAAGCATCGGGACCGATTCGGCGGGCGCGTCGCGGCGTACTGGGCGCGGGCGGGGCTGCTGATACGCCTGCGCCGCCGCTTGCGTTTCGACTACGTAATTCTCGCCAGCAGCGGCTACGAGCAATATGCGCTGCGCACTGCGCGTCTGGCCAGCATCCGCGTCACCGTCGGCTACGCACCGGATCGCCTGGGACGGCGGCGTGCCGCCGGACCTCGCCGTGGCGCCGCCGGAGGCGCTCGAGCATCAAGTGCTGTCGGTTTGCCGGCTGTTGGAGCCGCTGGGAATTCGAGCGAAGCCGGGCCCCATGACGGTCGTCCCCCCGATCCGGCAGAACAGCGAGCGGCGCGGGCACGCATCGCCGAGCGACTTGGTGAAGCTCGGCTCCTGATCGGCGTCCGCCTCAGCGCGCGCGAGCCGGCGCGCGCCTGGCCGGTCGAGCGCTTTGCCGAGTTGATAAGCCGCCTCGACATCCCCGGCGCGGCGTTCCTCGTGCTCTGGTCGCCCGGCGGCCGCGCCAACGCGTATCATCCGGGCGACGACGAAACGGCGGTGGCGCTGCTGTCGCGCGTGCCGTCGGAGCGCGTCTGCGATGCCGACAACCACGCTGTCGCAGTTGATCGGCGCGGTATCGCAGTGTCAGATGGTGGTGGCGAGCGACGGCGGTGCGCTCCACATCGCGGCTGCACTCGGCGTGCCGAGCGCGGTGTTGTTTGAAAATCGAGCCGACAAGCTGGAGCGTTGGTATCCATGGGGGGTCGAGCACATGATCGTGCACGGGGAGCGGGAGCCGGTCGCCGACATTGCTGTCGACGCGGTGCTTAGTGCCTGTCGAAAGCTGGTAGGCCGCTCTAATAGACATCTTCTGAGGGCGACATCCTAACGTTTGAAGCAAGTCTTTCAGGCGGCTTTGAGCGCGACATGGTTAGGCGAAGCTTCGCTAGGACGTCTTGCAGGGAAGGAACTTCCCGTGCATCACGATCTTCACTCGATCGCCCTTGGGATCGGTCCAAGCGCGGCGCGAGATCCCCCGCTGGACGCGCTGGCGGGTGCGATACGGCCTCACTGCCGCGTTCGTGGGGACGCTGGGCGGCAGCGATAAACCCGATCTATCCGGGTGAGGAATGACGTCGCCGAGCGCGCGCTTGGCATGGGCTTGCCGCAGTTCCATGCCGATCGCGGCCCGATCGCCGAAACGCTCGGGCTCGTATGGCACGCGCGCACGAACGCTTTCCCGGACAGCGGGTTGATGCACATTGCCGCGGCGAGCCCCGGGGGTGTCGTAGGATTGTTCGCGGGTCCTAGCTTCGGGCCGCCGGTCAGCCGCCGGTCGCCGCCCGGTCTGCGGGTGACCCGGGTCGAGGCGCAAAAAGAGCTTCCAAGCGAACAGAACGACGCGGTGCTCGCGAGTGTCGAGCCTCGGCTCGCGAAACCGTCGCTCGCGGTCGGCGTGTCGTGAACGCGCTGAGGCTTGAATGGCGAACCGCAGCGGGTGCATTTGCCTGCATCATCCTGCTCACGCTGCCGTTCGCGCATAGCGTCGCCGTGCGCAACGTGAGCCTTGGTATCGCTTGGATCGCGACGCTGTCCGCGTGGCGCTCGCTCGCCGTGCCTCGTGTGCCGCTGCTGTGGCTGTTCGCGGCCTGGGCAGCATTGGGGCTTCTATCGCTTATCTGGGCGGTGGATCTTCAGTATTCCGCGTCCGAGCTCAAGACCGAGGTCGTGTATCCGGTGCTCGTGTTCGCGTTGTTCTTCGCGCTGAGCGACGTCCTCTGGCTGGAGCGATTCAGGCGCACGCTGCTGGTCGCGACGATCCTCAGCTTTGCGAGCGCGCTCTATTGGCGGGTCTTTCTGGCCCCGGAACCGACCGGTGCGCTGTTCAACGGTCCCGGCATGTACAGCACTTATCTGGTCGGCGTGTACCCCTTCGTGCTGGTGTGGCTGCTGAAGCCGAACGCGCCGGGGAACGAACGCATCGTCCACGCGGTCGTGATCGTGGCGATCCTATGCGGCGGCGCCATCACGTTGAACCGCATGCTTTGGATCGTGCTCGCGCTGCAGACCGTGCTCGCGCTCGCGCTCCAATGGCGCGGCGCTTCAGCCACCGTATTCCACCGTCGACTCATCCTGTTTTCGGCCGGCGCGGCGATCGTCTTTGGAGGCGCCCTGTACGCCATCTCGAGCAAGCGCTTCGCGGTGGATCCGGCTTTGCCCGAGGCAGTCGGCGAGACGATGGCCGGCGACGTCCGACTGCAGATGTGGAAGCGCGCAGCGGATCGCATCGCAGCGCATCCGTTCTCCGGAACCGGCTTCGGTCGCGGCTCGCTACGACAGGACTTCCGTACTGAGTTCGGAGACGGGCTCTTCTGGCACGCGCACAACGTGGTGCTGAACTACGGGCTGTCGATGGGCATCTCGGGGGTGGCAATGATCCTGCTGCTCTTCGGCGTCGTGCTGTGGCGGTTCTGGCAGATCTGGCGCAGCGGCGATCCAGCGCTCGCGCCGTACGCCCTGGCAGGAACGGTGATGGTGGCGGGCATGTTCGCGAAGAACATGACGGACGATCTGTTTATTCGCCAGAGCGCACTGCTCTATTGGTCATTCGCGGGCATGATTCTCGGCGCGCATGCGAAGCGACGGGACGCCTGAACGAGCCTCGGTCGGTCCTCGTCGTTCGCCGCGACAACATCGGCGATCTGGTGTGGACCACGCCGCTCCTGCGCTCGCTCCGTGAGCGATTTGCGCGCGCGTGGCTGGGCGGTGCTCGCAAACAGCTATAACGCGCCGGTGCTCGCGGGGAACCCGGATCACGACGCTGCCTACGCTTACCGGAAGGCGAAGCACCGCAAGGCGGGCTGGCTCGAGCTGGCCGGCGAACGGCTGTCGCTCGTGACAGTGCTCGCTCGAAAGCGGCTCGACGACGTGGTCCTCGCCGCACCGGCGTTCATCCCGCGCACTTTCTGGTTCGCGCGGCTGCTCGCCCTGGCGGACATCGTCGGCTTTTCGGCGAGCGATCTGCCGCGAGCGCTCGATCGCGCGCTGCCGCTCACCGATACCGACGACTTGCACGAAGTCGAGCGTGTGTCCCGCTCGCGCGCCTTCGGCATCGCCGGGCCGCCACGCCGCTCCGTCTCGCGGTCGATCCCGCAGCGGCGCGGCGCTTGGAGGCAGCAGTCGCAGAGCGAGGGTTCTCTCGCCTTTAGGTTGGCGTACACGTGAGCGCCCGCAAACCCAGCCAGCGGTGCGGTGCCCGGCCGAGCGCTTCGTCGCGCTCATGCGCGCGTTGCATGTCCGACATGGCGCGGCGTTCCTGCTCCTCTGGTCGCCGGGACCCCCGGATCATCCGCTCCACCGGGGGGGGGACGACAAGAAAGCGCGCGAAATCGTCGAAGCTGCGCAGCCTACCGGGTTGGCATGGCCGACCCATGAGCTTTGTTCTCTGGTCGCGGGGCTGGCCGCATGCGACCGCGTCGTGTGCAGCGATGGCAGCGCGATGCACATCGCCGCCGCGCTTGGCAAACCGATCGTGTGCTTCTTCTGCAACTCCGACGCGCGTCGCTGGCGGCCCCGGGGGGTGCCGCACGTGCCGCTGCAGCCGGGAAGCCTCGACGTGACCGATGTGAGCGTCGATCAGGCGCTCGGGGCGTACGAGTCGCTCGCTGCCTTGGCCCCGGCGGGCTGATAGTCGGGGATGCGCGCGATGAGCCCCGCGCGCGTTTCGTCGGGCGTGGGGGTGCGCACAGTCTCGAGCCAGCGCACCGTCTCCGTCACCCAGGCACGGTCGCGCGGCGCCTCCGGCTTCATGACGCGGAGCTTCGGGTGCGGCGTAGGCAGTGTGCGCTCGTCGTCGGCGAGCAGCTCCTCGTAGAGCTTTTCGCCGGGTCGCAGGCCGGTGAACACGATCTTGACGTCCTCCTCGGAAAATCCCGAGAGCCGGATCAGGTCCCGCGCAAGATCGACAATCTTCACCGGCTCGCCCATGTCCAGCACCAGGATCTCGCCGCCTTGGCCCATGAGGCCTGCCTGCAGCACGAGCTGCGCCGCCTCAGGGATCGACATGAAGAAGCGCCGGATCTCAGGGTGGGTCACGGTCAACGGCCCGCCGGCGGCGACCTGGCTGCGGAACTTCGGGATCACGCTGCCGGTCGAGCCGAGCACATTGCCGAAACGAACCGTGACGACGCGCGTCGCCCGCGTCGAGAGCGCCTGACAGATGAGCTCGGCGAGCCGCTTGGCGGCGCCCATCACGCTTGTTGGGTTCACCGCCTTGTCGGTCGACACGAGCACGAGTTTCTCGACGCCGTGGCGAATCGCCGCCTCCGCCACGCGCCACGTACCGAGCGTGTTGTTCTGCACCGCCTCCCACGCATTCCCACTCTCCATGAGCGGCACGTGCTTGTACGCCGCCGCATGGAAAATCACCGACGGCTGGTGCCGCGCGAGCACCTCGTCGACGCGCTGCGCGTTCTTGACGTCGCCGATCACGTACGCGAGTGCGGTGTCGCCAGCGCGCGCGCCGAACTCCTGCTCGATCGAGTAGAGGGCGAGCTCATTCGCATCGAGGGCGACCAACTCGCGCGGCTCGAACCTCAGGACTTGTCGGCAGAGCTCCGAGCCGATCGAGCCGCCGGCCCCGGTGACGAGCACGACGCGGCCGTGCAGCCACTCGCGCAACCCCGCGGCGTCGAGCTGGACCGGGTCACGCCCGAGCAGGTCATCGAGCTCGATGCGGCGCAGTTGCGAGACGGTCACCTTGCCGCTCACGAGGTCTTCGTAGGATGGAACAGTCATCGCTGGCAGCCCGGCGCTACGGCACAGCTCGACCGCTCGCCGGCGCACGCGATGCGGCTGGCCCGGCATCGCGATCACCGCGAGCTCCACGCCGTGACGCTCGACGATCTCGGGCAGCTGGTCGAGCGTCCCGAGCACGCGGACACCCTGGATCTCGCGCCTTCCCTTCGCGGGGTCGTCGTCGAGCAGGCCGACGAAGCTCCACTCCGGGCTGCGACCGATGTTCTTGAGTAAGTTCGCGGTGGCAGTACCCGCTCCGAGGATCACGACTCGGCGGCCGCCGTCGGTGATGCGTGAGAGGTGTCCCTCCTTCCAGGCGCGATAGGCGATGCGGCTGCCGCCCATGATCATCGCTAGCAGGATCGGATAGAGCAGGATGACCGATCGCGGAACATAGGGGCGCCGGGCGAGCAGCACGACGACGCCGACGACCATCGCACCCATGGCCGCGGCGGTAACGATCCGCCGTAGATCCGGCAGGCTTGCGTAGCGCCAAAGCCCTCGGTAAAGGCCCAGCCAGACGAAAGTAACCGCCTGAACCGGCACGACCCAGACGAGGTTCGAGACTAGACCGGTCGTGAACGGCTCCGCGAGCTCGAAGTTGAGTCGGAAGAGATAAGCAAGCATCCACGCGGCCACGGACGCAACCACGTCGTGGACGAAGGCGAGCGTACTGCGCCAGTTAGCGTGCACGCGCATCGGCCTGCGCAGTATCCCGGCGCTTGCGCCACGCGGCGTCGATGAGCGCGGCGAGCGCGAGATAGACCAGCGCGGCGGCAGCGAGCGCCATCCACTGCGCCTCGGGCGGTTGGCCGAGCGCCCAGAGTGCGGCCGCGCCGCACGCCGCCATCAGCGCATATTCCGCGAGCGCGGTTTTTCGATGGCCCCAGCCGAGCTGCACCAGCCGCTGGTAGTAATGTGAACGGTGCGCGCGCCAGAAGGGCTCACCACGCAGCGCCCGGCGCGCCAAGGTGAGGCTCGCGTCGACGATGAAGGGCGAGAAAACCAACACCGGAAACCAGAGCGGCCAGTATCCGGCACGCCAGCCGAGCAGACCTAGCGCGGCGGACAGAAAGCCGAGCGGAATCGATCCGGCGTCGCCCATGAACACGCGCGCCGGGGGAAAGTTGAACGCGAGGAACGCAGCCGCCGCCCCCGCGATGCTGGCGGCCACAATGGTGAAGACCATGTCGCCGGCAAGCCAGGCCGCCAGCGCATAGGCGCCGAACCCGAACAGCGCCATGCCGCCCGCTAGACCGTCCGAGCCGTCCATGAAGTTGTAGAGGTTGATCAGCCAGACCACCGCAAGTACTGCAGCCGCCTGCCAGATGAGCGGCAGATTGCTAAGCGCTACTGCGGTGAAGACGACGGCTGCAAGGATGTGTGCGGCAAAGCGCATGGCGATCGGCAGATGCGAGCGGTCATCGATGAACGACACTGCGGCGAGCAGCGCGACCAGTAGGGCAAGCAAGGGCTCGGCGCCCAGCAGCGCGAACGCGAGCACCACGCCGGCGATGATTCCGAGTCCCCCGATGCGGGGTGTCGGCGTCGCGTGCAGCGAGCGTTCGTTCGGACGGTCCAGAGGCAACCAATCGGGGCGTCGCAACAGAGTCAGGATTACTGCGGCGCAAGCGAGTGCGGCGGCAACCGAGGCGAGGGCAAGATCGATGGGCACCGAAGCATGACGTCTCATCTTGTTGCCCTGGATTCTACCCGCCTGCCCAGGACCCCTTCGATGCGCTCTATCGGTATACCTCGCGCCTGTGGCCGACCTTCACAATCGTTACGACCTGCTCTTCGTCGTCGATCGCGTACACGGCACGATAGTCGCCCTGCCGGATGCGATAGCCATTGTGCGCACCTGCCAACTGTTCACAGCCGGCTGGGCGGGGATCGTCCGCAAGCCTTTCGATGGCAGCGACGAGACGTTGCCGCAGCTTCTTGGGCTCGACGTCCTCGAGCTCCTTCACGGCGCTTTTCTTGATGACTAGCCTATAACTGGCCACGCCGCTTCAGGTTCTTGAGGACGACGGCGAAGTCAACCTCTGGCTCGTTGACGCGGCTCTCGATCGCCGCGAGGTCGATCGCGTCCTCCGCGAGGCTCCGGCGTACGGCTTCGTTCACGATTTCCGAGATCGAGCGGTCGCTCGCCGCGGCTTTGAGCCGGAGGGCGCGATGCAAGTCCGAACCCAGATAGACGGTAGCGCGTTTTCGCGTATCCATGCTGTCATCATAGCGCTCAGACGTCAAAACGTCAAAGCGTTCAGCGATGGCCGTTTGAGGCACCCACTGCGGAGACACATCAGACTGCACGATCCATGGCTGTTCGGTGCCACGCGGCCGTTTGTGTAAGGCCTTGATCGAAAGTAAACGGTGGCGTCCAGCCGAGCTCCCCGCGGATGCGCGAACTGTCGACCGCCATGTCATCCAGCACTCGGCTCGCCTCGTCGGTGCGGCCGATCAACCTTGCGGCAAATCGCAGGAGACCGGGCGGGCAAGGGAAGAGCCAGGCGCTTTGCCCCGACGCCCGCGCGACCCCTCGAACGATCTCGGGCGTCGATACGTCCGCCCCGTCGCTGACGACATAGAGGCGCCCCGCGGCAGCCGGATGGTCGATACACAGGGTAATCGCGTCGACAAGGTTGCCGACGTAAACCAGGCTGCGTCGATTCCGAACGGACGCGAGCGGCAACGGGAACCGCGTCCGCGCCAATCGCGCCAATCGTCCGAAATTGCCCTTCGCCCCTGGTCCATAGACGAGCGGAGGACGCAGGCTCACGAGCTCGGTGCCGGAGCCTCGTAGCGCATCGAGGACGAGGCGCTCGGCCTCGAGCTTGGAAACCGCATAAGGCGTTGCCGGGGCTGGCGGGCTCGACTCATCGAACGGGCGCCCAACGCTGCGGTTGCCATAGACCGTCGTAGTGCTGACTAGAATGAGCCTGCGCACGCCAGCCTCGCGCGCCGCGCGGGCGAGCGTCGCAGCGCCTTCCGCGTTCACCGCACGGAAGAGCGGCAAAGCGCCCGCATCCTTACCGGTTACATGCACGCGCGCGGCCAGATGGACCACGGTGTCGGCGCCGGCCACGGCGCGACCCCAATCCGTATGTGGGCCGATCTCGCCCACAATGACCTGTTCGAGTGCCGGCAGCGCCATCGGTCGGCGCACGGCAGCCCGTACGGCCCGCTGTTCGGCGCCGAGCCGATGGACGAGCGCACCACCTACGAATCCTGTGGCGCCGGTGACGAGTGTGGTTCGCGAGGGCAGGGCAAGAGTCCTGGTCAGCGGCTGGGCTTCGCGATTCTAGTGACAGCCAGCGTGACAGCAACGGCGAGCGCCGGCTCGTCCGAGAGCACGTGTGCATGCACGAGAAATAACGACGAACGCGAACGCGGCGCGCAGCAAGTCGAAGTTGTTTCGGTGCGTCACGTCTCGCTGTCTCTATTGGCGCGCGGCGGTCGAGCCCGCGCATATTGTAATGTTGTCCCTATCCCGGACCGACGTAGAGACCGCGCCACAGTGCGAACCTATGGCAGACTTGCACTCTAGCTCACGGAGCCGCTATGTCGTCGACAATCTTCCCGGTGATCCTTTCCGGCGGCAGCGGCAGCCGGCTGTGGCCAATGTCGCGTCAGCTGCTGCCGAAGCAGTTCCTCCCGCTCGTATCCGACCAGACGATGCTGCAGGAGACCGTGCTCCGCCTCAGCGGGCTTCCCGAGTGCGCCGAACCGACCATCGTGAGCAACAACGAGCATCGCTTTCTGGTGGCCGAGCAGCTGCGCGAGATCGGTGCGAAGCCACACGCACAGATCCTCGAGCCGCTAGGCCGGAACACGGCACCCGCGGTGGCCGCCGCTGCCTTGTGCCTGCAGGAATCGGATCCCGATGCTGCGATGCTCGTGCTGCCGGCAGACCATCTGATCCGTGACGTCGCCGGCTTCCACGCCGCAGTATCGATCGCGGCAACGCTGGCGCGAAATGGATCGCTGGTCACCTTCGGCATCGCACCAGACCATCCGGCGACAGGCTACGGCTACATCGAGCGTGGCGATCCGATCGCGGGCTGCAACGGCGCGTTCCATGTCGCACGATTCGTGGAGAAGCCCGACGCGGCGCGCGCCCAGAGCTTTCTGGCGAACGGTCGCTTCTCGTGGAACAGCGGGATGTTCGTGTTCAGCGCGCGCCGTTATCTCGAGGAGCTCGGCCGGCACGTGCCGAAGATGCTCGAAGCATGCCGGTCGGCGTGGACGAAGGGCACTCGCGACCTAGATTTCGTGCGCCTCGATGCGGAGGCCTTCGCCGCGAGTCCGTCCGACTCGGTGGACTACGCCGTGATGGAGAAGACGGCCGACGCGGCCATCATCCCCGTAGACATCGGTTGGAGCGACGTCGGTTCATGGACCACCCTCTGGGAGGTGGACGACAAGGATGCGCAGGGCAACGTGGCGCGTGGCGACGTACACCTCCAGGATGCCCACAACTGCTATGTGCGGGCCGAAAGCCGGATGGTTTCCGTGCTCGGCCTCGAGGACGCGATCGTGGTGGAGACTGATGACGCGGTGCTCGTGGCCCGCAAGGACCATGCACAGAAAGTCAAGGATGTCGTTAGCCACCTCCGCTCGGCGAATCGAACCGAGCACGTGTCGCACCGGCGGGTGTACCGGCCGTGGGGCTACTACGAGTCGATCGACGATGGCGACCGCTTCCAAGTGAAGCGCATTATGGTGAAGCCTGGCGCCGCGCTCAGCCTGCAGATGCATCACCATCGCGCGGAGCATTGGGTCGTAGTTTCCGGCACGGCGAAGGTCACTCGCGGCGAGAAGGTGATGCTGCTCTCGGAGAACGAGTCCACCTACATCCCGATTGGCACCAAGCATCGCCTCGAAAACCCGGGCAAGATGCCCGTCTACCTCATCGAAGTGCAGTCGGGAGGTTATCTCGGTGAGGACGACATCGTGCGGTTCGAGGATCTGTACCGGCGGTCATGACTCTGGCAGGTACTGAGCCCGGTTCTAACGTTAATCATGTACGAATAGCATCTCAGTCATGTAAGCCACTCAATATAGCGGCCAAATCCATGGACCAAACAACCCTCTAGTGCCGTTGACTAAGGCGACGCGACGCGATCCCACTTGTTACCTGGGAGTTTCGCCCGCTGAAACTCAATGCCGATTTCCGCGAGGCTTGCCCATATGAAATGCCCCGGGACAGGCACTGCCGAATAGCGTGAGCAACCCGGCCCGAGGAGAAACGCACGCTCACGCGATATCCCAGCCGACGGAGAGCCTGAGGCACAGCGATCGGGACCGTTTCGCTGACTGACGTACGCGCCGCATGCTTACCTTATCAATCGTCTCTCACCGGCAGGCAGCGCTGGTGCGTAATCTACTGGACGATGTCGATGCGCACGTGAAGACGCCGGTGTCGGCATTGGTGACGATCAACGTGCCTGAAACCGAGCCGTTCTCTGCGGGCGACTTCCGCTTCCCAGTGGAGATCATTCGGAATCGTTCGCCAAAAGGTTTTGGAGCCAACCACAACGCCGCGTTCACCCGTGTGACTGGGCCCCACTTCTGTATTCTGATCTGAATCCCGACGTCAGGCTGACGGACGACCCGTTCCCACCGATGGTTGATGCGCTCAGGGATCCATTGCTTGGGGTGGTCGGACCGCTCGTCCGCAGCGAGGCTGGGGAGATCGAGGGGAGCTCGCGGCGGTACCCCACGCCGAGGTACATTCTGAAAAGGCCCTGTTCGGGCCGCCTCCCACGCCGGACTACACGATCGCCGACGCACCTATCTCTCCGGAATGGATCGGCGGAATGTTCATGCTGTTCCGCGCCGACACGTATCGCGAGATCGACGGCTTCGACGAACGGTATTTCTTGTACTACGAGGACGTCGACATCTGCGCGCGGCTGCGTCAGCGCGGCTACGACGTCAGGCTGGTTCCGGCGGCATCCGTGATCCATGCCGCGCGCCGCGACAGCCACCGCCGGGCGCGTTACCTCGCGTGGCACATTCGGAGCACGCTTCGTTTTTGGCGCTCCGAAGCCTGTCGGACGACTCGGCGCGGGGGAACGGGCGGCGGGCTAGCCGGGCGACCGTGACGCGGTCAGGCGCGAGACGAGCAGCCCCCAGAGGAAGAACCCGAAGATCCCGGGATACGGCTGCCTGAAGGTCACCTTGAAGTTGTTGTCGATCAGCACCAGGAACGCGACCACCATAGCGAGCCCGAGCAGCGGCAGTTCACCCCGCAGGCTCCCGCGCGCTCGCCACAGCAGGACAGCGGTGTAGGCTATGAGCCAGAGCAGCGGTAGAAGCGCGACCAGCCCGAAGTTGTAGAGGAAGTCGAGATAGTAGTTATGGGCGCTGGTCGCCACCGCTCGGTCAACGGGTTTCGCGTGACCGAACAGTAGCGTCTGCGGGCTCTCGACGGTTCCGCGGCCGTAAAGCGCCCAATCCGCGAGCCTCGGTCGCACATTGAGGGGTATCCGGGTCTGCACCGAGGTCACCTGCTCGGCGGGCTGGTCGGTGCCGGAAGTTCTGCCCACCTCGGCGTTCCGACTTTGGTCCAAAGAAGCCTCGGGCAGCATTGATCGAAACGTACCGTATTTCGCTTCGAAGGAGGTGCTATTTCTATCCCAGTAGAGGACCGCCGCCGTAGAGCCGACGGCTAGCGCGAGGCATAGATTGCCGCGGTCACGAACCGGCGGGAACCCTTTTGACCTGCTCGTGCCCGCTGCAAGGCGAGCGTTGGCCCCAGCACGTTGGCGAACAGGGTGGGCATGAAACTGCCAAGAGCGAATGCGGTGAACAAGAGTCCTGCGGTCTCGCGATCGACCAGCAGGAAGACGATCAGCCGAATGAGATAAATCGAGATATCTATGATCGCGGTCGAACCGATGTGCGGGGTGATGCCCATCAACGTCCCGCGAAGCCGCGACGGCTCGAAGGCAGACCAGTTCAGGCGAGGCGCGGCGCCCACCAGGGGCGCGAGCGCAAACGGGTACAGAGCGGCAAGACCGAGTTCGGGCATGAGCGCCAGAGCGATCATCGCGAGCAAGGTCGCAGTCGCCTGCACGACCACCACCTTCCGCGCCGCTGCTCGATCGGACGCCACCTCGATCTCACAAAGTCTCACCTCCGCCAGCCACTCGCAGGCCCGGCGCAGGATGAGCGGAACGGCGAGCGCGGGTGCGATGCCAGCCGCGTGGACGCAGAGCACGTAGGACCCCAGGCATAGCACCGGTAGCGCCAAAATTCGCTTGGACAGCAGCCGGTCGGGCGTGAGGTCGCCGTGCCCCTGCAGGATCAGGCTGCGGGCATTCGCCGAGAAAGCGTAGAACGTGGCGAGCAACGCACCCTGGACGATTCCCAGCTCCGCGGCGAGCGCGGCGCGGCCGACGAGGCCGAGCGCGATCAGCAGGATCGTCAACGACGACGTCAGCGCGAGATGGGCGATCGGATAAAGCGTGGCGCGGAAGCGCATTACGCTAGCCCCACTTCCACAGCAGGGGGGTGTCAATCACGGTGAATCAAGCAGTTAGGTTCCGAAGTCGCCACTACATTTGGGCGATCTGGGGCGTGCGTAGCCGCTGTGGGAGCGCGAGTCCGAGCCGCTGCAGGAGCAGCCCCTGAGCCCGATCCGGACGCACCACGCAACGCAGGCGCAGCGC
>Ga0187846_10001134_pt1 | contig 15084 bp, 13 predicted proteins | sample TC_taG_FD_161473 | JGI IMG/M metagenome (GOLD analysis project Ga0187846, IMG submission 161473) | Biofilm microbial communities from the roof of an iron ore cave, State of Minas Gerais, Brazil - TC_06 Biofilm (v2) | ecosystem: Environmental > Terrestrial > Deep subsurface > Cave > Wall biofilm...
GTTCTATTCCTTTGGCCCAGGTGACCTGGTCGCCGGCCGCAATGTAATAATCGGCTTCGGTGGCCAATAGCCGCTCCATGGCCTTCCAGTCGTTATGAATATCCGAAAAAATGAGTAGTTTCAAAACATTTGCCAGTTTAATGCACCGCGCCGCGTCAAAGGGCGAGAACGCGGAATGATCACGCCCTAGCCGCAAAGTGAACGGTATTGGCCCTAGCCGGGGATCGTCGGAGGATCGGGCGGGAGGTGGGCCTGAGCCGGCTGATTGTCAAGCAGCCCACCGGCTGGTTTGCGGCCGGGGATGCTCTGATACCGTTCGTCGCGAGTTGCTGGCGAGGCTCCAGCGGTATAACTTTCCATCCTCGCTGTTGGCCAAAACGGAGTTAGTGGAGGGATCTACAGCCGCTGAATTTCTGAGCCGACAGTCTCCTTCGAGCGAACTGAGACCGCTCCCTGACGGTCGCGGCTCGGTAGCAACGCGTTTCGGAGCCGCGACCGTGAGGGAGCGGTCGCACCACCTGGTCACAGGCCAGCTCACCGGCATTAGTGCGGCAGAGGAGGAAACGCCAGCTTCGGCCCAGATGGCGCACGCAGTCTTCGGAGCGACGATCGCCGGAGCGCGGCGCTCGTGCTGGCCCCGGGCGAGCTGTCATAGGCCACCTGTAATGTAGTCGCGGAGGGTCCGTTTATTTGGAGCACTTCAACCGCGGAGTAGTAGATACCGCCATCCACCAGCACCTTCAAGACGCCCTGCGGCAAGTTGGGGACGACGTTCGACAATAGCACTCCATAGGTCCCCCCGTCTCCGTAGTTGCCGTTTCCGAGATACGGCGCGGTTGGAATCGAAGGAGTCGTCCCCGATCCGACCAGGTTCCCCTTACTATCGAAAACGCTGATCTTGTAAGTGTTGGCAACTGTATCTTCGTTGTAAATTGCCAATGACATCCCTTGCCCAGGGCCGTTAACGCCCACTGCGGACCACTGGGTCCACACCGCTTCGTCAAACGCAAGCGGTACGCTCAGGGACCACGGTTCCATCGGGAGCGCCGAATAGAGCAACTGGGGACCGGCGGGCTCCAAATTGCCGCAGGTTATCTGGTCGGGACAATAAAAAATGGCGTAGACCGTTCCATCGGCAGTCGAACTGTAGCTGGGAGCATTGCTCGTAGCACCGCGGAGCTCCACTTCCGAGGCTTGATCGGTGGAGAGCGCGAAATCAACCTCACTGCCAGATGCGAGCGAAGACGAAACATTGTTCAACGTGGTGTCCAAATTCAGCGGGTTGCCGTTCTGGTCGTAGAACGTGTAATCCACACCGATGGGAGCTGAGGCCTGTCCGGCGACGCGGATGCTGGTGGCCCATCCTCCCCCTGCCGCGAACCATACAAAGGTCCCACTCACGTAACAGGAATAGCCGATGGTAGTCCCCGACGCGTTCGTGATCGCGACTGGCGTCTCACCCAGCATCGAGCAATCCGGCGCCGGGTTGGACCAATACACAGCTCCGTTGGTCGGCTGACCCTTCATTGGGTTCACGACCGTCAAGGCGAGCAGCGCGAACAAACACGATGATTTCGTTTGCATAATGAACCTCCTTCAGTTCCGCTTGGCCGTTACAACCTCTCCACTGAGTGCTGGCCCCGCCGTCGGCAGGCGCGCCCAGTTTGTGGCCCTCGGACCGCGGGTGGTGCCCGCGGTTAGCGGCTGAAAGCGAATAGACGTGCACAGTGGGGAAGAGGGTACGATCACCGAGGATTTAGAAGAGGCCCTCCACCCGGCCGGGATCTCAAAGCGGGTTCCGAGCTATGATCGAACCGTATGCTCCGCGGTATGGCGATCTTGCCGCGGCCGGTCGCGTGGTTTGTTTTGTTCGGGCAGATGTGGAGCGCCGGAATTACGCTCGCACAAACCGCAGATTGGCCGCAATTTGGCTGGGATGTCACAAGCAGCGGAGCCTCCAGTGCGTTTAGCGGCATAAATCCCCGCGATCTCGGCGCGCTCACACGGCACCAGATCCAAATCGATGGTACCGTGGATGCTTCCGCCATTTACCTGCACGGCGTCACGGTAAACGATCTGACGCACGACGTATTTTTCGTCACCACGACTTACGGGAAAACGATCGCGATTGACGGCAACAGCGGCGCCATTCTGTGGGAGTATACGCCACCGCAATATGTGGCTTGGGTAGGCACGGCGCAGATCACCACCAGCACCCCGGCAGCCGATCCGGACCGGCAATATATCTACGCAGCGGCGCCGGATGGAAATATCCGGAAGTTCGCGATCTCGAACGGTCAGGTAGTCTGGACGACAGCCATCACTCTGCTGCCGCGATACGAGAAAATCGCATCGCCGCTCAAGGTTTTTAACGGAAACGTCATTGCGGTCACCGGGGGCTATATCGGCGATGCGCCTCCGTACCAGGGGCATGTCGCCATCCTTGACGCGCAGAGCGGTACCCTGCTCCACGTCTGGAACTCTCTTTGCAGCGACCGCGCCGGATTGATCGATCCCACATCGTGCTCCAACAGCCGATCCGCGATCTGGGGCCGCGCCGGAGCGGTGATCGACCCTGCAACGGGCAACATTTTCGTGGCGACGGGTAATGGCCCTTACGACGGATCGGCAAATTGGGGCGACTCGGTGATTGAACTGAACCCGCAAGCCACGCAAATGCTCGGCAACTACACTCCGGCGGATAATACCGAACTGGATGAAGGCGACGTCGACCTGGGGTCGACATCTCCAGTGCTTCTTGGTCCGGGAATGGTGGCCCAAGGGGGCAAGGATGGCCTGATTCGAACGCTCGGTACGGAGTCCATCAGCGGTACTGCCGCGCATGTCGGCGGGGAGTTGCAAATCATGCCCACGCCTTCGGGAAACTTGTTATTTACGGCGCCGGCTGTATGGGTGGAAAACGGTCAGACTTGGATATTCGCCGCGGATAGCGGGGCAACCGCAGCGTGGACCTTCAGCAATGGAATTCTCACGGAGATGTGGAGTAATTCGATGGGAGGAACGAGCCCGGTTGTGGCCGGGGGGCTGCTTTATGTTTACAATCCGCAAGGCGGGCTGTACGTGTACGATCCGGTCTACGGAAGGCAGCTAGCCAAACTCGAATGCGGCAGCGGACATTGGAACAGTCCGATCGTAGTAGACGGCAAACTTGCTCTGCCGGAAGGAAACGCGAACGAGCACGCGACCTCCGGCGTGCTGGATGTCTGGACAATGCGCGGCGCTCCCGCGCGACCAGCCCGGCCATGATCTCGATTTCAGGATGGCGGGCCAGCATCTCCCGTAACAGATTCCGGGCCAACCCTTCGTCATCCACGATCATGGCAGTCATCGGAAGGCGCTAGCCGTCTTTTTCGAACAAGAATCGCCACACGTTCGAGGCGATAACACCCCCAGTCACTCAGAGTGCGCGCCGTGTGTCAACGCACGAGTCCGCTCAAAAGAACTCCTCGTCGCGTTTGGGCGGCGGCCGTTTCGTGGTCGCCTTCGGGGCGCTCTTCTTCGCTGCTGCTTTCTTGGCTGCCGTCTCCCTGGGCGCAGCCCTCTTCGGCGCCGGTTTTTTGCGCTGCACGCCCAAGCCGCGCTCGAGCATCGCTTCCAGCAGCTTCTTCTCCGGCGCCGTCATCACGCGGTTGAAATTCTCCGGACGCCGTCCCAGTAGGCTCTCGAGTTCCGCCAACCATTCGAGCGATTCGCGCGCTGGATGGCTTTCTAACTGCCGCACCAACGCGAGCGCGTTCGCGAAGTCCGGCGCCGAGCGGAAGCAGCGCAGCGCCTTTTCCTTCTCGCCCAGCGCCAGGTATTCCGCCGCAGCTCGCCCGAAGTCGCCCGATTCCTCGCTGCACTCGGCGATTGCCTTGCGGTTCGTGTCCGTCGGCGGCAAGCCCCTTAGGATTTCGAGCGCCTGCGCGTGCTTCTTGCCCTTCATTAGGATTTGCACCGCGCGCCGCGCCAGCCGGTCCTTCCGCGCCTGCGCGTCTGGCATCCCGAGCGCATCGAAGAACGGCGGCAAGATCGAATACGCCGTCACTGCGTTGTCGCCCGCTTCCATGCTGCGATCGAGTTCGGCCAGCCAACCATCCACGCGCGGCGCAATCTCGACGATCAGCCATGCCGGCAGTTCCTCGCGCGCGCCAGCCACGGTCTGCGCCATCGATACAATCTTGTTGAGCCGTTCAGGGCTGTGATCCCGCTCGATTGCTCCGATCGCGTAAACCGAATTCGCCAGACCGAACAGCAATGCGCCCCTCGCGGCCTCGGACGCCTGCCAGTAAAGATCCGGTTTGCCGAGTTCATCGGAAAGCCGTTTGCCCCGGAATGCGAGCTTGAAAGAGACTTCCGTCACTGTCAGGTGGGCCGCAATGCGCGTGGCGGGGTCGGTGATCGCGGCCGGACTGCCCGGAACGCCCAACATCGCCGCGGCTTGTTGCGCGCGCGACCATGCCAAATCCGGCTTCACGTCGATAAACTGCCGCGCATCCTTCTGGCAGCGCTGGATTCGCTCCTCGACCTCCAGTTCCTCTTCCTCCAGGCTCGCCCGCAGCGCCTCGAGCGTCATCGGCGGCAAACTCATTTCGCCGCGCGGCCGAAGCAGTTCGCTCACTTCATGCACGACCCTCGCTTCCGGCGCCACGTCGACCCAGATCAAACGCCCGCTGGGTCTCGACAACGCCACCCGCAGTTGATCGATCGCCAGCCGTTTGCTCAGCGCGTCGCCCGCTCCGCCCGATCGAGGGTGCGCGATGCGGCGAAGCAGCGCGCCGCCGTTGAGCAGGCACACCGTGTCGAAGTCGAGCCCCTTTGCGTCCGACGGCGTCAGTACAGACCCAAGCGCCTGTTTCGGAACGCCGGCCAGATCGAACGCAATCACCGCCGTTCCTTCGCGCGAGGCGAATTCCGTCAGCATCTCGGGCAGCTCTTCGTTACGGAGCGCGGCGTACAAGACCTCATCTGGCGAATCGTCTTCGATTTCCGCGTAGCCCGTCCCCGACGGCCGATCCTGCTTGTGAAGGTAATCGTAAAGCTCCCAGGCGCGGTTCACCAGGTCCGCGATACGCCGCGGACTGCGCAGATTCACCCCCAGCTTGAATTCCTGCGGCGCGCCCAGCGAATCGTGCAGCATATCGTTGAGCCACGCCCATTCGAAGTCGGTGGCGCGCACCGTTTGCGCTTCGTCGCCCGCCAACAGCAAGGACGCGGTCCGATTCCTTTCGTTCGCCAGGCGCGCCAGCGCGATCACGCTGAACGTCTCTAGCGGCGTCAGATCCTGCACCTCGTCCACTGCGATGCATCCGTAACCAAGGAGTTCGGAAGCCATCGTGGCGGCGCCCGTTCGCAGCGCTTGCGCCGCTCGCCATGCCACCGCCAGGTCCGGAAAATATCGGTCTGCAAGCGGCGCGTTATCCATCCGCTCCATCCGCTTCGCGATATCGATCACAGCGTCCGCCGCTGCCCCCAAATAGCGGCTGCGTTGCGCGCGGTACGCTTCATCCGGCAGCCGCATTCGCTCGGCCTTCACAAACCTGCCCAAGGTTTCCGGAACTGCCGCGCCCACCAGATGCGCGTGCATCTCGTTATACAGCGCGTTGATGTCGTTCGACCACGGCCCCAGCGCGCGCTGGTGATTGAGGACGTCCCGCCGGAAGCGCGCCCGCTTCTCCGCCGCCTCGGAATCTTCTCCCGTTCGGCCCGCAATCTGCTGCACCCAGTCCGGGAACGTCTGCACCACGAAAGTTCGCGCGTCCGAACAGAAACGGTCGAAATAATCCCGAGCCAACGCCGCCAGATCCCGCGAGAAGGTCAAGTACAAAACGCGCCGCGCTTGCGATTCGTCCGCCGCATGCAAGAGTGCGGTTGTCTTGCCCGATCCCGGGTGGCCCTTGAGCACCCTTGCAGTGCCGCGGCTGCGCGCGAAACGAACCTGCGGCTGCGTCCAAGGCGGCGGCGAATACTCGCCGCTCCGCAGATCCGGCACGCTCATGGGCAAGTAGTCGCTGGCCAAGTTCCCCGGCGCCAATGGTGCGTGATCGTCATGATGCCGGATGTCGCGCAGAAAGACCGCTTCCGATTGACCCTCGAATCCTCCGCTGTTCTTCAGCGGCGCCGCTCCCGCCGGCGCCCACCACGCGTAGAAGTGCGACCCCGACCCTCCGCCCAGCCTCGACCTTCTCCATCCGCGATTCACGCCGGTCGTGCTCTTGTAATGCAGCCGCGCGATATCCACGGCCATGCGCTGCATCAACAGGCCCGCGCGCTTGCCTGCCGGCTCGTTGCGCCGCGCTTCGAGCTTATCCAGAAACTCCTGATGACAGAATAGCGGCCGCGGCGGACGCGCCGTCCGGAACTCATGCGGAAAAAGAGTACCCTCGCTCAAGCGCCCCATTCTAACGCGCGTCGTCTTCCGTGGCAGAATACCTTCTCTCCACGGGCGCGGAAACCGCCTCCTTTTCCTTTCCTGCGGAAGGTTTAGAACTCAGCCGTTGACTGAACTCCGCCGTAAGAAGTGGCCGCTGCAGCCTGATCATTCGCCCCATGAGCAGCCCCATTCCCGCCGGAGAGATTACCTTGGACAAGGAGTCGTAAGCCAGAATATCGTTAGGCAACCGGGCCGCCCGGATACCGACTGGTCCCAGGATCCGGACCGCGGCTGCCCCTGACGGTGCACATCCTCGGCTAGGAGTGTTATGCGGCAACTTGAACGCGGTTGCGGGCGCCGGGGCGGATTTCTTCGATGGGTCCGCCCCAGCGCTGGACGCGGCCACAGCCGTAGATGACGACCAGGGTCTGGCCGAGGGGATGGGTGTGCCACGCCGTGCGCGCGCCGGGCTCGAAGGTGACGCTGGCGCCGAAGGCACGGGCCGGGGCGGGTGGGTTGAACAGAGGGTCGAGGCGGACAGTGCCGGTGAAGTATTCGGCCGGGCCTTTGGCGGAGGGTTGGGAGCCGTTGCGTTTGATTTCCATTGGTGAAATTCCTTTGCTGGTTGGCCGGTGGCAAGACTAGCGGCGTTACCTTCCGGTCATTTCCTCCAGACGCTCGGGGTAGCGGGCGCCTTGTACCGGGATCTTGGAGGCGGCATCGTTGATTTCGTGAAGATCGTTGGGCGTGAGTTCGACCTGGAGCGCACCGAGGTTCTCGGCGAGGCGCTCGAGCTTGGTGGTGCCGGGGATGGGGACAATCCAGGGTTTCTGCGCCAGTAGCCATGCGAGCGCGATCTGAGCGGGGGTGGCCTTTTTCTTTTGGCCCATGGCGGCCAGGAGGTCGACGACGGCCTGGTTGGCTTTGAGAGCTTCCGGAGTGAAGCGAGGCAGAGTGCTGCGGAAGTCGGAACTGTCGAACGTGGCGCTTTCCTCGATTTTGCCGGTGAGGAAGCCTTTGCCGAGCGGGCTGTACGGGACCAAGCCGATGCCGAGTTCTTCGAGGGCCGGGACGACTTCAGCTTCGGGACGGCGCCACCACAGCGAATACTCGTTCTGCAGAGCAGCGACCGGCTGGACGGCGTGCGCGCGGCGGATGGTCTGGACCCCGGCTTCGGAAAGGCCGAAGTGTTTGACCTTACCTTGCTGAATGAGATCTTTCACCGCGCCGGCGACGTCTTCGATGGGGACGCCGGGATCGACGCGGTGCTGATAGAGTAGGTCGATCACCTCGATTTTGAGGCGCTTCAGCGAGCCTTCGGCGGCCTGCTTGATGTGCTCGGGTCGGCTGTTCAGGCCAGGCGGACCTTTCATCCCGCGAGGATCGCGGCCAGGACTGAGGTCGAAGCCGAATTTCGTAGCGATGATAAGTTGCTTGCGAACGGGGGCGAGGGCCTCGCCGAGCAGTTCTTCATTGAGGAACGGGCCGTAGACTTCGGCGGTGTCAAAGAAGGTGATGCCGCGATCGACGGCGGCGTGGAGGAGCGCGGTCATTTCGCGCTTGTCTTTGGGCGGGCCGTAGGAAAAGCTCATGCCCATGCAGCCGAGGCCGAGAGCCGAGACTTCCAGGCCGCTGCTGCCGAGTTTGCGTTTGTGCATTGGGTCTCCTTTCGGAACGGTTTGGTGGGCCGGCGGCAAGACCGCCGGCGTTGCTGGTTGCCGCGTCAAGAGGCGGCGGGACAGCGGGCGGCGCGCCACTCGCCGGGCGACGTGCCCTCCCATTGGTGCAAGGCGCGGATGAACGAGTTGGGATCTTCGTAGCCGAGCAGATAGGCGGTCTCGTTCAGCTCGAGCGAGGATGCGAGCAGGTAGTGCTGCGCCATTTCACGGCGCGCTTCTTCCACCAGGTTCTGAAAAGTAAGCTGCTCTGCGAGGAGGCGACGCTGCAGAGTGCGGGCGCTGAGGCGCAAATCGCGGGCAACCTCTTCCAGGCGCGGGCGCTGACCTACGAGAAATTTCTTCAGGGTTCCTTTGACCTGCTCCTGGAGGGACTTGCCGGCGAGCTGCTGCTTGAGCTCGGCCTCGAGCTGCGGCGCCACCAATTCGAGAAGGTCGGGGTTGTGCGTGAGGAAGGGCTGGGCGATATCCTCGCCGCGGAAGATCAGCTTGTTGTGGCGCGCTTCGAATTTGACGGGGCAGCCGAAGTGCGACTCATAGAGCCGGCGGGTAGCTTCGGGGCGCTGCAATTCGACGCGCACGGGATGGACCTTTCGGCCGAGGCCGCGGCGGGCGATGGTGAGGATCCAGGCAAAGCAGAGATCGGTGAGCGCGGGCGGCTCTGGCTGCTCGGCGAGCAGCCAGAGGAATTCGACGGCGCATTCCTTGCCGCGCTCGACCAGGCGGATTTCTTCAGGGCAGGTGAGGCGTTTGTAGCGGGCGATGCGCTCCAAGGCATCGCGGAAAGAGCGGCTGTAGAGCGCAGCGATGGCGGTGGGGCTGTAGCGTTCGACGCGGTCCTCGCTGCCGAGTTTGAGGCCGATGGCGGGGTCGCCGCTGACTTCGCGGATGGCGCCATAGAGAGCGAACCATTCTTCGGTGGTGAGTAGAATGCGGCTCTGATCAAATAACGCGATCGGGAGACCGGCGCGTCGCAACACGGCGGCGGGAGGAACTCCCAATTCCTCCAATCGCCGCGCGAGCGTGCCGGGGACCCGGAAACGATTCGTCATAAGCGCACCCAAATCCAATTTACCGGAGAGAGGCCATGTCGATGACGAAGCGGTATTTCACATCGCCTTTGAGCAGGCGCTCGTAGGCCTGGTTGATCTGCTGAATGGGGATCAATTCAATGTCGGAAGTGATGCCGCGTTCGCCGCAGAAATCGAGCATCTCCTGGGTCTCGCGGATGCCGCCGATGGCCGAGCCCGCCAGCTGGCGGCGTCCCCCGATCAGGTTGAAGGCCGCGACCGGCGTGGGCTTTTCGGGTGCCGACCAGGGTCATCGTGCCGTCGCGCTTGAGCAGCTGCAGATACGCGTTGAGATCGTGCTCGGCCGAGACCGCATCGAGGATGAAATCGAAACTGCGGGAGTGCTTCTCGATGGCGGCGGGATCGCGCGAGAGGATGACTTCGTCGGCGCCGAGGCGGAGGGCGTCGGCGGTCTTGTTGGGCGAGGTGGTGAAGAGGGCGACGTGCGCGCCGAGAGCCTTGGCGAATTTGATTCCCATGTGGCCGAGCCCGCCGAGACCGACGATGCCCACCTTCCGACCCTTGCCGACTTTCCAATGGCGCAGCGGAGAGTAGGTGGTGATGCCGGCACAGAGCAGCGGCGCCGTGCCGGCGGGATCGAGGCTGTTGGGGACGCGCAAGACATAGGCTTGGTCGACGACGATGCTATCGGAATAGCCGCCATAGGTGACGCCGCCGAGAATCTGATCCTGGCCGTTGTAGGTGAGGGTCATGTGGTTCTCGCAATATTGCTCTTCGCCGGCGAGGCAGCTGGGGCAATGGCGGCATGAATCGACCATGCAGCCGACGGCGGCGAGGTCGCCTTCCTTGAATTTCGTGACGGCCCCGCCAGCCTGGACGACGCGCCCGACAATTTCGTGGCCGGCGACGCAGGGGTAGACGGTGGGCATGACGGCGTGCCATTCATCGCGAACCTGGTGCAGGTCGGAATGGCAGACGCCGCAAAACAGGATTTCGATCCGGACATCCTGCGCGCGGGGCGCGCGCCGGGCGACGGTGAAGGGAACGAGGCCGGAATTGGCGCCGCGGGCGGCGAAAGCTTTCGCGGGAAAGGTGGCCGGCTGCACGCTTGATGACGTTTCGGTGAATGTTGTCTGGGTCATTGATCCTCTAAGCTTGTTCACAGTTTCAGTGTAGGGGCGAGGGTGGGCCGCATCACTAGCAAAACGCGCCAAAGTACTCGCGAAAGACGCCAAGGGATTGGCGCACGGCGGCCGGTGTGGTTCTGTACAGGCTGTAGGGATTGGCTCGCAGGTGGTGGTGAATGGACGCCGGGGGGAATCGCTGAACGAGTTGCCCTTTCAGACGCTGACTTCGGGCTGATCGGTTGGAGGTGGGCGGTTGGCACGTTTCTCAGCCAATTGGGGCGGATGAGCGTTTCCCCGGGGAAATCCGGATCGAGCTTTCTCCGAGTGGCCGACAATCCGCTCGAAGCTTGGCGCAAGCACTTCGAACGATAGCGCGTGATACGGCAAGTTGATCGCGCTGCCCAATTCCCGGTAGGCGCGTTCCGCGGGGACAATCGGCCAGGATCAGCAAGAGCGTCGGGGATCTTTAGCCAATCGCAAGGCGATCCGTTCTGATCTTCCCGATGAAAAGAGGGAACTCGCAGGTTAGTTCCGGCAGGCTGGCAATTGGACGTTTCACTAGGGAGACCGGACCCAGCATTTCACCGTGTACTAGGCAGACCGCCTCATCAGAGCCACCGTTGTGCGAATAAAACAAGCTCAAAAAACGATTCAGTGCCCCTGCATCCGCTCCTGAACTGCTTCGCAAATTGACCCGGAGTCCATACCGGGCTTGAACACAAAGCTCTCCGGGAAAGCCATGGAATGCCCAGCCCAACGCAAGCGCCCAGGCCGTTCACGTCAAAGGCGGTGGTCGTGATAAAAACCGGGCAGAATTCCTGTTGAAGAAGAGCAGGATTCGCGCACAAATAGTCAATAAGCTTTGCCAAAAACACGATGACGTCGTTTTTCTCGGGCGGGCAGCCCGCCCGGTTTTTCATCTCAACCGGCGCAATCAGCATGTCGCACGATAATGTCTACCTCATGGCCAATGCCGGACGCCGTATCGAGGCCCGCTCCGAGTTGCATCTCGCGCGCCTGCGACACCGTCCATCCGTCGCCGAGGCGAGTGACGCAATACTCGCGGCAGCGTTGTTCAAATCCCTGATCGGGGATGTCTTCGCGGCTGGCGTGTTGCCAGTCAACCGTCACGAACTTGTAGCAGAGCGCGAGAAAATGCAAGCCAGGCTTGGGCAGGATGTCGGCGGCTCTGATGGACATGTGATTGGGGCGGACAACCCCAAAATCATAGCAGAATGCAACAAAGCGGGTTGAAGGGGCCGGAGGTGATCGCGGTGAAGTCGCGCTTTTAGGCGGCAGTCCAGGGATTGAAGACGCCGACGCCCAAATCGGCAAAGTCACGCATTCCGCGTGACGACGGTGAGATCATGCTCCAGCGCTGTCGCGGCGATCAATCCGTCGGCCATCGTAAGCGCTCTGCCCTTCATCTGGCATTCTCCGGCCAGAATGCCCCACCGCTCAGCGATGCGCTCGCTCACGGGCAATATCCGCCGGTTAAACCACGGACGCAGCGTGTCGTCTATCCATTGCTGCAACTCCTGGCGGCGTCTGCTGGGAGGAAGCACCGGAAGGCCCTTAAAAATCTCGCCCAGGGAGACAACACTCAAGAAAAGCCGCTCGTCGTCGGCGTCTTCGAGCCATTTCTCCACGTGGGGGTCGGATTGAGTGTGGGTCAGTTCGGAGGGGACGTTGGTATCCAGCAAAAAGCCGGTCATAGTTTGACCGGGCGGCCCATGTCCTGGTCCCGTTCAAACTTCAGGTCAAGCCCCTTCAGCGGAGATTCCGCAAACAACTGCGCAAGGCTCTTCCTGCCAGCCGGACGTGCTTTCACGGCGGCGGCGCTCTTCAGCACCTCGTCGAGATACGCCTCCAGGGAGAGGCCACGCGCATGGGCCTGGGTAAGCAGGCCCGCTTCGATTTCCGGCTTCAGTTCCAGCTTCATGCGCCTTCTTTGGCTATTATCGCAACCCCTTGATCTACCATAGGCCACCTGGTCGCCTCGGTCAACGGTTCATGCCCGGCTGCGCTCGCGGCGGCGTTCTGCGCCGTCATCAGGGCGTAACACAATCTCATCTGGTCGAAAGCTTTAAGGGTGCGGATTCTGCAGGTCGCCGCGAAACTCTACTTCTGACCGCTTCGTCCGGCGGGCGCCGCCGGCCATTACACTAAAGGTATGAAAGTGCCTCTTTTGTGCACGGGGCTGGCGCTCTGGCTCGCGGTGGGCATGCAGTCTGCGCGCGCCCAATCGCCGTGCAGCAACACCCCGTCCTATTCCGCCTGCGAGTTGAGCTTTGAACTCAGCGAGCCAGAGGCCGCCGCTCATCCCAACCCGTATATCACCGTGGAGTTGAAAGCGGAATTCCGTTCTCCCCGCCAGCGCACTTTTCTGGTGCCGGCTTTTTGGGACGGCGGCCATAAGATGGTGATTCGCTTTTCGCCCACCGAAGCAGGGGAATGGAACTACCGGCTGACCAGCAACATCGCCGGATGGGAAGGAAAGACCGGCACGTTTACGGCCGCCGCCTCCGACTCGCCCGGCTTCCTCCGCGCGGCTAACGTGCATCACTGGGCTTATACCGAGCGCAACCTGCCGCACCTTTGGATGGGCGCCACGGAGCTTCGTTTCGCTACCGGGGACGACGCCTCGTTCCGCGCCATGGCCGACGGGCGCGCTGCTCAGAAGTTCAATCATGTGCGCGGCCTGCTGCTGGGCGAAGGGGCGGATTCGGGATTCGCATCTCCCGATCAGCCGGATTTAGCGCATTTTCGCAGGCTCGATGAACGGATCCGCTATCTGAACCAGAAGGGCATCGTGGTGGATCTGGTTCTGGCGGGCGGCGGCGGCCAACTCACCAGGCTTTTTCCCAACCCTGACGAGCGGCGCCGGTTCGCGCGGTACGCGGCGGCACGCTACGCCGCGTTCAACATCACCTGGCAAGGGGTCCAGTATTTTGACGATTATCCGGCCGGGCGCACATTATTGAAGGAAATCGGCAGCGTGTTGAAGGAGTCCGATGCGTATCAGCATCCGCGCACCAGCGGCGCACGCGTAACCTCTGCTCCGCTGCTCGACGATGGATGGATGAATTTCGTGGCTTACGGCACGCCGGACGACTCGGTAGGCGCCATCGAGCACCAGCTTTACGCCGTGCCGTTCGTCAATCTGGATTTCATAGCCAGCCCGGCTGATCGCGAACCGGCTGCCTTCCGGCGCCGCCTCTGGAACGCCACCATGGATGGGCAGTATGTGAGCGCGGACGCGGCCGGCGCCCCCAATGCCAAAGCCATGAGCGCCTGGTTTGATGTTCTTTCCGAGACGCGCCATTGGGAACTGGAGCCGTACTTCGATGTGGATGGCGGGCGGGCGGTAGCCTTAGAAGGCGTTGAATACCTGGTCTATGTGGAAAAGCCCGGCCCGCTGGAGCTGTTGGTCGAAAAGCATGCCTATGATGTGCTCTGGATCAACCCTGCGGACGGCGAGGTGACGCGGAAGAAATTCAGCGGCGATCACTTTACCGGCGAGCCGCCCGACAAATCGCATGATTGGGTGCTGCATGTGGTACGTGAGGGGCGCGTGGAAAGCATGAATAAATCGTATAAATTCGAATCACGCGAGATTCTTTTACAGCAGATCGAGCAGAATTCGGATAAAGTGCCCTTTGAAATCGAGCAGCCGGGCGGCGATCTTACGCCCGGCAACTCCACTCCGTATTCGGTAAAAATGAAGCGCGAGACGCGCGCCACCCGCTCGATGATGTGGCTATGGAGCGGCGAAGTGACCGCCGATGGGCAGGGATATCGCGTCCTCGCAACGGGCCCGAAAGGGATGTTGGCGGCCCCGGCAGGCCTGGCAACCCGTTTCCCGGCAGTGATGGATCTGCGGCTTTATGGCATGAACGCCAATGGAAAAGTCTACGCGCTCGATCGGGCGCTCGGGCTGAACCGGTGAAGCCGCTGGTTCTGGCCATCGATACCACGCACGAGTTCGGAAGCCTGGCCCTGGTACGCGGGGAGACACTCCTGGAGCAGATCGCGCTTCAGGCGCCAGGCGGCTTTGCACACGTGATTTACACGCCTCTTCATAACTTACTTTCGCGGCAGGGCTTGAGTCCGGATGAAGTGGACTGTTTTGCCTCCGCCTCGGGCCCCGGTTCCTTCACCGGGGTGCGCGTGGGACTGGCTTGCGTGAAAGGTCTCGCCGAGGCCTGCGGCCGGCCGGCGGTCGGGGTTTCTAATCTCGAAGCGTTAGCGTCCTGCGGTTCCGGGCGGCTGCGGGCCGCGGTCATGGACGCCCGACGCGGTGAAGTGTACGCCGGGCTCTATGATAGCGAAGGCCGGATCCTGGCGCCGGAAACCGTCGCCCAATTGGGGGTGTGGCTGGAAACTCTGCCCGGCCCGGAACTCGAATTCATCTCGACCGATGCGGAGACCGTACGGGCCGCGCTGGCCGGCACGCGTTTCGCGCGCGCCCCGGTTCTTGCGGCTCCACGCGCGCTCGCCGCGGCCATTGCCCACATCGCCACCACCCGCTTCCTCCGCGGGGAAGCTTTGGATCCAGCGGCGTTGGATGCCAACTATGTGCGCCGTTCGGATGCCGAATTGCTGTGGAGAGAGTGACGGGGCAACCGCTGAAAATACCGCTCCGTGACGGACCCAGTGGGTACCCCGGTTGTGTGCGCTCGTGCCAGTCCAGCACAGAACCGGGCCCAGAGGGCACCCCGTAAGCAAGCGGTCGCGTCTCTCAGTCTCCCAGTGAAAACCGAGGGAAATTAGGGCAACTCAAATACCCACACGGAGCCGCCGCATCCCGGTGGGTTTTCGATCTCGGGCACCAGGGCCGGCCAGATCGTCGAAATCGCGCTTCCCGTGCCCACCGT
>Ga0187846_10001135_pt1 | contig 15076 bp, 15 predicted proteins | sample TC_taG_FD_161473 | JGI IMG/M metagenome (GOLD analysis project Ga0187846, IMG submission 161473) | Biofilm microbial communities from the roof of an iron ore cave, State of Minas Gerais, Brazil - TC_06 Biofilm (v2) | ecosystem: Environmental > Terrestrial > Deep subsurface > Cave > Wall biofilm...
TGTACACGACTTTTCCTTCGATCTGCTCAGGCGACATGTATTGAAACGTCCCAACGATCGTTCCTTCTTCCGTCATCGGAGAGGGGGGCGTCGCGGCGGTCAACGTGGCGCCAGTGAGAACAGGTGCGGCTGGTTTGGCCAGGCCAAAGTCGAGAAGCTTCGCTCCGTTGGGAGTGAGCATGATGTTGCCGGGCTTGAGATCGCGGTGCACCACGCCATTGCGATGCGCCATGTCGAGCGCGCCAGCGATTTGTGCTCCATATTTCAACACTTGCTCCAGCTGCAGTGGCCCCTTCTCCAACCACCTCGCCAAAGTCTCCCCTTCAACACACTCCATCACCAAATAGTCGGTCCCATCTTGATGGCCTACGTCGTAGAGCACGCAGATGTGGGGATGATTGAGGCTGGAGATGGTCTGGGCTTCGCGCTCGAAGCGCTGCTTTCGGACGGGATCCGCGGAAAACTGCGCGGGAAGAATCTTGATGGCGACGCTGCGGTCCAGGCGCGTATCTCTGGCGCGATATACCTCTCCCATGCCGCCCGCGCCGAGCGGTGAGCCGATTTCGTAAGGGCCGAGTCTTGTGCCGGGAGTTAGCGTCATGCGCCCGCAATTATATTCTCTTGAAAGTCCTTCTGTTTCCGGCGTGTGGTCGGCAACATGGAAGCTGAGCCGTTCGGTGATCTGGAACTGACCAGTCGTCCTAATCGACCAGTCGGTTCAGAGTATCGGCACACAGGGGAGAAAGTGGCTGAGAGCAGCACGGGAGCGCTGACTGAGTGCTGCCGAAAGTGTCGAAGACGACGTCGTCAACGTGCTCATCTATCAGCACGCTGGGGGGTATCCCTAAGAGCAACGCTGGCCTCTCATTTGCGAGAACGCAGGTAGGAGATCACAGGTAGGGAATTGCGCGGGAATTTCGCAGACGGTGCTAAGTAAGGGAAAAGAATGGTAGGCCCGAATGGACTCGAACCATCGACCTCTTCCGTGTCAAGGAAGCGCTCTAACCAGACTGAGCTACGGGCCTGCGTGATTGATCGGCGGCGGAAGAAGCTGCCGGCGTGGCCATGGCGGCCAGACTGAATTTTACCACGTGGTGACGGGCGGGCCGTGAAGGGGCCAGAATTTCGCGAGCCCGGGGGCGGCACGACGGAATGAAAGCAGCATGGGGAAGGAGAGTTGCAAAAGTCCGGGCTGGGCGGCGAAAATCGTGGCGTGGACCAAGCCAGGCAGCGCGGACTTCCGGACGGAGCAGGAGAGGAAGTCTCCAGTCCTTTTCGTCGCGGCGCGATGACGGTGGTGACGCTGGGCAATCCTCGCGAGAAATTCTGGGGCATGGTGCTGGCGCTGGCGCCGGAGGGCCTGAGCCTGACCGGGATCGAGCTGGCTTCCTTCGAAGACCTCACGCAGATGGTGAAAGAGGGAGAACCGTTCACGCCGGCGGTGGTGTTCTTTCCCATGCACCGGGTGGAGCGCATGGAGCTTGATCTGCCCGACGGCAATCTGCCGTCGCTTTCGCAGCGCTTCCTGGCCAGGACCGGAATCGAGGCGGCATCGCTGCTGGGGGGAGCGGGCTCGTCGGCCGGCAACGTGCCCGCGGAACCGGGCAAGGAGCCGGCGTGAGGCTTTCGCAAATCTTCACCGCGCCGAACCAGCTCACGCTGCTGCGGATGGTGTTTGTCCCCTTCATCGTGATCGAGCTGGTCGCGGGGCACTACCGGTCGGCGCTGATCATCTTCGTGGTGGCCGGTTTCAGCGACGGTCTCGACGGCCTGCTGGCGCGCAAGCTGCACCAGCAGACGCTGCTCGGCCAGTATCTGGACCCGATCGCCGACAAGCTCCTGCTGAGCACGATGTTTCTGGTGCTCTCGATCCTGCACAAGATTCCGTGGAAGTTCACGGTGCTGGTGTTCAGCCGCGACATCTCGATTCTGGCGGCGAGCGCCGTGCTGTTCGCGATCGCCGGACTGCGGGACTTCAGCCCCAGCATTTTCGGCAAGGCCAACACGTTTTCGCAGATCGCGGCGGTTTTCTTTGTGCTGCTGCTGGAGATCGAACCGGTGCGCTGGATCTGGATCACGCGCACGGTTTTTCTGCGCGCCACCTTCGCCTTCACGATCATTTCGGCGTTGCACTACGTGTTTTTGGTGCAGCACCGGCTGCGCACGCCCCAGCCGGAGGCTGTGCCGCGGCAGTCCCCGGGCGGCCCGGCGGACGCCCGGAAAAACTGAAGGTGCGTTTTGTTCCCAGGCGCTGTCAGCCGCTTCCAGCTTGGCCAAGAGGAGGAGCCGAGGGCTTTGGTGCGCCCGGTTGCGTAGAGTAGAATCAGTCCTCTTTCGAGGTGAGGGTGAGGCTGGATTCCGGACAGCGGCTGGGAGCCTACGCGATCGTCGCGCCGCTTGGCGTCGGGGGCATGGGAGAGGTGTATCGCGCGACCGACACCCGTCTGCATCGGGATGTCGCGCTCAAGGTTCTGCCCAGCGACATGGCGGGCGATCCCGAGCGGCTGGCGCGGTTCCAGCGGGAAGCGCGGGCGGTGGCGGCACTGAACCATCCTCACATCGTGACCCTGTATTCGGTGGAAGAAGCCGATGGCGTTCCTTTTCTGACGATGGAGTTTGTTTCCGGCGATTCGCTGGCCCGCCGCATTCTCCCCGGGGGCATGCCGGTTCCGCAAATGGTCGAGATTGCCCGGGCGTTGGCGGACGCGCTGGTGGCGGCGCATGACAAAGGAATCATTCATCGCGACCTCAAGCCGGCCAACATCATGTTCACGCGCGAGGGGCGGGTAAAAATCCTGGACTTCGGACTGGCCAAGGAGACCCGGGAGACGAAGGCCGAAGACGTAACCCTGGACCGCACGGAACTCGGGCGCGTGATCGGGACGCCGGCTTACATGTCGCCGGAGCAGGTCCTGGGACGCGAGGTGGACGCGCGAACCGATATTTATTCGCTCGGCGTGGTGCTGCACGAAATGGCTACGGGCCGGCGCACGTTCCAGGGAGGGACGTCGGCCGAGCTGGTGTCGGCGGTGCTGCGCGACACTCCGCCGGTGGTGACCGAGGTGCGCCCGGAGTTGCCGGCTGAGCTGGCGCGGGTAATTCGCCGCTGCCTGGAAAAAGACCCGCTGCACCGCTGGCAAACGGCGCGCGACGTGGCCAATGAACTGCGCGATCTGGAGGAATCCCGGCGACAGGGGGCTGGGCCAGCAGCCGCGCAGTTTGCGGCGTCGGTCGCGGTCATGCCCTTTCAGAATCTGAGTCCGGATCCGGAAAACGAATACTTCAGCGACGGGCTGGCAGAAGAGATTTTGAATGCGATCAGCCAGGTAGAGGGACTGACCGTCGCGGCACGCGCTTCCTCGTTTTACTTCAAGGGCAAAACTACGGAGATGAGCGAGATCGCCAACCGTTTGCGAGTAGCCAACGTGCTGCAGGGGAGCGTGCGCCGTGCCGGCAATCGCCTCCGGGTGACGGTGCAGCTTGTGGACCTGAGAAACGGCTTCCAGCTGTGGTCGGAGCGCTACGACCGGCAGATGGAAGACGTTTTCGAAATCCAGGATGAGATCGCAAGAGCGATCGCGGAACGTTTCAAGGGGACGTTCGGAAAGGGAGCGCGGCGGTCGACGACGAACGTCGAGGCCTACGAGCTCTACCTGAAAGGGCGACACCTTTGGCACCAGCGCTCGCCGGCGACGCTGCGGGCGGCGATCAAGAGCTTCGAGCAGGCGATTGTGCTTGATCCCGAATACGCCCTCGCGTACTCCGGGCTCGCCGACTCCTATGGCATTCTCCAGTTTTATGGGTGGATGCCGCCGGAGGAGGGTCGCAAGCCGGCCCGGGATGCCATGATGCAGGCGGTAAAGCTGGCGCCGGAGTTGTGGGAGGTCCATTTTTCCCGCGGCTTCTACTCGGTTTACTTCGAACGTACGTGGCAGGACGCGGGGCGGCATTTCGAAAAAGCGCTGGAGATCAATCCGCGGTCCTCGTTGGCGCACGTGTACCACGGACTTTTCCTGCTAACCTCCGGCCGCAACGAAGAGGCCGTCAGGCACGCCGTGAAGGCCTGCGACCTCGATCCCTTATCGCCGGTCATCCATTGCATCGCCGTGCCGATCTTTCTGAATGCCGGGAGCTACGAGGATGCGGAGCGGAGGGCAAGCAACGCGCTCGAGATGCAACCCGACTACCTGTTTGCGTTGTGGGTGAGAGGCCTGGCGCTGAGCGGGTTGGGGCGGCATGAGGAGGCGATCGCGTCGATGGAGCGCGCGATCATGCTGTCTCGCGCTCCCATCTTCGCCGGGATCCTGGGGCTGATCTATGCGCGGGCGGGACGTTCTGAAGATGCGCGGCGCCTGCTGCGTGAAATCGAGGACCGGGGCGGCCGCGGGGAGTACATCCCGAGCTCGTCGAAGGTAGCCGTCCATGTCGGCCTGGGCGACCTGGAGGGAATTCGGGCTTCCCTGGCGGAGCTGATCTCGGCGGCAACTTCGCCCGTCCCAACCCGCGCCATGTGCGGCAGGTACCTGGAAGCATTTCGCAGCGACCCCGAAATCCGGCGGCTGCATTTTGAGCTATTCGGGTGGTAGAACACACGGGTCGCTGGGCTTTGCGCGGAGGCGCCGAGGTCGTGACCGGTAGTTGCCGGCGACAGGCGATCCTCCGCGCAGGTGCAAGACCGAAATCAGCGACTCGCCGGGGGCACGATCCCGTTGCTGCGCAGGTACACCGCCATCTGGCCGTAGTGATCGAAACCATGCGCCGTAACGACGCCCGCCAACTCGAGTCGGGTGGATGAGCGATCGCCAAACGGCCACTTGACCGGCTCGAGGCAGTTCTTCTCATTGATGGTTCCGATCGCCTTGTGCGCGTACTCAAATGAGGCTTTCAGGTATTTCACAATGTCGGCTTTGGCGGTGATGGCTTCCGGTCCCGACTCTCCGCTGATTTCTACCGGAGGCTTCTCCTGAAGAATGGATGCTCCCAGGATGTAGTTCACGGCGGCGACATGCTTGACCTGTTGCGCGAAGGTGCGCACGCCCTTAAATTCGCCGGACGTCGGGGCGAACCCATACTTGTCCTCCGGCATGGCCTCGGCTGCGGAGACGAATTCGTGTTCCATGCCGCTGGCGGAGCTGTTGAGCACCTGCGCCATGGTTCGAGGCTCGGCATTTGGCTTCGCTGCCTGCGCGGTCGCGGCGACGCTGAGCAGCAGGGCACACACAACGACACTCAGTAGTTGCTTCATAAATTCCTCCCATTGTCTCGAATGTTGGACTGACCTGAGAAAAGCCGGATCAAACGGCCGTTGCGATTCCTTGAATAAGCGAGCCTATTCTAGCGCCGTTCGTCAAGTGGCGAGGGGCTGAGTCAATCCTGCAGACATGAACGTGCAGCGGAGGGATGAGGCCGCCATGAGCATGCGGTCTTCGGGATTGGATGGGACTGGGCTGATCAACTCGTGGGGGGATCCAGAACCCTGTCAGTTAACCTTGGTGGAGCGGCGCCACTTGGCGTGCAGCCAGGCGAGAATTCCCAGGGCACAAATCTCGACCGGACCGGGGGGCATGATCTGCATGCGCCAGAGATTCGCATAGTCCACGGTGGCGGTGTAGGTCGCCCAGATCGTCCCCGCGGCTGCGACCAGACTTCCTATGCGCTCTTCCGCTGCGATGCTAAGCCAATGGGTGCGTGCGGGCTTGTTCGCCCTGGTGCCCACCGCCAGGTAGGTCGGCTTCCGGGGCACGTCGAGGTAGCCCTCACGCCGGCTCTCCCCGATGAAATCGCTCTGGTAGGGATCGGGCATCTCCTCCATGGTGCCACAGGCCGGGATTCCCCACCGATTACGATAGTGCACGTCTGCCCCCAGTTACCCCGGGGCGAGAACTCACGGCGGGCGCTACCTTGAAAGCGCGAAAACGAAGAACCCCAGGGTGCCGAGTGACAGGGCGACTCCCGCGTACCACCACCTGGTTCCGTGAAGGGCGGCAATAAATGCGAGCACACTGGCCAGCAGGCCGGTCCCCAGCACCAAGGCGTATTCCTTCTCTGGTCCGAGCAGGCGGTCGACGAGGCGGTCGGCAAGAGGCGGGTTCAGCAGGGACAGCCAAAGAAGAGCAACCAGCAGGATCGCGATGGTCCCCAGAAGATGTGCGATGTAGCGTGCCATGGCTATGAAGGGCGGATTGGCCGGGCAGGACAGGGCTCCGACCACTCTGGAGAAGCAACATAAACCATGTGCGGCCCGGTGTACACACAGCCAGGCGAGCTAAACGCGCGGTTGTTGGGTCGCAAACAACGCCCTTGGGCGTTCGCGTCAGTGCAGGCGCTTCACTTCGCAAAGAACGCTCGCGCAGGAATGACAAGCAACCTGCGCACTACTACCCAGAGCGGCGATTTGACCCTTTTTCTTGCGCCCCCCTAGAATTGTGGATTCGCCGCTGACCAGGCTCGCATGGCGCTTCGCCTTTACAACACAATGTCGTCGCGGATCGAGGAGTTTCGTCCGCTGCGCGACAACGAAGTCCGCATGTACGCCTGCGGGCCGACCGTGTACGACTACGGGCACATCGGCAACTTCCGGACGTTCGTGGCGGTCGATATTCTGCGGCGGCTTTTGCGGCAGAGCGGATACAAGGTGCAGCACGTCATGAACATCACCGACGTGGACGACAAGATCATCCGCAACGCGGCGCGCGAGGGCGTGAGCGTGCAGCAATACACGGCGAAGTACGAAAAGGCGTTTCTGGAAGACGCGGCCATGATCGGAATCGAACAGCCGACGCTGGCGCGCGCGACCGAGCACATTCCGGAGATGGCGGACTTCGTCACGCGGCTGGCGGAAAAGGGACTTGCGTATCGCACGGAGGACGGCTCGTATTACTTCCGCATCGCGAAATTTCCGCAGTACGGCAAGCTCTCGAAAAAAGATTTCAGCGGGATGATGGACGGGGCGCGGGTCGACGTCGACGAATATGACAAGGACAGCGCCCGCGACTTCGCGCTGTGGAAATCGCCGAAGCCGGGAGAGGCTTCGTGGCAGACGGCGATCGGACCGGGGCGGCCGGGGTGGCACCTGGAATGCTCCGTGATGTCGATGAAGGAGTTGGGCGAGAGCTTCGACCTGCATGCCGGGGGAGAAGACCTGATTTTCCCACATCACGAAAACGAGATCGCGCAGTCGGAGTCGCTGACCGGCAAGCCTTTTGCGCATTTCTGGTTTCATGCCCGCTTTCTGCTGGTGGAAGGCGAGAAGATGTCGAAGAGCCTGGGGAATTTCTTCACGCTGCGCGATCTGGTGCTGAAGGGGCACAAGCCGTCGTCGATCCGGTACCTGCTGGCCTCGGTGCCGTACCGGAATCAGCTGAATTTCACCTTCGACGGGCTGAAGCAGGCGGAAGTGTCGGTGGAGCGGCTGCGCAACTTCCGGTCGCGGCTGATGGAGGGAAGTTTTCCGGGGGGAGCGAGTGAGTTGCAATCGCTGGCGGAGGAAACGGGGAAGCGAATGCGGGCGGCGATGGAAGACGATCTGAATACCGCGCAGGCGCAGGGCGCGATTTTCGAGATGGTGCGCAGGGCGAATGCCGCGTTCGATGCGGGCGAAGCGAAAAAAGAGGACGTCGTGCCGCTGCTAGCCGCGCTGGAAAAGTTCGATGAGATCTTTGCCGTGTTCGGCGAGGACGATGTTGCAAAGATGAAGCAGGTGCGGGAATGGGCGGCTGCCGAAGGGCGGGATAAGGACGTTGCCACCGAACTGCGCGAACTGCTGGACTCCGTGGAAGTTTCAACGGTGGAGATCGAGAAAAAGATCGCCGAGATGGAAGCTGCCCGCCGCGCGCGGAACTTCAAGATTTCCGATGGGCTGCGTTCTGAACTTACCGGCGCGGGGATCATCATCGAGAACACGAAAGACGGCGTGCGCTGGCGGAGGAAGTGAGGCCCATGAAGTCCCTTGACGAATACCTCGACGATGCGGAACAGGCGCACGGCCACCTTTGTGCCGGGCAGGTGCTGGGGGTGCGTCTGGCGATGCTGGGGCTGGCCAAGCTGGGCATCGATCCGCGGGGAAATAAGGAAGATCGCAAGCGGCTGGTGACGTTTGTCGAGATCGACCGCTGCGCCACCGACGCGGTTGCGGTGGTCACGGGATGCCGGCTGGGCAAGCGCGCGCTGAAGTTCCGCGACTGGGGCAAGGTGGCGGCGACATTCGTCGACGTAAACACCGGCAAAGCGGTTCGGATCGCGGCGAAAGAGTCGTCGAAGGCGCTGGCGCGCGAGATGCATCCGGAAATTGCCGACAAGAACCAGCAGCAGATGCGCGCTTACCGCGAAATCCCGGACAATGATCTGTTTACCACGCAGTGGGTGAAAGTTGAGCTTCCTCCCGAAGAATTCCCGGGATACAAGGGCGAGCGAGTCGTGTGCGCCGAGTGCGGCGAAGGCATCAACTTCCGCAGAGAAGTGCGGCGCGGCGGAAAAGCGCTGTGCCGGGCTTGCGCGGGAGAGAGCTACTACGAAGCGGTATGATTTCCAACCAAGGTCAGGCGGCCTGCTCGTAGGCGTGGGCGATACGCAGGATGGTAGATTCGTCGAAGTGCTTGCCGAGAATCTGCAATCCGACCGGAAGTTTTTCCTTCGTTTCTCCGCACGGGATGGAAATACCCGGAATGCCCGCCAGATCGGCCGTCACGGTGTAGATGTCGGCGAGATACATGGCGAGGGGATGGTTCGCCTTCTCGCCCAGGCGGAACGCCGTTGTCGGGCTGGTGGGGGTGACGATGGCGTCCACTTTGCGGAATGCCTCGTCGAAATCGCGGGTCAACAGCGCGCGGACTTTCTGCGCCTTGAGGTAGTACGCGTCGTAGTAGCCGGCGCTGAGGGCATAGGTGCCGAGGATGATACGGCGCTTGACTTCAGGTCCGAAGCCTTCGTCGCGGCTGCGCCGGTACATTTCCGAGAGCGTTTTCACGCCGGGCGCGCGGCAGGTGTAGCGGACGCCGTCGTAGCGGGCCAGATTCGAGGATGCCTCGGCCGTCGCGATCAGGTAATAAGCCGGGATCGCGTAGGGCGTGTGGGGCAGCGATAGGGGTACGATCTGGCAGCCAAGCGTTCTCAGCTTGTCGATGGCCGACTCGACCGCCTGCCGCACTTGGTCATCCAGGCCCTCGCCGAAATATTCTTTGGCCACGCCCAATTTCAGTCCGCGGACCGGTTTGTCGAGTTGGGCGACGTAGTCAGGCACGGGAACGTCGGCGGAGGTTGAATCCATGGGATCGCGGCCCGCGATGGTACGCAGCACAGTGGCGGCATCCTTTACGGTCTTGGCGAGCGGGCCGATGTGATCCAGTGAGGACGCGAAGGCGATGAGCCCGAAACGCGAAACGCGGCCGTAGGTCGGCATCAAACCGACGACGCCGCAAAACGACGCCGGCTGGCGAATCGACCCGCCGGTGTCGGAGCCGAGCGTGACCACGGCCATGCCGGCGGCGACAGCGGCCGCCGATCCGCCTGACGAACCGCCCGGGACGCGGCTCAGGTCGCGCGGATTCCGCACGGGGCGGTAAGCAGAATTCTCGTTGGACGAGCCCATGGCGAACTCGTCGCAGTTCATCTTGCCCAGCACCACCGCGCCGGCCGATTCCATGCGCGCTACCGCGGTGCAATCGTAGGGAGGGATGTATTTGTCGAGGATCTTCGAGCCGGCGGTGGTACGGACGCCGCGGGTGGACAAAACATCTTTAATGCCGACCGGCACGCCGCCCAGCGGCGGCAACGGCTTGCCTTCGGCTGCCATGCGGTCGATGCGGTCGGCGTGCTCCAGCGCGCGCTCTTTCGACAGCGTGAGGAAGGCGCCGATCTGGCCGTCTTCTTTCTGAATGCGGGCGTAGTGCGCCTCGGCCAGAGCGAGCGCAGTGGTTTTGCGCTGCTCGATGGCGGAGCGGGCGGCCTCGATGGTGAGGGAGGCGAGGTTCATCACTGCGTGTGGAATCCGCCCTGAGGTTGGGCCGTAGGAGAATCCAGCTCCGCATTGAATACGCGGCGGATCTCCTGGATGGTTTCGGCCTTGTCCCAGCCCTTCATATCGTGCAGCGCGTTGGCCACGGGCCGCACCACATCGGTCAGAAGAATGCCCCAGGCGAGGCGTTCGCGTTCTCCCCACGCGTCAACATTCAGGCTGCACCGCAAGCCGCCGTGCGCCGCCCAGGCTCGGATCAGTTCCTGAGCGTTGTTGTCTGAGCGCACTCCGGGAGGAATCGGTAATTCGTTCGGCAAAGACGACCTCCTGCTACCTCTCAATCACTTTGGGCACGCGGAAGAATGCGCCGTCGGCGTCGGGCGCGTTGGCGAGCGCCTCTTCGTGCGGCAGCGACGTGCGCAGGCCCTCGAGAATGTCCTCGCGTGCTGCGTACGCGAAGCGCTCGCTGCCCTGTTTCGACTGATCAACCCCGTAGCGATCCGAGACCTGCGCCATGGGTTCGACCTTTGACGTGTCGAGCTCATTCAGGCGGTCGATGTACTCGAGAATCGAATTCAGGTCGCGGAGCATGCGCGTCTGCTCGTCCCCGGTGAGTTCGAGGTTGGCGAGATCGGCCACGTAGGCGACGTCTTTGGGAGTGACCTTCATTTTCGGGCGCTTCCCACCACGAACTCCAGCCGCGTCACGGAGCGTCCGACATAGCGGTTGATGGCAGCGAGATAGCGGGGAGCGAGTTCCTGCAATTCGCGTTTCCATCGCAGATCGGAGACTTCGACGCGCAGCACGCCGGCGGCGAAATCGAGGGCGCGGGTGCGCTCCGCCACGCGCGAGCCGCAGACCAGCGGCCAGGCGAGCACGGGAGCGCTCTCGGGCGCCGCGCGGGCCAGCGATGCCGCGACGATCTTTTCCAGTCCTTCGCCGGCAGGCTGCATGACGAGAAATCCTGAGGATGCTGAGGTATCGCGAGACTTAGATTCTAGCAGTTCGCCTTCCCTGTGCGGGTGTGAGTCGCCGGCGAGTTCATCCCTCGCTCAGAGTGGAAACTGGCGGCGGACAAAATCGAGCGCGGCATCGCGCGAGGGCAGACGGCCGTCCAGCTGGCCGTCTTCGACCGCGTTCAGAATCTCACGGAAGCGCGGCCCGGGGGCATAGCCCGCGGCGATCAGGTCGTCGCCGCTGACCAGCGGCCGGGGGCGCATGGTTTCCGCAGGAATCTCCGCCAGCTTCTCGCGGACGAAATCATACACGCTCAACTGCCTGTGGCTGGCCAGAGCGTCGGCGCGATGCAGCGCGAGGTGCTCGTCGAAGCGCGGCATGCGGAGAAACCTCTTCAGCGTTGCCTGGCTCATGCGCGTGGCGTGGCCGAAACGCATGTGGTTGTCGACCAGGGCGAGAATTTGCGCGGTGTCGACATTCGAGAAACGCAGACGCCGGCAGATTTCCTCCGCCATCTTCACGCCAACCTCGACGTGGCCATCGAAGCGAATGCGGTCGGGCGCGCGGCGGAATGTGGAGGGCTTGCCGACGTCGTGCAAGAGCGCGCCCCAGGCCAAAGTCGAGGGGCAGGGATGGGGCAGGTTCTCGAGCAGCAGAAGCGTGTGAACAAAGACGTCGCCCTCGGGATGAAACTCGGGGGGCTGCTCCACGCTGTGCATCGCGGAAATTTCGGGCAGGACCTCGCCGAGCAGGCCGCTCTCATCCAGCAGAAGGAAGGCGTCCCGGGGACGGCCTTCGATGAGCATGCGCGTCAATTCGTCGCGCACGCGCTCGCACGACACGACGTGAATCTCGTGGGCCATTTCGCAGATTGCCGCGAAGGTCGCGGGCTCGATCGAGTAGCCGAAGCGGGCGGCAAAGCGCACGGCGCGCAACATGCGCAGCTTGTCTTCGGCGAAGCGCTGCTCGGGCGCGCCAATCGAGCGGATGATGCCGGCTTTGAGGTCGTCGCGGCCGCCGACGTAGTCGAGCACCTGGCCGGGCGGCGGGCCGCTGAGGGGATCGAGCAGCATGCCGTTGATGGTGAAGTCGCGGCGGGCTACATCTTCGCGCGGATCGCGGCTGAAGCGGACTTCATCGGGATGGCGGCCGTCGGAGTATCCGATGTCGCTGCGGAAGGTGGCGACTTCGACGGTGCGTTTTCCGGCAGTGCTCGCCATCGTCGCGTTGTCATTGTCATTGTCATTGCGAATCGGATTTGTCCGCTCAGGGTCCTGCGGTTGCACGGCTACTTCGCCGGAAGCGGGAATCAGCACGACGCCAAATTGCGCGCCCACGGCGTAAGTGTGGGGAAAGATCTCCATAACCTGATCGGGAGTGGCGTTGGTGGCGACGTCGAAGTCGGCAGGCTCACGGTGCAACAGCAGATCGCGCACGCATCCGCCGACCAGGTAGGCCTGAAAGCCGCGCTGGCGCAGGGTTTGGATGACCGAGATGGAGAAGTCTTTCAGCATGTCGCAGGGTCAGTTCGCGGCCTCCCACGATTTGCGGTAACACTTTCCCAAAAGGCTGGAGACGGCGTCCCGGTCAACTTTTTCCGGCAGCGACGAATGATTCGCAGCCTCCTCGCATTCCGCAAAAAGTCTTTGGGCCATTGCGAGAACCTGATCCATCGAAAACTGGCCAGTACGCACTCGGATGAGGAGGTCCCGCTCCGGCCGAGGCAGGGTGATTCTGCCGGTTGAGACCAGTTCCATGCATTCGTGGAGCAAGCGTAGAACATGCATGCCTGCCTTGACGTCATAGCCGAACTTCTTTTCCAATTCCGAACGTTGCCCTTTCTTGCCACGACCCAACTGTCCGGTCATGCGCTTCAATTGGGCATCGGCGAAGCCGAGAAACTGCGGCACGCAGGAGCGCGAAAGGAACGCTTCCCTGTGAGCCAGAAGTTCCGACCACGCCTCGCTGCGCACGGCGCCCTTTGTGAACAGAAAATGCAGAGCGGTCGGATTTCCCTTGCACGCCAAACCCGCCCATTTTTTCAGTGAGTATAGTGTGACGTCGACATCCTTCGGCCCATTCCTCCGTTCGTTGCCAGCTGTCGGCCAAACGAAGTGTGGCAGCGACTCCAAACCGAGGACGAGTTCCGGTGGTTCTATATAAAGGCCGTAGATATCAAGGTCGTCGGTTCCTTGAACCTTGGCACCATGCAACTCAGAGCCGCCGACGAACAAGTGGATAAGGAGATCTGGGAAGGGGAAGCCCGATTCCCTCACGCGTTTGAGCAAATCTGTCATCTCTTTCCATAATATAGTTGCATGGCTTCCGCTTACATCCTCGGCATTGAGAGTTCCTGCGACGAGACCGCGGCGGCGGTGGTGCGGTCGGGGGAGCGGCTGATTTCGAACATCGTTGCGTCGCAGATCGCGACGCACCAGCCCTATGGCGGCGTCGTGCCGGAGCTGGCTTCGCGGGAACACTTGCGGGCGATCGTGCCGGTGGTGCGGCAGGCGCTGGCGGAGGCCAACCAGAGCTATCAGTCGGTGGATGCGATTGCGGTCACGCAGGGGCCGGGACTGGCCGGGTCGCTGCTGGTCGGGATCAGCTATGCCAAGGCGCTGGCCTTCGCGCTCGACAAGCCGCTGATCGCGGTCAACCATCTCGAAGGCCACATTCATGCGGTGCTGCTCGATCTTTCGCAGAACGAGGAGCGGCAGAAGGGGGACCGCGAACTGCAGTTTCCGGTGCTGGCGCTGGTCGTTTCGGGCGGGCACACGCATCTTTATCTGGCGCGGCGGAAAAACCAAAGCTGGACTTACGAGAACATCGGACACACGCGCGACGACGCGGCGGGGGAGGCGTTCGACAAAGTTGCCAAACTGCTCGGCCTCGGCTATCCCGGGGGGCCGGTGATCGACCGGCTTGCGCCCCATGGCGATGCGAAGGCAGTGAAGTTCCCGCCGGCGCAAATCAAGCACCGGGACCGGCGGAATTCGAAGGACAAAGGGCGGGAAGACGATCGGCCGCGCTTTGATTTTTCCTACAGCGGCATCAAGACCGCGGTATTGCGCTACGTTGAGGCGCATGGCATGCAGGAAGCGATTGAAGCTCGCCGCAAGGCTCTCGCCAACATCACCCAGCACACGATGGAAGACTATCTGGCGCTTTGCGACAAGCGGACACTCGACCTGGTTTCTTCGTTTCAGCGTGCGATGGTGGAGGATCTGGCGGGAAAAACACTGGGGGCCGCGCGCGCCTATGACGTTGCAACGTTGTTTGTGACCGGGGGAGTGGCTGCGAACAATGAACTGCGCCGGAGCTTCGAACGCGATGCGGCGCAGGAGGGGTTGCCGGTCTTTTTTCCTTCGCGTCCGCTCTCGACCGACAATGCGGCGATGATCGCGGCGGCAGCGTATCCCAAGTTTCTGGCCGGGGACTTTGCGCCGATGGATTTTTCGGCTGAGGCCGGGATGGCGTTGCGGTAAAGGCCTGAACTTGCGGATTCCAGCGAGGCCGGCGAGGCCCCTTCGCCATAGGGTCGTCTTAGGGACAACACAGGGTCCCTCGACTGCGCATTAATTCCGCTTCGCGGAATTGATGCTTCGCTCGGGATGACAATGTGTGCCGCTTTTCCACGGCGGTGCAGGCGTTTTATTGGTTGCTTGACCGCAAAGCAGTGGCGAAGAGCGCGAAGGAGACCGGCTGCGCGGCCGAAGCGCCCGCGCCCCAAACGAACTTCTTCAGTGTAGCTGCAGCATCGCTACACGAGCGATCGTGAGCACTGCGGTCATCAGCAACAGCCAGCCCAGCACAGTCAGGCAGCGGAACAGGACAAGAACTCGCGGAAGCACGTACCTGGCGGGGTGCAGGGAGACATCCAGAACGCGAGTACGAAGATTATAGGGAGGCACGTCGGGGCGCCAGTTGAAGCGCGCAACCACAAAACTGGCGACCAGCAGGATGTCGCCTGCAAAAAGCGCCGTCAAGAAGACCACCTGGTACAGGTTTCCCACGCGCCGAACCTATGCGCCCGCCTTCTGTTTGCGGCTGGCCTTGCCCATGACGGCATCGAGCGCCTTGGCCAATTGCTCTTCGATGTCGATGTCCTTGTAGATGGCGAAGTCGGCGCGCTTTTCGGTCTCATCGAAGCCGCTGGCGCGACCGGCG
>Ga0187846_10001136_pt1 | contig 15069 bp, 12 predicted proteins | sample TC_taG_FD_161473 | JGI IMG/M metagenome (GOLD analysis project Ga0187846, IMG submission 161473) | Biofilm microbial communities from the roof of an iron ore cave, State of Minas Gerais, Brazil - TC_06 Biofilm (v2) | ecosystem: Environmental > Terrestrial > Deep subsurface > Cave > Wall biofilm...
TGTCCGTCCCGTCCGTACTATCGTCTACAAAAATCAGCTCATAAGGAATGCCCTCAAGCGCGCCTCCGATGCGCTCGATTAGTGGCCGAATATTCTGCCGTTCGTTATACGTTGGGACAACAATCGAGAGGCGCATCGATCAGACTTCCTCCAGACCACTGATCCACTGACACGATCCACTCGATGCGCCCTTGAGCGAGCCGGAGCGATTCATTTGCGGGCCACGATGCAGAAAAACCGCGAGGCAAGGCAACCAGCGACCGGCCACGCGGGCATAGAGTACACGACCCGTGTCCCGAAATTTAGCGCCCGGAGCATTTCCACCAATGCCCCCGGTGCTATAAGAGCTACATGACCCCCCGCCTCACCAGAGAAACCGACGCGCCATCTGGTGAGGCAACGCGAGGTAAAGAATTTTTGAAGCTGACGAACCCAACTCCGTAGCAAAACGTGGGAGAGGTTGTCAGTATAAATGAAGAGGCGGCCACCCGGCTTCAGGACCCGCCGGAACTCGCCGATGGCCACCTCCTTCTCATGGAGATGCTCAAACACGTTCGCGCACACGATCTTATCAGCGGAAGAAGTTGCCAAAGGGATCGACTGACAGACTCCGGCGGCGAGCGGAACCGTGCCTCCGAGTCGAGCAATCAACCGCCGCCCCTGCTCGAGAGACTCTCTCGCGGGATCCACACCAACGACTCGGGCGCCGACGCTTGCTAAATGAAAAACCAATCCGCCAACGCCGCAACCGATGTCTGCGATGAACTCTGTCGGCCGAGGCGCAATGATCCGGAAGAGGTGTCTCAGCCGGTGGTGGTTTGTCCGAATGGACTGGAACAGCAATCGTCGCTCATCTAAGGCGAGGTCTCGCCAAAGACTTGTAAGGGGATGGGCGAAATCAAAGAACGCCGCGAGCAGATATTCATCGCGCTTGCTCTCATCTGCAAAAATCCTCTGAAAGATCAACCGCTCAAGCGCGGCCCGTGGATTGCCTGTTCGACGAAGGAGATCGTCATCAATAGCTCTAGAGAGCGCCATCGTTTACACTCGCCCAAAGAGTGGCGGCAACAACTCTATCAGCCCGGAACCACACGACGAATCTCCGCACCCCCTCTTGAATCTTCACCTTGGGGCTGTATCCTAAGAATTGAACAGCCCGATCAATGCACGCATAAGTGACGGGAACGTCCCCCAACTGGGGGGGCTGTGGCGAGAGGATTGCCTTCTTTCCGAGCGCGTGTTCAAGAATGGGAATCAGATCACGTAGCGCGACTGTCTCGGAGTTACCAAGATTGTAAACCTGGTAGTTGTCGGGTCGCTCAATTGTCCGGATTATGCCATCGACAACATCGTCTATATATGTGTAGTCACGCCGGGAAGTACCGTCCCCGTATACCAAGACAGGTTTCCCTTCGTCGATAAGGCGCGCAAAGCGATGAATTGCCATGTCCGGTCGTTGCCGCGGGCCGTAGACCGTGAAGAACCGCAGAACCGAGACGGGCAGGGCATAGAGTCGATGGTAGGTCGCACAGTATACTTCGGCGGCAAGCTTGCTGGCTCCGTAAGGCGAAGCCGGTTGAAGTTGACTGTCATCCTCCTTGAACGGAATATTTCTGCTGAGGCCGTATACAGACGAGGATGATCCGAAAATGAAATGCCGCACGTCGGACCGGCGGCACGCCTCGAGCACCGCGACGGTCCCCTCGACGCCAGCCTTCGCATATGCCTCAGGTTCCTCCAATGACCGCCGGACACCGGGCTGCGCGGCGAGATGCACGAGCACCTGGACTCCCGCATCGATCAGCCGGCCCACGAACACCCGATCGCGGCAGTCTCCTTCGACCAAGTGAAATCTCTGGCAACTCAGTGCGGTAGCGAGGTTCAGGCGCTTCAAGTCCGGGTCGTAATACGGGTCGAAGTTATCCAGCCCAAATACCTCGTGGTGGAGCGCCACGAGACGCTCCACGAGGTGGGACCCGATGAACCCTGCAGCTCCCGTCACCAGGATCTTCATCGTTCAGGTCCCTGGGAAATGGTCGAGGTCTGCCGGGCCACACGGGAGTTCTGGTACGGCGGGATGAGAAAGTCTCGGAACCGCCCGGGATCCCCGTCCATCCCAGCCTCGGCTGCTTTCGCGATATTGTACGCCTCCCGCGCGGTCACGTAATGGAGTCGAAAGGTCTCCCCATCACAGTACGTCGCCTCAAGGTGTGAGAAAAACGCATCGAGGTGGTCACCCAGCAGCAGGTTCAGTGTCTCCTCATCCTGGCAACCGTGAGTATGAACCTTGACGAAGATCCAGTTCGGCCGCCCCAGCACGTGCACATTGGATCGCACCCAGGCGGCCGCCCGAGAGGGCAACGGTGGGTGGGCGGCGCTGATATCGCAGACTCCGAGTGCGGGCCCCTGGAAGATCACGAGGTCCTCGCGGGCGGGACCGCCGACGCGGAGATCCACGCCGGTGTCATACGACTTCGGGCGCGTCGAATCGCCCCGCGCATAGTAGATGCTGTTGATCTTTGCGGGCTGCATCGTGCCCCATGCGGGGAAGGTAAAATCTGCATAGCACCCGGTCGCATTGAGGACCTCCAGTTCCCCATTGACCCCGCACCACCCCTGATAGCCGGGCATCCACCTACTGTTGTCCAAGGCCCAGGCACCGTGGATCACCCCGTACCGCACCTGCGGTGGCTCGCCAACGGTAACCAGCGCGCCGGCTTGGTTGAAATCGTGCACCGCGCGGTCGATCAGTCTGCGTAGTCCCTCAGCGGTCTCGACCTCTCGGAACACATTGTGCGCCGCCCGGCCTTGGAAGTATCCACGACCATGGTGCAGGTGTAGCTCGATCTCGCCGTATCCCAGGGCACACAGCGTACTGAGGCGCCGCAAAAGACCGACGTTGTCCGCCTCGTCGGAGTACAAGCAGAACCAGGAGTGGCGCGGTGGGCGACCATCGGAGTCGCGGTGGCGGAGCGCAACACGAGGGTAGCGCTCCACCCACAGCTCTAGGTCGTCAGGCGTCAGCGTGAGCTCCCGGCCCTCAAAGTGATCGCAGAAAACGAACATCACGTCCACAGGTTTCGGCGCCGGCCGGAGCGCCCGCCCCACCAGCGCCACCGAGAATTTAAGGTATTCCCAGCTCTGGCGCGGCGTCGTGTACCGGTTCAGGCGCATGTGTCACCTCAACAGCGCAGGGGTGGAAATCTCTGCGGGTTCGCCGACGACATCGAGCGCCACGTGCAGGCGCGGCGCGATCGCTTCCCAGGACAACTCCTCGGCAGCTCGGCGGCACCGGGCCCGGGTTTCCGGATCCGCCGCGAGCGCGCGGATCGCGCGGATCGCGGCGGGCCACGTCGCCTGGTCCGCCGGGTCGATGACCACGCCGAGGGCGCGGTCCTGCACCATCGCAGAGTAATCCCCTACAAATGGCGATGTTACGATCGGGAGCCCACAGGCCAGATACTCAGCGAACTTGACCGGAGCCGAGACGAGGTTCACCGAGGTCCGCTTGCGCAAGAGAAATGCCGCATCGGCACCGCACAGGTAGCGGCTGACCTCGGTGTGAGGGACGCTCACGATCTGATATGCTGCAGGATCCGCTTCACCGAGGGCGGCTGCCCAGGGAGCTCCATCCGGTGACAGGATAAGGAGGAGGGCATTGGGAATGAGGGTCTGCGCAAGCCGATAGCACTCGACCGTCTCGCGGACACACTGCCACGGGGCGGCGCCACCGCAGTAGACGAAGACAAAGCGATCACTAATGTTGAGCGCCCTTCGCGTCTTGAAACGGTCCTCCTCGTTCATGGGAAACTCCGCGAGGCGCACACCGCACGGCACAACCAGTGTCCTATTCACGCCGTACTCTGCCTGACAGTACTCGCTCATCCTCTTCGAAACGACAATTACCGCATCGCACACGGGGAGGAAAGTTCGTTCCAGGGCTTTCGTCATCTTGTACTTCAGCCACTCTACCGGCCCCCCCAGAAGGAACTCCTCGGCAACGCCATGCAGCACGTACACGAGCCGGGCGTAGCGACCCCGAAAGACGCGGGTCAACGGCAGCAACCCTGCGCCGGCTAGCAAGCACACTGTGGCGGGGTCACGACCCGCGCGCAGGAGGCCGTAGCCCCGGCACAGTCCCCAAGCGACTTCGTAGGCCCTCCACAGCAGCGTCGGGAATGCCGCGCCTACGCTGCTGAGGATCGGCCGAAAGATCGCCAGCGCCCCGCAGACGTTCCGCCGTGAACCGTTGCCCACCGCCTGCTGGAGGAAGAAGCCGTGGACCGCTCCACCGCCGCATCGCCAGGCCTCCAGCAACCCGAGGAGATAGGCCCGCGCCCCGAGCGAGCGTTCGATATCGCCGAAGCCGACGAAGAGCAGGCGGCAGGAGTTCCCCCTGATCATGCCACGGCTCGCCGCCGCAACCGCTGGTAGAACCACCGCGACACAGGCGGGTACCAGTGGTCGATGTAAACGAGCAGGCGCTGCCGCGCGTACGCGGAGAGGACTCGCCTACGCAGTGGCGTGCGACGTCCTGTCGCCGCCGCCCATAACGCGCTCGTCGCGACTCCAGCTCGTGGCAGGTCGCAATGCAGGAGGCAGTATGCAATCCGCTCGACCGCGACCCGGAAGGTCAATAGCGCCGCTTCCCGGTACGGGAAGTACTTCCAAAGAACCCACAACAGGTTGCGCAGGCCATAGTACTCCTCGCGCCGACTCGAGCGGTTGCTTGGCGAGACAGAATGTATAAACCGGATCTCTGGAAAGTACCGCACTCTATACCCAACGTCCACCACACGCGCCGCCAGATCCAATTCGTTTTGGTAAAGGAAGAAGGCGGCGTCGAAATACCCGGCCCGCAGTAGCGCCGCGTGCCGGAGCCCCACGCCGCAACCGATGAATGTGGGCACCTCCGCACCCGGGACTGCGCTCTCCCACGGCCACTTGGCCTCCCACCAGCCTGGAGGGCCTTCGATCCGGCATGCCGCGATCCCCAAGGTTGCGTCCCGACCGAACGCCACGACAAGGTGTGTGAGGGCACCAGGCACAGGATGGGAGTCGTCGTCGAGAAGCACGATAACCTCGCCCTGCGCGATCTCGAGGCCCGCGTTGAGTCCGTTGATTCCAACGTTCTGAGGCAATGCCAGCAGGCGCACCTCGGGGAAGAGCTGGCGGACCATCTCCGCGCTGCCATCAGAAGATCCGTTGTCCACCACAATGAGTTCACGGGGTCGATCCGGCAGGCCACGCACCCGCTCCAACGTCTCCCGGAGTTCCCGCTTCCGGTTCCAGCTCAGGACAACGATGGACACGAGCAAGTCAGCATCACCTCCGGTGTCCGGGAGCCATGCGGGCAGGATGTCAGCGGGCAACATACGTGGCCTCCGGGCGCCCGGCGAGGATCCGGTCCACCACCTCCACTCCCTGCATGAATGCGTGATCGCTGTTGCCGACTTCGTATCGCCACCCCCCAAACCGTCCCCGCGAGTAAATGCCCTTAGCCTCTAGAAATTGGTGAATGTCGTGCAACAAGACGTCGCGTCCCAGAAACGGAAGGGGATATGCGTAACTCATGCCTCGGGACCACACTGAGAGAATATTGGCTCGCTCGAGAAAGCCAAGATCTTCAAGGCATGCAATGGTCTCATGGATTACCTTGCGGCGATCGAGGGGGCGGAAGGGTGAAAATGCAATCTCTGTCAGAAGGGAATAGGTTTTCGGCCCCGGGACGAGCAGGGGCGAGTAATTCGACAGAAAAGTGAGCCGATAAAAAGGATACTTCGGCTCAGGGAAATATACCCAGTGCTTGGAACTAGGAGATGAGCCTGATACGCCGATGCCGATTACGAACACACGATTCCGCAGAAAACGCCTGCTGACGGACCGCAGCCATTCCGGCATGTCGTCAACCATTAATCGAAGAAGTAGTGGAATGGGAAGGGTGGACACTAAGCTGTCGTAGGTGACGCTGGTCCCGTCGCGAAAAGAGACAGTATGGCTGGCGGTATTGACGGCCGCAACAGTCCTGCGGAACCTTAGACAAGCTGGGTCAAGACTCCGAGCGATTGCTACAGCGAAACCACCAAAGCCGCCCTGGAGCGGGTAAGAGAACACGCTATTTGGACCCCACTGGCTCTCCTCGCGGAGAATGAAACGGCGCATGGCTTCTTTTAGGTCGACCATGGCAACACGCTCTCCAGTCCACCCATAGTCCATAAGATCAAGTGGATGCGCCCACACCTTTTGGTTGTACGGAATCATGAACTGCCGGGCGATTCCCTCGCCAAAAGAGGCTTCAATCCACTCGTGAAAATTTGATGGGACGCCTCGACCATTAGCTGAGGCCGTGATGAGGCCGGACACACATTCATACGCCAGTTGAGGAGGAAGCTGGAAGAGGTGCTCTTGAAATGGGTATTTCACCCATTGATTCGCAATCCAGATCCAACTCTCTCGTTGATGCTTCAGATTCCGATCTTTGAGCGCACAATCCACAACCTTGTCGAAGTACGGGTAATGGGAAAAGAGTACATGTCCGCCTTCATCGAAGGTGAATCCCTCAGGGGTCGTAAAACTTGCGGCGTGTCCACCGACATAGGGATGCTGTTCATAGACCGCAAAGTCATTTTGCCCCATCTCGGTAAGCCGATAGGCGACACCAAGACCGGTGAGCCCAGCGCCAAGAATGACAATTGGCGTTTTCTTCATGTGCGTATTTCCGTAGGGCTTAATGCTGGGGTGACGGCTTCTTGATACACTCGTTCAATCTCCGAAATGTGCTCCTTCATTGGCCGAGCCGTTCGGGCATTCGCCGACAAATGAGAGATGAGATCTGGCTGCTGAATGACACGCATAATCTCCGCTCGCAGTGAGGATGGTATGCCAGGCGAAAATAGGAGGCCATTGATACCATGCTCCACGAACTCCGGGATTGCCCCAAGATCGGAACCAATAACAGGGAGCCCGGATGCCTGAGCTTCAAGACCTACCAAACCAAATGACTCGCTCATAACTGATGGGAAAATCATTACGTCCATATCACTCAGGATCTTCTCGAGTTGGTCATATGTGTACCGGCCGTGAAACTGTATCCCGGGGTGGCCACCACTGAGGGAAGTTAGAAACCGGCGGTCTCGGTCTTCCACTGCCCCGTAGAATGTAAACCGTCCACACTCGGGGGGAATACCGCGAATGGCCTCCGCGAGGACGTGCGCCCCCTTCCATGGAGTCACTCTTCCCAGAAAGCCGAACCGAACAGGATATCCTCGGAACTTGCGCAAGCGTCGGCGGACACGATCGGCGAAACTTGAGGACAGCGAGACGACCCGGATCCGGTGGGGGGGGTATCCGTGCTTTATATACATTGACTTTGCAAATTGGGATACGGTAAGCAAGGTGGTTGCGCTGACCAGAGCCTCGCGTATGAGCGCTTCGCGCTCAACGTAGAAACTCTCGACGTGAGAATCAGCCCGCAGTCGCCGAGGCGCAGAAACCCGATTCACAAATTGTGATCCACCCTGTCCGTTTATGCTCGGACGAAGACGAGCAATCCGGCGTAGTTTCTCTCTCAGGCGATAGGGCAATCCTATCGCCTCAAGGTGTTGCAAGAGACGGCGCAACCCTTGTGGAGGGGCAGAGCAATAGAGGGCGCAATTTCTCCCCCCATCAGAGCCTTCACAAGGAAGAAGACCAGGCCGGACAAATGCTAACTGCCGACAGAAAGGCCAGAAGTCATGGAAAGTAATTGCCACAGGGCAATGGTGTTTTTTGGCTACTAGGACAATCGACGCTGGAGTGCCAGACGTATCATGGATGTGTATGAGGTCAGGCATAATTCTCAACAGGGCTTCCTCAAAAAGCTGCTCAAGCATGGGGTGTCTGGCATCCTGCATTGGGTTATCTTGGGACAGGGGAGAATGGAGAGGTGAATTTACGATGTTGACCGCAGACACTCCATACCGCTCGGACCAATCAAGATAAGGGTGAAGATATCGCGAACGAAAACTTCCGTAAATATGCGATACACTGTGTCCGTTCTGCATCAAGCCTTTGGCAAGGTTACGGACGTATGTCGCGACGCCGGTAAGCGACTCATACGGATTATCACGAGTAGCCAGAAGAATTTTCATCGTGGTGGCTCCGACGTCGGATCACATGTGAAGAGACTCTCGTATGTCATTCACACCTCCGGTCACCGACCGAAAGAGCGCAGCAGCCGGGATTAGAGGGTTCATCCAAATAGCCTTGGCTATTAACGCTACGGCTGTCGGTATCTGTCCGCGGAGGCAGTACAATCCGGCAAGTACGAACAGCAATCCGCTCCAAGCTTGCCGTTGCTGGTCCAACACCGCCTGCGAAACGCTGGGACTGGTGAAGAGCAGACGAAGGGTCTCCACCAATTCCTCTTTCACCGAGTCGAGCCGAGCCAAGAGTTCATCCAGGGTTTGATAGCCGTAAGGGAGCAAGTGTAATGCCAGGCCAAAATGAAATCCCGGGCGGCTTATGACCCGAGGTTGTAGCTTCACCCCCTCGGCAAGCCTCTCAATGCCCTCCCGCCATAGTCCACGATGGATCAGGTCATAAGCGGTGCCGATAAGGAGGTTTCTATGAGCCACCTCGCAAGGCGCTCTTCTACGGCCGGAGGCAAGTCTCAACAATGCCCGATCCAGCACCCTGCATGAGAATTCGAATATTTCAAGCCTCTTATGCGAGTCACGCGGACGAGATAGATTAGAGCTATGTACTCGACAGCGCGAGAGGACTTCAGGGATATACTCGAATCGGTGTTCAGCTGCAGCGATTCGAAGGAAAAGATCCCAGTCATCTGCGTACCGAAGGTCGGGATCAAACAAACCCACACCATCGAGGCATTCGCGGGCTATCATGGACACGCTAGGTACTGTGAAACACCCAAGCAACAATTGTTCGAATACGTATCCCCGGCAAGTCGGCCTGCGAATCCGGGGTAAGGGATCGCCTGTTTCATCGATATGTCCCCACCAGGTGTAGACAACACCCAGGCCTGGATCCCTTGCAAAGGCTTCGACTTGGCGCTCCAGGCATTGAGACAACCAGACATCGTCCGCGTCAAGGAAAACAAGGAAATCTCCCCTGCATTGTTGAAACCCAGCGTTGCGAGCTGCAGCAGGCCCTTGATTCGGTTGATAGATGTACACTACTTGGGACGTGAAAGCCTGGATCCGCTCTCGCGTGTCATCTGTGGATCCGTCGTCAACAACGATTACTTCGAAGTGTCGATACGTCTGCGCAAAGACGCTCGCAAGGGCATCCTCAATGAATCGACCGGAATTGTACGTTGGAATGATGACACTTACCAACGGCGGAGGAGTCATGGGCTGTGCACCGTGATCTTCTCGTGGCTGAACCGAGATTTCACGCGTATAGGGGCATCAGCTCCTTCATGACTAACAGAGGCACCCGCATCTTCGAGGTTACGAACAACGCGGAAGTTGGCAACCTTCTGCCATGTGATGAAATTCCCCCACCCGTGCTCGCTGCGCACTTCACCCCAAACTTCATAGATCCGGGGAAGCAGGGGGATGTCAGGAATCACGCAGACGATTCGGTCGCGCTCGCAAAGGCTGACGGGCCCGTGCCCATTGACAATCTGGGATGCGAGAAGCAAGGGGCTTCCCGGCCGCCCGTCGGAAACGCCTAGGTGAAAGTAAGCCTTTGTGCCGGGGTGGGTACACTGAACATCGCAAACGATTTCTAGCGTTTCGCCGGTACGTATGCGAGAGGAGCCATCGGGACCAACGCATTTCACTGTGAGAGTTAGGGGCCCGCCGGTGATGCGGCCTTGAGCATCACCGTCACTTGTCATCCGATGCTCGTCGAGGTCATCCAGGTAGCGTGCCAGGACGTCCCGGATCGGCCCTTTTGTTATGGCCCTCCCCCGGCTGAGGTACATGCCGCGTGAGCAGAGAGCCTCCACCGCGTACAAGTTGTGCGACACAAACAACAGAGTCTTGCCGGTGCCGACAAGGTTCATCATCCGCCTGACGCACTTGGCCTGAAAACCGGCATCTCCGACGGCCAGCGCTTCATCGACAACGAATACGTCGGGATCGAGATGACTGGCAATCGCAAAGCCCAGACGAACCTGCATCCCACTGGAGTACATCTTGACGGGCATGTCGAGCGCGTGGCCCAGTTCAGCAAAATCTACAATCTCGTCGAAGCGCCCGGAAATCTCCCGCCGTGACATCCCCATAATGCGACCGTAGAGCCAGATGTTCTCGCGGCCTGTGAGCTCAGGGTGGATTCCCGAGCCCACCTCGATAAGGGCACCCACACGTCCGCGGACGCGAACACGGCCCCCCGTGGGATAGGAAATCCGCGTGAGGAGCTTGAGAGCAGTAGTCTTCCCCGCACCGTTGGGGCCAATGACGGCAAACGCTTCGCCTTCATCCGCCTCAAACGAGATGCGGTCAAGTGCCGGCGTCCCCCTTGCCTCGACCATATCGCGGCGCAAGAAAGCCATAGTGCTCCGGCCGAGTTGTGCGAGGTCGTCACGTAGGGACGCATAGCGCGGCCCGCCGCGGCGATACCGCTTGCTTACGCCTTCAAACTTCACAGCCCAAGTCATCGCTCAGATCACGTCGGCAAACCCAGGCTCTATCAGCTTGAATAGCGAATACCCCACCCAGGCGATTGCGAACGCCATTGCGACACTGGAGAGGAGAAGGCCGAGGTCGGGGAGCCGACCTTCCGCGAGCGACCGGCGGAAGCTGTCGAGAATTCCCGCCACCGGATTAGCCAGGACATAGAGGGTTCTCCACCGTTCGGGCACCGCGGTGAGCGGATAGGCGACGGGGCTGGCGAACATCCAGAGTTGCAGGAACAAAGGCAACACGTACCGGAAGTCGCGATAGTAGACGTTGAGAGCCCCCAGGGCCAAAGCAACCCCTGATGCCAGCACGGCAAGCACGATTCCCAGTGGCACGGCTAACAGGGCCGTCCAGGACAGCCGGATGCCGAGGAAGGGCCCCAGCACGAGCAGCAATACCAGCCCCAGAGAGAAATCGAGCCCAGCACTCAGAACCGCTCCCAATACGGACGCTTCTCGGGGGAAGTACACTTTTCGAAGCAATGCGCCATCCATGAGCAGCGCCTGCGCCCCAAATGAGACCGCCGTCTGGACGAAAAACCAGGGCACAAGCGCGGTGAGCGCAAATGCTGGATAAGGAATACTCCCTGTCGAGACCCTTCCGACTCTCCCAAAGATGAAGACGAAGATCGCCAGGAAGGCCAGGGGCTGAATGACCGACCAGGCGACACCCAGCACAGCCTGCTTATACTTCAAGCGCGTGTCCCGTTCTGCAAATGCCCAAACGACCTCTCTGAACGCCCACAGCTCGCGCAGCGCCCGCACCAGTCCAGTGCGGTTGCCGGCTTCGATAACGAGCTCTACTGTTGCTGCGGTCATGCCCGATCGTTCACCGAGATTTGACTTACGCCGTTTCGAGGCGCTTTCCGGACAAGCACATTACGCCTGAAAGGCTGAACAGCGGAAGAAGGGTCCATACCCGGGCCTGTGTATGCAAATCCGGCATAAGTTGCAGGACCCGCGATACGCAGGCCGCGCCCATCAAATACGACAGCGCGCCGAACTCGCTGCCTGAGCCGCCTCCAGTCCAATCTCTCAAACTCCGGCCAGTCGGTGAGAATCACGAGTGCATCCGCCCCCTGGGCCGCCTCGTACACGTCCGGGCAACACACTAACCCCGGCACCGCGCGGGCGGCGGGGTCCTCGGCCGCCGGATCAAACGCCCGGACCACGGCTCCCTTTGCGAGCAGATGTTGGGCCACCTCAAGGGCAGGAGACTCGCGCACGTCGCTCGTTCTCCCCTTGAACGAGAGCCCAAGTAAAGCCAGCGTTTTGCCTGACACGCCCCCTAGCGCTGTCTCGATCTTTGCCGCGAACCGCCCCCGCTGAGCACTATTGATTGCCACGACGGCGTCCAGGAGAGATGAAAGAACCCCATGACGCCCAGCCAGGGCCGCCAAGGCCCGCGTGTCCTTGGGAAGGCAGGAGCCGCCGAACCCGATGCCAGCCTTGAGAAAGTGGGGCCCAATGCGAGGATCCAACCCCATTCCCGTCGCAACAGTGCCGATGTCTCCGCCGACCTGTTCACATACCATGGCGATCTGGTTGATAAAGGACACCTTGGTGGCCAGGAACGCGTTGCTGGCGTACTTGATCATCTCAGCCGTCCGCGGGTCGGTCACGAGGATCGGGCATCGGAGTGGCTGGTAGAGGGAGGTCAGCAGTTTGGCCGATCGGGAATGCCGGGTTCCGATGATCACCCTGTGGGGATGCCGGAAGTCCGAGACAGCTGATCCTTCACTTAAGAACTCGGGGGCATAAGCGACCTCGGCGTGGTTGTCCATTGCCGCAAACGCCTCGCCCGCTCTGTCGGTCGTCCCGACAGGTACGGTACTCTTGATGGCGATGACACGACCGCTGTGAGGTAGACGGGCGAGCGTCTGAATTGCCTCTTCCAACGCAGACAGGTCCGGGTCGCCATTCTCCTCCGGAGGGGTTCCCACGGCAACAAAAACCACGCTCGCGGACCTTACGGCCGCGTCGAACGCGTTGGTCACGCTCAAGAGGTCACTCCGCGTCCCGGCGGCAACGAGATCGAGAAGCCCCGGCTCGTAGAACGGCAACCCACCGCGCCGGATGGCGGCGAGACGGTCTCGATCCTTCTCAATGCAGACGACGCGGTGGCCCATGTCCGCCATGCATGCCGACAGGGTCAGGCCCACGTACCCCGCTCCGATGACCCCAATGTTCATTTACGCGTCGCCTCCGATCGGCCGAACTCAGACGCGCCTGCTGTGGTCTCTCCGGGCGCCTGCGTAAGAGACCGGTGGAGCACGCAGAGCAGGCCGACGGCGACAAAGAAGATCTCTCCGCCGCGCGTCGCCGAAATCGACGGACTGAAGATGCTGTGGATGGCATAGGCGGCGAGAACCAGCTGGAATCCGCGGGCCAGCCCGACATGGACCGGATCGCGGGCTGCCCGGACCGCCTCACGCGCAATCCTGAACAAACGCGCTCCGAGGATCACGAAGACCGCCAAGCCGAGGAGTCCCGTATAGAAGATCTGGGTTGCGTATTCGCTATCCATCGACCCCAAAGGAATGCTGCCGAGACCAAACCCCACGAGCGGCGAATAGCCAAGGGCCAGGAGGGAGTATTGCCCCGGCGACACGACCCTCGAGATCAGGGCTGCCCCTTGCGTCTGGAACCCTGTGATGTCTGGGGCGAAGGCCTGTTCAAAAGTCAGGACACGCTCGACGACATGTTGCGGATAGAGGTACGCTCCCATGAGCCATGGCACGGGGAGCAATGCCAGGATCCACCGCTGCTGGAACAGGCCGACATAGAGTAGAACGAGTCCGGTCGTGGCGATGAAATTTCGCCCCAGGGTCAACGGCAACACGGCAACGGAAAACAGGATCACCGCGCTTAGGAGCACCTTGGCCGGAGGACGCGCCACTCGAAGGAGACTGAGCGCGAGGGCCACGTTGATCATGGACGCCAGGCCGGGCTCATGAACAGGAGCCCCGGCGGGGGCCAGGGCAATGTGCTGATTGGACAGAAACTCTACAAGGGCGAAACCGCTCAGGGCCACCAGCGAGGCCATCAGTACATAGGTGTAACGTCTCACTTCGCCGGGTGTCTCCAGCGTGTCGACCAAGATGAAGAAGAGGAACGCGAACTCGAACCTCTTGAGCAAATGGAACGGGGCGCTGACGTACTTGTCGAGCGTTGCGAAATGCGCGGTCCCCAAATAGCCTCCCCAGACGGTCCCCACGAGCGCAACGGCAAGGTATGCGATGAGCACACGATCGAGGGGGGTCCTCCGCCGTCCCTTGGTCACACACACGTGGGCAAGCCATCCCACGGTCAGTGGGATCATGAGGAGATCCTCGACGCGCACGGACAGGCCGAGGAGGGGCATTTCAGGCGATATGGCCACGGCAGGGATGATGAGATAGAAAGCAGCGCGCCGGTTGACGAAGACCAACAGGGCGACTGCCACGGCGAGGAAACCCGCCCCCACCTGGAGAGGGGGATGGAGGGCCAGGAAGAGCGCTAGAATCCCCCCCAACCCCATCGCGAGGAGGAGCGAGGTCCGATCTTCGGCTACTCCCTCGATCATCTCACCCACTCACCGTGACCCGGTCGGAACTCACTCCCCAGGTGGCATGCCTTCCCACCGCCACGAGGGCGACTGAGGAAAAGAGGACAAGGCTGGGGACCATTGGGATCGTGTAGCGCGTTCCGCCGCTGAAGACGAGGGCCATCACGTTAGTGAAGACGACAAGGGCAAGCAGCATAGACAACACCCGCCAGCGGCGGAGGGTGAGGAGGATTCCCCCGGCGGCGGAGGCCAGGAAGAGGGCCTGGAAAAGCACGAGGCTGCGGGGCACGGGCAAGTCCCGCCGATCCTCTACCCGCGTGAATTCATAGAGACGGACGAGCTTTCGTCCCAAGAGCCTCAGGTAGTCGCGCGGGTGTTGTCCAATCCAGGATGCGACAGCGCCCACATACCGTTGGTTGTCGGCTGCGAGGCTGAGGCCTCTCCAGCCGTACACGCCGTCATCGGGAGGCTGGCCCCCCATCCAGGTCTCGCGCGTAGGCCAGACGAGGCCCCCGTCGGCATGGGGGTTGTTGCCGGCCCAGAGCATCATCCCGGCATTACTTTGCACCGGAACAAGGGCTCCAAGAACCACATAGTTGCGGACCGTCCAAGGGATGATGACTGCGACCGCACTCATCACGGCGGCTCCGAAGACCCGGTAGGCAAGGGGATTTCGGATTCCCCACAGGCCAACGGCCCACACGAGAAGGAACGGCAGAAACGCAAGAAAGACGGCGCGGGTGAGGGCTGCAAGACCGATGAGGCTGCCGAGTCCGGCCACCGCAGCGAAAGTCGGCCGCTTCCCGATGCGCTGAGATTGCCAGAGGATCAGCAGGAGCAAGAACAGGAAGAGGTTCTCGGTGAGGTGGAGACCGCTCAAGTACACGACGAG
>Ga0187846_10001137_pt1 | contig 15068 bp, 16 predicted proteins | sample TC_taG_FD_161473 | JGI IMG/M metagenome (GOLD analysis project Ga0187846, IMG submission 161473) | Biofilm microbial communities from the roof of an iron ore cave, State of Minas Gerais, Brazil - TC_06 Biofilm (v2) | ecosystem: Environmental > Terrestrial > Deep subsurface > Cave > Wall biofilm...
GTCATATTAACAATGGCGAACTGCATCATATGATCATTGAAACAGACAGAGGGACAGTCCAACTTGAGGAAGTTGGCGACCTGATCCTTGTTGTTACTACCCGCACAAGCACCAATCTTGGACGTGTTCGCCTGGAAATGAGAAAGGCCAGTCGCCAACTTACCCAGCTGGTCGCAGCTTATTAAGCAAAGGGAATCATGGAACGGACTTTAATCATTGTGAAGCCCGACGGTGTTCAGAGATGCCTCATCGGGAATGTCATCACTCGCCTGGAGCAACGCGGACTCAAGTTTGTAGGCCTCAAGCTTCTGCAAATGGCACCTGAATTAGCCGAAAGGCACTATGCGGTACACAAGGGCAAACCCTTTTATCCTGGCCTCGTAAAATACATCACTTCTGGGCCAGTCGTGGTAGGCGTTGTAGAGGGTCCAGAAGCCATCAATATTGTGCGAAGCACTATTGGCGCCACGAACCCTGCTGAAGCCGCGCCAGGCACAATTCGCGGCGATTACGCGCAACTAATATCATCTTGGGTGAACCACAGTCGTTGAACAATTTCCCTCAAACCTAGAGAGGTGTATTGCTTCGCCAAGATCCTTCATTGCTTTGCTACAAAGTGCAGTTCCTATACAGTATCCATTTAGATCGCTTTTAGGAAGATCAGAAGCGGTAACTTGTGCGCAGATACCCTTTCGTTGAACTGCCCAGGCGGTTTTGTAGCCTAACTGGCTGAGATGCACTGCCATTTCCTTACTCGCAGGGCATATTTCTTCAGATATTCCGTAGGAGCGTGGCACATCCAAAGCGTGTATGTAGGCATTTCCGCTTTTTTGTGGGTCGATCAGAATGAGAAAGTCGAGCATGTTGCCAGTACCTGTGATACAGGCCGCCAGAGCAGAACAACTGAGAGAGCACTGACCTGGTGGCTTGATAGGGCGGAGAACAAGAGCAATGCCATTTATTGCCGTACGGAAAGCAACCGGAGAGCGGATCGACATCACCACGATTGAGAACCCACGAGCGGCGCTCACCTCAGGCGAATGCCTCTGTCAACTGTGCGGGGCGCCTCTGATCGTCAAGGCGGGGCTTGTGCGTCAACACCATTTCGCGCATGCCGGATGCTGCACGAGCGACTATCAATCCCACCCCGAAAGTCCAGCGCATCAAGAAGCAAAGCGCTACCTTGCCACTCATCTGCGCGCGTGGTTCAAGGAGTACGCGAACACCCGCATTGCGTATGAAGTCCCCATCCCTGAGGTCAAGCGCATCGCTGACCTCCTGGTGACCTTTCCAACTGGCTGGCGCGTTGCCCACGAGATACAGCTGGCCTCGATTACGACTGAGCAATTACAGGAGCGAACCAATGACTACATCCTGGCAGGAATTGACGTTACCTGGTGGCTGGGCAAAAGCGCAGATACCGAGACCAATCGAGCATGGTGTCGATGCACCTTCGGCTACGCCCTCAGTCTCACTATCTACGAGTAAGGTACGTATTGCCGTCGTGCAGCATGGAGGTTCGTCGCGAATCGAAGTTTCTGCCCTCACCGCTGACGGAAGTCTCCTCGTTGGCGCGCAAGAGGGTCGCCCTCTCCATACCTGGTTTCGTGGCCCTTTCGGAGAACAGTGGGCGTATACCTCATTGGTTCACTACCGCCCGGCTTTCCGAGCAGTCATTCGGGCCTATGCCACTCGCAAACTCCCTGTCCAGGGAGGTCTCCAGCAGGGAAGCGAACAGGATGCTCCTAGTTGGTACTGTTCCCTCTTGATGCAGTGGAAGAATCGACTGCTGGTTCACTTCCACCCGGTTCTCCACGAGGTGATTGCTCTGTACGCATCACGCATTATGCCAGTACCCCCTCCTGAATGGCGTCGCTAACTGCCTCTTCTCCAAGGAAAGTCACTGCTGCCCCTCGGGACCTGTGGAACGGCGGATGGCCATCAGGTGCAGGCGCGCGGCTTCTTCGCATCAGCGCTCCATTCATTTCCGCTTCCGTGATTTGCAAAAAGAAGAAGGGAATGGGAGAGATGCAGAGTGGTTTGTTTCAAACTGCCTGGAACTGCGCCTATGCGCATGGAGCTAATCTCAATGAATGAACAAGCACAGCGTCTGATTGACGAAGAGAGTATACAGGAGCGCGATGAGCGTCAGCAACCCGCTGCTCCTGGCAAGCAGCCGCCGGAGCGTCCCAGGAAAGAGCGGCGCGACAAGGGGAAGAAACTCATCAAACGACGCGATCTGATCGCGCTGCTGTGGATCGCTCAGCAGTACGCGGCCAGGCTCGATCAGGTGCAAGCGCTGCTGAGTAGGATGCCAGGGCGAGGAGGCAAGCCGGTCTCGCCGTCGGGGCTCACCCTGTCGGCAGTGTTGCAGGTCGTTGACCGGTGGGTCACCCTTGGGTTGGTGGAGTACAGGCGCATCTACGATGACGAGCCCGGCTGGGTATGGCTTACGTCTTACGCACTCCGCTTGCTGCAACTCCCTTACACGATGCTTACTCCCGCCGCTAGCACACTGTCCCACCTCTTCCATATCAATCGCGTGCGCCTTGACCTGGAAGGTCGCCACCCGGAATATCAGTGGCTCAGCGAGCGCACACTTCGAGCAGCACAGAGGAGGCGTGAGGAAGGCGCAGTGCTGCCTCACCTCCCGGATGCGCAGGTGAGGACGCCGAAGCTGGTGGCAGTGGAAGTGGAGCGGTCCCCGAAATCTGACAAGGAACTCGACCACATCCTGGCAGAACTGCTGATTACCGGAAGCCATTCCACTGATAGCGACGAACCCTTGCTCTATACCACGATCTGGTACTTCGTGAGACCCAAAACGTGCACGTCTGTGGAGCAGGCCAGAGATCGCTTACCGCCCGACTGTCAGCCGCGAGTCAAGGTGCTCTCGCTCGAAACCCTGACCGCATTTCCACCAGAGGAGGGACGAAACGATGCTTTTGACGACATGTAGCAAGGCAGAAAGGTGACGACGATGCAGTCGAGGTCTTCTCCCCCATCACCACTCCCACCGAACCGACCTGCTCCCTCTCGCTGGCGGACGGCACTGCTCCAGGCCTTTCTCTCCATCGCGGCACTGCTGGCTCTGCCAGGGCTGGCCATTGGCGCGCTCATCTGGTGGCGAAACAGCAAGACCTGGGACTACCGGGAGCGGTGGAGTGGAACCTGGGTGCTGGCGATCGTCGGCCTGGTCGTCTATGCAGTCATTACCTGGGTCGCGCATCCACTGCCCTCGCTGCTCTACGCGCTCTTCATTGGTCGCCGGGAGAGCTTCCTCGTCGCAGGCCTGAGAGATGTAGGCGAGATGTGGCTGCTGCACCTATGCTTTGCGCCGGCCTGTGCGCTCATCCTCGAAGGGCTGCACCCATTGACCAGGCGCGTGCGCAGGCTGCCACGCTACCGGGTGCTGCGGCGAGGGAGAGCAGGCAGAGTCTCGCCCGGTCATCCCCCGGCCAGCTCCCTCCCGCTCGTACCCGCGCCGCCGCCTTCCACATCCTCTCCGATCTCCTCACCGCCATTGTCATCCCTTCAGCCCTCTTCCGTCAGCCAGCTCCCAATCGCCCAACCCCCGCCGACTGAACCGCTCGGAATATCGCTGGGCGGAGACCTCTACGAATGGCTGCGCGGCGGTCAACTGTGTCTGCCCACCCAGGAGATGTGGAGGCACGGGACGGTGGTTGGTGAGCCGGGCTCTGGCAAGACGATGACCCTCTTGCGGCTGGCGACGATCGCTGCGCGCTATGGGATGCAGGTGATCTTCCTCGATCTGAAAGGCAGCAAGCAGACGGCAGCGCAGTTCGTCGCCGCCATGCATATGCTCGGCGTCGGGCGTATCGCGGTCTATCCAAGGCTCGCCTACGATGGCTGGCGCGGGGATGCCAATGCGCTCTACAACCGCCTCATGGCGATGATCGACCCGGGTACCCACCCCTACTACCGGCGTATTACCTCAGCGCTGGTCTCGCTGGCGGTGCATGCTCCAGGCGGCCCGCCGAAAAGCAGCCAGGAGTTTCTCGCGCGGCTCGATGAGAGGTGGCTCAAGTTCGCCTACGCGGGGAGGGCGCACTGGTACGCGCAGCGCACCATCAAAAAGCTGAGCGCGCATATCTACGATACTTCGCTCACCTACGATGGCTTCTTCGATGGCATCGCGGGAGGCCTCGACGGGGCATGCGCCTATGAAGACGCCGATGCGATCTATATTGGCCTGGACGGCGACGCGCTCAAAGAGCAGGCGGTCAATATGGCGCGCTACCTGCTCGAAGATGCGGCGCACTACGCGAAGCACCGCAAAGCGCCGGGAGTGCGCACGCTCTGTATCATCGACGAGTTTGGCGCGCTGGGCATCTCCAACGTGGCCGGACTCTATGAGCACATGCGCGAGGCCGGGCTGTCCATGTGGGCCTCGGCGCAGTCCTACCAGGGTCTTGGGTCGGAGCGCGGGAATGTGCTGGCTGCCTCCTCCATCAAGATCCTGCATCGCTGCGGCGATCCAGAGGAGCTGGTCAAGTTCGCAGGCCAGCGCGAGGTGCCCGCCTTTTCGCAGATTCTCGACGACGAGAGGGACGCGCGGCCAGTCCTTGATGAGCCAGCCCGCACGCCGAGCACGCGCACCACCGTGCATACGCAGCGCCAGTACGCCGTCCCCATCGAGGATGTCCAGCAGCTCGCTCTCGGGACGATTGCCCTCATCACCGGTGGGCTTCATGCGTGGGTGCAGGTGTACCCGGTGGCGTTGCCAGAAGACCTGCTGCGGATGGCTACTACTTTTGTGTCAGCGCCACCGCAGGAGCCACCACCAGCGATTGTGCCACCGCCAGTACAGGCCGCGCCGAAAAAAGCGCAGAGGCGAACTCAGGCACAAGCCTGGGGAAAGGACCAGAGCCAGGAAGCGAAGCCAGCGCCGCCACCCTCGCCGACACAGGCGAGTAGGCAAAGACCCGCAGCCGAGGAGGATGATAGCCCTGTCGATTTTTAGGATGTTTTGATATGAGAGAGAAACATTCGTTCTTGGCATACTGTCCTTGTAGATGAGGCCGTAGAGCGTGTCGTGTCGTGAGCGATGTACCAGAGAACGAGGAGACCATAGCCATGTGGATTGCCTTGCTTTTGCTGATCTGGGGGATTGAAGGGGTAGCTGGTGTATGGTTCTGTTATCATTACTGGACCTTTACCGAGATTCATTACGGCACTGGTGCCCTCCTTATTGGCCCAGGGGAAGCTGTTGTGCAGGTGTTGAATGCCTTGATCACTACTCTCTCTAGCGCCTATGCCCCTCACCGGCATCCCTTCGTGCTAACGCAGGAGGGACTGGCACACTTCTTCATCGCGGTCTATGTTGCTTTTCATGTGCTTGCCCTGCTGAGGGGAGTAAGCGCTCCCAGCCGTGAACGGCGCAAATTGGGGGTCCGGCTAAAGCCGAGCGGCCGTGAAGTCCAGCGCTTTGAGCAGGTGTTTGCTGCGCTTGGGCGGGTGCAGGCAGCGACACCGGACGCACCGCCTCTCAAACGACCTTACTTCTGGAAGGTGCGCGACGATGACCAGGGGATGCAGACGCGCTGGATCGGTCTGGTGTTAGTGATCGACCGGGGGCTGCTGATGAGCCGTCACTTCCCCCCATTGCTGGCCCATGAATTGGCCCATATCAAGAGTTTTGATCTGCTCACCAGGAGCCTCTATACCATCTTGCCACCATTCCGCTGGAGTATCCTGACGTTGCTTGGCCTGCCTCTGGCCTGTGGCCCGATCGTCCTCCACCCGGGGTGGATGAAGTACTGGCGAGACCGGGTGTTTGCCGCCGACGAATACGCGGCCCGCCTCGGCCAGCGCCACACGCTCAAACGTGCCCTGGATGACCTGCGCTGGGTGCTTGATGGCGGCAGAGCGACGAAAGGTGGTCGCTGGTTGCGCGAGACGCCGTATATCGAGGAGCGGATTGACCGCCTGGATCGCTACCAGTCACCCTCTGCGGGAACAAGGTCGGCTGTTGGCATATGAGCGCTGCTTTCCCGTCAAGATCGAATTTCTCTTCTCACCAGCGATTTTTGCTACCGGTTCTTTGTTGACTTGGGAAACACTGGCCCCCCCCACTCTTCAGCTGGAGGCAGCGGCCGCCTGGGTTCTTCGTAGCTGAGTAAACAGTGGGTAGTTGCTCTGGAGCGAGAAAAATCCTGAGTCAACAAAGAACCGATAAGAAATGCAAGGTCAAGCTATCCAAACTATCGTCTTTCAATGCGCATAATGATGATACCTATTACAGCATCACCTGCGCTTGCGGGCTGCTTCGCGGATGGTTTGGAGGTTGAGGAGTTCGGCGACTTCGTAACCTGTAACAGGCCCAGGTTTTGGGCGCAGGCGTATCAATGATGGGAAATGGCCGATGCGTCCGTGTAATTCGGCAAGTAAAACAAAGGCGGCGGGAGCGTATCCTGGTGGATTGATGAGGAGAGGGAGCGTTTGCCATTCTTCTGAAGATAACCCGGTAGCTTCTACAATTGCGGTAATCTGTGGCTCCAGTGGCTCTTCCTGGTTGATTTGCACGGGGATGGTGCGTACTTCTTCAATGGAAGTGTTGGCGAGGGCTTCGATTTGCGATTGCTGCTCGTCGGTTAGAGGGTGGGAGAAGTTGAGTATGAGCATAGTTTCGCTATCCTTTTAACGTCTTTTTCACAGCACTGAGCAGCTTTTCTGCATCCCCTGACGAGAGCGGATTGGGCGTACCGTCATAATTGAGTATCGAAATTACCTGGATATTCGATACTTCAATAAGCTCTTTCTGTGTCGGTACAGGTTCACCTGTGCTGACATAGAAGGTTTGTGAGTATGTGCCAAGGTGCTTTGCAGCCGTGTGCAATTGCTGAATGCCTTCCAGTGTTCTGACTCCGGCACCCGTTTTTGCTTCAATAATGCCATACTGATTGCCTGATCGTACTGCTATATCTACATCAATCTGCCCGCCAAGACCGCGAACGCCAACCATCACCTCGTATCCGGACTCAGCCAGGGTGGCAGCCAGCGCCTTCTCAAAAAGCTTGCCTCTCTGGTCTGTGGTTCTCCGGTTTGACCCGAGTTCCTGCCACCTCCCTGGACCAAAATGAAGGTCAAACACATCCCGCAAGGTCATACATTCTGGCAACAACTCGCTTCCATTTGATCGTAGTTGCCGATCATCCCAGATATAATGATACATACGGGTATTTGTTCCTTCACTCTGTAAATATATCATGGGAGCACCGTACTGCTGAGCAATATGATACGCTGCCAGGGACATGACTTTCGTGCCACCCGTCCAATTAATCACCGGTGGCTGTAATAATTCCTGTCTCGCCTGAGCAAACTCTTTGTTTTGATCAAGCTCTTTGTATATGGCCGCTATTATGGCAGAGATATCATACGGATCGGTTTTTACTCCAAAGACTTTGATCTTCTGTTCGGTCTCCTTTCCAGAGACTATGACTTTCTTTTGTTCGAGCACTGCTTTCAAGTTCTCGTACTGTGGCTCCGCTGTTCTTTTTGTATAGACCAGTAAGACATGGGTGGGAGAATCATGTTGTCGCATTGGAAGGTAGTTTGGTAGCTGTTGTTCCCCAACTAGAGCGATCATTACTGTCATATATACTCTCCTCTATAGTCCTACGCCCATTGCAGGTCAGTCTCAATGAAAACCCGTTCAATACAGTCCTATTCTAGCTCCAGCCTTCCATACCCACTAGAAGTCTTCGCCCCGATACCCATCTCTGCCAGTGCATACCTGAGAATAGTAAAGGTTTTCTCAATCCAGGCCTCTTGTTCCTGAAGTTCTGGGGCGGCTAGCGCAATCAAATAGCTGCCTGTAGCAGTGAGGAAGGGTACGGGGTTGGGATCATCCCAATCTGCGGGTGGTATAGCAGGGTTCTGATAGTAATGTCGATGGTGGACGGTCATCACATCGGGATAGAGCGCCTGCTTTTTAAAACCTGTCCCAGGGATGTATAACGCATCAAAAAAGCTAATATAGCCTGCTTCATCGGTGTTACCAAAAATAACCTGATAGGCATCGCTGCCTTTCTGCCAGTCCTCTGCAAGCCTCTGCCTGGCATAGCTGGCGGCGAGTCCTTTGAGCGCGCTTCCAGGAATGTAAGGCACACCGTAGGTTTTGTGCAAAGTGATGGACGTTTCCAGCACGCTTTCATCACCCAGGCCAACAATCATACGTGTCTTGACATGGGCAGGATAAATTTTTGCGCCCATATCATGGAGTTTCTGCGTCCAACGATTATAAAATGCCACGTATATTTCTGGCGTGGGGATGGCTGATACGTCAGCGATAAAGCCGCCTCGTTTCTTGCTATCTTGATCGTCCATGTACCTGTCAAGCCACAGTTCGGCATGCGCATCTGGCACTTCAGTGAGTTTGATACTGCTAAGATTTGCGCGACGAGTACTCATCCTTCTACGGCCTCCATTTCACTCGCCTGCGCATCAGGAACGGGTGCCAGATTGGCCTCTTTCACTATATCGCTTGCCTTGATATCCAAGATCGATTGGGCAAAACGCTTATACCAGAGAAGAGCGGCCATGAACTGCCGTGTCAGGTGCATATAATCATTTAGCTCTGCGCCTCTCACCTCTTGCACCAGGGTATCCGGCAGGCCGACAGTTGCCGCAAGATCAATAAGCAGTTGTTTGTGTCCCTTAGATTCTCGCGTTTCGAGAAAGGCCAGCGCCTGTGCCAGCCCGGCGGAGCGAACGAGAATGGGCAACTGATGGGCCATTGCGCCATATCTATTGCGGTCATCTTCACTGAGGTTTTTTTTCACAGCCGTTACTCTTTGTACAGCAAAAGAGGCATATTCTTGATCGCGCGTTTTCATGCTTGCGCTCCTCCCGACATCAACTGCACACGGCAGACACCGCGTCCTACCGTTGCCTTACCGCCAAGCTGCACTGCCTTGTTCGTCAACTTCGCCAGTTCTTCGAATACTTTCTGCGCTGAAATATTGGCAGCTTTTGTAGGAGTAGCGCTGGCTACTCCATAGAGAACCGTCTCGGCAGGCAATGCTTCTTCATACCAGAGTCCACCCGTAACTGTATCCACCGTTTTTGTATCTTCCTTCAGCTTGATGCGCGTCGTAATCTCCAGGGCAGTATCAATAAGAAAATTGAAAAGATCATCGTGAGTGATGCAAAGACGTTCAGTGAGCATCGTCTGCCATGCTGTCTCAGCGAACAGTTTTGGACCAATCCAGGTGGCCCATGTCCTGATATCCCCGTTCTGCGGAATAAGATCCAGGTCTTCAAGCACGACCCTATTTCGCCTGGGGATGGTGATCTTGCTCGTATTTCCGACTATGTAGCACTGATTGTAGTCTTGAGGTTGCGGGATACTGGGCAGAGAATCGAGTCGAATATCCTGCAGGTCACGCACAAAACGGTGCAATACATAGGGCGACGTGACCCAGGCAAAGGTTCCGGCCAGGCTTCTCACAGGCAGCAACAGCAGCCGCTGATCCGAAAACTGGATGGAACTGGCATAGTCATTGTTGGCATCCCCACCTGCTGTAGTAGGGCCAAAGATTTTCTTGCACATATCCCCGTCTTCACAAAGGGCGCGCAATGCTCCTTTTAACGAAGACCCTGGTAAGAAAGGAATGCCGGTTGCCTTTTCCCGCGCAATTGGAAGATCAATCACGCCAGCGCCCTGACCAATTCCGGCATGCAATGGTGAAAGGGCATGAACAAAAGTAAGCTGTGCAGTCATCGTATCCTCACAAATAATTCATGAAAGCTTGCAGTACATCTGTTTGACCATGAAGAACAGGTATAGCCCTGGCCTCGGTCGGTGTAAGCTGCGTATCTACAGTGGTCGTCGGATCGAAGTCTAGTATTATGCCTCCAGGGGGTGGAATGCGAGAGCCTTCGAGGAGTAGGGCTATTCCAACTGCCCGATTATCTTTACAAACGAGGGGCCGCAGGATGAGCGGACTTGCAAATCGCTGGCTTCCTTCCTGCCTCCCCTGTAAAGTTGTATCTTCAGGTTCACCCAGATCGGAATATTTGAAATGGAAAATGATGGGTAATCCAAAAGCAGCTCGCGGGAACTTACAGGGGTGATTTAGTGCTGGATGTCTACTGTATCTTCGTCCGGTAATAGTCCTGATAGCTTCTGGTTCCGGCCAATAACTACGGCCGCGAGGACCTTTACGCGCCTGCCTAAAGCTGGCAAGCTTCTTAATGAGATTATCCCATACATCCATTACGTCCTCTGATGAATCAGTAATTCTGAACATTGTAGAATGTGTAAGGTGCGGCAGACCTGGCGGGTATCTTCCCCGAACAACACATTGCTCAAGTTGATGTTGCATCCAGGTCTTAGCTTCCTCTTTAGTAGAGTCAGGAAGGTCTGAACCAGGTACCTTATCAACTGAGATCAGGCGCAACGCTCCAAAACCTCTGCGCGTTCTCGCACCAATGCCTCCAAATATCTCCCACATCCTGAACGTGGCTTCAACTTCGTTTTGAAGCGCAGGAGGAAAGGAGATGGTGAGAGTGAATGAGACATCATCAAAGAGGGTGTTTCGAGTCTGTCGCAAAGGAAAAACTGCATATGAAGGCGCAATAGTGAAAGGCGCATTACGATTACCTACCGAATAATCTGTGACTTCTATTTGTACCTGTGACGGACCTCCTCCTTGTTTAGTTCCAGCGGTTCCCCATAGTGCATCTTCAGCCTGCTTGATCGCTTCCAGGCTGCCATATTGTCCACCACGACAGGCTCGCCACCAGAAGCGCAGATGACCGCGAATCTCAGTGGGGCGAACTATGGTTATAGGATCAGGCTCGGCAGGTGTCACGCCGCCCCCGTAGAGTGGGGTAATCAATTGATATGTTCGTTCCTGTTTAATAACCGTCGCAGGCTGTATTAGATTTACTTCCGGGGGAGAACCTGAACGCTTTCTCATTGCTCTTTCACCTCTTCCATTCTTTGTGCCTCGCCGGACCAGCTCCCGAGGACGGCCAGGCCAAAACCGTCGTTTTGGTCTTCCACCTTATCGCTGATGCACTGCATCCATACATCTTTTACCCATTTCTCGATAGCTTTATCGTCAATAGCTTTGCCGCCTTCTCCCATCAGCGAGAGGAAAAAGACGGTACCGGCAGGCGCGAGGCGGCGCGTTGGCTTTGGTCCCGGTGGAGGTTCAAGCCGCCAACCGGAGACGACCTGTGGATGTTGAATAGCAATCGCCCGTAATTCTGGTTTGACACCGCCTCTCGACTTGAGTAACCAGGTGGGCTGGTAGCCTTCTGTAAAGCAGGCGGGAGTGAGCAGTATCACCCGGCATGCCTTTTTATCCTTAATTGCTTTTAGCACCTGCGGAGGACAATCTGGCGGATTGCGGTCCCCCCTGCGCCAGCTTACCATGCGTCGTTCACCGCCCAGGTTCGCGAGGCCAGCGAGCAGGGTAGGGGCCTCTTTTCTATCGACAACTACAGCTAATGCCAGTCGTTGCGCTCCGCTTAAACGTGTTTCAAGACCAGCGCCGGGCGCAGCAAATTCCAGGCCGGACGTCTCAAACAAGGCCCCCGTTTGCGCGATCAGGGTATCCGGGTTCATACTGACGTGAAGGCGATGCTCGTGAAGCGGGCCACGATGCCCCAGGGCGGCAAGCGGGCGCTCGTCCTCAACGGGTTCAATCAGCCACTGCTTAAACGCATCCCAGCGCCAGTAGGGGGGAACGATTACAGATGGCTTACGCAGGTCTGGTCGGACCGGGCCCACCAGCATCAGCGCTGTGTTATCACGCGTGCTGTTGAACTCTGCACCTGAATATAAGGTCAGGGGAACAAGCGGTTTGCGCCATACGTGATCTCGCGTATTCCCTTCGAGCAGCAGGGCATCCGCCGGGGCGGGTACCAGCCACTCCTCGATATTCTCTCCGCTTTGTGAGAGTCGCACCAGCAGAGGGCCGCGCACCTTGATCTTTTTCACTCGTTCAATCTGGCTAACATCAAACGTGCCATCCGCTTTGAGACCTGCCCTGCTGCGGACTCCGCCTGTGGTGGTCGAGGGAAAAGGAAAGGAGAGTGAAATTGCCTGCGCGCTGGGATTCGGTCCAAAGGGCCGTCCATCACGAACAATCAATGGGTCATGCGGTTCGATAATCCAGGTGATCTCAGATGTGCCGGGAACCAGCACAGGCTGGCTGGAGCGTTTCTGAACGTTCGGGATATGTCGGCCTTTCTGCTTCGCCTTACTCATGATTTTCCTTTTTCTATGGCACTGTCAATTCCACCGCGTCGGCAAAGGTGCGCGCCACCATTAATTCAGTGGCGAATTCCTCAACTCGTAACAGCGATATATCTGGCGCTTCCTGCCCTGGTTGGTTGCCTCCTCCGAGCATGGTCAGGAAGGTGTTCACCAGCTCCTCGGTCTCTTCAACGCTCCGCTGGCCGCGTGTTTTCTGACGTATAGATAATTTGCGCTGCAAGATGCGCTTTGCCTCGGCCATTTTTGCCTGTTGAAGGCCCTCGTCACTGGCCGGACCGGCCAGCCTGCGCGCCTGAGTACGCAATTCATAACTCATGCCTTCGGGAATATCGCAAGCCTGATAGCGTTGCATCAGCCAGGTGATGCGTTCATCCAACTCGCCCCAGCGCCCAACGACAGTGCGTTCCTCTCCGCTGCGCTTGCTGACCCTAATTGCCAGGGCATTCTTGCCGCTCATTGCTTTCGCCTGCTTTTCCGCGCTGCGCGCCAGGTTCAGAGCATCACGCAGCGCGTCAAGATGATGAGCAACGGCGATCCCAACTGAGAGGGTCGGGGAGTGTACTCCGTCGTGGGTAAAGGATTTAAGCCGCTCATGAAACTCGGCTGCCAGCTTTTGGGCGCAGGCAAGCACGGTATGCAACGGCATAAACGCCAGCACATCATCGCCCCCTGTATACACCGGCGCGCCAATATAGTCGTCTCTCACAATCTTATGCGCATCTTCGGCAAAGCCAGCGAGAACTCGCGATATCTCACGATGCCTGTCTGACCGGGTTGCGTGCTTCGTTTGCGCGTCGATAGCCGCCCCCATAAAGTCGCCGTCCGCCACCAGAATCGCGTAGTACGGAATTGGCCGCGCTTTTACATACTCATAGAATTTGCGCAGAATTTCTTTTGCCGGCTCAAATCCTGTGGTATCCGTAATGATGTCAGCCAGACGCTCTTCAAATAGGAGCGATCCATCGTAGTTGCGAAGAATCGGGTGCTCCCAATCAGTATATTGTCTAGGAATTTCATCGATGATCACTGTCAGATTTTTACGCGCCGCGATTTCTTTTAATTTGGTAACATATTCATCCAGCAGCCTCAGCGCCTCAGCGGGATCTCTTAGCTTTGAAAGCCGGACAAGATAAGGGATGGTAGAGATATGTGAGGTACTAGGAAAATGGGCTTTTTCCCCAGCATTGCCCCGCCGTTTCAGTAAATCTACTCCTGATAGCTGCTCGGCTGGCCCGGCTTTATAGGTGTCATATAACTTTTTGATGTTTTTTTGCTGCTCTTCAGTAGATAGTCCACGCCGCCGATAAAGGTCTGGTGGTATGACGCTCTCTAGCTGACCGTCAAGCGAAGATTTGGGAGCGTCACTTCCCCAATCCACGGGCTTAAAGTCGCGCGTGTTCTTGCGCGCCGCCAGCAAGGCTTCGAGATTTCTGCGCGCCGCTGCATAGTCAGCGTTCTCAAATGGCAAGGCAACCCAGAAGTATTCTATAAGATCATCAACCTGTTTTTCCGCCGTTGTTTGATCAAAAGCCACGTTCCTGGGGAATGCCTGATCTTTTACAGCATTCAGGCGTGCATTAATGGCTTTATATACCGCATCGCCTAATTGCTGAGGTGAAACATTGATCAACGCGACAATCTTGTTCGCGACATTGAGTTCGCTATCTTCCTTGAGCGACTCTTGCAACTGTTCGTTGGGAGGAGCGGGGAAGATCAGGCTATTTCCTGCCCTGTTATTGACAATCTCATGAGCAGCAGCCTTTGAAAGCTCGCTCAGGAGCCAGGAACCAAACCAGAGGTCACGGGTGCGGCGGGCGCTTGCGATAAAGGTTTGGACAGGCCCCACACTCACTAGAAACAGATGCTTCATGATTGGACTCCCAATAACGCTAAATGGAGTACCTTGCTTACCTCTTCCTGCATTCCTACAGTCCTTTCTCCTCCAAAATTGCTCTTTCCGCTTTCGGACAAAAAAAAGCATACCATCCTATCGACCAGCTTTCATCAGAGAAACCTACGAAAAAAAACATAGCTACTTCTGATGTCGTGGATAGACAAGAGAGGTATAGTTTACTCATCGAATCCAAAGTACTTTTTAAATTTCTCTCGTAGGAAATAGTATCGAAGTGGGTGATCATCGGGCATATCCCATGCAGCACGGCACTCATCAAAGATTTTTGTGGTGTATGTGCTGACGGTACTAAGAGTGATGCCAAGCCGTTCAGCTACTTCCTGCGGGCTCATTCCTTGAGCGAAGGTTTGTAGTATTTCTAACGCGCGTTTGGTTAGTGCTTGCTCTACTTGTTTACAGCGAGCGCGTTCTTCGGCTTCTGCCTGCTCTTTTTGCGAGTGAAGTAACGCTCTTGCGCTGGTGTTGGTGTCGAGTAGCTGAGAGAGCAAGGTCTGGCTCAGACGGGCAAGTGGTACTTCAATGAGCCGTATGCCGTCTCCTGGTGACACATGCATATATTCTCCACCTCTGACTCGTAGCTGAACAGCTTCTGGTGTATAGATATGCCAGATACGATCGGCGTGGTCGAAGCTCAAGATGGCTGCCGAGATTGAGAGAAAAGATACGAGTCGTCGCCCGCCTGTGATGGAGAAGTGAACGATGCATTGGCGCTGTTTGAGGCTGCGGATAAGCTCGTACATCGTGTTGAGTGCACCGTCTGCACCGGTTTCATCGACGATGTCTTCGAGAAGTTGTCCATAGTATCTCAGGACGTGCCTGCGAAGATGAATGATGCGTCCATCTCGTTTATAACGATCACCGGGAAATTCATTAACCAGGCGTTCGACTGAACGTCCCAGACTT
>Ga0187846_10001138_pt1 | contig 15059 bp, 12 predicted proteins | sample TC_taG_FD_161473 | JGI IMG/M metagenome (GOLD analysis project Ga0187846, IMG submission 161473) | Biofilm microbial communities from the roof of an iron ore cave, State of Minas Gerais, Brazil - TC_06 Biofilm (v2) | ecosystem: Environmental > Terrestrial > Deep subsurface > Cave > Wall biofilm...
TTACCGCTGGTACAACAAGCAACTAGATAAAATTCGCTCCAAACGTGACCGCTGCAAGAAGAAATCACGTCGGTACATCCATCTCTCTAAGGCGTACAGGCAGGTCTCGGAACGGAAGCGAAATAAGCAACGAGACTGTCTGCATAAAGCCTCCCATCTTATCGCACACCAACTGGCTGAAAGGGCTGTGGTGATTGGCGACCTTTCCCAACGGCAGATGGTCATCCCCAAGAAAGAGAATGAGACAACTATGGAGCGAGACAAGCGGCGGCGGCGCAATCGCATGGTATATAATGATTGGGGGCTCTACAGCTTTGTGCAGATGCTTAAGTATAAGTGTCTACACTTTGGGAAAGAACTGTATAGTATTAATGAACGCGATACGACCAGGATGTGTCATGTCTGCAAACACATGCGAGACATGCCGCTGTGGATGCGGACGTATCGCTGTGCGAACGAGGACTGCGGCTTAGTAATGGACCGTGACGAAAACAGTGCGGTTAACATCTACGAGCGGTTCGTTGCGGGGCCTCCGCCACACACTCCTTAAGAGTGCGGTGTGCTGCATGAACTGTTTACAGTGGAGCATTCAAGAGGCTTCTTGCAAACAGGATGTGTAGCAATCAGATGTGTGTACACACTATGAAGGGCAGCAAGGGTATGGATAGCTATAACGCTATTAGAAACTGGTTGGATTTGCGCGGACTTCCGGTAACTATCCCTCTTGAAGGGAGAAGTGTGGGAAAGGTGGATGACTTCTACTATAAAGAAGGAACGAATGCGGTCTATGCATTGCGTGTAAAACAGCGTATTTACGGCTTCAAGGCGCTTGCAACGAGCGCAATTAGCACAATTGGGCCTGATGCATTCACCGTTGTAAATGAGCAGATGTTGATTGACGAGAGCAACGATGGAGTGCTATCACAATTGCCGCTGGGCAACAACCTGCTTTCCTACAAGGTTATTAGCGAAAGCGGGACGCTCTTAGGCGCGATTGGGAATATACTGCTGGCTACCGATCCGCCTGTAGCCTTGCGCATAGCGGCCTTCCAGTTGGCAGATGGCCGAATCTTTTCTGCGAAAGAGGTGACGGATTACGGCAGGGATGAGATATATATCCTCGACCGGGTCGCCAGGAGATTATAATTATTTAAAACGTCGCAGTCGCAGGGAGTTGCTGACCACTGTCACGGATGAAATTGCCATCGCTGCTGCGGCAAAGATTGGAGCCTGGTCCTTCAAGAAAGGAATCAGGGGCGAGAGCATCGCGGTTGGGATCAGTATGACGTTATAGGCAAATGCCCAGAAGAGGTTCTGCTTGATGGTGCGCAGTGTCGCACGCGAGAGCGCCAGGGCAGTCGCAACGCTCTTCAGATTGCCCTTGACCAGTGTAATATCCGCAGCCTCCATTGCAATGTCCGTCCCCGTCCCCATGGCGATTCCGGCATCTGCCTGAACGAGCGCAGGCGCATCGTTAATGCCATCACCGGCGAAAGCCACAACCAGCCCCTGTGACTGTAGGCGCTTGACCTGGTTTACTTTATCTTGCGGCAGCACCTCGGCCAGGACGTGCTCAGCGGGAATACCAACCTGGGCAGCTATGGCCTGTGCTGTACGCTGGTTATCTCCCGTAATCATCCAGACCTCGAGTCCCTGAGCGTGTAGCTGCTGGATCGCCTCCACTGAACCCACTTTGATGGTATCGGCCACTGCAAGTATTCCAACCAACTCGCCATCAATGGCAACCAGCATTATCGTCTTGCCCTGCTGTTCCAGGATTTCCAATTGCTTTTCGAGAGCTTCACAGTTTATAGATCGCTCATCGAACAGACTGCGTGTACCTACCAGCAAATCATGCCCCTCAACTGTCGCTTCCAAACCCTGCCCGGCCAGGGATGTAAAATGTTCAGGCATAGCGCTCAGCATTAACTCACGAGCTCTGGCCCCCTCGATGATAGCGGCTGCCAACGGATGTTCGGAGCCTTGTTCTGCCTCAGCAGTCAGACGCAACACTTCATCAGCCTGCCTGCCAGGTAGCGCAACCAGGTCGGTCAATTCGGGCTTTCCCTTCGTAATCGTGCCTGTTTTATCCAGCAGGATAGCACGCACCGCATGAATACGCTCCAGGCTCTCCCCACCTTTGATCAGGATACCCTTTTCAGCTCCCTTGCCCGTACCAACCATTATTGCAGTAGGGGTAGCAAGACCCAGAGCACAGGGGCATGCCACTACCAGCACAGCAACCGCCGCGACGATAGCGGTGATCCACGGACTGCTGGCAGCACCAATCGCGCCCGCAGCATTTGCTGCATAAAGGTTGCCAATAACTGACCAGAAGATGAACGTCAAGAAGGCAAGCAAGAGCACCACTCGTACAAAGACGCTGGAGATAGCATCAGCCAGGCGCTGAATAGGGGCTTTAGAACCCTGGGCCTGCTCGACCAGGCGAATGATGCCTGAGAGTACCGTGTCAGCCCCTACTTTGGTGGCGCGCATATGCAGCAGCCCGCGCTGGTTGATGGTTGCACCGATCAACGCATCACCTTCGTCCTTCTCGACTGGAATGCTTTCGCCTGTAATCATCGATTCATCGACTGAGGAGCGGCCCAAAAGCACCATTCCATCAACAGGTATCTTCTCGCCAGGGCGCACAAGCAGTTCATCGCCAACTCGTACCTGCTCGATGGGTAGATCGATTTCCTGGCCATTACGCATAACATGAGCAATACGGGGCTGCAAGCCGATGAGTTTGCGTATTGCTTCATTTGCCTGCCCCGTGGCAAGAGCTTCAAGGTACTTGCCCAAAAAGATCAGCGTGATAATAAGGGCAGTCGTATCATAGAATGTTACGGACCCAACCACTTGCGGAAAGAAGGTCACCACCACACTCATCAGGTACGCTGCCGTTGAGCCTAGCGAAACCAGCGTGTCCATATTCGCGCTCGCATGGCGCAAGTTCTTGATGGCTCCACGATGAAACTCCCAGCCGACGACAGCCCATACCGGCGTAGTGAGCGCCAGCAGCAGGTAGTTCTCGCCTGGGAAGCTGTTCAAGAAAAACATGCTTAAGATGACAACCGGCACTGTGAGCACGATACCCAGGATAAGCAGGTTGCGCTTGCGCGTGATCTCAGCCTGCCTGCGCCTGGTTAGCTCATCTTCTAGTTGAAGCGCAACAGCCGGAGCGCTGAGGGGACTATCTTCCTGAACCGGTTGTGGTACGGCTACAGCCAGTTTCAATGGTGTGGCCTTATAACCTACCGCCTCGACCTTCTGCACCATCTGCTCTATATTTGCCTGGCTCGGGTCATAGATAACATTGGCTTGCTCGGTCGCGAGATTGACGTTCGCACCGATTACGCCAGGAACTTTCTTAAGCCCTTTCTCAATACGCATGGCGCAGGTGGCGCACGTCATTCCCTCGAGTGCGAGGATAGTACGACTCTCTTCACCTGCCTGGCCCTGAGTTACAGTTGCGTCTTCTATAGGGCGCCTGGCTTCTGTTGCCATAGTGAGTACCTCTTTTTCTGGGGTTTTGTGATACCCATACCCCCCTGGTAGGGGTTTTGTAGAAAGTATAAACCATAGCGGGTTACTATGTCAAATCAATGAAAGAGGAAAATATCACAATGAAGTCACGGCTAGTGAGAGCGGAAAGAATAAGAAAAAGAGACATGAAATGTAACATACCGGAAACAGGCTGTGGAGAGCAAGCAGTGAGAGTTCTACCCCGTGAGAATCAGGTAGACAGCCAGCAAAGCCCCGACCAAGCTCACCAAAATCGTTAAGACAATGGCAAAACCTGCAGGAGGATGGAAGTGTTCTAAATCGATGGACCGGCGAATATGCAGAAAGTCCATGAGAGCCACAATCATGATGACAACGCCCAGAATCGTAAGCGTGACGCCAAAAAACGAGGAGTAGTGGACAGGGAGAATGTTAATAATTCCAGTCTTGATACCTAATTCACGCAAGAGCAGCCCGAAGCGTTCCACTACGAAACCAAAAGCCATAGTAGCCAGGCCAGTACGTACCCAGGCAAGAAAGGTACGCTGATTCGCAAGATGATCGGTAACCTTCTTGCTTATGAAGGCACGTTTCGACGGGGGCATATCTTGCTCCTCTGTGGTGGTATTACTGGCATTTTCTTCTTGCTGAGCCATGTATATATAAAGCTTTCCAGGTAGAAACTTACTGGTCATTATAGCCGACTGAGCAATAGGAGACAACAACAACTTGTGGATGATTCTCTGTGCTATAATTTTCCCAGAAATACGGGAGATCAACGTATGCCACCCAAAACTGATACAGCACAAAAGATACTGGCACGCCTCAAGGGCCTGAGCAACCATATGCAAGCCGGTGAGGAGCCGCTTTTCACCGTGCCAGCCATCTGGGACAGCGGGCAAGATCAACGCAGCACGCCGTGCGACGTGGTGCTGACCAATCAGCGCCTTTTCGGCTATGTCTACGTGACTTTTCCACGCGAACGGCTCTTCCTCGACGCTCTTACTCTCGCGAATATTAAAGCAGTCACTTTACGCCATAAGACGTTTGAGCCAGTATTTCGAGAGTTGCTCGTCAGCGCAGGCCGGCGCAAAATTTATATCCGCGCTCCTCGCCAGAAAATAGAAAAACTGTACGAAGCATTACGTGCGGCTATCGAGCACTATGTGCCTGATACGCAAGCAGCACTGGTGGATGAGCAGGCAGGGGACCTTGCCCAGGCAACCCCCACCTACGGAAGACAGGAGATTAGCACTTCGTTCGAGCGTTCGCCGCTGGCTATCACACTGCTCTTCATAGGGGGGCTACTCCTGGAAATTGGCGGCGTTGCACTCTGGGCAGTCACGCAAAGTGCGCAGACAGGACTACCATTGATTATCGCCGGGCTTGTCGCTGTGATAACGGCCATCCTGGTGAGAAGACAACGTGGCTAGTGGATAAGATCGAGCCTCGCTCTACGGAAGTGAGGTCCTTTCCTTCAATAACTGACCTGTGTAAGCCTGGCGCGAGGGCTACGAGGAAGACCCTCCAATAAGAGCGGCAAACTGGTGTGCCAGTACCTGCTCGTAGGTGTCGGCTACTGGCAGACCAGGCCAGAATCGATGAGCTATGTCGTTTGCAGCCAGCAGGACACCAAAACGATGCAGGCAATATGCCGCTAGAAGAGGAGAGGTAGTCGGGGTGGCTGTAGTAAATGCATCCGGCTGCGGGGTTCCCACTGCCAGGCAGCCAGCCGCGGGAAGTGGACCAGACGCAAATTGCCATAGCGGGTATACAGGTGTACCGCTCGGACCAACGGGAGGTTGAAGTACAAGATACTGGACTCCTACCTGTGCCGCGCCACAGGTGGGATTCAAGAACCCTGTGTTTTGCATGCTCGCATCAGAAGGAATAGTGACATGCCATCCCAGGCTGTCCCACGTAATGCGCAACAGCATGAGAGACTCATCATTTACCTGACCGAATTCATAGTCCCAGAGACTGTTGTCTGGCACATCACGCGCAAGTATCCGGCCATCAAACGTTGCAAACTCCCATACGACCCGCACCGGGGCAAAAACATTCCACTCCTGCGAGGCAGTCGCAGCAGGCACAGAGCCAGTACAGAACAGGTGGCAATTCTGATCGAGGAATGTACATCCCGGTTGGGGACCCGCACATGCTTCATTCGCTACCGCATCGGTATCCAACTGAAAGCTTAGCGTCGCTTTCACAGGTTGCTTAGCGGTGGTGTAGCATAGGGATTCTGGAAATGATGGTTTGCATGCAGGGTCCTGTGGAGAAAGAGCATACAGCTCTCCTGGTCGCACTGTTTCAGCCGATTGCCGGGTATCGATTGCTGCCCGCGCTATTTGTATGAGAGCGGTACGTTGCTCGCCAGGGAGAGTAGCTAATGATACGGAGAATGTGATAAGCCAGGCGGTGAGCCCCGAGTTCAGCTGCGCCGTCGCTTTATAACTACAGGTATCCGTAGTATACCTGGGAGGCACCGACACGGTACAACTTTGTGGCTGGAATGGCTCAGCCTGCCATACAAGCGTATGTTGGCCGCGCGATAGGCGAACAGGCGCATCGATACCAATCCGGGGCAGCCGCGAAAGAGGATGCCCATCTATGGAGAGATGTCCCCATGGTGGATCAGCCTGAATATAAAAGAGATCTGTCCCAGGAAATAGTATAGGAGTAGGTGTGGGTGTTGGACGAACGAATATGCTCCTCACAAGATCTCGCACGGAAGCAGTACTGCCCAGGATTACCAGGACTGCCAGCACGACAATAGCGGAGGTTATAATCAGTTGCAGCCTGCGCTGGCGAGGCGAAAAACGGGGTTCTAATCCAGTATCTGGCGGCTGCCCAGCCGAGGACATCCCGTCTTCAGTATCAGCAGCGCTGTCGCCCAGTTCATTGAGATCGGCTGTCTCGATTATGGAGTCATCTTGAGGCTGCCGGCTCTCCACGTCGCTCATAAGAGCCTCCCGGATTTTTTATTTTTCAGCAGGTTTTCCATCGTTTAGGTAGACGGCGGGCGACCAGAAAGGCCCACCCCAGGGCGCGATAAATCGGGCCCCTACACCTCCCTCGCCCCTACGGGAAGAGTCCTTCACCGGCAAGGGTGAAGAGCCTCTCACGATCATGCTCCCGCCGCCAACTGGAAAGCCAGTGCTTGTTCATAGGCGTCGGCAAGAGGCAGAAATGGCCATTGACGGTGTGCCAGGTCGTTTGCAGCCAGCAGGACACCAAAACGGTGCAGGCAATATGCCGCTAGAGGCTGAACGATGGTTGATGAGGGTCTCGGTCCTGGTACTCGTCCCGGTGTAATCACCACCACGCACCCGGCTGCAGGGTTTGCACCAGATACTGATTGTTCCTTAAATTGTAGTGGTAGTTTGTTAATGACGAAAGTGCCCGCAAGCGCCTGCGCATCTCCTTTAGCCGAATCACAAACTGTTTCTCTGAAAGGAGTGTGAGAGTTCGAGAAAAGAGCTGAGACTTGCCATCCTGAGTTATTCCAGGTAATGCTCAGCGACACAAAGTGATCGTTTCCCATCTCTGCAATAAAAGTGTCAGCCTGGTCACGCGCGATGATCTGCCCATCCAGCGTCGAATACTCCCAAAGGGACCTTACTACAGCAAGTACATTCCACTCTGGGGTAGTGGTCAAATGTGATCCCGGACCTCCTATCACCGGGCCATCGCAGAACAAGCGGCAGTCACGCCCATTGAGAATGCATGCCTGAGAAATCGAACAAGGCGTATCCGGTGAGGTGTCAGTATCCAACTGAAATCGCAGTGTTGCCTGCAGAGGCTGTTTTGCAACTGCAAAACACAGGATTGATTGCGTCGTTATCCTGCAAGGATTATTCTCAGATCCAGATATCCCTGGAGCAAAAGCATACAACTCGCCAGGCTGGATCGTCTCACTGGACTGAGTGGTGTCAAGCGCCATTTGTGTCGCCTGTATCAACTGCGCGCGCTGGACGGCGGGCAGCATATTTATTGACGCAGCGAATGTAATAATCGAACCATACACTGTACAGGTATCTGTTCTATATCTGGCTGGCACTGATAGAGTGCAGCTTTGTGGCGGGAAAGGGTCAGCATGCCATACAAGCACATGTTGACCTTGCGATATGCGGAGGGGTGGATCGACATTGAGTCTGGGCAAGTGAGCAACTTCTTGTCCATCAATGGAGAGATGTCCCCACGGTGGGTTCGCCTGAATATAAAAGAGATCTGCTCCGATTCCTGATGTAAGTTCAGGGATCAATGTTGGAATAATCAGTTCCCTGCTCACAAGATCTCGCACGGAAGCAGTGCTTCCCAGGATGAGTAGGATCGCAAGCACGACAATAGCGGAGGTTATGGTCAGTTGCAGCCTGCGCTGGCGAGGCGAAAAGCGCAGGGAAATTGACGGGCGTAATGGTTTCAATGAGCTGCCAGCAGCCTCCAGCTCGTCTATGTCAGTTATCTCGATCTCGAAGTCATCTTGAGGCCGTTCAGATTCTACACCTGCCATGAGAAGCTCTCCGTTTAGATAAGCCAGGTAGACCTTCCTTATTATTATACTATGGGATTCTGAAAACTGTCTGAAATCAATGGGAGAGCGTTAGCCAGCTACGTTGACACTCTGTTTTCTGGACAGGTACAATAAGATAGCCAGGTAAACTACGTGAGTGTAGAGTACCCGCGAGGGGCACGATGTAAGCAACCAGGGAGATGCTTCGCTGCGCTCAGGATGACAGGGGGAGTTCAGAGTAGCCGCCACGGACACCCTGCGTGCAACGGCCCTGCATCCCATATATAAAAAGATGAGGCAATAACACAATGAAGATGTACGTCTGTATCAAACAGATCCCAGACCCTAACACCGTTGTTAGTAAGCTCGACCCGAACACCAAAAGGCTCGTACGCAGCGGCGTCTCGCTCGTCCTCGACCCGGGTGACGAGAGCACTATTTCAGCCGCCATCAATCTGCGTGACAGCACCGGCAATAGCGAAGTCACCGTTGTCTCCATGGGACCCGCGAGCGCCCAGGAGGCCATGCGCCGCGCACTGGCAATGGGCGCGGATCGCGCTATTCTCGTTACCGATCCCGCCCTGGCGGGCTCCGACGCCCTCAGCACAGCACGTGTGCTTGCCGCCGTCCTTAAACAGGAAGAAGTCGACCTGGTGCTCTGCTCCACTGAAAGTACCGATGGCTATACCGGCATGGTTCCCGGCGGCATAGCAGAGTTTCTTGGTTTACCACAACTGACCTTTGCGCGGGAAATTACAGTCGAGGGTCAGAAGGCCGTTATCAAACGTGTCACGCAAACAGGCTACCAGGTTGTTGAAAGTCCTTTACCAGCTGTTGTCACTATCGCCAGCGGCTCGTTTGAAGCAATCTATCCTACCATGAAGGGCATTATGGGAGCCAAGAAGAAACCCTTTACCCAGCTTAGCCTTGCCGACCTTGGCATCGAAGCCTCACAGGTAGGCGAAGCGGGAGCATGCGAGCGCGTTTTGACTATAGGCCAGGTTGAGGCACGCGCCGCGGGACAGGTGATTAAAGACGATGGCAACGCAGCCCAGGCTATCGCTGACTTTTTGCAGCGCTACCAGTTGCTTTAGGAGGGTAGAAATATGTCAAATACTATTTGGGTGCTGGTTGAATTAGAAAATGGCCAGCCTGCTCGTTCTTCCCTGGAGGTACTGGGAAAGGCAGCGCAACTTGGCCGCGCTGAAGTCATTGTTCTCGGTTCAAACGCGGCAGAGGTCGCCCCTACGCTTGGCGAGTACGGCGCGGAGAAGGTCTACGCCCATGCCGATGCTGCCTACGATACGTACCTGACCCTACCTGCTGTTGATACGCTCAGCGAATTGCTGAAACAGCACCAACCGGCGCTATTAATGCTCGCTACGACATATGACCTGCGCGACATTGCAGCTCGCCTGAATGTACGCAATAACATGGGCTTGATAACCGATGCTACCGACGTGCAATTCGAAGGAGACACGCTGCTGGTGACGGTGCCATGGGGTGGCGAGAATGTTGTTACTGCGACATTCCCGAAGCAAGGTACGGGTATAGTGCTGGCACGGCCCAAGGCTTTTGGATTGGAGCGCTACGAGGGTAAAACTCCGGAGGTTGAGCTGCTCAGTCCCTCGCTCAGCACCGGATCCCAGAAGATGAGGATTCTTGATCGCGTAGAGGTGCAAAGCGAAGGGCCATCACTTGAGGATGCTGATGTGATCGTCAGCGGTGGCCGAGGGCTGGGCAAGCCTGAGAACTTCCGCTTAGTGGAGGAACTTGCCACTGCGTTAGGTGGAGCTGCTGGCGCGACTCGCGCCATTGTTGATGCCGGCTGGCTGCCCTACAGCTACCAGGTTGGACAGACAGGCAAAACTGTGAAACCAACCCTGTATATCGCCTGTGGCATCAGCGGCGCTATCCAGCACCTTGCGGGCATGAAAGGCTCCAGGTATATTGTAGCCATCAACAAAGATGAACACGCGCCCATCTTCTCGGTAGCTGACTTCGGCGTTGTGGGTGATACACTGACTATTCTTCCGCAACTCACGGCGGAAGTGAAGCGGCGTAAAACACTGTAGCTATTGGAGAGAGACCAGGCGACCGCAAGGGTCGCCACTACATTTCCTGCGATAATAAGGGTAGGAAAGCGATGTAGTATTTCAAGACACAGGTGTTATAATTAGGGATGAAGATTTGAAGCGTATCAGGAGGAGAGAATGGCAGCTATGCCAGAGGAGATTCGCTCCCTTGTTGAGCGACTCTCGCCAGACCTTCAACGGCAAGTGTTAAAGTTTGCCCAAGGGCTTGCTCGAACATCTAAGGACATTGTGCCTTTGCCCAAGACACCACTTCCACCAGGCACACCCGGCTCCGCTCTGCTGCGCTTTAAGCTACCAGTGGAGGATGCTGAAGCTATGGAACGTGCTTTAGAAGATTGCGAGAGGATCGAACCAGATGAGTACTAGCTATTTGCTCGACTCGAGCGTGCTGGTACTCTCTTTGAAACAGGATAAAGCTACTCATCAGCGTTTAGGTGAGACAGCAGCACTCTATATATCTACTGTTGCTCTAGGCGAACTCTATTATGGTGCAGAACATTCTGTCCACGTAAAGAGAAGCCTTGCACAGGTAGATAAACTGGCACAAACATTAACCGTCCTGAATTCTGATAGTGCAACTGCTAGAATTTATGGCCACCTCAAACATGAGCAGCGAACCAAAGGGCTCATGCTTCCTGATAATGACCTTTGGATCGCCGCAACGGCAATCCAGTATGGACTGACACTTGCAGCACGTGATCTTCATTTTACCTGGATTGCTAGACTTACGCTTGAACAGTGGTAATTGGAAACGGAGGTACGCACTATGGCTCTACCTTCACCGACCGGAAACTGGCTAGGTATTGCACTCTTCGTGCTAATTGCCGTAACGGGACTCACCCTCTTCGGCATACGCGCAGGCGAACTCATTACATTACTGGCCAAAGGACGACGCGAGGACCGTTCTGACCACATCGACGACCGCATAGGCCAGTTTTTCATGGTCGTGCTTGGACAGAGTGGAGTGCTACGCGATCCTATCCCCGGTATTGCTCATTTCTTTACTTTCTGGGGTTTCATCATCATCCAGTTCGGGCTGCTTAACTTAATGCTCAGAGCCTTTGGCCTCTCATTACCGTTCTTTGGCGATAGCCATGCGTTTGCAGCCTTACTGGATGCTTTTATTATCTTCGTGACAATTGCCCTGGTAGTCTTTGCCTTCCGGCGAGCTGTAATACGTCCTAAGCAATTATCCAGTTTCCTGCATGGACCATGGGATGGCTTCATCATCCTGGGGCTGATCCTGGCGGTGCTCGTCACACTTGTCCTGGTCGAAATATTTGGTTACGCAGCCAGCAACGGCGCTGCCTGGTCTCCCTTTGGCATGTGGTTCGGACCTGCGGTCAGCGGACTAAGTACAGAAACTGATCTCATCTTGTTTCGTCTCTTCTGGTTTATCCATGTCACCATCTTCTTCGGATTCCTTGTCTACCTGCCACGCTCAAAGCACCTGCACCTGATGGCAACGCCTTTCAATGTCTTCTTCAGTAGTTACGCACCCAAAGGTGCATTACCCTTAATGGAGGACCTGGAAGAGCGCGAAGACTATGGTGTCTCAAAGGCCGAACAATTTACCTGGAAGCAGTTGCTCGATGGCTACGCCTGCACAGAATGCGGACGCTGCAATACGGTCTGCCCCGCAACCAATACTGGCAAACCACTCTACCCTAAAGAAATCATCCTGGGAGTCAAGGAAGCCTTTCTTGCACGCAGTGATGAAATTCTGGGCGAAAATAGCCTGTGGGCCAGGCTAAGCGTTGTTGAAGTCAAAGCTGACAAGTCCGTTGAAGAGAAAGAAGAACATCACGAGGAGATGGTGGGAGGCGTCATCTCCACCGATGCATTATGGGCCTGCACTACCTGCCGCGCCTGCATGGAGATCTGCCCTGTTTCGATCGAGCACGTGCCGAAGATCGTCGATATGCGCCGCCACCTGGTGATGGAAGAGAGCGATTTCCCCACAGAGGTTACATCGCTGTTTAACAACATCGAGCGCAACTTCAACCCCTGGGAGATCAGCAACGACCGGCGCGCCGAGTGGGCTGCCGGTTTGGATGTGCCACTGCTGTCCGAGAATCCAGATGCCGACGTGCTCTATTGGGTCGGCTGCATGGGTTCTTTTGACAGGCGCAACCAGAAAGTAGCAACCTCAGTCGTCAAAATACTTAAAGCAGCGGAAGTTAATTTCGCCATTCTTGGACCAGAAGAGTGGTGTACCGGTGATCCAGCGCGGCGTATCGGCAACGAATACCTGTGGCAGATGATGGCGCAGCAGAATATCGAGACGCTGAACGGCTACGGTTTTAACACTGCCGATGCTCACATTGGACACAATGGCCACGCTCCAGGCAACGGCGTAGCAGGTGTGGCACCAAATTACCGCACGATTATCACTGCCTGCCCACACTGCTTCAACACGATCAAAAACGAATATACACAGCTTGGTGGGAACTACGAGGTGGTGCATCACACCGTCTTCATAGACAGGCTGCTGGCCGATGAAAAGATCACGCTTCCCGAAGGCTTTGATCAGCGCAAGCTAACTTACCACGACCCATGTTATATCGGGCGCTATAACGATGTGTACGATGAGCCGCGCCGCGTGCTCAACGTCCTCAACAGCAACGGCGTTACGGAGATGCGCCGCAATCGCAACAAGAGCTTTTGCTGCGGCGGCGGCGGTGGTCGCGCATGGATGGAGGAGAAGATCGGGAAGCGCGTTAATCAAACTCGCGTCAACGAGGCGTTGGAGACGGGAGCCGAAGTCCTTGCTGCCGCCTGTCCTTTCTGCATTACGATGTTTGACGATGGCATCAAGGGCGTGGAGGCTGAAGAGAAGATGCAGATCGAGGATATCTCCGAGATTGTCGCCCAGGCGATTGAAGAAAAGTCCCTGACAGTTTGAAGAATCACATCGTATCAGCAAACAAGCTGCTGACCGATTCACCATTGTGAATGCGTCGAATCGTCTCCGCGAAGAGAGGCGCGATGGAGAGTATATGCATATTGGGCAGGCGTTTTTCAGGTGGCATAGGCACAGTATTAGTAGTCACAATCTCCGCAATATCTGGCTGCGAGCCTAAGCGTTCGATGGCGTTGCCCGTGAATACGCCGTGTGTGCAGACAACTGCGATACGACCAACATGACGCTCGCGCAACTGCTCTAACATTGCAAGAACTGTACCGCCGTTGGCAATCTCATCATCAATGATAATTACATTTTTCCCGTCAACATCGCCGACGATGGCTTCAATGATAACTGTTTCGTCGCTCATCCGCTGTTTGCTGCCCGCCGCGACCGGCAGCTTCAACATACGTGCAAAATGTGTGGCCGATTTGGCGTGGCCGAGGTCCGGTGCAACCACGACGGTATTCGTTAAGTTCCGGCCTCGAAAATGGTGCGCGAGCACCTTAAGCGCGTTCAGGTGATCGGTAGGCACGCTGAAGAACCCATGCACCTGAGCGGCGTGCAGCGTCATCGTTAGCACGCGATTGGCACCCGCGGTTGCAAGCAGATCGGCTACAAGCCTTCCCGCGATGGAGATACGCGGCGCGTCTTTTTTATCTGAGCGCGCATACGAATAGTATGGAATAACAGCCGTTGTACGAGCCGCTGAAGCGCCGCGTGCCGCATCCAGCATGAAAAGCAGCTCCATGAGGTGTTCTTGCACCGGCGGTACCAGTGGCTGAATCAAGAAGACATCGCATTCACGGCAGTTGGCGTTCATTTGCACGTAGAGGCAATCATTACTGAAGTGGCGGATGGTAACTGGGCACAGGGGCGCGCCCAGGTTCTTACAGATTTCTTTCGACAGCTCGGGGTGGGCGCTGCCGCTAAAAATGGTAATGTCACGCATGGAATTATACCTCTGGTTTGTAAATGTGGTTGTGGCTGACAAGGGCGGCGCAAGCGCCCACACCACACATCCTCACCACACCCGCCCCTACGCGAGGTGGGTGGTCGGGTGCACATGGGCGGCGCAAGCGCCCCTACCCCACATCCACACCACACCCGCCCCTACGCGAGACGGGTGGGCGGGGTGGACATGGGCGGCGCAAGCGCCCCTACCCCACATCCACACCTCACCCGCCCCTACATTAATAGGGCGCGGGCGATCACCAGGCGCTGGATCTGGTTGGTGCCCTCGTAGATTTGCGTAATCTTGGCGTCGCGCATCATGCGCTCGGCGGGATATTCTTTCATATACCCGTAGCCGCCGAGTATTTGAATGGCGTCGTTGGTGACTTCCATTGCTGTATCCGAGGCGAACATCTTTGCCATCGAGGCGTATTTGCTGAAGTTTTCCTCGGCAAGATCAATCATCTCCGCTACGTTGTAGACCAGCAGGCGTGCCGCTTCAACCTTTGTGGCCATGTCCGCCAGCATAAACTGGATGCCCTGGTTATCTGCGATGGGACGACCGAACTGGACGCGCTGTTTCGAGTACGAAACAGCAAGGTCAAGCGCGCCCTGGGCGATACCTAACGCCTGCGCGCCAACGCCTGGACGCGTGCGATCCAGCGTCATCATGGCGATCTTGAAGCCGTCTCCTTCGCGCCCCAGCAGGTTTGCGGCCGGGACTTCACAATCGGTGAAGATCAGCTCGGCGGTTTGCGAGCCTTTGATGCCCATTTTATCCTCGATGCGGCCAACAGAAAAGCCGGGGAAATCCTTTTCGACAATGAAAGCGCTGATGCCGCGTGTCCCCTGCTGGCGGTCGGTAATGGCAAAGATGGAGTTGACCTGCGCCAGGCCGCCGTTAGTGATAAAACGCTTGGAGCCGTTGAGAATGTATTTGTCGCCTTCGCGTACGGCTACCGTGCGCATTGCTGCCGCGTCCGAGCCAGAACCCGATTCGGTCAGCCCAAAAGCAGCCAGCCACTCACCGCTGGCCAGTGGCCGCAGGTACTTGCGCTTCTGCTCTTCATTGCCCGCCAGC
>Ga0187846_10001139_pt1 | contig 15058 bp, 18 predicted proteins | sample TC_taG_FD_161473 | JGI IMG/M metagenome (GOLD analysis project Ga0187846, IMG submission 161473) | Biofilm microbial communities from the roof of an iron ore cave, State of Minas Gerais, Brazil - TC_06 Biofilm (v2) | ecosystem: Environmental > Terrestrial > Deep subsurface > Cave > Wall biofilm...
CCGAACGATCTCTCCATCGATTTCCAGCACGAGCCGCAGCACCCCGTGCGTGCTGGGGTGCTGCGGGCCCATGTTGAGGGTCAGCGTCTGGCGGGTGGCATTACTCATCCGGCACCGGCGGCGGTTCTCCGCCCGATCCGGACGGGCTGTGCGGCGGGAAGTATGGGATGATCTCGCTCGGCACCTTCGGGGTGTGCCCCTTGAACTCAACCGGCTCTTCGAACAGCGAGTAATCGCGGCGCAGGGGATGGCCCTCCCAGTCGTCGGGCATCAGGATGCGCCGGAGATCGGGGTGCCCGTCGAAGACAATGCCGAACATGTCGTAGACCTCTCGCTCGGGCCAGGCCGCCCCCGGATAGACAGGCACGGCACTTGGCAGGTGCGGCGGCGTCCCGTCCGTTTGGACTTTCACCCACAGGCGGTCGGATCCCCCGGCCTGCCCCAGAAGGTAGACCACCTCAAAGCGCGGGGATGCGGGGCGGCGGTCCCAGGCCGTCACATCGACCAGACTGTCGAGCGCCAGGCGCTCCCGCGCGGCCGCAAGCACCTCTACGAGCACGCCCGGCGTCACAGCGAGGATGGCCCGCCCCTTCTCTTCCTTGGGGGTCGTGAGGCCCCAGGGCACATGAGGGCGCAGCCGGTCGAGCAGCGATGCCTGGGCCATTGACTGCTGCGATCAGGGCGCCCGGGGGGCCGAGACGCTCCCGGCGATCTTCGTCCGGGCGATTTTCTCCTGCAACAATTGTAGGCCGTGGAGCAGGGCCTCTGGGCGGGGCGGGCATCCAGCCACGTAGACGTCCACAGGCACGATCTTGTCGACACCCTGCACCACGGCGTAATTGTTGTAGAGTCCGCCGGTGCTGGCGCAGTCTCCCATCGCGATCACCCACTTCGGCTCCAGCATCTGGTCGTAGATATGGCGGAGGACCGGGGCCATCTTCTGGCTCACCCGCCCGGCCACGATCATGAGGTCGGACTGCCGCGGCGAGGCCCGAAACAGCTCCGACCCGAACCGCGCGATGTCGAAGCGGGAGGCGGCGGTGCACATCATCTCGATCGCGCAGCAGGCCAGGCCGAACTGCACCGGCCACACGGAGCTCTTGCGCGCCCAGGCCACGATCCGCTCGACCGTCGTGGTGAGCACGTTGCGCTCCAGGTCCTGTGCCGAGGCGATTACTCCCATTCCAGCGCCCTGCGCTTGAGGAGGTACACGTAGCCGAGGGCCAGGATGGCGAGGAAGGTGAACATCTCGCCTATCCCGAGCGCCCCCAGCTCCCGCACGAGGACGGCCCAAGGGTAGACGAAGACAATCTCGACGTCGAAGATGATGAACAGCATCGCTACCAGGTAGTAGCGAATCGGAATCCGCTCGCGCGCGCTCCCAATCGGCCACACGCCCGACTCGTACGGAAGGGATTTCTCCAAGGTCGGCCGCCGGCGGCCGACGAGCATGTGCAGCCCCAGCAGCGCGCACGCAATCCCCCCAACGAGCACGCCGTGCACGAGAATGGGAAGGTAGCCCGACATCGTCAGGCGGCGCGCTGGAGGGTGATCACGACGGCGCGCAGGGCATCGAGGGCATAGGCGACGTCGGCCTCCGAGGTTCCCCGCCCCAGGGTGAGCCGAACGGCGGCGGATGCGCGGACGGCCGGCAGTCCGAGTGCTTGGAGCACATGCGACGGCTCCACGCTGCCGGACGTGCAGGCCGAGCCGGAACTCGTGGCTACGCCGCGGAGGTCGAGGCCGATGACGAGGGACTGACTGTCCGTTCCCTCAAATGACACGTTGACGTTGTTCGGCAGTCGCCGCTCGGGGTCGCCGTTGAGGGATGCGCCCGGGAGCGCGAGCGCGTCGCGGATCATGCGGTCGCGAAGGACCTCCAGCCTCAGGCGCTCCTGCTCTATGACCCCTCCCGCGACTCTGAGGGCCGCCCCGAACCCGACGATCCCGGGAACGTTTTCCGTGCCGCCGCGCCGGCCACGTTCCTGGCTTCCCCCCAACTGGACCGCCGCGAGCGGCGTCCCCACGCGGACGTAGAGGGCGCCGACGCCCTTGGGGCCGTACCGCTTGTGCGCGGACATCGACAGCAGATCCACGGGAATGTCATCCACGCGAAGGGAGAGCGCCCCCACCATCTGCGTCGCATCCGTGTGGAACAGGATGGACCGCTCCCTGGCCAGGCGCCCAATCTCGGCGATCGGCTGCAGCGTGCCGATCTCGTTGTTGGCCGCCATGATCGAGACGAGCACGGTATCGGGCCGGAGTGAGCGGCGGACCTCATCGGGATCGACGATGCCCCCCCCGTCCACCGGGACGTACGTGACCGCATAGCCGCGGCCTTCGAGGAAGTGGCAGGCTTCTAAAACCGCGTGGTGCTCTACCGCCGAGGTGATGATGTGGCGGCCGCGGTTCTCGGTGGCCAGGGCGACCCCGAGCACCGCCAGATTGTCCGCCTCCGTCGCGCCGCTGGTAAAGACGATCTCGGCGGGGCGAGCGCCGATGAGGGAGGCCACCTCCCGGCGCGCCTGTTCTACGGCATTCCGAGCCTCCTGGCCGAACCCGTGCATGCTGCTCGCGTTTCCGGCGTGCTCGGTGTAATAGGGAAGCATCGCTGCCAGGACGCGGGAATCGACCGGGGTCGTGGCGGCATGATCCAGGTATACCCGAAACTTCTTTCCGGTCCCGGGCTCCTTCGTCTGCCTTGCGGTTCCACTTTCAGGCGGCATTGTCGGATTCAGTATAGCAACCGCGACTGCGCCCAACCAGTGAGGGCGGGGAATGGCGACCTACGGCTTCCGGCCGACGAGAACGACCCAGTGATGCTTGAACCGGATCTGGCCGTCCACGTCGACTGGACTCATCGCTCCCAGGTCCCCCGGCCGAGTCCGAACCAGCATGTCGCGGACGCGGAGCGCGACCTCGGGGGGCGTTCCGGCGAGCCGGCACCACTCGTCGAATTCGCGGTCCATGTCTCCTTCCGCCTGCCCTACGAGTGTGAGGCCCGCGGAGGTGAGAAGAGAACCGAGCCCGCGGGGGCTCAGGAGCTCGACGTGCGCCGGATCGCGCAGGCGCTCGATCTCGTTCTGGCGGGCGCGCACCGCATCGTCCTCGGCCCCGACCAGATCTTCGATGGCCACTTTCCCGCCGGGACGGCACACGCGAAGCATTTCGTCGATCACCCGCCGGGGACTGCCGAAGTGGTGGACCGCCGACGTGGTGACGACAAGCGTGAAGGTACCGTCGACAAAGGGCATCCGTTCGGCCTCTGCGCGTACGAGGGCGAGCGCCCCGCCCTCCCGATGGTGCGCCCGCGCTTCTTTGAGCATCGCCATCGTGAGATCGAGCCCCACCGCGTGACGGACGTGCGGCGCGAAGACGGAGAGAAGCGCCCCCGGGCCGCAGGCGACGTCCAGCAGCCGATCCTCGGGAGTGGGACCGGTTAGGCGAAGGAGCGTCTCGCTTTGCACGCGCCTGAGTCCAATCCTGCTGGCCGCGTACTGATGGGCGGTCTGCGTGAACCGCGCCTCGTTCAGGTACCTGGCGTCGGCGGTCACGACAGGGGCACCACGGTGCGCTTCCGGGCGGCGAATGTGACGACGTCTGCGTACCCGATCTCCCGGGCCACCGCGGCGGCGCGATCAAAATCCTTCCCCACGTCCTCGGGAGCGTGAGCGTCGGAGTTGATGAGGGTCGGAACCCCTGCCCGATGGCAGGCGTCGAGAAACGGCCGGGCCGGGTAGATCTCGCCGACCGGCTTTCGCCATCCGGCGGTGTTGATCTCCGCGCACACTCCGGCCCGGGCAAAGGCGGCGGCGGCGGTGGCGTACAAATCGGAGATGTCGGAGGCCGGCCGGTAACCGAAGACTTTGATCACGTCCGCATGCCCGATCACATCGAACAACCCGGTCTCCGCCGCGGTAGCGATCAAGCGGAAATAGAGACGATAGACCTGGAGGACGTCCCTCGTCTCCCACTCGCTCGCCCCCTCGGGCGCATCAAACCCCCACCACGCGCCACCGCGTGCCTGGGGCGGAAGCCAGTGGATCGAACCGATCGCATAATCCCACGCATACGCGCGCAGGACTCGTTCGAGCTCGGCTTCGTACCCCGGGATGAAGTCCCACTCCATGCCTAACTTCACCGGCAGGCCGGCGCGCCGGGCCTCCTCGACCAACCGGACATAACTCTCCAGGCTCTCGGTGCACTGCGCATCCAGCCAGCCCGCGATCGCGCCTCTCCGCGGGTACATGGCCCGGCATTCCCGAAACCGGTGCGGGTGCTCGCTGAACCCGATCTCGGTCAGACCTCGCTCGCGGCCGACCTCAACGAACCGCCCCAGCCACGCGAGCGTCCACGGCCCGCGCTCCAGGTGCATGTGGTAATCGGTTCGCACTCTGCTCCTCCGCCGGTCGCGCGCCGCTATATCCGACCGGTGCGAACGCGGCGAGCGAAGGCCGCGGCGTCCGGGTGATCACTCGCCAGCAGGTCTTGCGCGACGGCCTCGTGATCATAGGCTACCCGGAGCACCTCAGCCCCCCAGCGCCCTTCCTCCAGCGTAAAGACCGCCCAGGCCGGCCGGGGCACGCCGTCAAACGGCAACCCCACGCTGCCCACGTTCACGATGAGCCCCCCGGCCACGTTCCGGATGTAGGGCCGGTGGATGTGGCCATAGGCCAGCGTTCGAGTTCGCGCCTGGTCGAACGCCCGGGTGACGACCTCCTCAGGGGCGTCCGGTCCGAGCACATCAGTCGTACTGACCGGCGTCGCATGCACCACCACGAGCGGCGGTCCCTCCCGAGGCTCCACACGATGGGCGAGTGGAAGGCGCTGCAGAAACGCGAGATGGTCCGCGGTCAGGCGCTCGCGAGCCCACGCGACGGTGGGACCCGGTCCCCCCGGCGCGCCGGCCACCCACTCGTCGGTATTCCCCCGCACGGTTGGATAGCCTTCCCGCATCAGAGCGTCCATTGCCTCGCGGGGGCGTGGACCTGCGAGGACCAAGTCGCCTCCGTTGATCACCTGGTCGAAGGGGCCGCGGCGGTGCACGTCGGCCGTCACGGCCTCGAGGGCCTTCACATTGCCATGAACGTCGGAGATGATGGCGATGCGCATGCCGGCCTTAGGATCCGTCGCCGATCGTGCGAAGAGGAACGCCGAACGCAACGTCGAGAAAGCGGGCGATGATCCGGGCGGTTGCGCCCCAGATCACTTCCCGGCCGGCCGTGTAGAAATATATCAGCAGACGCTCATCCTCACCCCTTTTCCACACTTCCGTCCGCACGTTGCGGGGATCGAGGAGCACACTCAGGGGAACCTGGAGCACCGCGCGCACTTCGTGGGGGCTGAGCCGCAGGCGGCTCGGGTGCTGGACGATGCCGACGAACGGCGTCACGACGAACCCCGAGACGGCGGTCTCCTCGTCATCGAGTTCGCCGAGGATCTCCACGTCGGCGGGCGGGATGCCGATCTCCTCGCGGGTCTCACGGAGCGCGGCGTCGAGAGGGCTCTCCCCGTCCTCGAGGCCACCCCCGGGGAAGGAGATCTGACTCTTGTGATGTTCGACCGTCTCCGACCGCTTCGTCAGCAACAGGGCCGTCTCCCCGGTGGCCTGCACCAGGGGGACCAGGACAGCCGCTCTCCGCATCCCCGGCGGGAGCGGCAGCATCTGTGGGGATCGAGCGGCCAGGAGTCGCTGGATGTGGATGCGGAGGGCCTCCGGGTCGCCGAGCGACCGCATGGCCTCCCGGTAGCGATCTGACGCGCCGGTCACTATTGCCTCCACGCGTTACTGATCGGATGGTCCGGCAACGATGTCGACAACGAGGTCATCATAACTCTCCGAGATATGAACAGGAAGCCCACAGGGAACACACTCGTCCCCTGGCCAATGTAAGCAGCGGGTGGGTGAGCGGCACGCGGTGGGCAGGAAACTCGCTCCGTGCGAAGCGGAGGAACACCGTTTGCCGCGCACGAACACACGTTCGTACGCGATCGCCGACAGCAGCCGGGGGCACGTGCGGAGAACATGCGAATGACCGACTCGCTCATGGGCACGGGAACGATGCGAGGCCGAGAGGTCGGCTCGGTCCCCCTCCCCGACGGCCGCCAGATCATTATTTACGCAGTGCGGCCGGTCGCCATCTTGCTCGCCAGTGTCCCCGACGCCGATCGGCTGGCGGCGATGGCGGCCAGGCAGTGCTACAGCGCCGGCAGCATCCTCGATCTTCCTGATCCTCTCCCGCCGAAGACGACGGCGCGCCTCGTGGACCGGGTCGTCTCGGCGGGCCACACGAGTTGCATCGAGCACAATCAGTTCGTCTTTGGGATTCGCGGGATCTCCCGCTCCTGCTCCCATCAACTCGTCCGCCACCGCGTCGGCTGGTCGTACGAGCAGCAGAGCCAGCGGTACGTGGACTTCGCGACGCAGGAGTTCGTGGAGGTCGTCGTCCCCCCCACCATTTTGCGATTGCCGGACAAGCTCGCGGCGTTCCTCGAGCCCATCACCGCGGCGGTTCGGGCCTATTTCCTGCTCCGGGATGAGCGGGTACATCAGGAGGATGCGCGCTACCTCTTCAACAACGCGTTCGAAACAAAGCTGATCGCCTCGGCGAACGCCCGGGCCCTCCTGCACTTCTTCGAGCTCAGGACGTGCAACCTGGCGCAGTGGGAGATCCGCTGGCTGGCCCACCTCATGCGGGCGGAGCTGCAGCGGGCCGCGCCGGAGATCTTCAAGTTCGCCGGACCGACGTGTATGACTCAAGGAATCTGCTGGGAGGGACCGCGCGGCGCGAAGTGCCCGCGCCTTGTCACGAGCGGCGCCGAACTCCGGGATCGCGCGCCCGCGATGGCGGCGGAGAGGACATATCCGGCTCCGTAGGGTATAATGGTGGTGCGTCCGCGGAAGGAGGCCCCTCAGAATGACGTACATTATTGCCGAGCCCTGCATCAACGTGAAGGATCGTTCATGTGTCGACGTGTGCCCCGTGGACTGTATTCACCCGAAGACAGACGAAGATCAGGGCGAGGTCATGCTGTATATCCATCCCGATGAGTGCATCGACTGCGGGGCGTGCGAATCGGTCTGCCCGGTGACGGCGATCTTTGCCGAGGCCGACACGCCCGACCAGTGGAAGAACTTCACCGAGATCAACGCCGACTACTTCAAGATGAGCAAGGAGGAGTTCGCGGCCAAGCACGGCCGGAACCCGTAGGTTTCCCTCAGAGCGAGTCGTTCGGCGCAACACCTGCGGGGGGCCGCACGCGCGGCTTCCCGCGGTGATTTTTAATCCCCCGGCGTGCCCGCCCGGGCCTTCGTCAGGACAGCCTGGATGATTTCGACCGCCCGCTCCACATCCGCCCGGGAGACGTCCAGGTGGGTCACCGCGCGGATGAGCGTCTTGCCCATGGCGCCGACGCGGACTCCCCGAGTCAGCAGGCCCGCGGCGACATCGCCGGCAGTGAGGCCGGTCCCCGCAACGTCGAAGAACACAATGTTCGTCTCCACGTGGGCGACGTCGAGGGTAATACCGGGGATCTCTGCCAGCCCCCGCGCAAGGATCCGGGCGTTCCCGTGATCCTCGACGAGACGTTCGACGTTGTGGTCGAGCGCGTATAGTCCCGCGGCGGCGATGATCCCGGCCTGCCGCATTGCCCCTCCGAAGAGGTGCTTATAGCGCAGCGCCTCCACGATGAACTCGCGGTCTCCGGCGACCAGCGCCCCCACCGGGCACCCCAGCCCCTTTGTCAGGCAGAACGTGACCGAGTCGTACCCGTGGGCCTGTTTCGTCGCGGGGATCCCGGACGCCACAACGGCGTTCATCAATCGCGCCCCGTCCATGTGCGTGCGCAGGGCGTGCCGGTGCGCGGTCTCGGCGACGGCCCGGAGGGTGTCAAGCGGCCACACGGTCCCGCCGCCGAGGTTCGAGGTCTGCTCCACCGACACCAGGCGGGTGCGTGGATAGTGAGGGCCGTTCCGCCGGATCCCTTCCTCCACCTGCTGGGCCGTGAACACCCCCCGAATCCCCTGGACGGTGTAGGGCATTACGCCCGACAACAGCGCCGGCCCGCCGGCCTCGGCGTTCACGATGTGGGCCGTCCGGTCCAGGATCACCTCGTCCCCCGGCCGGGTGTGGACCTTGACGGCGATCTCGTTTGCCATCGTCGCCGAGGGCAGGTACAGCGCCGCCTCTTTGCCGAGCAGCGCGGCGACGCGTTCCTGGAGGGCGTTGACCGTAGGATCCTCCCGCCGCTGCTCGTCGCCTACCGGCGCCTCTGCCATGAACAGGCGCATCGCCTGAGAAGGCCGGGTTGCGGTATCGCTCGACAGATCGATCAGGGCCACGGGTCTCTCCTTAATACTAGAGAAACTCTATTCTGGGAACTCTGCACTGGGCGTCTCGCCGGGCTTCTCCACCTGCGCAGGCCCCACCTCCCCCGTCCCTCCGAGAAGTTCCGTTAAAGTTTCCGCCAAATGCGATGGGGTGCGCGGACCACAAGAGCAAGTAAACAGTTTCTTTACTAGAGTATTCCCTTTCCACTTTTGATATAGGATAATTGTGGGAGTATGACCTCGTCTACTCGGCGGGAAATCCTGTCCCTCATCAAGCGGCGGGGACCGATGACGGTCCAGGAATTGAGCCGCAGCCTGGAGATCACGCCGATGGGCGTGCGGCAACACCTGGCCATCCTCGAGCGGGACGGCCACGTCCGCTCCAACGGGATCCGCCGCGGCCAGGGCCGGCCGAGCCGCGTGTACAGCATCACCGTAGAAGGCGACAAGATCTTTCCGCGCACGTACGAACAGGTGGCCACCGCCCTGCTGGATGATGTCAAATCGCTCGATGGCGAGGCCAAAGTCGCCGCGGTGTTCGAACACCGCCGGAAGCGTCAACTAGAGCTGTACCGGGCCCGGATGGCCGGCAAGGAGTTTCCCGACAAAGTCGCCGCCCTCACCGCGCTTCGAGACGAGGAGGGGTATTTGGCCGAACACGAGCAGGTGGACAAGGACAGCTTCGTCCTCGTCGAGCACAACTGCCCGATCCGGACGGTCGCGGACGCCTACCGGCAGGCGTGCGCGTGCGAGATGACCCTGTTCGCCGACGCGCTCGGGGCCGAGGTCACCCGCACCGACTATATTCTGGCCGGCGCCCCGCACTGCCGCTACGTCATCACCCGTCCACGGGAGGCCGGCCGCAAGAAGTAGCGCTGGTACCAAGATCAGACATCGAGAGCAGGGGGGGACGATGGCGACGCTGACGTTCTACGGGCATTCCGCGTGGGGGTTCAAGGCCAACGGAACAACGATCCTCATGGATCCCTTCTTCACAGGCAACACACAGTCGCCTGTCGCGGCGCGCGAGGTGGCCGCGTCGTATATCATCCTCACCCACGCCCACGGCGACCATTACGGGGACACCGTGGAGATCGCGAAGAGGACCGGCGCGACGCTCATCTCCAACTTCGAGATCGTCAACTACTGCCAGAAACAGGGCGTGGCCAACGCCCATCCCCTCCACCTCGGCGGCGGGTACGCGTTTCCCTTCGGCCGGGTGAAGCTGACCGTCGCGCATCACGGGTCCTCCTTTCCAGACGGGACGTACGGGGGGGCGCCCGCCGGGGTCGTGCTTGAGGTTGAGGGGAAGCGTGTCTACAACGCCGGCGACACGGCCCTGTTCTCGGATATGAGTCTCATCGGCGCGGGAGGATTGGATGTGGCGCTCGTGCCGATCGGCGACAATTTCACAATGGGGCCGGAGGACGCCGCCCAGGCCGCGAAGTTGCTGCGCGCGCGCACGGTGATTCCGATGCATTACAACACGTGGCCGGTCATCGCGCAGGATCCGGAGGCGTTCAAGCGCCGGGTCGAGACGTCCACCGACTCCCACGTCGTGATCCTGAAGCCCGGAGAGACGTTCACCATCCGGTAGGACGGAAGACTCCGGCTCACCTCTTCTCTGGCCCGTGTGAACTACCCGCCTCCGGCGTTGGCCGTCATTGGAACGGGAAGATGAGGAACACCGTCAGGTCCCAGAGGATGTGAGACACGACCACGGGGGCGATTCGCCCGATGCGCAAGTACAGCCACCCCCAGAAGGCCCCCGCAACCGCAGCGGCGAGCACCAGCATCGCGTTCAGAGCGGCGATGTGCACGAGTCCGTAGAGGATCGCCGCGGCGCCCCACCCGCGGCCTGATCCAAGACGCTGGACGAGCCCCCACTGGACGAGGCCGCGCCAGAAGAGCTCCTCTCCCGGACCGATCACGAGCGCCAGCACTACGACGATAAACCACGCGGGCGCCTGCGTGCGTAGGGTGTAGACGGCGCTCACCTGAGAAGCGGCAAAAGGCAGCAGGCGGTCGGCCCCGGCGCGCCCCGCGGCGAATACAGCGTACAGGAGTACACTTGCGGCGGCGCCGAGCAGGAGGTCGCTCCACCGGGCCCCTTCTGCAAACGGAAACGGGCCGCGGATCCTCACCGCGAGCGCCCCGAGGCCGCCCACCCCCACCGTCATGAGCACCCAGAAGTTTATGGGCTGCCACGCGAAGATCACCGCCCAGGCAGCGACCCCCACGGGAATCGCCATAAGCGCCGCACGCGCCATCCCTGCCGCGGGCCTTCCCTGGACCGTCATACGCGCGTCCAGGGAACAGCGCAAGGCAGAGGGGAGAGTTCCGTTGACAGTCGAGGAAGGAGAGTGACGGCGCCTAACGCTCGCGCCAGAGGGTCTGTGGGCGTAGGTTCCTCGAGATCCCGAGTTGACCCGCCATGAGCGTCGTCCACCCGAGAAAGCCCTCGATCATGGTGAGCGCCTCATCCTCCACCTCGTCGGGATCGAGGGGTGACTGCTGGGCATTACCCAGCAGGTCGCCGATGCCGGCGCAAAATGTGCGGACGTCCTTGAGCATTTCGGCCGCGACACGGCGCGCGGCGGCGCCGACCACCTGCGGCCGGCGGGAGGCGGCGCGTAGCCGGGTGCTCTGCGCGGCAGACCATTCGGCGAGGTCCTCCAACGCGTAGACGGCTTCAGCTGGCCCGCGCTCAACAACGATCGCGACAAACCCCTGGCAGGCGCGCCAGACTTGGCGAATCATACCCGCCAGGAACCGCCGCTCGTACGTCGTGAACCCTTCGATCTTCTTGGACACACTCCACTCCTGCCGACGCTTGCGTGCAGGAAGCCGCGCGTAAGAATGCCCGAATCCGCTGGCAAGAAAAGGGCAACAATATACAGATTTCTACGGGGCGCGAGTGGCCTCCTTTGTGGCACGCGGAGTCGGGGCTACATGGCAAAGGGGCATAACCAAAGTGCAAGGTGATCGTGGTCATCACGACACCAGGACCGAAACGGGTGCTCCGAATGGAGACCCGATGGGTGGGAAGACCGAGGAGGGCTTCGATGCGATACACACAGATGCTCTTAACCGTAATGTTCCTCGGCTGTGTGCTGGCCATCGCTCCGGCAGGCCTTGCACAGTCTGGCTTTACGACGATCGATCCCACGGGCGCGACGTCTACCTGGGCCGCCGGGGTCCACGGAAGCACCAGCACGACCGGCGGTGGCACCGGCACGGGGGGATCTCCGTGCTACCAGGGGCACCGGGATAGCGATAAGGGCCAGGGGCAGCGCGCGGAGGACGGCGACCAGCGTGGGGAAGACAGTGGATACCGCGCGCAAGGAAGCGGAGACGACGAGCATGCCAAGGGCAACTGCGGAAAGAGCGATTCCCGGTGGAACCATGATAAGAATGACGAAGCCCGGGACAGCGACGACAAGGCTCAGCCGCAGGGGTCCGGAACGGGCACGGTGTCAGGGACTGCGACATCGGGACCCAGCGTGATCGTCGGATATTACAACGATATCACCAACAACACCCATGGCTACCAGCGGGTGGGGACCGGCGTTCCCGCGTCGTTTGACATTCCAAATGCTGTCTCGACGTTTGCCACCGGAGTCAATGCCGCGAGCCAGACGGTCGGCTACTACACCGATGCGATCGGGACGATCCATGGCTTCGTGCGTACGGCAACCGGTGGTGTGACCACGCTCGATTTCACCAGCAACGGTACGAGTGCCCTCGACACCTTTGCCTTGGGGATCAATGATGCCGGCCAGGTGGTGGGCTACTACTACGACGCCACGACCGCCCATGGCTTCGTGTGGACCCCGGGCGCTGCATCGCCGTTCGCCAACTTCGACTATCACGACGCCAACGGAACCGTGGTCAGCGCGACCTTCGCGACAGGCATCAACAATAGCGGCCAGATCGTCGGCTACTATGACGATGCGAGTTTGGGCGTCCACGGCTTCCTGAATGTGGGAGGCGCGTTCACCACACACGACATGGTGGACGCTGCTCGGGGCGTTGTGTACACGTTCATCACGGGGATCAATACCTCGGGCCAGATGGTCGGCACGTACTGGGACGCGAGCTTCAACCAGCACGGGTTCAAGATGGCAGGCGGCACCACAACCGTGATTGACCTCACGGGCGCCATGGAAACCGACGCGAACGGGATCGACGACACCGGACAGATCGTGGGAGAATACGTAGATTCGCTCGGAAAGCAGCACGGCTTCAGCATGCCGTAGGCGGGACCTCTGACCGCTCCCCGACCCCTCGGGGCGGAGGAGCGGCAGAGAGAACCCCTCGCGGTACGGGCGTGCATCGGTATCCTCCGGTGCACGCCCGTCATTGTCAGGGCGGTGATTGACGTGCGGGGTTTTGGGAAGATCGCAGTGATGGTCCTGGCCGCGTTTGCCGGCCTTGGCTTGGGGCTGAGGGGATCTACGGCTCCGCGGCTGCCCTCGCATTCTTCATTTCCATCCACGGTAGCGAGTGTCACTCCGGGCCGTGCCGGAATGCTCCCAACGATCGGGGCCACGGGGACGTTGGCGGTAGGATCTCTCCTGTCGCAGACCTGGTACGCCCGCTATGCCTACAGGGTCTATCCCGGCCCGCTGTCGGCAGGGACGGAGCGGGCCCTTACAGGCTTCCGCGTCACGACCCGGCCCGCCTCGCCGGTGGCGGTGGAAGTAACCGTCGATGATCTCCGGGCCGGGACCTCGGAGCATGTCACATACGACAGCGGCATCCAGCTCTATTTCATCGAACGGGACCCGGGAGATGATGACGCGCGCGGGGAGACAGATTATGCAGACGATTGGTTCGTCCTCACAGACGCCACAGGACACGTCATCGCGCCATAGGGCTCAGCGCACCACATCCTCCTTCATCGCGCGAATGGCCACAGGGCTTGTCCTGGGGTGCTTTGGCGTATGGGAGCTCACCGCCCCGGGCCAGTGGACCGACTACGTCCCACAAATCCCGGGAGCGCACCTCCAGGCGATCCCCCTCGTCGTAGCGCATGGATGGGTCCTCTTCATGCTGGCCGTGGCCGCATGGATCAATTTCCGTCCCGCGGTGACCGCTTGGCTCGCCGTGGCTGTCCTGGCTGAAGTCGTGGCTGCGCTCGTGTGGGGAAGCGGGATCACCTCGACGCTCATCCGCGATGTCGGGCTCCTGGCGCTAGCGCTGGTCTGGGCGATCGAGGAAACAGGACGGGCCCCAGAACCACCCCGTCCGCCCCGCTACTGGTAAACGACCCCGTCACTCATCGAGGCCCCAGACGCGGGACCTGCGGAGTCGCAGTCCCAGCCGCTCCGCGTGTGTTGTGAAGGGACGCATCCCCACATGGATAAAGAGACAACTCGGGATGTCGGACGTGAAGAGCCTGATTCGCGGAGTGGGCGATGCGCCCTCTGTGCCGTTTGCGCCCGCCCCATTCCAACTCGACGCCCTTGAGGCGCTTGAGCGTGGCGACGTACTGGTGTCCGCGCCGACGGGCAGCGGAAAGACGTGGATTGCCGAACAGGAAATTGCGCGGTTCCTGGCGGGACAAGCCACCGGGGCCCGCCGCATCTGGTACACCACACCGCTCAAAGCCCTGTCCAACCAGAAGTTCCGCCGCTTCCAACGATTATACGGCGAGGCCAGGGTCGGGCTCCTCACGGGGGAGCGCCGCGTGAATCCCCAGGCGTCCGTCCTGGTGGCCACGACCGAAATCCTCCGCAACGCGCTGTACGACGTTTCCCGGGATCAGGCGTCCCCTGATGTCGTCGTGCTGGACGAGGCCCACTATCTCGCCGACCCCGAGCGCGGCACGACATGGGAGGAGATCATCCTCCTCGCTCCACCCGCCACCCGGCTTCTCCTCCTCTCCGCGACCGTGCCGAACACCGAGGAGATAGCGGCGTGGATGGGCACGGTGCGGGGGCGCCCGCCGCAGGTGATCACCCTTCTCGCTCGGCCCGTCCCTTTGGCGTTTCTGCTCGCCGACGGCGCTGGGCATCTCCTCCCCCCGGAACCGAGGCGGGTACGAACGCGCCGGCAAAACCTGCGGTGGCTTTCGACGGTGGTCGACGGCCTGATCGAACATCTCCTGACCCCGGCCATTCTCTTCTTCCCCAGCCGGCGTGCGTGCGATGACGCGGCGCGTCTCCTGGGGGCCCGGCCGGCCCCGGGAGAGGCGGAGCGTGCCGAGCGTCTGCGGGACTGGATTGCGCGCGTGCCCCAACTCGCGGGGCATCCGCTGCTTCTGGCCCTCCGCCGCGGAGGCGTGGCCCCTCATCACGCCGGGCACCTGACCGCCTGGCGGATGTGTGTGGAGGAGATGCTCGAGGCCGGGCTGGTGCGTCTCGTGTGTGCCACCACGACGCTGGCCGCCGGGCTCGATGTGCCGGCGCGCACGGTGGTCCTCTCCACCCTCTACCGGCATGGGCCCATCGGTCCCGAGCCGCTCACCCCAACCGAGTTCCACCAGATGACCGGCCGGGCAGGCCGCCGCGGGCGCGACACCCTCGGCGTCGTTGTGATCGGCGTCGCCACACCGGACGACGCGCAAGAAGGCCTGGCGTTGGCCGCAGCTTCGCCCGACCCGGTGAGATCGGCATTCGTGCCGTCCGATGCTCAGGTCCTGAACCTTCTTGCCCGGGGAACGGCCACGGACGCAGAGGCTCTCCTCAGGCGCTCGTTTGCAACCTTTCTGCGGGCGCCTGAAGT
>Ga0187846_10001140_pt1 | contig 15045 bp, 15 predicted proteins | sample TC_taG_FD_161473 | JGI IMG/M metagenome (GOLD analysis project Ga0187846, IMG submission 161473) | Biofilm microbial communities from the roof of an iron ore cave, State of Minas Gerais, Brazil - TC_06 Biofilm (v2) | ecosystem: Environmental > Terrestrial > Deep subsurface > Cave > Wall biofilm...
ACGCGCTCAAGGACAGCGGCGTGACCGTGTCGTTCGTCGCTTACCCCGTGAGCGGGCACTTCCCGGCGGACCCGGTTCGCGCCGAGGACATCTACCGGCGCTGGGTCGCGTGGCTGGACCGCTACCTGAGGTAGCCTAATGCGCGGCCGCGGTCTGCGCCGGTTTTGGCGGGCGACGCGCCACGAGCGAGAGCAGCGCGCCGGCAATCGCTACGCCGAGGATAACCCAGTCCGCGCTCTGGTTTGCTAGAATCGCCAACGGTGCAATCGCATCAAGCGAGTATGCGCCGTTGCCGGTTGCGCTAATCGCCAGCGTGGCCGCGATATTCGCGAGGGGGAACTCGTAGCCGCCATTGGTATTCCAGAAACCCTTGGGGAGATGCACCGTCACGATTGCAACGATCATCACAGCGATGATCAGCGCCGGGCCGACTGGGTTGAGCCAACCGAGCAGCGTCAGCGTGCCCCCGAAGAACTCGCCGATACCAGCGACGAATGCGAATAGCACGCCGGGTCGCATGCCAAGCGACTCAAAGAATCCGCCGGTGCCTTTGAGTCCGTAACCGCCGAACCAACCGAACAGCTTCTGGCTGCCGTGAGCAAAAAAGATGACGCCCAGGAGCACGCGGGCTGCGAGGAGCGCAATATTTGTAAACATGGCCGCATTGTAACTCAGTTATGAGCCGGATGAGAAGTACTGACTTCCGATAAACGAAATTACCGCTGAGTGCGCTACTTTCTTCAGCGATAGGAACCGATTCGACTTGTCATCGCGAGTGGCACTCGCGGCTCCCGCGATCCGAAAACGCGTACCCCGCGATAGGGATAAAATGCCAGTCGAAGCTGTGCGCGTAGAACCTCAAGACTAGAACCCCGAACGTGCCGGCTGCTCGGGCCTCGCTGTTCGCCTGTCTCTTAAGGAAGATAGAGTGACTGCGCCCGCCCGTCCCCACCACGAATTCAGTTATGCCGTGCGCACGATCGGCGTGAGCCGACGGCGTTTGCGGCGCGAATCGCTCGTAGTCGTGGTCGTGGCCGCCGAGGATCACGTCTGCGTGCGCCGCGTAGAGGTCATCCCAGAACGCTCCGTATTGCGGGTCGCTGCCATGCGTCCCCGACGAGAACCGCGGCTGGTGCCAGAATGCGAGCGTGCACGCGCTGTGATCCTGCCGCAGATCAGAGCGCAACCACGTCTCCTCGGGTGAGCCGGCGCCGCAACCTCCTACGAAATTGCAGTTCGCGTTGAGCGAAATGATATGCCAATCGCCGAGGTTGAAACTGTAGTAACCGCCCGGACGTGGGCCGGCCGAGGCTCCGAAGTAGGCGAAGTAACCGTCTGCTTCCGCCGAGCGGTAGTATTCGTGATTGCCGGGCGTCGGATGCGTTATCGCTTTGTAGCGTCCCCACGTCCGATCGTACACCTGCTTGAACGCGTCGAGCTCTCCGCTTTCGTATTGCGCGTCACCCAACACGAAGAGTGCCTGCGGATGGACTGTTGCAACCAGCTGCGCGGTCTTGGAGGCTTGACAGCCGCCGAGCAGGCTCTCGAACTTCTCTCCGAGGTGCGGTTTCGGATCGCATGCGATGTCGCCGGCAGCCGCCACGAGGATGGCCGGCGCCGGACTTGCTGTCGGTGCGGCTGCGCTCGCGGCAGCTGCGGTCGCGACAATCAGTGCGATAACGCAGCACGCATGAGTGACTAGCGCCGGAGAACTGTGCTGAAAGTATTCGGCAGTCAAAGACGGCTGATCGCGCGCAAGCGCGGAGTTGTGAGTCCGCAGGTGCAGACGTCGCTCACGAATGTCGCAGCGTCGCCCACGGCCAGGCGTAGCAGTTGCGAGCCGAGATAGGTTTGGGCGCTTCCATCTCTATCCATGCCGGACAAGTGCGTCACGACGATGCTCCCCGCTCGCCCATTGTCAACCGGCGACCCAGACCCATCGACAATCTCAACCAGCACGTGACCTTGAGCCACATGGAAATCGCCGGGCGTGCGCGCACACGAGATCGCGAACATGCCGAATTCCGACGACCCGTAGAGATTGCTCACGGACGCAACTCCATCTCGATGCACCGCCTTCACTGTCGCGGGGCTAAAAGTTCCGCTGGACCCGATCCACCATTGCACGCCGTGACGTGTGAGAAACGTGGGGTCTTCGCCGAGCACGTCCGCCAAACCGATCGCTTTTCCACTCGTCGTGCGCTCCGGCAGCACGAGGGTGTCGAAGTCGAACAGTTCGGTTTGTGCGAGCGTTGAGAAGACTTCTTCCGCATGGTGGCTGCGATCGAAGACGACGCCCCCTAATCGGCGAAGCGCGTCGTGGTAGAGAGAACCGGTCAGATGGGCTTGACTGTAACCGTTGAAGACGCGCGGCGCTTGTGCCGGCGCCTGTCGGCCGAGCATGCGCGCCACTGAAGCTGCCGCCGCCGCCCAATCAGTCTCAGTCCAGAAATTGACTGTGGGCCGGCCCGTCGTACCGCTCGTCCATCGACACATGCTCAGCTCGGCCACGTGTTCGTTTGGCAGAAGCGCGGCGGGGCGTATCGCTCGCAGTTCATCTTTGGAGAAGATCGGATATCGGGCTAGATCACGAATCTTCTCGATTTGACCTTCATCAAACGCCACGTTCGCGAGGCGCTCTCGCCAAAACGGGACTGCGCCGCGCATGAACGCGATCTGCCGCCGCAACACATCCACGAGGAGCGTCTCGCGGGTTTCTACGGCGATTGCGTCGAGCGCGGGACCGTCAAGTCGCATCTGCCCGCCCGCGTTCGGAACCCATGCGGCTATACCCCTGAGCTTGACGCTGTACTCGTCAGCGCTGGGGTGAACTCCAGGCCTCGAGCTTCGCTCGAGTGCTACGAGGATCGCCGGCTGAGGCGGTAGCCGATGAGGAACACGAGCAGCGTTGCGGGCACCCAATACGGCGCGAACGCGAGGAAGCCGAGCACTCGCGATGCCAGCGCAATCGAGAAGGCCCGCACGTTGCGCTGCGCCGCCTGCCACGCGTCGTTCAACTGGGTGCCGGTGCTTGGCTCCACGGCGGCGATGGGCTTTTCGTCTTGGATGTAGATCGAAATCGTCGAGTAGGCGACTCGGTGCTGCAAGGATTGCAATTGCCCATCGAGTTGCTCGATCTGCTCGCGGACGCTCGCGATCTGCTGCGTCACCTCGAGCACGTCCGGAATCTTCCCGGCGCGGTCCAGGATCCGCAGCATGTCAGTTTCGGTGCGGCGCAAGTTGCGCAGCCGCGCCTGCGCGTCGACGATCTGATCCGACACGTTCTCGGCGCCGATGGTGCGAGACGAAACGGCGCCGAGCTTGGCGATCGACGACAGCGATTGGTCGAAGCGATCAGCCGGGACGCTCAGCTGCAAACCGGCGGTGTGCCGAACGCCCGGCTGCGACGGCGTTTCGTCCGTCAAGGAGACGACGTCGCCGAATTGCGTCTGCGCGATCGCCGAGAGCTGCCCGATGGCGCGCTCGACATCCGGCACGATGAGGCTGATCGACCCCGTGCGGATGAGTTGCGGTCGCTCGGCGCGCAGTCTACTAGCGAGTGCCGGCGGTGCCGCCGCTTCCATGACCGGCTTGTTGACGGAATAGCGATCGGCAACGATGGTAGGGCTGATCTCCCCACCCCTAGACGGCGCCGGGGCGCCGGCAATCGTCTTCGCAAGCGGCGCGGCAGCAGGCGCCGGCTGCACACCATTTTGCGCTACCGTCTCACTTTCTGAGACCGGTGTTTGCATTACGGTGACGCCTTTGAGAGGCACTTCTCGTACCGGGTGAGCTGCGTAACGCGTCACGAGGATGAAGGCGATCACGAGCGCGACCGGCATAAACGCAGCCGCGCGACCGAGCGCGGGTAATCCATTCCACCAGCGCCGCAACGCCGATTCGGGCTTCTGCCCAGCGCGCCGCTGATCGATACGCGCGAGCGTGCGCGCAAACAACATCTCGGACGGACCGGGCGCGTCGGCGTCCATTTGATGCAACGTCTCGTGGAGCCGCTTCAGTTCTTCCAACTCAGCGGCGCAGCGCGGGCAAGACGCGAGCTCCGACTCCACAGCGGCGCGCTCGTGCGGCGCCAACGTGCCGTTGACGTACCACGGAAGCAGCTCGATGATCGTGTCGTGGTTCATGGCATCTCACTCCGAACGCCCCTGCGCTCGAGGATGCGGCGCAGCTGCTGTTTTGCGTAAAATACGCGTGTCTTCACCGTGTTGATCGGACAGCGCACGGTCGCGGCGATCTCCGCCTGCGAATAGCCGTTGAGAAACGTGAGTTCGAGAACGGCGCGATGCTCGGGCGTGAGCTCGTCTAGCGCCGCGGCTATCGCGCGCCGGTCGCTGCCGGCAAGCGCCGTCTCTTCCGGTCCGCGCGCCGCATCTGGTCGCTGCGCCAGTTCGCCAATCTCGACGTGCGCGGGCGCGCTGCGGCGCAAGGCATCGACCGCTTTGTGATGTGCGATGCCGAAGACCCACGTCGAGACCCGTGAGTGACCGCGGAAACGCGCCGCGCTGCGCCAGACCTCGAGGAGCACGTCGCCGGTGACTTCTTCTGCCGTTCGAGGATCGCGCACCAAGCCGAGCACGTAGCGATAGAGCCGGTGCTCGTACGCGCGAAACAATTGTTCGAACGCGCTGCGATCGCCGCCGGCGGTCAGCCGTAACCACTGTGCTTCACGCGCCTGTCCGGGGTCCGCTTCAGTGTCCATGCAGTCTCTCGCCTGAGTGACGCGGCAGTTGACGACGAAAGTCGCGCCACTCGTGCCGTATGTCGCACGGCGCACTTAGAAGGTTCATCGGCAATCTGGCGCTGCGACAAACGCGTTATGCAGGCGCGCGCGCAAAGCCTCGACTAAAGTCGCCCCCTCGACACGTCGTCCGAAGGGCGCTCTCAGACCCATAGCCAAAGCCCTCGGGCTTTTTGGAATAGGGTGGAAAGCGCAGTGATAATCGACCACGACGTGGTGGTGATCGGCGCCGGCCTCGCCGGAATGCGCGCGGCTTTAGAAGCGGCGCGTAACGGCGCTCAGGTCGCGGTCGTCAGCAAAGTCCACCCAGTGCGCAGTCACTCGGGCGCCGCGCAAGGCGGCATCAACGCTGCGATCGCCGCGGGCGATTCTTGGGAAACCCACGCGTTCGATACCATCAAGGGCTCCGATTATCTCGCCGACCAGGACGCCGTCGAGATCATGTGCCGTGAAGCCCCGGGCGACATCATCGAGCTCGAGCACATGGGCGTCATCTTCTACCGCAACGAAGATGGGAAGCTCGGCACGCGCGCGTTTGGCGGCGCGTCCAAAGCGCGCACGTACTTCGTCGGCGACATCACCGGCCAAGCGCTGCTCTACGCGCTCTACGATCAACTGCTCAAGGCAGGCTGCAAGGTCTACGAGGAGTGGTTCGTGACCTCGCTGTGGATGGTCGACGGCGCGTGCCGCGGCGCGGTCGCGCTTGACATGATCAAAGGCGATCTTGCCCTGCTGCGCGCGAAAGCCGTCATCGTGGCGAGTGGCGGCATGGGGCGCGTCTACGAACCCAGCACGAACGCGCTCATCTGCACCGGCGACGGCATCGCGCTCGCCTATCGCGCCGGCGCACCGGTGATGGACATGGAGATGGTGCAATATCATCCCACGACGCTCAAAGGCTCCGGTTTCCTGATGACCGAGGCGGCGCGCGGCGAAGGCGCATATCTGCTCAACAACAAGGGCGAACGCTTCATGTTGACATACGCGCCGACCATGAAGGAACTCGCCTCGCGTGACGTCGTGTCGCGTGCCGAAACTCAAGAGATCGCGGCTGGGCGCGGCGTCGACTTGTGCGTCTTGCTCGACTTGCGTCACCTCGGCGCCGATGTCGTCTTGAAGAAACTGCCGCAGATCCACGAGATGGCGCTCGATTTTCTCAACATCGACATGCTCAAAGACCCGGTGCCGGTGAGACCGGGCATGCACTACATCATGGGCGGCGTCAAGACGGATGCGGGCGCACGGACTCCGGTGCCCGGATTGTACGCCGCCGGCGAATGCGCGTGCGTGAGCGTGCACGGCGGCAACCGGCTCGGCGCGAACTCGCTGCTCGACACGCTTGTCTTCGGGCGGCACGGCGGGCGTAACGCGGCGGCTGACGTCAAGAAGGTCACCGCGATGCCGTCCGATTCGGCCGGCGAACAGCTCCTCGCTGCAGAGCAGCGGCGCGTGCAGTCGTTATGCGACCGCCCTGTGACCGGCGAGAGCCATGCCAAGCTGCGGCTGCAACTCGGCACGCTCATGGACGAGAAAGTCGGCGTGTATCGCGACGAGGCCGGCTTGCGCGACGCGCTTGCGCAAATCAATGACTTGCAGAAGCGTTTCGAAACCGTCGCGGTTCGCGACCGGTCGCGCGTCTTCAATCAGGCGCTGACGTTCGCACTCGAGCTCGGCTTCATGCTCGACTGCGCGGAGGCGACCGTTATCAGCGCGATCGATCGAACGGAGAGCCGCGGCGCGCACTACCGCACCGACTATCCGCAGCGCAACGACGCACAATGGCTCAAGCACATCGAGGTCACGCGGCGCGACGGCGCAGCGTCCGCGATCTCGTATCTGCCCGTGACGATCACGAAGTGGCAGCCGCAGGAGCGTAAGTACTGATGCAGTGGACCGTCGTCGTCGGGCGCTACAGCCCACCGGGTGATCCGCAGCCGAAGGGCGAGATGGGTCCTGCGTTTCGGGAGCCGTACCAAAATGCGCCACGCAAGACCTATCAGACGTTCAAGGTCGACCTGCCCGACCATGCGATGGTGCTCGACGCGCTCATCCACATCCGCGAGTACGAGGATGAGAGCCTGGCGGTGCGGTGCGCGTGCCGCAGCGCGATTTGCGGTTCGTGCGCGATGTGGGTCAACGGTCACGCGCGTTTGGTGTGCACGAGCAAACTGCGCGAGCACACGAAAGACGGCAAGGTGGTCGTCGAGGCGCCGCCCTCGATGCCCATCGTCAAAGACTTGGTTTGCGACATGACGCCGTTCTGGCGCAAAAACATGTCGGTCAAGCCGTGGCTGCAGAACAAGCAGCCGGTGCCGCAAGGTGAAGAATATCGCGTTCCCAACGCGGCGATGGAGAACCTCATTCAAGAGGTCTCGTGCATCTCGTGCGGCGCGTGTCTCATGGACTGCGAATCGTTCGCCGTCAACCAGAATTTTCTGGGGCCGGCGGCCCTTGCCAAAGCATACCGATACACCGCGGACCCGCGCGACGCCGATACGGACGTGCGCCTGCGGGAGTACAGCGAGTCCAACGGGGTGTGGGATTGCACGCACTGCTACGAATGCGTGCAGGTGTGCCCCAAAGGCGTCGCGCCGCTCGATCAGATACTGAAGCTGCGCAAGTTGGCGGTGGATGCGGGCTTCACCGATAACGCCGGCACGCGCCATGCCGATGCGTTTGCCGAATCCGTTCGTGACAGCGGCCGCCTCAACGAGCTGACGCTATCGCCGAAGTCGCTCGGGCTGTTCAACATTCCGGCACAGCTGCAAACCTTGCCTGCGGCGTTCAACCTGCTCCGCGCCGGCAAACTGCCGCCGCTCATCCACCCCAAGATCCCGAACGTCGAGCGGATCAAGAACATCTTCAAGAAGATCGGCGAGAGGTTCAAATGAGAGTAGCGTTCTGGCCGGGTTGCGTGTCCAAGGGAGCGTGCCCAGAGTTGTATGTCTCCACGCAAAAAGTTGCTGAGGCGCTCGGCCTCGAGCTGCTCGAGCTGTACGAAGCGCCGTGCTGCGGCGCCGGAGTACTGAGCGAACAGAACACGGCTTTGATGGACTCGCTCAACGGGTTGACGCTTGCAATGGCGGAGCGCGTTGGTGCGGATCTCATGACGATCTGTTCGACCTGCCAGGGCGTGCTCTCGAATCATAACTACCATCTCAAGAATGACCCGCTGCGGTTGAGCGCTGCGAACAAAGTCCTTGCCGATTCGGGATACGAGTACAAGGGCACGACTACTGTCAAACACCTGTTGTGGATTCTGGTCGAAGACATCGGCCTTGACAAGATCCGGCCGCTCATCAAGCATAAGCTGACGGGTCTCAAGATCGCGCCGTTTTACGGATGCTACATCCTGCGTCCGGAAGAGTATCTCGGCTTGAAAGAACGCCCCGAGCGCTCGACGTACCTCGAGCAACTGATCGAGCTCGTCGGCGGCGAGGCGGTTGAGTATCACGGCAAGACCAAGTGCTGCGGTTTTCCGATGGTGACGATGAACCGCGACAAAGCGCTCGCGATGGGCGGCAATCACATCCTCGAGGCGAAGGAAAAGGGTGCCGATCTGCTCGTCACGCCATGCCCGTTGTGCCACCTGAATCTCGATGCGCAGCAGCCCGACGCCGGACGCGTGCTCAAGCGGACGATCGACACGCCGATCTTCCATCTGCCGCAGTTGCTCGGCTTGGCGTTCGGCTACTCAGCTGAAGAGTTGCGGCTCAACCATCACGTCGTCTCTACCACGCGCGCGCTCGAAAAGGTCGAACTCAAAGTCTAGCAAAGCACAGCCGCATCTCTTTCAAAGGAGCGAAATGTGGCAGTGCTCGATGCGAATCAAGTAATCGAACTCAAGAAGGCGGCGGCCGAGCTCACCGCCTCCATGATTGACAATCACAGCGATGATTGGGACGACGAAGACGTCGCGCAAGCGTTCAAGACCATTTACGCCGCTGTTCGCGACGCCTAACTCGATCTCGCGCTAGCCTCCTTAGTGGTCGTCCCACCGATCCAAGACCGGCGGCATCCGTAGTCCTCCGGTCCTCCCGGAATCCGGCGTAGGTAATCTTACGGACTCCGCCGCGCGCGGCCGTTCCTATGATAAGCGCATGTAGCACTCTTCTTTTAGGAGGTCAACATGCGCAACGTACTTTTCTACAAAGCAACTGCAATCGGCGTGTCGGCCATTTCCGCCGTTGCACTGCTGGCGACGCAAGCACTCGCCGACGTCGCCGCAACGCCCACGGTTGCTTCATCGGCACACCCGACGCAGGCGGCAACAGTACAACTACCCGGCTCCGATTCGATCGCCGTCATGGTCCTTTCCGACGTTGGTTCACGGATCGACAAACAGGGTGACACATTCGCAGTAGTCACAGTGGATGACTACGTCGTCAACGGCCAGCTGGTGCTGCCCAAGGGTTCGCCGGGCTATGGCCTCATCACAAATATCGAGCGCTCTGGCACGGGCAAGAGGAACGGCCAGCTCGCGTTCACCGTCAACAAGCTCATCGCGCCGAGCGGCGCGGAGATTTCGACCCAGATCAATGGCTCGACGTCCGACGCCCTCATCCATTACGAACGCAATGGCAGCGACACGGCGCAGGTATTGCTGTGGGGCGTCTTTGCGGCGGCGAAGCGCGGCGATGACCTCTTGGTCAAGGCCGGAGAAACGTTCCACGTCTCGGCAAACGCGGGCCAAATAGTGCCGGTCGTCGCGGCTGGAACCCCGCCCGCCACACTCAACCCGGCGCTGGTCTCCCTCGCGCCGCAGCAACAACTCGTACCTCAGGTCGTGCCGGCAGCCGCGGCTACGGCTGCGCCGTCACCGGCACATTAGTCGCTTCTCGACTCCGTAGTCTCCGAGTCACATGCGCGCGGCTCGTCCGTATGGACGAGCCGCGATCTTCTGCGCCTCGACGCAGCGAGCATAGGCCGCTGCGGCGGAGCACACGAATTTGGACGTATGAAGCGGCGAAAGCACGAGCTCGAAATCCTCAACAAGATCGCCGAAGCGCTCAACGCGACGAACGCCGTACGGCGCGCGCTCGAGCAGACGCTCGCCCTCGCGCTCGATTTGCTCGGCCTGCGCAGCGGCTGGGTATGGTTGCTCGATCCCGAAACCAACCAGTTCTTCAGCGCGGCGGCGTACAATTTGCCGCCGTACTTGCAAGAGCCGGATCGAATGTCCGGCTCCTGGTGCGTGTGTACCGAAGCGCTGCGCTCGGGTGACCTCATGTCCAAGAACGTGGACGTTATCGAGTGCAGCCGGCTCGGCCCGGCGGTCGAGCGCCGCGCAACGGCGCAAACGGCCGGCCTCCGCTACCACGCAAGCGTCCCCCTTCGCTTCGCGCGCAAGCCGCTTGGCGTGCTGAACGTGACTGGCCCGCGCTGGCGCAAGTTGACGAAAGAGGAGCTGCGATTGCTGTCCACGATTGCGCTGCAAGTGAGCGCGATGATCGAGCGCGCGCGCCTGGCGGAGGATGAAGCGCGTGTCGCGCGCGTCGCCGAACGAACGCGGCTTGGACGCGAGATCCACGACACGCTCTTGCAAGGTCTTACGGCGCTCGGTCTGCAGCTCGAAGAGGCCGCAAAACATGCCGGCGATTCCGAAGGCTTGCGCGGCCGTTTCGACCGCATGCTCGAGACCATCCGCATGACCTCAAGCGAGGCACGCCGTGCCGTGGCCGACCTGCGCGGCTCTGCGCTCGCCGATCGGCCGCTGCCGCAGGCCCTGAATGGGCTGGCGCGCGGCTTCATGTCAGACACCGGCGTCACCGCGACCGTCAAAGTGCCCGCCGATCTTGTGCTCCCGAACCGGATGGAATCAGAATTGTATCGGATCGCGCAAGAGGCGCTGACCAACGTCGCAAAACACGCGCGCGCCCGCGCGGTCACGATCGAGCTGCGCCGCGCGCGCGGCGCTATCGAATTGCGAGTCGTCGACGATGGCCGCGGCTATGCGGCGAGCAGCGACGGCAATCGAGGTCATGGATTGTCGAGCATGTCAGAACGCGCCGCGCTGCTCGGCGGCACGTTCACCGTTCGGCGCCGGTCCGGCGGCGGCACGGCGGTGACCGTTTCAATTCCAGCGGACGGACGACCGGCGTGATCAAGGTATTCGTCGTCGACGATCATCCCGTGGTCCGCGGCGGCGTCATCGCGGTGCTCGAGGGCGAGAGCGACATGCGCATCGTCGGCTCGGCGAGCTCGGCCGAAGAATTGTTCTCGTCGGTCGGCGCTTCGAACCCAGATGTCGTCCTGTTGGATCTGGCGTTGCCTGGCATGAGCGGCATCGAGGCGGTCGGCCGCCTTGCGCGCCGCCATCCTTCCAGCCGCGTCGTCGTGTTTTCAGCGCGAGACGACGATGTCGCGATTCTCGAGGCGATGCGCGCGGGTGCGCGCGGCTATGTTGTCAAGGGGGCGCCCGGCGACGAAATCGTGCGGGCCATTCGAGAGGTGCAAGCCGGCAACACGCACCTTCACGGTCCGGCGGCGAGCGCTATCGCGCGCGAGTTGCGCAGCCCTCGGCCGGCGGACGCGCTCACGACGCGCGAGCGCGAGGTGCTTCGGCTTGTGAGCGAAGGTCTGCAGAACAAGCAGATCGCCAAGAGCCTCGGCATCGCTGAGCGCACGGCCAAGTATCACATCCGCCAGATCATGACTAAGCTCGGCGCTGACAACCGCGCCCAAGCCGTCGCGCTGGCTACCCGCCGCCGCCTCCTCTAACCCGTACTGTAGTGTTCCGAGCGAGCGCGAGCGAGCTCGGTGTGGACGACTGTCCGAAAGGGCAGGCGCGCGCTGACCCGCGGCGCGGTGCTCGTCCGTTCGCTGTGCTGCATACTGGCAGCATGGATATAAAAGGAAAGACTGCGATCGTGACGGGCGCATCCCGAGGCTTGGGTTTCGCGACGGCGGAGCTGCTCGCTCGGCGCGGCGCCAACTTGGTCGTCGCCGCGCGCCATGGCGACGAATTGGAATCTGCCGCGCTTTGGCTGCGCTTGCACACGGATGTCGTGACGGTGGCAGCCGATGTGTCGGAGGACGCGGAGGGTGTCGTGACCGCCGCTCTCGACCGGTTCGGCCGCGTCGACATCCTCATCAACAATGCGTCGGAACTCGGACCAAGTCCAATGCCACGCTTGGCGACTCTGCCGTGGCAGGCGATGGAGCGCATCCTGCGCGTCAACGTGACGGCGGCGTTGCACCTGACGCAGCTAGTACTGCCGGGCATGCTCGAGCGTGGGCACGGAACGATCGTCAACGTTTCTTCTGATGCAGGCGTCAACGCGTATCCGGGCTGGGGCGGCTACGGTGCGAGCAAGGCGGCGCTCGAACATTTGAGCCGCACTCTCACGGCCGAACTCGACGGCAGCGGCATTCGCGTGCTGACCGTCGATCCTGGCGACATGGATACGCACATGCACCGCGACGCCGAGCCGGGCGTGGACCTTTCGCATCTCGCCAAGCCCGAAACGGTCGCGCCTGTCTTAGTCGCGTTGCTGGAAGACGATGCCGCGGCAGGACGCTACGAACTTCAGTCGCTGTTAGCGGCCGCGCGCTGACCCCGTCATGGTCGTAAGAGCGAGCGCGTTCGAAGGACGCGAAGCGAACCTCGAGCTTCGCTCGAGTGCTACGTCGTTTACCGTACCCCCTGAACTCGAAGCGCACGAGCCGATCGAAGCGCGCGGCGGCACGCGCGACAGCGTACGGTTGCTCGTGACGCGCGGAGCGGAAGGTCGCGCGCAGCACGCTTCATTCCGCCAATTGCCGTACTTCTTCAGCCCGGGCGACGTTCTTGTGCTCAATGTCTCGGCAACGGTTCCCGCCGCGCTTCGCGCGCGAACGGTGGAGGGCCTGGAGTACGTGCTGCACATCTCTACCGGACTGCCCGGCGGCATTTCGATCGTCGAGCCGCGCAATTACGCGCCGCGCGCGGGCGAAACCGCGCTGCTGCCCGCGAACGCAGTCGTCACCTATCTCTCGCCGTATCGCGACTCGCACCGCTTGTGGCTCGCGCGACTCGATGGCGTAGGGTCATTGAGCAGTTATTTGAGCGAGCACGGCGCGCCGATCACCTACCGCCACCTGCGCGGACTATGGCCGCTCGAGATGTATCAGACCACGTATGCCACAGATCCGGGGTCCGCCGAGATGCCGTCTGCCGGCAGGCCGTTCACGACTGAGCTTCTCGACCGCCTGCGCGCGTTCGGCGTCGGCCTCGCGCGCGTTCTGCTCCATGCGGGCGTCAGCAGCCTCGAACGCGATGAACCGCCGCACGAGGAGTATTTCGAAGTGCCGCCCGAGACCGCAGCCTTGATCGCCAAGGCGCGAACGCAACGGACGCGCGTCATCGCGGTGGGGACGACCTCCGTTCGCGCCCTTGAAAGCGCCACCGACGAGCACGGCGATGTCGTCGCCGCCCGCGGGTGGACCGATCTCGTGATCGCGCCGGAACGCAGCATTGCAAGCGTCGACGGCATGCTCACCGGATTCCACGAGCCGCAGTCGTCGCATCTCGCGATGCTCGAAGCGCTCGTCGGGCCCGCGCATCTAGCGCGCGCATACGACCAAGCGCTCGCCGGCCGCTACCTGTGGCACGAGTTCGGGGACTCGCATCTGCTCTTGCGATAGCGGAGCGCGCTACTCCAGAGAACCCTTAGAAATCAGTCGGAGGCGCCGGAAGAGCATAGGCGAATCGTCGGGCCGAAACGATGCTTCGAATGCTTCCGATAGTTGCCGTGGTCGTTCTTCTGGCGGCCGCGGCCGGCGCGCAGGGGCAAGACGCCCTGCCTCCGGGTCCGGGCAAACAGATCGTCGAGGACAGCTGCACGGTATGCCACAGCGTCAGGCGCATCGTGAGCGCCGGTTACACGCGCGCCGGCTGGCGCAATGTCATCGCTATGATGGTCAACGCCGGCGCTGAACTCACGCCGCGGGAAATCGATACGCTGACGGACTACCTAGCGACGAATTTCCCAGAGAAATCGGCGCCGTCGGCTCAGGTTGTGCCCGGCAACCTACGAGTCACCATCAAAGAGTGGGTCGTTCCGACACCGGGATCCCGCCCGCACGACCCGCTCGCGACTGCAGACGGCGACATCTGGTACACCGGCCAAATGGCAAACGTCCTCGGCCGGTTCGACCCGCGCACCGAGAAATTCAAGGAGTACCCGTTGCCGCCCGATTCCGGGCCGCACGGACTCGTCGCCGACAAGGCCGGCCACATCTGGTTCACCGCTAACTTCAAGGGCTACATCGGAGAACTCGATCCGACGACCGGCAACGTCACGCAATATCCGCTGCCGCCTGATGCTCGCGATCCTCACACGCCGATCTTTGCGCAAAACGGCATCCTGTGGTTCACGGTTCAGGGCGCCGATATGGTGGGCTGGCTCAACCCGCAGACGCGCGAGATGAAGGTCGTCAAAGTCCCGACGCCTCATGCGCTCCCCTATGGGATGGCCGTCAACTCGAAGGGCATCCCGTTCTTCGCCGAGTTCGGAGCCAACAAACTTGCGAGCATCGACCCTCAATCCATGGCTATCACGGAGTACCCGCTGCTGAATCCCGGCGCGCGTCCGCGCCGCATCGCGATCACGAGCGACGACGTGATCTGGTACTCGGATTATGCACGCGGGTACCTCGGACGATTCGATCCGCAGACCGGCAAACAGACCGAGTGGCCCTCTCCGGGCGGTACGCAAGCCGCGCCCTACGGAATCACGGCGATGGGCGGCGCGATCTGGTACAGCGAGTCCGGCGTCACGCCGAACACGCTCGTGCGTTTCGACTCGGTAGCGAAGACATTTCAAACGTGGCCGATCCCATCAGGCGGTGGCGTCGTTCGCAACATGATGCCGACGAGCGATGGCAATCTCGTACTGGCGTGTAGCGGGGTCAACCGCATCGCGCTCGTCGAAGTGCGCAAATAAGGAATGAAAGAAAAAACCACCCGGGATAAGGTGGTGCCTGCGCTGGTCTGTCGTTTGAAATCATAGCACACTCTTTGACCGCTCACAAGGATCTGGGCTCACGAGGTCTGACGCCGCGAACCCTCCGGGCATCCCGGGGTTGGAGGCGACGGGAATCGAACCCGTTGCGCGCGGTTTGACAGACCAGCACAGGCACCAGCCCACCCCCAACCGTTTGCAGTTTCACGCATCTGCAGCACGCGTAAAGGGCCGCGCCCCCGAGCGGGCTAGTTCTTTTTGGTTAGCCTAAATCGGAGTTCAAAACGCTTGGCCTATGCCAAACGATATGTGCGAACCGCTCGAACTCCGCGCGAAGTCGAC
>Ga0187846_10001141_pt1 | contig 15034 bp, 11 predicted proteins | sample TC_taG_FD_161473 | JGI IMG/M metagenome (GOLD analysis project Ga0187846, IMG submission 161473) | Biofilm microbial communities from the roof of an iron ore cave, State of Minas Gerais, Brazil - TC_06 Biofilm (v2) | ecosystem: Environmental > Terrestrial > Deep subsurface > Cave > Wall biofilm...
AATTGATAACCGGGTGATCGACTCGTCGAGCATCGAGGTCAATCGCCGCCAGCGCCGCGCGAAGTCCGATGGCCTGGATGTCCGCAAATTGCTGGCGATGCTGGTACGGCACCATGCGGGAGAATCGAAGGTGTGGAGCGTCCTGCGGGTGCCGACGGTGGACCAGGAAGATCGCCGGCAGCTGCATCGTGAGTTGCGCACGTTGAAGAAGGAACACACGAGGGTCAGGAACCGGATCCAAGGCCTCTTGGCGAACCAGGGAATTCGGTTGCCGAAAAGCCGAGACCTGCGCGCGCTGCTCGAGGGGATACGGTTATGGGATGGGTCGCCGCTTCCGGCGCGCTTGCGGGGTCGGCTGCAGCGGGAGTGGGAACACGCGCAGTTCTTGCAAGGGAAGATCGTCGAGTTGGAACAGGAGCAACGACGGGTGATCACACACGATCGCGGCCAGGCGACCGAGAAGGTGCGCCAGTTACTGCGTCTCCGGGCATTCGGGCCGAACGGGGCGTGGGTGTACGTGCATGAATTCTTCGGCTGGCGGCAGTTCCGGAATCGAAAGGAGGTGGGAGCGGCCGCGGGCCTCGTGCCCACGCCCTACCAGAGCGGGGACGAGAGCCGAGAGCAGGGGATCAGCAAAGCCGGAAGCCGGCACATCCGGGCGGTCGCCATCGAAATCGCATGGTGCTGGCTGCGATACCAGCCGGGGAGCCGATTGAGCCGATGGTACCAGGAGCGCTTCGGACGCGGCGGGACGCGTGCGCGGAAGGTAGGCATCGTAGCGCTGGCACGAAAGCTGTTGATCGAGCTGTGGCGGTTCCTGGAGCACGGGGTGATTCCCGAAGGCGCCGTGCTGAAGGCGTAGAGCATCGCAACGATTTCAAGAAGGAGGCACCGTAGCGCTGAGTGTGAAGCTGGTGGAAGGCGCTCGCCGTTTTCCCGGGCCACACTACAAATGGCCGCCGATTAGAAGGGGCGCCTTCCCCAGGGCCTGCCTAGATTCGCCGCAGGGCGAACATGGGATGGGGTGTCTGGCCGCCGTTGGCCAGCACGGATAGAAGGTCGTTCGGGGCCTTACGGGACCCGCACGCGCGAGACAGGCCGCCAGCGATTCGCAGTCAGCGGGAAAATCGGTCAACGGGGATCATCGGAGGGGCTTGACAGCAGACCCTTCATAGAAGGGATATGGACGATCTCGGTCACACCCGTATTGCGCCGCTGAAGTTGGAACGACGCGTCGACGATTGCCGGCGGGACCGTGTGGTCCTTCTCGCCGGAGATGAGCAAGAGCGGCCCGCGGTTCGGGTTATCGGCGTCGACCTTCGCCTCGGTCCACGGGTTGAGGTTAGCGGCCGCAGCCTCGAAGAGCGGCACGCCCGAAGCTGGTACGGCGAACGTCTCGTAGAGCTTTTTGGCCTCTTCCTCGCTGACGGCGTTGGCGAAAGCGTAACGGAACTGGTCAAACGAGAGCGGGATCGCGCGGTTGCGATTGGCCGGGTTGCCGAGGACCGGCCACGCCGACTTCAAGGATGAGAATGGAAGCGGCAGGACGCCGCGGAACGGTGCCGGGTCGATCGCCACGGTAGCCGCGGCCAGCCCGCGCCCGGCAAGGATCTGTACCAGTAGACCGCCGAACGAGTGGCCGATGATCGCCGGCTTCCTCTCCAGCCCTCGAATGATTTCGGCGAAGTGGTCCGCGACTTGCCCGATCGTCTTGTGCGCGAACACCTCGGGCTTGGCCTTCGCCTCGTCGACGGTCTCGGGGTCGTCCGGCCACCCGGGCGTGAGCGTGGTGTAGCCAGCCGCCTCGAGCACTGTTGCCCAGCGGTCCCAGCTGCTCGGAAGCAGCCAAAGGCCGTGGATGAAAACCACAGGTTGCCGTTCAGTCGCGTTCGCACGCCTCACCTGTTCCGCTTCGTGCTCGATGATCGTCGTCATGGTCGCCCCCCTTTGTGGCAATCCCGCAGTTGTTTGACTGGATGGACGTTCCGGCCCTTCCATGCGAGCAATCGCTCTTAGCATAACAAGGCGCACGATAATCTTAGGGCAGTTGCCGTTCGTCGGGCAACAAAACCGGTGACCGCTATCCTCGATTCATGCGTCTTGGCCTCGGCGGGTTTAAAGGTGAACCTATTGCCGCAATTGCTGCAACGCCACTTTTAGTTGCCCTTCTCGCCGAACCCTCCGTATTCAATGTGCGTGCTATTGCACGCCGGACAACGGGAAACACCCTTCTTGCCCATGGCCCCCCTCGTCGGAGCCTGCCAGCAGCCACCCCGCCTGGACGTCCACGGATCAATCCCCCGCTTCTTGATGTATTCCGTCTCGGCACCCTTCCATGAGACCTTCCCCTGCATGCAGTGTTCATGGTGTCAGGACGACACTCCGCCCTTATCCTCAAGCGCGCCCTGCGGGCGCGGATCCGGGGAGCAAGACTGTTTCCCCCTGGAGGCTACCCATGCAGGTCACCATTCAGCTCCCCGCGCTGCTCAAAGCCCTCCGCATCGTCGCTCCGGCGCTGTCCCGGACCAACCCCATTCGAACGGCATCATGCGCGTGGACCGCCACGGATGATCACGTCACCCTTCGGGCCACCAGCCTCGACTGGGATGTGCAATATGTCATGGAGGCCGAAGTCGCCGTCCCCGGCGAGGCGTGGATGCCGGCGAATCTTGTGCGCGCGCTCCCCTGGGGGCGGTTCGTCGAGCCGGCCCGGGTCCGCAGCTCGGGGTGTGAGATCGAGGTGCGGTCGGGAGATATCGCCTACACGCTGCCGCTGCAGGAGCCTGGGACGACGACGGCCCTAGCGCCGGCCCTCGTCGCCTGCGCCGAAGCCACCGGAAGCACGTTCGCCCGCGCAGTTCTCCTCGGGGTGTCGGCCGCGCACCTCAATCCCGCCGCGGAGCTCGAAGGGACGAGCGCGGGGGAAGCGGAGCGCGAAGGCGTTTGGCTCGAAATCGACCGCGACCGCATCACGGTCAGCAGCACCGACCGGACGCGGATCGCCCATGCCACCACGCCGGCCACCGCGAGCGCGCGCCTCAGGAGCGCGCTTCCCGTACATGCGGCCCTCGCGCTCGCCCGCGCAGCCGGCCAGGCCGCCACAGCGAAGCTCTCCCGCAATAGACGCGATGCATCGCCGTCCCTCACCCTCACCGCCGGGCCCGCCACGGTCACCGTCCGCGCGCTCGCCGTCACCCCGCCCGATCCCGCAAGACACGGCCTCGAGGTGGACAGGAGGTCCACCCGGCTGCGCGGCCCCGCCGATCGCCTGGCGGCGGGGCTGCGGGCCGCCTTGGCGGTGGCCGGGACCGACCCGTATGCGACGGTTCAGCTCCGGACCCGCAGAGCGCACCTCGTGTTCCAGGTGGCGAGCGACAACGGCCGCGCCTCGGTCTCGGTGGCCCTCGATCACGTCGCCGGATCCGACATGGACGTCGCGCTTCCCGCCCGCGGGTTGCTCGCTGCACTTGCGCCCATGGGGGCCATGGAGGTCACCCTCAGTCTCGACGGTGCCGGGGCGTCGGTCTTCATCGCCGCGGAGGATGGGGCCGTGTCGTACCGCGGCCTGCTCGCCGCTAGTCGGAAGATCCAGGAAGAGGCCGCCATGGTACACTCCAGGATTTTGGGAAAGCATCTCCGCCAGGGAACCGGGTAGGGGGATCCTCCTAATTACGTACCGCCGGCCGTTCCTTCCAGCGCGCGAAGCACCTTTTCCGGTGTTACCGGAAGTTCGGTGATCCAGACCCCCAGCGCATCGTGAATAGCGTTGACGATCGCAGGCAAGGGGGAGTTGGCGGTCATCTCGCCCACGCCTTTCACACCGTAGGGACCATCGACCGACGGATATTCTAAGACCACCGATTCAATCTCAGGCACGTCGGCCGCGCCCATCATGACATACTCGTTGAACGAGGCGGGGTGCGGCTCGAGCGCGGGATAGCCTGGAAAACAGGACTCCATCAGCGCGATCCCCGTCCCCATTACCGCCCCGCCCACGATCTGCCCCTCGACCATCTTTGGATTGACCTGCCGCCCGACCTCGTACGCGCTGGACAGTTTCAGCACCCTGACCTCGCCGGTCTCGGTGTCGACCTCGACGTCTGCGACGGTCGTGACGTGCGCTTCGGTCGAATCGGGGTCGCAGGCACCGGTTTCAGGGTCAAGCGGACTCTTTGGCTTGAGAAAGATGCCGCGCCCGGATATTGTTGTTCCGTGCTTGAAGTGCGCCGCGAGCGCCACAGCAAAGACGGTCGTCTTCCGAGTCGGCGAGCCGCGGACCCAGATCTCACCGTCGGCCATGACCAAGTCGCGCGGCGAGGCCTCCAACTCCCGGGCCGCGACCTCCAGCAATGCGTGCTTGGCCTCGTTGGCCGCCATCATCACCGCATTGCCAACCCGGTGCGTGGCACGGCTGGCGAAGGTGCCCATGCAGTGCGGCGCGGTATCGGTGTCTCCCGTATCGACGATCACCGAGTCGAGCGGCACGCTCAAGGCTTCGGCTGCGATCTGCCCGACCACCGTCTTCAACCCCTGCCCCAGATCCGTGCTCGCCAGCTTGACCACAAACGCGCCGGTGGGCTGCGCGTAGATCAGCGCCTGCGTGGGGTCGCCGCCCAGGTTCATGCCGGTTGGGTAGTGCAGCGCCGCGAGCCCGCGCCCGCGCTTCTTGGCCATGGGCTAGGCTTCTTTCCAGTCGTTCGAATGCATCGCTAGGAACTTCTCGGGCAGCGGGTGGTTAACGAGTTTGGCCGCGGCCTGGAGGGTCTCGATGAGCGTTGCATCTTCTACTTTCTTCCGGATAGCCTTCGTCTGCCCATTGCGATAGGCGTTGATGAACCGGATCGCCCAGGGGTCCAGGCCGACCGTATTCGCGATCCTGTCCATCTGCACTTCCGCTGCGAACGAGGCGGGCGTGACGCCGAAGCCGCGCAGGGCCGAGGCCGGCTGACGGTTCGTGTACACGCAGTAGGCGTCGACCCAGACGTTCGGGATGTAGTAGGGACCCTGAAGGTTTGCTGAGTGCTTGGTGACCCCGTACGGTGAGTGGCGGTGATAGGCGCCGGCGTCGTGGAGGGCGCGTACCTTCCGCGCGATGATGCGCCCGTCGTTCTTGACGCCGTCTGTGTATTCCATCCGCCAGCCGCCCGAGGTGGACGACGCCTGGAACTCCTCCGCGCGCGTCCAGCGCCACTTGACCGGGCGCCCGGTCTTCATCGCCGCGATCGCCGTCACCGGCTCGGTGACCACGTCCACCTTGCCCCCGAACCCGCCGCCGACCGTGCCCCCGATCATGTGCAGCCGGTGGCTCGGGACCTTGAGGATGATGGCCGTGTTGTCCATCGTGAAATACAGCGCCTGCGTATTGGAGTGGATGGTTAGTCGCCCATCCGGTTCCGGCTTCACGACGCAGGCCTGCGTCTCCAGCGGGGCGTGCTCGTACGGCGTGACTTGGTAGGACCCTTCGATAATGTGATCTGCTTCGGCGAACGCCTTGTCGACGTCGCCGAATCGCACGCGCCGCATCGGCATCCCCTCATACATGAAGGTGTTCGTGCCCCACTTCTTGATGATCGGGGCGCCAGGCGCGAGCGCTTCGAACACGTCGCGCACAGCCGGCAGCGGTTCGATGTCCACTCTGACCAACGCGGCGGCCTCTCGGGCGATAGTCTCAGTTTCGGCTACAACGGCGGCGATCGGTTCACCCTGCCACATGACTTCTTCCTGGGCCAGCACCGGCTCATCGTTCGGCTCCACGCCGATCAGGCAGAGAATGGTGTACCAGTTGTTCGGCACGTCCTTCCATGTCACCACAGTCGCCACGCCGGGGTACGCCTCGGCTCGGGATGTGTCGATGCGGCGTATCAGGCCTCGCGCCGCCGGGCTGCGCACCATCCTCAGCCAGAGCATATTCGGGTAGGTGACATCGTCGACGAACTGCGTCTGTCCGGTGACATGGCCGATGCCATCGCGGCGCCGGACGGATTGGCCGACGATCCCCAGCTGTTTCATCTCACCGTCCCCCATCCATGCGGGCCGCGGCGTCCTCGATGGCGCGGATGATGGGCAGGTAGCCGGTGCAGCGGCAGAGATTCCCGGACAGCGCTTCCAGAATCTCCGCCCGCGTCGGGTGCGGGTTATGGTCGAGCAACGCCTTGGCCACGGTGATCATGCCGGCGGTGCAGAAGCCGCACTGCGCGGCGAAATTGTCGTAGAAGGCTTGCTGGAGGGGGTGCAGACTCGTGGGGGTCCCGATCCCGTCGACCGTGGTGATCTCTCGCCCCTCGGCGAGCGCGGCGGACAGGAGGCAGGAAACGATCGGCTCACCGTCCATGAGCACGGTGCAGCTGCCGCACCCTCCCTGTCCGCATCCCGCCTTCACCGAGTGGACGTGCAGCTGCTCGCGCAGTACGTCGCGGAGAGATTCCACCAGGCCGACGAGCGCGACTGCGGGTTTGCCGTTGAGCGTGAACGAGACCATCCGCATGGCTAGCCTCCAATCAGGTGCAATGCACGTCGAACGTACACCCCGACCATCCTGCGGCGAAACCACTCCGAGGCGAGCGCGTCGCCATGGGGGCGCACCGTCCGGACCGCCTCCGCCGCGGCGTCCTCGATCGATGTGGAGTCCAATGTGCGTCCCCGAAGGGCGGCTTCCGCCTGCATGACACGCAGGGGATGGTCGCCTGCCGCACCCAGGGCGATTCGGGCGTCGGTGCACATGCCCCGGTCATCTCGCACCACCCGGGCCGCCACCGTGACCACCGCGGGCGTGTTCATCAGACGACGGCCGAACTTCAAAAAAGCGGACGTGCCGGCGGAGCGCGGCACGTCGATCCGAACGACGAGCTCGTGTGGTGCCAACGCCGTCTGCGCGCGTCCCTTGAAGAACTGCGCGAGCGGAATCACTCGCGTGCTCCCTTTGCTGGCGGCGACGACCTCCGCATCCAGCGCCAGAAGCGCCACCGCGGCGTCGCCGGCCGGGGGCGGGACGAATAGGTTCCCGGCAAGCGTCGCCATATTCCGGATCGCCCATCCCCCAACGTGGCGCGCCGCCGTCGCCAACAAAGGCGGGTCGATGAGCTGCGCGACCCGCGACAGCGAAGTCGTCGCCCCGATCTCCAGCCGACCGTCGGTCCTCCGCACCCCGTTGAGCTTGGCCCGGCTCAGGCTCATGATCAACGGCGGCGAGACAGCGCCCTCGCCGATCAGCGCCATCCCCACGGTCCCCCCACCCATGATGAACACGTCTGAGCCATGCTGGCTCAGCAGGTCAAGCGCCGTCTCGGAAGACTCTGGAATGAAAATCTCTTGTGTCGCCACGCCTTCCCCCGCCGATCTCAGCCGTCCCCCACTCGCGCCGCCTCCCAAAGACATCGACCAGAGAATCGGCCCATTATGCATGGGCGAGCTGTGAGATCAGCCGTAGTCCAGCAGCGCGAAAAACCGCGCGGGCGAACCTTCGGCACCGCGCATCTTCAGACATGGCGCGAAGAGGACAAACCGCCGGTCGGTCGGCAACGCGCCCAAGTTGGTCATCTGCTGAAAGTAGTAGGCGCCTGCCTCCAAGATAATCTTGTGGATCACAAAGTCTTCCGAAGTGAAGTCCGGCAGCCGCGCGCTGTACTCACTGAAACAATCGAACCCGATCGCCTTTGGCCGCTTGGCGACGATCCACCGCGCGGCTTCGGCCGTGCAGTACGGCGACGTCAGGTAATACTCGGGGAAGCGACCCCACATGCGGTCGGTCCAGTCGGTCCGTACCAACACGATAGCGCCCGCGTGGATCTCGGGCGCACATCGCTCCAGATCAGCGACACTGATGCCGTGGCTGGGGGCGCACGACCCCACATTTACCACGACGGCTTCACCCGAGATGCATTCCAACGGCACGTCGTTTGCGGTCTCGCCATCCGCCTTCACGTGTGTGGAGAAATCTACGTGCGAGCCAGTGTGCAGCAGCATCTCGACGCTCGAAGCGCGCCAGTAGCCGGGCCCGCGGAATCGAGGCGTGAGCTTGAGCGGCATGTTCACCGACGGCGGTGAGAGCGTGCCGGGACCGATGGCAACCGTGAGGTCAACGATGCGCATGGGCGCGCACGGCGGGTGATGAGGGGCGGGTAGCGTCCACGACCATCCCCAACAAGCACCCACCGCTCCCTACGCCGAAAAGGTTCTGTTCTCCTGCGCCCTTACCGACATGGGCCGCATGCTGCGGCGATGGTGGAGCACGCGATCTTCACGGCGGGGACTATAAACCTCCGGCCCTGCGAATTGCGCCCTCGAGCGATTGGCTCCCTCGAAAGGAATGCTTTTCTGACATTTCAAGACTGAGGTTTCACTGGACAAGGGGGTCCTTGGGCTGCCGCCAGTGTCAGTACTCCGCCTGCAGATGCGGCCGTTGCCTTTCAGGGTACCTTGCCGTCCCAAGACCTGATTGAGCTTTTCTCTCGACCCCGTCAGACTTGCACCTGGGTCGCCGTACTCGGTCCCTGGCGGGACCGGAACCATCTCTTGACCCCTAACGGGTGCACCACTAAAGCCCTCTTCTCCGTGTATCCTCAAGACCGGCCATGATCCGCAACCCGGAGCTCGCCGAACTCGCGCACAAGCTCAAGGACGCCCTCAGCATCACCGGGTTCCTCGCGAAGGAGCGCGGGATCTCGCCCCGCCGGACCGCGAACGGCCGGACGTGGTACCTGTGCCCGCTGCACGCCGAGCGCACCGCCAGCTTCGTCGTCCGGGCCGGCAAGGACGGCTATGAGCGGTTCCGCTGCTTCGGGTGTCACGCCGGAGGAGACATTTTCGACTTCATGCAGGCGCTCGAGGGATACCCGGACTACATCACCACCCTCAGGACGCTCGCCGAGCGCTACGAGATCCCTTGGCCCGCCCGGAACGGCGAGGACACGAGCGCCGCGAGCCGGGTGCTCGATGCCGCCACGGAGTACTACGCTCGCGAGCTCGCGGGATCACCCCTCGCCTACCTGGAGCGGCGCGGCTTCCCTGAGGCATTCCTCAAGGCGCACCATGTCGGGTACGCGCCGGCCAAGCCAGGGTCTGGGTTCACCCGGTACGCCGAGGCCCAGGAATTCGACCATGCGGCTGAAGCGGTGGGTCTGATCCAGGGACCGACCGAGACCTGGCCGCGGCGGGACTTCTTCTTCGACCGCATCATCTTCCCCAACCGGTCGGGCGGCCACACGATCGATCTCCAGGGGCGGGCGTTGCTGACCACCCGCAAGCCCAAGTATCTCAGCCTCCCGGGATCGCGCCGCCGGGTGTACAACGTCGATGCCTGCGCCCACCCGCACGTGATCCTCTGCGAGGGCATCCCGGACACGCTCAGCGTGCTCCGGGCCGGGCTCCCGGCGTGCGGGATCTACGGCACCGAGGGCTGGACCCGCGAGCTGCAGCCGCTGTTCCGGCGCTGCCGGCGCGTGTACGTGGCGCTCGACCGGGACGCGACCGGCCGCGCGATCGAGATTGCCAAAGACTTCGGCGTCCGCGGCCGCGTGCTCGTCCCGCTTCCGGAGCTCGGCCCCAAGGGCGATCTCAACGATTGGCTGGTGGGGCCGGCCAAGGCGGACCCAGGGCGATTCAAAGAACTGCTGGCGGCCGCCATGGCCCAGAGCCCGACCCCCTGGGGCCTGTGGATCGAGGGGCTGGCGGACGTGCCGCTGTGGGACCGGCACGAGCAGCTCGAACCCCTGCTCATCGAGCTCGCGTCGATGCCGCGGATACCTCGGGCTTTGCATCTCCAGATGCTTCACGAGAAGGCCGGTATCTCTGAGGAAACACTCTTCCAAGCTGTGAGGGACCTCGAAGGTGACGCCGCAGCTGCCGATGAGGCGGAGTAGTGCGCCACGAGACAGCACCAAAGATGGAACTGACGGAGACGACCATGGATCTGCTCACTCTTCCCCTCTGGTCGGCGCTTGTACAGCGCGGATCGGAGGAACTCGGGGACGTCCTGCGCACCTCTCAACGCCTCTTATTGCAGGACATCTGGAATGAATGGTGGAGGAACGCGCCGCGAGACGACGATTACGTGATGAACCACCTTTGCTTGGCCCCTGCTTGGATGCGGTGGTATGGGGAATGGGAGGAGAAAGATCCGGACAGCTCGGCGGGAGACCAACCGCCAGCTTCTCGATTCGGGATCCTGGTTCAATCCTCGAGACTTCGATGGCACCTTCCTGAGACGATGAGGCCCTTGTGGCATGATTTGCTTCACGCGCTCATCATATCGGAACGACACTCGGGATCACTTTCCGACCAGAAGGCCATCGCAGCGCTGGCGGCGCTGGCTGAACCGCATGCCACGCTGGAAGTCGTTGAGGATTCGTTGCCGCCCTCTGTGCGCAATACCTTGCTGGTTTTGTCAACCGAGATGGAATGGTTGGTGCACGTGACAGTTTTTTCCGGCGTTCATGACCGCAGCGTATGGAACCCATGGGTCGTAGGACATGTTCTGTTCTGCGTGGGGCCCACCGGGGATATCGTAGAAGGCAAAGGCTACCAAGGTATTCACTGGGTCATTCCAGGACCGCGCCAAGACTGCTGGCATCAAATTCCGTTCCTTCCCGGCAGGTTTGATCAAGGGCTGAAACTGCTCTGCATGGCGGCCTGGGGCGTATTCCACCGAACGCAGCTCACCCTGTTCTCGCCACATGAGTACCTCGCGGTTACCCCGTCACGACAGGCGAGGCGCGCAGCCGAACGGGATGGGGATCCTCCGCTCTGCTCGTTTTCGATCCTCCGCGTCGGCGGACGAGCCCCGGCACGCACTCGACCAATGCCCGTCCTCTCCGGCCGCGGCCGGCGGGCACGGCACGTCCAACGGGGTCACTTCAAGCGTTATCTTGGAAAGCGGTTGTTCGGACGATGGAGCGGCGTGTGGTACTGGCAGGAAGGGCGCCCCGGCGGAGCCCCCCGCGTCCATGCGAAAGACTACGTGATCCTGCCCTTTGCCCCCCGATCGGTGAACTTTACCTCCCAGTAGCCCTGCCCGGTCTGATCCGTCCCGAGGTGCCCTGGGAGGATTGCGCCTCCGTCTGACGTTGGCCGCGCGCCCTCGGGCGCGCGGATGCCAATACGCTCCAAGCTTGGCACTGGGAAGCCTGGGGATTTCTGCTCGCGCGGCTAGACTCACGTACGTCTACCATGTCCGCCTGGAGGAATGAACACGATGAACACCCACGCTGCTCCGACCGATACCGGCGCCCCGTCCCCGCGCCCTCCCGTGCTCCGCGAACCAATGGGAGCGCTTCCGCCGGGCCCGGCCAAGACCGGGCCGCTCCCCGCCTTGTTTGAGGGCTGGCCCCCTGAAGATGTCGATCTCATTCGCCGGACCATCGCGCCCGACGCCGGCGAGCACGAGCTCGCCCTCTACCTCAAGCTGTGCCGCACCTACGGGCTCGACCCTTTCCGCAAGGAATTGATCCTCGAGAAGCGGCGCCGGAAGCGCCAGGACGGCAACTACGATGTCGTCCCGGTCTTCATCACCACGCGTGACGGGTATCTCAAGGCCGCGATGCGCGATCCCGCTTACGCGGGGCTGGTCGGCGGCGTCGTGTGCGAGGGCGACCACTTCGAGTACATTGCAGACGAGTTCAAGGTCGTGCACCGGTTCGGCGCGAAGCGCGGCCCGATCATCGGCGCCTGGGCCATCGCCTACCACGAGGAGCGGCCGCCGATGGTCGGCTTCGTGCCGTTCAAGGAGTACGCGCAGGGCACCGAGGTGTGGCAGCGGACGCCCACCGCCATGATCCAGAAGTGCGGCGAGGTTTTCGTCCTCCGCCGGCAGTTCAACATCACCGGCATCGTCGCGCGTGAAGAGATCGACTCGGAGGACGGCGGGGAGAGCGGGAACCGCGGTAAACGACGGAGGTTTGGGGGTCCTTCCCCTATTTCAGTAACTCCAATCGCTCCCAGTCAATCCCGCATCGAGCCGCGCGCAGCCATCGATGCCCCCACGACCGCGGCGGAGGCGGGAGCGCTCAATGGTCCCGTGGGTCCGGACACTGCCGGTGCTGCTAGGGAGGCCGAGGACACCAGCAATCCTCTGCAGAGCGGCGTCGTTTCTCATGATCCGGCCAGGACGGATCAGGCTGAAGCGACGGCGGCCGGTACTCCCCAATCGGGACGCCCGACGCTATCAGCTGCGGAACGCGACGAGATTCAACGACTCGTCGCCCAGGCTGCGCTCGCCGAAGGCTTCACGCTTGTGCGTCGCCAGAACGGCGGCAAAATCGGCCCGGGCCAGCAGTGGCTTCAGCGCCATTACGGCACCGACCAGCTCGACCGGCTCATTGACCGGCTGGACGAAATCCGAGATCACGCGAGCCGGGTCCATGACGCCCACGAGATCGCCGGCCCCGGCACACCTTCTCAACAGCCAGCATCGCCCAATGTCATTGCCGAGCTTCAGGCGGCGTTCGACCACCTCGGATACGACGAGCCCGGACGGCTCGGGCTCATTCGCGCCTGCACCGGTGGTCGCACCGATCGGCCGGAACAAATGGCCGAGATCGAGATCCGGGCACTGATCGATGAGCTCAGCGGACCGAGCACCCCCTAGCCTGGAACCGGACGGCGTAGCATCGGTCGGGCGGGGCGGACCAATCCTGTGAGGTGACCATTCAGCATGATGCGTGCCAGTCGGGGTTCGTCGCGTACCGTTGCTACCGGACTCCTAATTACCCTTGCTCTCGTGGCATGGCCCGGGATCCACGCGCAGGCGGCGCTCGTGAGGGTGACCGAGATCGCGCTCAGGGAAACCGCAGGTCAGGTCCAACTCACTATCGCGACAACCGGGCACGTCGGCTACCGGCTGCGCGACGTCCAGCCCAACTGGATCGTCGTGGACGTCCTGGGGGCCGAGGTCGGGGTGCCCTCCGGGGAGCTCCCCCACGATTCACTGGGGCTGGTCAAGAAGGTCCGCGTCGGCCAGTTCGCCCCCGGTCAGGCGCGCGTGGTCAGCGAGCTCATCCAGCCCGTGCAGTTTTCGCTGACTACGTCCGCCGACAACACCAAGATCGTCGTGGCCATCCCGACCGAGGTGGGAGGGCGGTCGATCCCCGCGCGTTCACAGCTGGTGCAGCAGGCCCCCGCGGGCCAGTTCCCGACTGCCTCTCAACCGGGCATGCCAACGGCGACACACGGGCCGCAGGCGGCCGCAGCCCAGACGCCGCCCATCTCGGGCCCAAAGCCGATCACCCTTGAACTGCTTGACGCGGAGATCGGCGACGTGCTCGAGGCGCTGGCGAAGATGGTGGGGGCCAACATCGTCACGGACACCGAGGTCAAGGGTGCGATCACCGTTCGCCTGCTCAACGTCACCTTCAAGGAGGCCCTGCAATTGATTCTGGAACCGAACGGCCTCGGCTACGTCGTGGTGGGAAACAACATCCTCGTCGCGAAGCGGGAGAAGCTCACGCATCCGGTGCTCCGCGAGTACACGCTGACCAATATCGCCCCGAGCGTCTTCGCGGCGAACGACCTGCCGATCACCGGCATCAAGAAAGAACAAGTGGTGGCCAACGATGGGAGCGGCACCCTCTTGGTGATGGCCACAACTGACGACCAGGCCAAGGTACAGGATCTCCTGGCGCGCGTCGATCTCCCAACCGAACGCGTGGAGACGCGGGTCCTCAAGCTGAACTACATAGACAGCTCCACGTTTGTCGACCTGCTCGGCACAAAGCTGCCGGCAGACGTCCTGAAGAGCGTCAAAGTCGACAAGGCCAGCAACCCGGTCATTATTACGGCGAACGTGGCGCAGCTGCAGTTTGTCGATGGGCTGCAGCAGCAGGTCGATACCCCGCTCGCGCAGGTGCTGATCGAGGCGATGGTCGTGGAAGTGCCGACCGACGTGACCAAGAACCTCGGCGTGGCGTGGCAGACGACGACCACGTTCACCATCACCAGCCAGCGCCCCACCCCGACCGGACAGGCCCAGATCTCGATCACGGCGCCGCCAATCACCGCGGTGCTCAACACCCTAATCCAGGAGAACAAGTCGCGGTTGCTCGCGAACCCCCGGTTGGCCGTCCGGGACGGTGAGACGGCCACGATGAACATCGGCGACAAGATCCCCTTCCAGGTCGTGAACGCGGTGGGGTGGCCTCGCTCGTCATCATCGACGCCGGCGTGATTCTAGAGATCATCCTCCATGGGGGCGATGGTGACTTCGGAGATCGGCTTATCGGCGACGGGAACACGACACCATCTGCGCGGTTTCCGCAGCCCGCCAGACTCTTGTCTACCATCACTTATCTTCCGCCCCCCCGGTCCAGGCGTTGCGTGGGAATGATCTGAGCCACGCAGCGGGCGCATCATCCGGACTTCGTGCGTCACCTCTGGAGCCCGAGGTGGGCTGCCACTCCGGGCGGACGCGGCAGGACCCGGTGCACCGTCGTTGAAATTGGCTTCAATGGTTTTGAAAATGATCCGTGCGATGCCCGCAAAGGAAGCCGCCCTCCTCGACGACGCCATCCGGGAGCTGGGAGCCCGCATCCGGACTCTGCGCCTGATGCGCCGCCGCACGCTCAAGCAGGTCGCCGCCGCCACCGGGCTGAGCATCTCCATGGTCAGCATGGTGGAGCGAGGGCAGACCAATGCCAGCATCGGGACATTGGTCGCCGTCGCCGCCGCGTTGGGCTCGTCGATGGTGAGCCTTTTTGACGGCACGACCCACGTGCTGAAGCCGGTGATTCGGCTCGACGAGCAGCCCGTCGTGACGACGCGACGCGGCGTGCGCCGCCGGTTGATTGTCCGCGAGGCCGACACCAACATCGAAGTGGCCGAGAACACATACGCCCCTGGCATGGCATCCGCGGACGTGCCGGTGCGCCATCTGGGCAAGGAGATGGGGGTACTGTTGGAGGGGACGCTCGAAGTCGATGTAGGCGGGGAGCGCTATCTCCTGAGAGCTGGGGATGCGGTCGTGTTCGATTCGGACAAACCACACCGCTTCATCAATCACGGGAAAGGTCTCGCCCGAACACTCTGGGTGAACGTGCACGACAGTCGG
>Ga0187846_10001142_pt1 | contig 15031 bp, 17 predicted proteins | sample TC_taG_FD_161473 | JGI IMG/M metagenome (GOLD analysis project Ga0187846, IMG submission 161473) | Biofilm microbial communities from the roof of an iron ore cave, State of Minas Gerais, Brazil - TC_06 Biofilm (v2) | ecosystem: Environmental > Terrestrial > Deep subsurface > Cave > Wall biofilm...
ATCATGCGTAAGATCGAGCTCTTCCCGCAACCTGACGGTCCCAGTAACACCATGAACTCCCCATCAGCTACGGTGAAACTGACATCGTTTACCGCGAGACCGAGTTGTCCAGCATACTCCTTGCAAAGTCTATCGACCGTGACCGCTGCCATGGAGTTTCCCTATTCCAATGCGGTGGACAGTCTCTAGCGAACCGCCCCAGCCGCCATGCCTTTGATCATCGTTTCGGAAAAGCAACTATAAAGGAGAAGGACAGGAAGTATCGTGATCATCAAGCCTGTTGCAACCATGCCCACGTCAATCTGGTGCCCACCCATGAAGAACATAATGCCGAGCGGCAGAGTGCGCTTGCTGTTGTCGGTGAGCAGTACCACGGCATACAAGAATTCGTTCCATAAGATAATGAAGTTCAGCAAAGCCGTGGTGAAAACCGCCGGGGTGGCGACAGGCAAGGCGATGCGCCAAAAGATCTCGAAATCGGCGTACCCGTCCAATTTTGCGGCGTCAAAGAGATCCTGCGGGATATGGCTGAAGAAAGTCTCCAGGATGTAGATAGTCATGGGGAGTTGTGTGGCGACGTACACCACCACGAGCCCGCTAAGCGAATTGTACAGCCCGAGACTAAACATGATCTGAAAAAGCGAAAGAATCATCATCTGGGGAGGCAGCATCATTCCCGACAGAATCAAAAAGCGCAGAGCGCGATTCCCGCGAAAGGGATATCGCGCCAGGCCGTGCGCGGCCATAGCCCCCAGCAAGGTCGCGATCACTACCGCCGTTACGACGACCACTGTGCTGTTCCAGAAATACTGCCCGTAGTTGGATTGCGTCCAGGCCTTAAGGAATTTCCCGAAGTGCGGATGTAAAGGGAAGCCGTAAGGACGACCGAGAATCTCCGGTGTGGTACGCAATGACAAAGCCGCGACCCACAAAAATGGGCCTCCCGTGATGACCGAACACACCACCACGAAGAGCAAGAGCGTGATCTTCTTAAGGGGAACTAGGCCTTTTTGCATCCAGGGCCGCCGTTAGAACTCGAGCTTGTCGTGCTGCCAGAGCAACCGGGTGAGGACCGCCACAAATACCAGAATCATGATGAACCAGAGCACGGCGATCGCCGAAGGATAGCCAAGATCAAAAGTGTTCCAATCGAACGCACGTTTGTAGACATAGGTCGAGACGGTTTCGGTGGACCACAGCGGCCCGCCGCGCGTCATGATCCAGACAACATCGAAGATCATCATCTTGCCCACGAAGGAAAGCACCAGCAGGCTGACGGCAGTCGGCCGCAACATCGGAAGGATGACGAAAACGAGCTTTGCCAGCCACCCGCAGTGATCGAGTTCCGCCGCGCCCAGAACATCGGCGGGCAAGGCGTAAAGCGCTGCCAGGAAAACGATCATGTTGAAGCCAGCCCATTTCCATATCTGCGTCGCAAGGACAGCCCACAGCGCGGTGTGCGGGTCACCCAACCAGGGATGCGCCACGGAACCCAAGCCGATCCACCGCAGGACAGTGTTCACGATCCCCCAGTCTTGGTCGTAGATCCAGACCCAGATGATGCCGACGACCACATAAGAAATTAGAACGGGCGAGAACCACACCACCTTCCAGAACCGTGCCATGGGGACCTTGGCAAAAAGACACAGCGCCAGCAACAAGCCGGCCGCGACATCGCATACCGTGCCGACCAGCGAAAAGATCGCGGTATTCGTCACAGCCTTCCAAAACACGACGTCGTGGGTAAGCAAAGCCCGATAGTTCCCGAGTCCCACGAATTCCACGGCGTTGTGAGGCTTCATCACGTGCATGCTGTCGTAAATGGTTTTCAGCACCGGGAACAGAGTGAAGCCTGCATAGATGATCAGCGCCGGGGCGACGAACGTGATGATGGGGATCCAGGCGGACCGTTGCGGGGTGAGACTCGTGCGCTCGCCGTGCCTGACTTGGGGCATCGACGCCATAGCGGGTTCCCTCTAGCCTCGGTAGCAGCCTTGATTCATCAAGCGGAGCGCTTCCTCAACCGATAGTAACCCGGCCGGGAAGCTGGAGTTCATGACCTGCACGAAGGTGTCAAGGCACTCCGCTTCGAGAAAGTCGCTGGGATCCATCTCGAAGTACTGCGCGCCCTGTTGGCGGGCCATCAGCTCCTGGTAGTAGCCTGCGTAGTGGGGAGTGGCAGGGCTCCCTTGTGCTTTCACGGCCGTTTGCAAGTGAACGGTGTCGATCCACAGTTTGCCGATTTCCGGCCGCGACATTCTGTTCAAGAATTCCGCGGCCAGTTGGGGATGCGGACTTGCGGCGTTGATCGCAAAGCTGGAGCCGATGGCGCGAATCTTGCACTCGTTGCAAGCCCCGCCGTCCATGGCGGGAAACTGCATGAGGCCTAACGGAAAGTCCTCGGGTTGGCCGCCTTCGTCGACCGGTACGAAGGCGCGGCCGGTGTACCAACTGCCCATCGGCAGCATGACGGCCCCAGGTTTTTGATAAAAGTAAAAGTGCGATTCTGCCAGCTTTAGGGTCATGAAGTCCTTCGGGTACGCCCCCGCGTCAACCAGTTCTTTCACCCAGCGAAATACCGCTGACACCCGGGGGTCTTCAAATGACAATTGGCCGCCAAACAGTTTCGCATAATCGCTGAGTCCCAGCTTGTGAAGCAGAGCCTGCGTCAGAATGTACGCGCCAGGGAAGTTGCGGTCGCCAACGCCTTGCGCGATCGGAGTGATTCCGGCGGCTCGCGCCTTTTTCACCAAATCTAGAAATTGCTCTTGCGAGAATTGGGCATTGGGCGGTAGAACGAAACCGAGCTTCGCCAGCAAATCTTTGTTGTAATAGAGTTCATCAGTGTAGACCTCCTGGGGCACTGCCCAGGTCTTCCCGTCGCGAATCCACGGTTTCCTCGCCCAATGATAAATGTTGTCCCAATCAACCAATCCATCCAGCGGCAGAACGTAGCCATCAGTAATCAGGTCGCTCCAGTCCGTCTCGATATAGAACACGTCCGGACCCTGACCAGCGGCGAGGGAAGTTTTGAGAGCGACCACCAAACCCGCGGCATCATACCAGGTGATCTTGACGCGAAGTCCGGGGTGGTCACGTTCCATTTCTCGGGCTACTTTTTCCCTCACTGCGACTTTGGATGGCTCGTCGGCCTCATGGCTCCAAACAGACAAAGATGGCCCTTCAGCCCGGGGTTTTTCAAGCCGCCACACAAGAAGGGCAATGAGGAAAACTGTAGCGCATACCGAAACGAACTTTTTCATCGCCTTAGAAGGTGCGCACGTCCGCGGCGGGAATCTCACGGCTTTCACGAAGTCGCCCGTGGCTGGGATGGTCCCCGACCCAACCACGCTGCGATTGATTGGGCGAGGCCGCGAGGCCTGTCAGGGATCTCTCGCTCTGTGCGCGCATCATGAACTGTAATAGCGTAGGTAAGTATTTGTTTCAAGCAAGAAACCAATCAACTTTTGTAGTAAAGCTATCCTTCTGACAGGGCATCCTCACGGACAGGCTGACTTTTAGAAATCAGCGATTCGCGGAGCCAGTTCGCACCCCACTATTGGTTTTGTTAGGGCTTCGACAGAACAATTGCACTGCAGTACTACGTCACCCTTAAGACTCCGCCTCGCGCTAAAACCATCGGCAGTTAGGTCACCCAGGCTTTGGCTGGATCAACCACCAGGTGCAGCCCTTAACCGGCCAATCTCTGCCCGTTTTCAGGGTGTGCCGAGTTTGCGCGCTTCTGTTGCGCCTTCTCGTTGCTCCATCGCCAACTCCTCGCGGATACCAGCCGGTAACACACTGAAACTTAAAGGAGCGTCAGACCTTTCCGCAAGAGCCGCTGACCAAGGTTTCGGCTCGGAAATTTGACAGGAATAGTCTTCCGCCAGACCATTGAGCCTGTGCTGCGCCCCTCGGAAACGAGAGACTAGCACTGAACGAACGCGGAGCGTAAACCGGTACGACCGATTCTGCGAGCCGACGAGGTTTCGAGTTATGGATGATTTCCCTTTATCTTGTGTGCTGAATGCGGCACTTGAGGCGCAGGCGGGGGACGACCGCGCAAGCATGCCTGCTCAGCGGCCATCAACAGGAGAACCGCCAAGCAGCACGGACTTGAGATAGTCCAAACGATTGAGATTACGGACGTCAGTTGCTGGTGATGAACTATATCTACAACTTGCCGTTCTTCGCTCATTCCGCCAATAGCTTTGTCCGTTTCGGATTAGGCGGATGGCAAGTCAACGGAATAACCACCTTCAGCAGCGGACCTCCCCTAGAGACGAACTGTGGAATCAGTGGCATGTCCAGTGCCGTGGGCGGCTCAGTCCGGTGCAATACCGTGGGCAAGGTTGGGGTGCAAAAAGGTGTCTATGACGATCCCACTTACGGACCGACCCCGACTTGGTATAATCCGGCAACCATCGGGCAGGTCAATGTGTCGCAGCTTGCTTCCAACGGCGAGCCCGGAATGTTCGGCTACATGGGGAAGAACGCCCTCACCGGCCCCGGCCGCAACGATTGGGACTTGGGTTTAACCAAAAACTTTCAGCTCCCCTGGTTCAATGGCGAGCATTCGAATTTGCAATTTCGTTGGGAAACCTTCAACACGTTTAACCATCCCCAATAGAGTGGGGTAAACTACGGTTGTAGCGGCCTGACCGCGGCGGGACAACCCTGCACAGGTTCAAACAATATTGGTAGTGGAGAGGTAACGAGCGCCTATCGGCCCCGAGTCATGCAACTGGGTTTGAGGTTCGTGTTCTAGTCTGAACTTGGACAGTTCGTCAGGCAGAATGTGATGGCGAGAGGGCTAGTGAGCCTAGTGACCTCCCCCTCCCGGCGCGGGGAGTTCCCTAGCAAGCACACGGGCGGTCTCAAGTGACGAAACTGGAATTGGAAACCCCGGCGCTGGTCGTCGATTTACCTTGCATGGAGGCCAACCTGGAAAGGATGGCCTCTTTCTTTCGCAGCGTTCCGGCTAAACTCCGCCCCCATTTCAAGAATCACAAGTGCCCGGACCTTGCCGCGCGGGAACTCGATGCAGGGGCGATCGGCATGACCTGCGCGACACCGAGGGAGGCGGAATGCCTGGTGCACCATGGTTGTACGAAACGTTTTGTTGGCGAACGAAGTTACGGACGGCGCCAAGACTCGCCGGCTGGTCGACCTTGCCCGACGGGCGGATGTGATGGTCTGTGTCGACAATGAAAAGATCATGGATGAATTTGCTCGTGCCGCGGCGAGTCACCAGGCGCTGTTGAGTGTGCTGGTGGAGGTGGATGTAGGGCTGCAGCGCTGCGGCGTGCCTCCGGGCGAACCTGCCGTATGCTTGGCTCGGGCGGCGGTCCAGAAGGGTCTTCGCTTTCGGGGCCTCGTGGGTTACGAGGGACAGCTTCTGCGCAAGCTCCCAGGTACCGAGAAAGAACAAGCGGTGGCGGTACGGGCACCTACTCACTCTCTGGGCGTTTACCGGGCATGACGGAGGTCCAGGCAGGCTCGTATCTGCTCATGGACACCGATTACCGGAAGTGCTGCACGGATTTCGAACTTACACTTACTGTGCTCACGTCGGTGCTAAGCAAAACTGCCGGGGAGCGGATCGTGGTGGATACCGGCTTGAAAAGCCTGAGCTGCGAGCGGGCATTCCCACGATAAAAGATATGCCCGGGCTTTCCGTTCGTAGGTTGACTGCGGAGCATGGCATCATTGACATAAAGGACCCAGCAACCCCCGTCGAGGTAAGGGAAAAAATCGAAATCTGGGTGGACTATTCCGATGCTACTGTCAATCTGCACGGTCGAATATGGGGAATCCGCGACGGCCGGGTTGACGAGATTTTTCACGTCGAGGGTTGAAGTCCGCCCGGGTACCGCCACGTAATGTGCGGCCAAGATGTGCCTTCCTCGCGCACAAGTGGGTGGCTCAAAGAAAAGCTCGCTGCATGCCGGCGATTGTGCGAAGTCCCGGAATGGGGGTGTGACATTGGATGGGTTAATTTTGCGAAGATGGATTAGCGCTCGGTTCGCGATGGTTCTCACACTCTCCACTGCTGCATTCTTGGCCGGGGTTCGACTAAACGCCCAGACCGTGGCCAGTTCCTCAACTCAGCCGATCACTGGGGAACTCACGGTTTCCAGCAACCCGCATTATTTCAAGGATGCCAAGGGTGCTCCTCTCATCCTGAATGGATCGCAAACTTGGAACACCCTTCAGGACTGGGGCGCCGACGGCTCAATCCAACCCTTGGATTTCCAGGCCTTTGTCAAGTTTCTCACCGCGCACGGACACAACTTTACTTTACTGTGGACCGTGGAACTGCCGAAGTTTTGCGGTCGTCCCTCGGCGGCTCCTTCAGGTTTTACTGTTACTCCCCTTCCATGGAAGAGGACAGGTCCCGGGAGGGCAACCGATGGCGGCTTGAAATTTGATCTCATGAAATTTGACCCAGACTTCTTCAATCGCTTACGAACGCGAGTGCAGGCTCTCAATGACGCCGGTATCTACGTAGGCGTATATCTATTCACCGGCGAGTTTCTCAATATCTTTCGTTGTTCAAACGACGGCTACCCCTTGACGGGAGCAAACAACATCAATGGTGTTGACGACGCCTACGTCGGCGGGAGGCAGGGAACCAATGCAGTTACCATGAAGGCGCCCAATGCTCTTACGAAGTTCCAGGACGCGTATGTGGAAAAGGTGATAGACACGCTTAACGATTTACCGAACGTACTCTGGATTGTCTCCGAAGAAGCCCCCAGTAATTCTGCCTGGTGGAATAGCCACCAGATTTCGCACATTCGATCTTACGAATCCGGAAAGGCGCATCAGCACCCGATCGGCTATGCGGCGCTGATTTCTGCATGGGATTCAATCCTGTATAACTCGGATGCCGACTGGGTTGCACCGTCGGTCATTGTTTCGCCTGCCTCTTCCTGCGGCGCGGCGAAGCCAGCTTGTAAAGTCAACATCAATGACAGTGATCATTCCTACTTTGGTATATGGAACGAGACGCCACAACAGAATCGCAATTACGCCTGGGAAAACTTCACCACCGGCAACCAGGTGCTGTTTATGGACCCTTATGTAGTCTCTTTGCCGGTTCAGAACCGGAACTTGTGTGTCGCTCCTGCCTACGGAATTTGTCGTGCGCCAGACCCCCGGTGGGACAATTTCCGCGACAATCTTGGCTACATCCGGAGGTATTCCCGGAAATTGAACCTTTTGGGTGTCAGTCCCCGCGACTCTCTCAGTTCCACGGGTTTCTGCCTTGCCCAGACTCCACCCGCTGGTGCCGAGTACCTGATTTATGCCCCAGCCGGTGGCTCGTTTTCGGTAGATCTTTCGGCGATGTCAAGCGCAAGAACGTTGGCGGTAGAATGGTTCAACCCCTCCACGGGGAGCGCGACCCGTGAAGAGCCCATTGCGTCAGGTTCATCCAAGCAGACGTTCACTCCACCTTTTACCGGAGATGCCGTGCTGTACTTGGTCGATACGGCAGGACATTCTACGTCGGGAAAGCCTTGACCGGAGAGCCCTGCGCCATGAGCTGGGGAGCCTGGAAAGAGGGAAGGGCAAGCCTCCGAAACCCTGGCGCCGAATCCGCCAAGGGTACGTTGGCGGCGTGAACTTCCGAAAACGAATTCGACCCCTGTGAAAGCGCGAATCTGCCATCGGCGACAGCACTAACGCACTCGGAGAGCAACGATGAATCGCAGGCAATTCATTATCAATGGCGTTGGTTGCGGAGGACTAGCAGCCGCCGCGTCTGTGAGGTTCCCGTCAAGTGAAGAAGGTTGCGTCATCGCCGCTCCACGAGGCACGGACTCACTGCGCACTCCGGCCAAGGAGCCGTTGCGCGTGTTGAGTTCCAACCCGCGGTATTTCACCGACGGTTCGGGCAAGGCAATTTATTTGGCCGGATGCCATACTTGGCGGGATTTTGAGGATAGCGGGTTGAGGATGATGAGCGCGCGGGACCAGGACCCACCGCCAGTATTTGATTTCCCGGCCTACCTCGATTTCCTGGTGGCGCACAACCACAATTTCTTCCGCTTGTGGCGGTGGGAGGCTCCAAATGGGGCGAGGATCAACCACGCGGTGCCATCAAGTACTCGCAGCCTCACCCTTGGCTACGGAGTGCCCCGGCTTGGCGAGAGACGGCAAACCCAAGTTTGACCTGAGCCGGTACAATCCGGAATATTTTGAGCGGCTGCGGACGCGCGTCCGGGCCGCCGGCGAGCGCGGCATCTACGTCTCCATCATGCTGTTCGAAGGCCACGAGTTGGAGAATTTTACGGCTTGGCCTTTCCACCCTTTTGAGGAGGGCAACAACATCAACGGCATTGACCCCGACCCTTGCCCGGGCTGCGACGAAATTGCTCGCCAGGACTTGCAAGTGCCGGCTTCTGCAGGCGAAGACATTGAAGGGTTGACCGCGGCGCATTACGGCGGAGCGGAGTTTGTGGGCAAGGGCCTGAGTTGCCTGCACCCGGGAAATGTGCCTCTGGAGGACCCTTCCGCCCAGGCTATGCGGGCGAACGAACCTATGATGGCGGCCGAGGAACTGGCGGAGGTGGCGGTCCTCATGGCCAGCCAGCCAGCGCATATCAATATGCTGGAGGCCATTGTCCTGCCCGTCGGGCAGACGTATCTGGGTCGAGGTTAAACGAAGCCCGAAAGCCGTTGCTCGGGCGCTATAAGGGGGGGACTGAAGCAAATAGAGTAGGTGAGCCTGCCTGTCACGCATGAGGTCTAGGGTTTGAGGTTTTTGGGTCTTCTGACAGACCTTAGATGGGAGGCTGCGTGCATTTTCTTGTGCGGCCGCATTGCGGATTCTGCCGGCTTTGCCGCCCAGTGCCGAGCTAAGTTGTTTGATTTCCTTTGGTCGGCATATCGCTCTGCGGCACCACTAGAACCATAGGGCGGTACCAAACTCTGGATCTGCGTGACGGGGTTCGAAGCCACCCGACATCCGTTCGCCTGCAAGCAAACCAAGAATTCACTTCCGGAGACTGCCCGCGAACTGAACGTCCGGGAGCAGGAGGTCGGAGTGCCTGCCGATCCGCGATGGCCCTCCCTGCGGGGTAAGTTGTACCGAGGTCAGCGATCACCGAATTCCGGGATCCCTCGTCTTACAATGACCTCGGGCGATGGATAGCACGAGTAGCGGATCGGGAACGAAAAGTCTTAGTGCTGTATCGGAAGCGCGCTGACTGAACAGAGCTTCGGACAGGAACTACTCGAAGTCGCCTTTCCGGAAAGTGAGTCACGCCTCGCGCTCACAAACGGCGATACGGGAGCGAGAACGGGCGGCTGAAGGTAGTAGGCGATCCGCTGCAGGTGCAAACACAGACCGCTCAGTTGCGGCACTTCCTCCCTTGGGTCGAGAGGGTCATCGCGCAGACCCGGGAGCGCATCTGGAAAGGGAACGCGCACGTCGTGGGGAAAGTGCTGAGCCTGTTCGAAGTGCACACCCAGGTCATCCGCAAAGGGAAACCCGACAAGCCCACTGAGTTTGGGAGGCTGGTACGGATCGACGAGGTGGAGAACGGTATCGTGAGCGGTTATAAAGTTCAGGAGGGCAACGCGGCGGACACCAACGTTTGGATCCCAGCCTTGAGGTAACACCAAGCTTTGTTCGGGCAAGCGCCGCGGCTGGCCACCGCCGACCGCGGTTATTTCTCGGCGGACAACGAGCACGAAGCGCAGGCGCTGGGGGTGGAGAAGGTGGCTCTGCCGGCGCGGGGGCGTCTGTCGCCCACGCGCGCTCGGCGACAGAAGCAGCGCTGGTTTCAACGGGCACTGCGCTGGCGAGCCGGCAGTGAAGCTACTATCAGCACGCTGAAGCATCCCTTTTCGATGTGGCGGGCGACCTACAAAGGCGACCTGGGATTCCAACGCTACGTGGGGTGGAGCATCATTACCAAGAATCTGTTTTCTATCGCCCGCTGGCGGGCGACGAGGAGGAGCCATGCCCCGCCGCCTTGATTCCCCCGGCCCGCGACGCCAGTTGCTGCGCGCGATTGAGCGTCTGGCGGAAGTGGCCATCTTCGGCACGCTGTCGGAAACTTATCGGACCTCACGACAGCAGCCAGTACTAACGGGCGTGCTTCACCAGCCGCCCGCCCGTCTTCACCAGCCGCTGCTGCAAGCTGGTCAGCGACCAGCTGTCGATTCTCTTCGGCAGCGCCAGCCGCCGCCACCCGGTTCCCCAGATTTGCCCTCTCGCGAGCTGCAGACCGGACGGTGCTGCTCGACGTCTCAACACCCAGAACTGGACCGAGAAAGGAATTGCTCCCCGCCAAAAAGTAGAGGGGCAGTCGCCGATGATTGCGTCAGAAAATGTCTCCGTTTCATCGTGGTATCACCTCTTCACTTGGCACGAGGATAGGCCGGAGTGGACCCACTACAAACCAAACGATCAATAAGGCGATCATGGGAATGGAACCAAATCCGACGAAAACGGGTGCGAACGAATAACGGTCAACCAGCCACCCGGTTGAGAGAACAAACACCATGCCGCCAAACCCGGAGCCCATCCCGGCAAGGCCCCAGATAGAAGCAACGACATTCTTGGAATATACGTCCGCCGGAAATGCGAGCATGTTTGCCGAGACCCCTGTGTATCCCAGCATAGCCAGCGAGACGAGCGCTATTGACACGCTTGTCTGGGGCACGAACACGGCCGGAATTGCCGAGGCCATCAGCAATGCAAAGAGGGTGACGGCGGACTTCCGCGCGATAGTAACCGAGACCCCTCGGCGCAGCAAGAACCCTGACAACCAACCACCTATGATATTCCCCAAGCCAGCCACCAGGTAGGGAATCCATGCGAATTTCCCAATCGACGCCAGATCGAGATGTCGAGCCCGCTTGAGGTACTCTGGAAACCAGAACACGTAAAAGTACCAAACCGGATCGAGAAATATCTTCGCTGCCGTAAAACTCCACACAAACCGCTGGCGAAACAAGTTCCAAGGCGGAGTAGGAGGTGAAGAGACTTCGACCTTTCGAGGCGTCCGATAAATAAACAGCCAAAGGACTACCCACGCTAGCCCTATAAGACCAACCATCAGAAAGGCGACACGCCATCCCGTTTTCAGCACGATTAAGACAACCAAGGGCGGGGTGACAATTGCCCCGACCGCCGCTCCGCTGTTGAAGATTCCGGAAGCTAAAGCGCGCTCCTGCACAGGGAACCACTCCGCCACTACTTTCACACTGCCCGGCCAGTTTCCGGCTTCTCCCATGCCGAGAAGGAAGCGGCATAGTCCCAGAGACCATGCTCCGCTCGCCAAAGACTGCAGCATTGCCGCCACGGACCACCACGCCGTGGTGAGGGCGAAGCCAGCGCGGGTGCCCAGCAGGTCAATTAACGACCCGGATGCACCGTTCATGATGGTGTAGGCGAGCATGAAAGCGAAGATCACTCGAGAGTAGACAACACCACTCATGTGGAACTGGTCCATCAGAACCGGGACCACGACGGACAATGCCTGTCGCTCCATATAAGTGATCGCCGTCGCTAAAAATGCCATGCCGATCATCAGCCACCGCAACCGCGAGGCCCCAGACTTCATTGGTGTTCTTCCACAATCGACTGTCCTCGTTGGATTATCGATCGCAACTCTTGCTCGACCTCGTCAGGAGGGTTGACGAGTGGAGGGCGCACACCCCCGGCCGGCCTGCCAACTGCCTTGAGTCCTGTCTTGATCAATGAGACTGCATAACCGCGCGCCCTGTCTCGAAGTTGAGCGAACGGCAAGTAGAATTCCTTCATTAGCCTGTCTCGCCGGGAGTCTTGGCCGTTTCTTAGTGAGTCGTAGAACGCCCGGGCGATTTGCGGGACAAAATTAAGGACCGCAGAGGAGTAGCTGCGTACGCCTATGCCGAAGAAGGCTGACGCCGACAGTTCCGCCGTGGGCATTCCATTCATGAATGCCAGACGTGCGCCAGCTTTAAAGCGCATCCGCAGCAGACGTTCCATGTCTCCGTATCCGTCTTTGAAACCCACGACGTTGGGGATCTCGGCCAAACGCGCGACAGTTTCGGGCGTGAAAATGCTATTGTCGCGCTGATAGATGACCATCGGGAGATCCGTGGAGGCGGCGATTCTCAGGTAGTGCTGATACAGGCCCTCCTGCTCAGCTTGGATCAAGTAGGGGGGCATCACCAGCACCCCATCAGCTTTGGCATCCTCGGCGATTTCCACAAAATCACGGGCGAGCCTGGCGCCGTAGCCCACGCCCGCAATCACCGGAAGCCTCCCTTGGGCCTCCTCAACCCCGGACTTCACCAGCGCTTCGTATTCTCGGAGATCGAGCGAGTAGAACTCACCTGTGCCGCCACAGACGAATAGGGCGGCCGGCCCGGCCGTTATTAAATACTGCAATTGGTCACGATACCGCGGTAGATCGATGGCATTCTTCTCGGTAAAGGGAGTGACAGGGAAGGCAAAGAGGCCCTCGAGTTTTGCTCGCAACTCTTCGGGAGATGAATTCACGAGAACCTCTCTACCCCATTCGAAATGGCCTAACTCCGCCTCGGCACTTCACGCAAGCGCTGTCGGCACGAGCCCTACGCTGCCATTCTGAGTGTAAAGCAAGATTCCTCGCTCTGCGCAGAATGACACCCGTTCGAGCGCGCAGCCTCGCCGGTCGTTTCAAATCACCGCGCTTCGTCGTAGTTGCTCAATTCTTTCGTGGCTGAATCCTAATTCCGAAAGGATTTCTTCTGTGTTTTCGCCAAGCGCAGGAGGGCAATGGCGGATCGATCCTGGCGTCCTGCTGAATTTAATCGGTATACCCGGCAGCCGCAACGAAAACGATCCTTTGTAGGGAATCTCAACAACCATTTGGTTGATCTGAAGCTGCTCGTCCTTCGCCAACTGGCTGTACGTCTGAACGGGCCCGCACCAGAAATCCTGTGGACGCAAAAGGTCGAGCCACTCTTGCGTCGTGCGAGTTCGGAAAACGACGGCTATCTCCCGGTAAATCTCATCGCGGTGTTCGAATGCAGCAGCTAGGTCCTGGTATTTTTCCAGCTCAGGAAGTCCCAGGCACGCTGCAAGCTTTGCAATGGATGTGTGAGCAAGAGCCAGATAGCCGTCCTTCGTCTCATAAACGCCGTAGGGAGCCCGAAAATACGCGTCAGCTATGCCCGCGACGCTCCGCCGAGGTTCGCTATCGCAATTGAGGTAGGTTGTGAACTCTTGGGCTTGGAGGTCGATCGCAACGTCGAGCAGACTGACTCCCACCCGCTGCCCTTTGCCAGTCAGTTGCCGTTCAAACAGAGCCGCGACAACTCCAAGCGCTAATTGTTGGCCCGCGACGGCGTCAATCATTGGCAGGCCTACAGCGATGGGTGGATCGCTGGCTCGTCCGTTCAGCCACGCCAGGCCGCTCAGGCACTGAACAAGCAAGTCTTGACCCGGGAAGTCGCGATATGGCCCCTCAGGACCGTAGCCAGTTATGCTACCGTATATCATTTTTTGATTAATTAGAGAAACTGTGTCATATCCAAGTCCCAAACGGTCCATCACGCCTGGCCGAAAGTTCTCGATCAAGACATCGGCGGTATCGACCAACCGCTGGCCGATCTCGATGCCTTCCGCCTTCTTAAGGTTCAGGACCATGCTCCGCTTGTTACGATTCGCAGCCAGGAAGGCGATCCGTTCCCCCGCCACCGTAAAGTTTGACGCCGAAGCGTAGCGGCTTCCCTCGCCTTTTGGAGGCGCTTCCACTTTAATTACATCAGCGCCATAGTCGGCCAAATGTCGCGCCGCGATCGGCCCTGCCATGAATTGCGAAAAATCCAGTACTCTGACGCCTTGCAGCGGTCCGGGCCTCCTACCTTCTTTCATGCCTTATCAGCACCCCCAGCTTCTAAAATGCCAAACATTTAGGAAGCTCGCGTGTCTGCGCCCAGCGTCGAAGCAACGTATCTCCTGACCTGACGGACGGCGAAATCAAGCGCGGGCGTTTGAATCTTCCGTCGGCGCGCCCTTCCGACTATGTAGCCCACAATGTCATCAAACTCCGTTCTAGACCCTTTTTCGACATCCACCAGCATCGAAGCCTGGTATTCTGTTCCCCACTCAGCAAGTAATTGCTTTCCCTTCTCCTGGAGCCAGGCGGTTGCCTCTTCAGTTGAGGAAGCGACAAGTTGATGCAAGAATAGGCTGGGCGCTTCCACAATGCTTGCTCCTTCCGCTGAGGCGACGGCCGCGCATTCGCGGGCAAGCTCGACAAACAGTGGGCAGAGCCAGGGCGTGGTAAAAATAAATGGATACGCGTATCCGGTCATAACCGACAAGAGTGAGGTGGCGATCCATTGACACGTCTTGGTCCATTCGATGGACCGGATCATGAGACTCGGTTGGGTAGGAATTCCCGCTTCCGTGAGCAGGCAGGCGATCTCTCCCATGCGTCTGGAATCACGTCCATCCAGTTCACCGATGTGGCTCAAAACAGTACTGGGATTAAAGATGCATCGTTCGCCTTGCTTCATTGCCGTAACCTCGATCACCGACCCCGTGATCGTTTCTTTTGGAAGAAACTCGGCAAGAACTTCCTCCTTCTGAAGGCCATTTTGAACAGAAAGGGCCACCCTGACGGAGACATCGACGGCACAGCGCAATGCCTCGCGAGTGTTGTACGTCTTGACCGCAACAACCAACAGGTCTGAGAAGGGTATTGTCGCCGGCCATTCCAGCACGTCCACGAATGCCGTAAACGTTTGCACGCCGGTAACATGCAGGCCCTGTGCCCGCATTGCGTCCGCTTCCGCTTTCTCCTTAAACACCAGCGTAACTTTATTTCCGGCGCGCGCGAGATATGCAGCGATGGCACTGCCGATTCCGCCCGCTCCGATCACACTCACCTGCATAGCAGAATACCCTCCGGCCTCAAGAGCGTCATGCCAAACGCCCGGCGAAATGGAGCTTGGACACTTCGCGACCTCTTTGTCGTCAGTCCGGCTGAGTGCGGATGCGGCAAAGGCACATCAACTTATGCGAAGTTACTCGGCG
>Ga0187846_10001143_pt1 | contig 15028 bp, 18 predicted proteins | sample TC_taG_FD_161473 | JGI IMG/M metagenome (GOLD analysis project Ga0187846, IMG submission 161473) | Biofilm microbial communities from the roof of an iron ore cave, State of Minas Gerais, Brazil - TC_06 Biofilm (v2) | ecosystem: Environmental > Terrestrial > Deep subsurface > Cave > Wall biofilm...
TAGCTTGAGTTGAAGTTGGGGCACTTTCTTTCTATGGATTTCCTTCGCTACTTCGCTTCTTATCCAAGTATAAGCGTATTGTAGAGAATCTTGTATCATTTCCGGTTCAGCAACCCACCAATCGTGTCCCCAAGCAGGAGCAATAGTAATGAGTAAGTTTGTAGAATCAGGAGCAGGTACAACATTTTCAGCCATCAACTCTTGTAGTATTCCATTGTGAGCGCCCGCAAGTATAAGGTTTATAGCATCCCTTACTTGTGCGCAGAGTTGAAGTGCCTTGCGGTTAGGGGCACGCTTGCGAGGATGCTTAGAATAGCGTGGGTCTTCTCCATCGCCCTCCAGAACATTATCACAAGGCCATACCTCACCACTTACGGGTCTTTTATCGAACTGTGATTTGAACTTTCGTTTCATAACTCTATATATTATATGAACAGTTCAGACCTAAAGCAAGCTTTTATTGATACAGCCAAAGCCTTACAAGCGATAGAGCAAGTTTACCCAAAAAACATAAATGTTGATGAGGCCGTTAGAGTCCTCAATAGTTTGGACGACACATCCGTTGCTGTTGTAGCGGCACTAATCAAAATGCCCGCTGCTGACTTGAAAGCAATGATTCCAGGCATTATTCAGGCACTTCAATCTGTAAATCAGATTTTTGTTACTGGTGAGGCAATCACTTTGGCTGATTTACTAAATGGCTTGTCTAATAGACCAATAATCCTGGCGATCATAGCCAGATTATTCTAACCATTCTGGCTTACCTTTTTGGCTAAACATTAGAATCGCCTGTTTGGTTCCACGTACCCGTTGGCTTTCTCTAATAGAGAAAGCCATACATCCCGCCTCAGTGGGCGTACACACCTCGCATCGATGAGGTAATCTCTTTGGAATACCTTTCTTTACTTGCGATGGATCATAAATATAAAAAGCAACCCAATCTATCTCTCTTGCTGGTTCTTCTGTTTTTGTCTTTTTTCGTGGAATCAGCCTATCTACAAGTCCGTTTTGTTTGTATTGTGCAATAGAATATATTCCGCCTGAACTTGAGCAAGTCATCTCGTGAATAGCATAGTCAGCAGGATACTTCTGGAATAAATCATTTAGATGGTCTTTTTTTTGTCTGTTGTTCTCAGCAACACGGAAATCGATGGGCAAATCCACAACCCTTCTCCTGTCCCAAGTATTAGGATTTGCTTTGTAAACAGAAAGTATAGTTGTTTCAAACATTCTAATCTGTTTTGCGTATTCTTGGGAACAAAGGTTTGTAGCGTGAACCTTCGCTACTATCAATCAAGCCATCGCCTACTACCCACAGATTATCTTGTAATCCGGCGTAGTTATTAGCAGCCACTTGTTCATAATAGCTCCAGCTTTGTGCTGCCTGCCAAGAACGAGTTTGACTAAAGCTATGATAAATCTTTGTTGCTGTCGTTGGTAAAAATGGAGCAAGAAGTAAAGACACAATACGAAATCCAGCAACAAGGCCACGCAATACCCATACTGCCTTATGTTCTTCTAGCCCAGTACATTCCCAAGGACGAGTTTTTTCCATGTGGGCATTGGCTTTTCTCAAAATGTCCCATACAAAATCCAACGCCTGATTATACCGGCAACTTTCAATAAATCCAGCGTATTGTGCTAATCCTTCTGGAGTAAACCAAGTTACATTTTCCGCTTTCGTAGCATTCAAATAGCCGTGATTGATACGAAGGGCAAGATTAGCAACTCTGCTTACGAGATTACCGAGTGTGTTGGCTAAATCGCTATTGTAGGTGTCTATGAACCTTTCCAGTTCATATTCACCATCTTCCCCAAAAGAACATTTAGCCAAGAAATAATAACGATAAGCATCTACGCCATACTGGTTTACTAAATCTAATGGATTTGTGGATTTGCCGCTCTTGGAGGATTTGATAAGGGACTTACCTTCTCTTTCATAAACAAAGCCATGAGCAAATATTTTTTTGGGCAGAGGCAAGTCCACTGCTAAAAGAATAGCAGGCCACAATCCACAATGAAAACGGCTAATGTCTTTACCAATAAACTGAAAGTCAGGAGGCCAAGTCTCATTTATTTCCACTGGATAACCAGAACCAGTCAAATAACTCAATAACGCATCAAACCAAACATAAACTTTATGATTTTCATCAAAAGGACAAGGTATTCCCCATTCTTGCCCCTTGCGAGTAATGGAAATGTCTCGCAACTCTTCCCGGATAAAGTTTATGACCTCGTTGCGTCTGGTTTCGGGTTGAACTTCAATGGTGTTCTTTTCCAACAAATCAAGTATCTGCTCTTGAAACTTGGAAAGAGCAAAAAAATAATTCTCTTCCTCGACAATCATTAGAGTGTCTGTTGGATGAGAAGGACAACGACCATCTACCAGTGAAGTTTCTGTTTTGTATTCTTCACAACCTGTACAATAAGGGCCAACGTAGTTTTTCTTGAAAATGAGTTTCTTATCGTAAAGTTTTTGTATCAAAACCCGCACAACAGCATGGTGTTGTGGGGAACTGGTTTGTATAAACTTATCATAACTGATGTTGAGAACATCCCAAACTTGTTGAAACTCCCCAGCCAACCTTTTTAGATAAGCCGGAACTTTCTCTCCAAGAGCGTGCGCCCTTTGATATACTTTGATAGTATTCTCATCATTTCCAATCAGGAAATAAACTTTATTACCACGAATACGGCGATATCGTGCCTGGACATCAGCGCCTATTTTTTCAAATGCGGTGCCGATGTGAGGTTTTGCGTTGGGGTAATCTATGGCACAAGTGATATAAAACTTACTCATTTTTTCCCCCTTTCCTTGCGAAATACTCTTGAACTGCGGGATGGTTATGTTGTTCGCCAAGGATTCTTCTCTTTCTTTTCAACAAGAAAAACCAACCTAAACATTCTCCACCAATAAATGCTCCCAATACACTGAGTCCCACCCAGTAGAGCCGTGAGCAATCATAAGTATTATAAAACTCATCAATGATTAGTCCGGCAATGCCAACCAACAATCCGCAGAGAAGGGGCAATCCAAATAAATAACCAGTAATAACTTCAGGATTATCGTGGTATTTCATAACAAAATCCTAACAAAAAAGGGGCTGGTTTTCAAGCCAGCCCCTTTTTCTTTTACGGAATAAAGTTTAGACTTCTTGTTCTTGGAAGTCCTGCTCTGTTCCAGCAAATACTCTCTTGGAGCGCCTTTCCAAGAAAGAAGCGATGCTGCGATAGATGCCCTTGACTAACTTGCGAACCGGGTCGTTGATTGCTGTCCAAAGCAAAGACCAAGGCCAATAGGCAATCCACATATAGATGCGAGACTTATATTGGCCGGGGCGAGGGAAAACCACAACGCCTTGCGGATAATCCTCTGTGCTGCTTATAAGGCGTCTACTATATTGTTTCCAATCACCCCGTAACTCAAGGGGAATCACCGCCAAAGTTGGGTCAACGTGATTTTTGGTGAGAAACTTTGCTTTCAACTCATCGTATCCGTGCCGTTGGTTGCGAATGAAAAGTTCCCAACGGGTCATAGCGTAAACTGTTCCCACAGCAAACCAACCAAAGAACCACCCCACTGAAGCAAGTGGGTTCTCCCATATGTATTGAAAGATAGGAACGTGGAAGGCAAACTGAAGTAGAGCAGCCGAGCCAATGAGAAGAACAGTGGCGAATACGCCTTTGTCCCACTCAATCGCACAAATCAGGGCAATGGTGAATACACCAACCAATGCCCAAAACCAGAACACAAATGCCGCCGTTGCGGTCACGGGATCCATAACCAGTTTCCCCCAAGAGTTGAAAGATTACTTTCCAAACGCAGAGGGCATTTTATCTTGGCTATGGGATTTAGTCAAGGTTGTTTTATGAAGTTTATCAAGCGGCCAATCGCACAAGTTCAATGTGAAAAGCCACGGAATCATAGCAATATAGTAGAGAATAGTGACGAGAATCAGGAAATAAAACCAGTGTCGGTTCTTTTGGAAAACTAACGCCAGCCAGTAATACAAATACATAATGGCTCTGCTTATCCATATTGCTGTGAAAATGCCGAAAGTTTTGATTGTCCAAGACATTGGCGGGAAGGTCTCTTGATTATATTGGTTGCCTATGTAATGCTGTGTGAGAAGCATATCAGTTTCGTGAATGATGATGAGAGACAAGATGCACGTCCAAGTAAGCAGTTTGACCATATTAGTTCCTAAAGACAAGGGATGGGGCTTGACGCCGTTCATATTTACGATATACTGGTAGAATAATCAGTTCACTTTTTGGAGATTTTTCTTATGTCCGTTACTACTAACAAGAACTTTCGCAAGGCTAACCGCCACTTTTTCGAGGAGAGCGGTATTCGTTTGTGCCGCACAGAAAGGCATCATCCTTTTTTGGTCTTGAATCGCACAGGCGAGAGCACCACAAACATTGATGTGGTCGATAACACGATGGATCTGATAAAGTATCCGGCAAGGACAAGGGTGCTTACACAATGGAGAGGCAATCGCCGAAGCGATTACTACAAGTTTACTGTTGGTGAACTTCGCCAGCACCTCCGAGCACACCCAGCTAAAAGCGGCCAGCGAATCTAAAGTTTATTGGGCTGTTGTTTTACAGCCCAATGTTTTTTCAAAGTTAGCTCACGTTGAGCCAACAAAACCCTTAGTGAGGTCTCAGAAATGACTCAAAGTCCAAATTCCGTAACAATCTTTTCCAACGGCATCGCTGATTTTCGTAGGCGATTCTTGGTGAAGAAAGACAATCCCTGTCAAGTTTCTCTTGCCGTCAAGAGAAAATCTAACACCCAATCTGGCCATCTGGGAGATGTGGTCAGTTCCATTAGCGTTCTTTCTCCTGCCGGTTCAGTTCGTCTTACTGAACTTCCCAACTACGTTCCTTTACCTGAAAAACCAGCTTTGGATCTGTCCGGCGATAATGTGACTGGGCAACTGGCTCGCAAACTCAAGGGAGCCACTGTTTCTCTCACTCTTACCGGCGTTGGTGCTCAAGCCGTCTCTGGAAAGATGTGTGGCTTGGATGTAGAAGACCAAGACAGAGGCACCTACAAGACACAACGTTATTTCTTGAACATTCGCCAAGAAAACGGCAGTATTCGCCGTATTCCAATGGAGAACATTCAGGAGTTGCGTTTCACCGACCAGGCCATTCAAAGTGAAATCGACAACTCTCTTGCTTACCAACTTGACCAAATCAAGCCAGACGATGCTTTTGTCCGCTTGACGATGGCGGCAACAGAGAAGGATACCGAAGCAGTAGTCCAATACACAATGCCGGTTGCTGCTCCAAAGCCCTCTTATCGTATTCGTCGCTTCAAGAATAAGTTGGTTCTTGAGGGCTTGGCAGTCGTTGATAATCCTACCAGTGATGATTGGGATGACTATCTTGTTTCCGTCGTCACCGGCAATCCTATAACTTTTACAACTGATGTGGCTGACGTTCGCACACCATCTCGTGGCCATGTGAACATTGTCGCTGATAGTGCTCAAGGTGCTGTTCAGTTGGAGAGTTTTGGTGGTGGCGCTCCTAACGCCGCTCCGCAAAGCATCCGAACCAGAAGCATGAAAAGTGCTGCTCCAGCAATGGCCGCTTGCACTGCTCACGCCGAATCCGCTGCGGATTTTGATGCGTTGGAAGAAAACTTCGCTTCTTCAATGACTCCTGTTGCTACGGAAGCACAAGAAGTTGGTGATTTCTCCATTTTCACAACGGCTGAGCCCGTCAGTATTCCGGCTCGCAAGTCGGTAGTTCTGCCGATTTTTGAGTTGGAACAGATAGACGAAAACAGCCTTGTGTTGTTCTATCGTAAGTCTGACAACGCCGAACGAGCAATGCGTTCGCTTCGCTTTACCAACAGTGCCAACTTTAGTTTGGGCAAGGGCAAGTGCGAAGTTTATGACGGAACCTACTGGCAGGGCAGTGCTGTTCTTCAGAACACAAAGCCAAACCAGACCGTTATGCTTCCACACGCTATTGAAACTGGCGTAAACTGGAGAGTGGAAGAGAAGCCGGTCCAAACGGAAATCTCTTCTCTCCGTATCGCCGAAGGCGTACTACTTTGTGAGTCCACTCGCAAGGGCAGCACTTCCTACACAGCCAAGAACTTGAAGGATGAAGCCTTTTTGGTCTTGGTTGAACACAAGCGATTGATTCAAGGTTCCAAGTTGGCTTGTGGCAAGAACGCCAGGGTTTACGACACCTTGAAGAACGGCCAAGTTATTTATCAGCTTGAGTTGCCCGCAAAGGCTGAGGTGACACTCACCGTGAACGAGCAGAAGATTGATTCTCGTCGTGTTGAAACAAGGGATATGATGACTTGGCTTCGCCAAAACATCATCAACACAGACAATCCGCTGGGTGAAAACTCGGCTGTGAAGGTTTGCGTTGCGATTCAGGAAGAGATTGACGGCGTGAATCGTGAGATTCGTGAAGCCAATACCAGAATCCAGAACATCAACAATGAGCAAGAACGGCTTCGCAAGAACCTGACTGCTTCTGCTGGTGCTGGCCCTGATATGGATACTTGGCGAAACCGTTTGGCCAGGTCTGAGCAAGAACTGGTTGAGACGGAAACCAAGATACTTCCAACCTTGACGAAGAAACTGGAAGCCTTACAAGATAAACTTTACAAGGCTCTCCAGAAACTTTCGGCAAGTTGGACGACCGAAGAGTAATCTGTGTTCGTTGAGCAAACAGGAGGCAAGTTTTACTTGCCTCCTGTTTTTTTTGAAGTATAATACAAATATGAGCATACTCAAAGATAAGCGAATGTACATTAGTGGGCCAATTGAGTACGATGATGCTGCTCTCAACTGGAGAACAGAACCTATCAAAGTTCTTCGGGAAAGATTTGAGTTGAATGTTTTTGACCCATTTCAAGACCCAAAACAGCAATGGGTAAAAGACCTACACCAAGCCCGTGAGAATAAAGATTACGAGACAATGGTTCGTATAGCCCGTTCTTTCGTTAGGAAGGATTTGGCTATGGTTGATAGGAGCGACATAACCATTGTTTATATTAGAACAGGCGTCCCTTCTTGGGGTGCCTGCCACGAACTAATCAACAGCAACAACGCCAAGAAACCAACCTTATTAGTTTGCCCAGACGGAAAAAACAAAATACCCTTATGGCTTTGGGGGTTTATCAAACACGAGTTTATGTTCGGTAGTTGGGATGACCTTTATACTTATTTGGATGAAGTCAATCAAAGGAAGCACATAGATAACAATAGATGGGCTTTTATTTACGGATTGGTTTAGCTAATGAAGTTGGCGAGTGTTATACGAGCGTAGTATCTATCACTATCAAATCTCAACTTTTTTGAATAACTTGTTTTCAACTTGCGTGGAGAACCTGTGTTTTTCTCTTCATCTAAATCTAAAATCAAATGCGGGCAATAAAAGTATCCTGCGTCATTTGGATGTTCCCCCTTATACCCCATTAGGATTGTGTTGATTGGAAATAATGGGTCTTTGTATATTTTGAACTTATCGCCAAGTGTTCCTGCTTGGCCTACCTCTCCCAAATAGCACCATTTACTATAAGTTTTAGCAGGAGTGAAGTGTTCATCTATCTCAAACAAGGCACTTATTTCAGGAGAAGTGATAATCCAGTTGGCTCCTCTTCCTGTTCGCTCCATATCCCTTGCTAATACGATTATTGTTTCTCTCAAATCATTATAGGCAGTTCTGGTCGTTTCTTCGGTGCGCAGAAAGTTATGTTTGTAATGAGGGGCTGCGTTTAGCACATCTTTCAAGATTTCCCTATCTATCTCTGCTCTAAGTTCTTGAGCCATATAATCAGCCAGTTCTCCATCCATATTAAACCTGATATCTTTACGAGTAGCATCAAGATGGTCATCATACCAGTTTGTTTTGGTATTGCGAGACAAAGCATTGATTGGCTCTCTAATCTCATCGTTTCCATCAAACCATCGCACTACCCACTCTCTCCCTAACATTGCCTGTATAGAAACTATCTCATTAGCAACCAGATTTCTAAAAATCCTTGAAGTTAAAGAAATAGCAATACGCTTGAACTTTCCTGGAAGGTTTCTTCCATCGCTATTCAAACGTTGGTTTTCAAGTAGTATAGCGAGATTGCTTTTGAGGTGTGGTTCTAAATCTTTTAGAAAACCACTTTTCTCCCAAAGTGAAATGCGTTCTTTTATTTTATTTTCTATTTTTCTAACGGCAGTCTTATCAAGCACGATAGTATCTCCAGATTATCATAGTCTTCTTCTTGGTTTTTGATATGTTTTAGGTAGTTTGTTTATTCCAGCTTCGTCCCAGAAAAGATATGCGTTATGTTTTATTCCACCCATTGAGACACCACCAGCATACCTAATGCCTGTATAACCTAATGATTTTAGTCCTCTTCTCAATAAAACCTGTCCTTCTGGCGTAATAAGTGGGCTATTAGCAACAATGGATGTGTAGATTTCTCTCCAAGTTGGTCGATATCCATCTTCATTTTGCCTCATAGCAAAATCCCACATATCATTGGCGGTTGCGGCATCATCCATATTTCGTAAGGCACGATACAGAACTTCAATGACTTCTTTTGGTGCCTCTTCTTCAGCATTTAGAGTGCTGTCTAATACTCTTTTTGGGATTTGGATAGATGTTCTTATGCCTGGATGGGTTTTTTTGCGGATTACAATAGTGCCGTCTGTTTGAGAGCGAACCTCTACATCTTTCTTCATTTTCTCCCATTCCTGTTGGGCGAACTTCATGCGCTTGATACGGATTGGATCATCAGCAAAAGCAGGGAGAGATTTAGCATAGAAAAGGTCTTTTCCGTCTTCATCAATATACTGGGCTTTCCTCCAGAGGTATGCTTCAATAGCAGCATCTTTGGTTGCTTTTTTCTTTCCCCAGTTCCCACCATACTTGAAAATAACATCCTGTCCTTTAACTGTATAATCCCCACCTAATCTGGGACTATCAGTAAAATAAATGCCCGAACCGAAGAGTGCTCGTGGATCTGCTTTATCTAATGAGAAAGATTTGATTTGGCTCGCATCTCCACGATACAAAGTCGCCATTTCTTCGCCTTCTTGTGGTCTCACTGCTTCTATCCACTGCCGAAAGTTCATATCTTATTTATATTATAAAGGTATTTTTCCAGTGATTATGTCCCAAAGCATACGCCAATCGCATACTTTTGCCCACAGCGGATTCTTGAAGGCGGCAGGTTCGTTCTTCTCAAAAAAGAAATGGCCACTCCAAGCAAACAAATACACCACAAAAGGCAATAAGATGAACAAGGGAAGGTACCACAAACTATATTTATATGAGATCCAACCTATAGATACAGCATAAGAAATAGTGGCTATCTGCCCATAGATATGAAGTCTCCGGCACCACTTATTCTTATGTAACGATAGATAATACTGATAGTATTCGCTGAAAGTCATAAACTATATAAGGGACAAAAGTGGAAAACAAAAAAGAAGAGAGCATAGCCAGTGATTTAGTGAAAAGAATACAGCAGAAACTTGTTTCTACTGAAGAAAAACTCAAGAAGATTTTAGAAGATATCAGATTACAGAAAGAGAAGAAATAGAGAAGTTTTCTATCAGGTATTTGGAACAAGCTTTCCATCCAGATTTGAAGTCCTTGCTGGTAATGTGTATGTATCTTTTGAAGTCCTCTGACTCCAATGCTTCTTTTATCTTCTTCAAGTTTTCTCCAAACATAGCATAACCAGAAAAATATACCATATGTTCATTTTCGCATAAATCAAACTTTGGCTCTTTTATCATTGAGGGCATAAAAAGTTTTTTACCAAACAAAGTAGTCAAACTTTGTGCTCTTCCATACAACCACCACTTGCCTGCTATTTTTCCACGTTCCCTTTTTATGAGTTCCACCTTGTGTCTCAATAAGTAAATATAAGCTCCTTTATGTTTTTCCTTTATTTCTCCTTCGCTCATTGGTATGGCTTTATTGTCTTCAATGTGGTATGGGAAAATGATATAACCATATTGCCTTCTACTTACTTTACAACAAGGAAGCAAAATCTCCCTTTCAATCCTATAACCTTTATAAGTCAAAAAGCCGTCTTCTAACTCTCCTCGTAGAAAGAATAATCTGTCTGCCGAAGTTTGTAACCCAACCCGTATATCCACTAAATCTTTTAGTTTAGGGCCGCTATTTTCCATCCTATAGACAAAATCTTCATTATCGGGCGCAATGAGTAAAGTGCGATTATTGACTTTATCATAATCTTTCAGGATAGGCTCTAAATCGTCTAAATCAGTATCGGCGAGGTGAGATGCCTTTTTCAAAACAAAGTGGCTTTTAGAGCGTTTATTACCTACTAAAAGGCAAGTATAAGTGGTTACGCCGGGGAATACCTGATTGCTCTCAAAATCCAATAACTCCTCAATATAGCGGTTTTCTAATAGCCACTCAAGAAGAGCAGACATCTTATTTTTGATAAAACCACTTGGAACAATAAAACCTATAATCCCATCATCCTTTATTAGCGAGAAAGCCAGTTCAATAAATGCCACATAAAGGTCGGTGTCGCCTTTGGTAAATGTCCAATCTTTCAAGAAAGCACGCTCGTAAGGGCGGATGTTCTGGATTTTCACGTAAGGTGGATTGCCTACTACTACATCAAACTTTCCAATGTTCTGTAGGAAGTTTTTATCAAGAGCGTTGGCTGTATAAAGATTATAATGGGACGGGCAGTGTTTAGCGAACATACTTTTGAGTGTGCTAATGGCCTGATAGTCGCAGTCAATACCAAATATATTTTCTTCAATAATGGATTTTATTGACTTTCCTCTTCGATGTAGCCTATTAGTCGCTTCTATGAGAAAGTTCCCTGTCCCACAAGCAGGATCAAGTATTCTTGGATTTTCTTTTGCTATTGTTTTATCTAAAAGATAGTTTACAATAAACTTGGGGGTATAGACAATACCTTGCTCTTTCTTTATTTGAGCAGACAGGGATTGCTCGTAGTTCTCGACTATTTTTAGATACATCAGTTTAGAGGAGTAAAAATGGCTAGAATAAAGTATTGTATTCGTTGTGGCGATCAAACTAAAAATAAGTATTATTGTGATACTTGTACAGATGATAGGGACGCACTAAAGGAATCGTTTGTGAGGATCATCAAGGAGAACCCCGAAATAGAACCAGAATCTTTGGCTGAACTTTTGGCTTGGCACGCCGTTGATGAGATTCCTGTTTCTAAAACTTATGAGGCTTACAAACAATGATTTCTCGATATGATTGCCCAGAGATTAGAGACATTTGGAGTGAACAAAACAAGTATTTGCTTTGGACGCAAGTAGAACTAACTTTTTTGAAACATTTTAGAAGAGTTAGCGTAGAAATCCCATCTTCTTTTCGTGAAGAGTGGATTACAGAAATACAAAATATAGAAAAGACAACCAAACACGATTTAGCGGCATTTGTTCAGTGGTTAGAAACTTATCTTGAATCCAAGATAGGTGCCGAAGCCCGCTTTGTTCATTATGGCCTTACTTCTTCTGATATAGTTGATACTGCTTTTTCCCTTATGATTCAAGAAACAGACGAAACAATCGTTCATTTATCAAAGAAAGTTCTAATCGCCATAGATGATTTGGAAAAGAAGTACGGCAAACTAGAAATGCTTGGAAGAACGCACGGACAGGCGGCAGAAAAAATCCTGTTCAAGAATAAACTCTCTGCCTATCGCTCTCAAATACTTTATTTTTGTCCAATGGGCAAGGAATACTTTGGAAGGCTTGCTGGGAGCGTGGGTGACTACAAGTATTTCAAAAAACAAGTAGAAATAGACGCCTTACGAGATTTGAGGTTAGTATCCTGTTCTGTAAATGATGGGCAAGTTATTCATAGAGCCTTATATGCTCGTTATTTGAATAACTGGGCTACGCTCGCAAGCGTTCTGGCGAAAATAGCATTAGACATAAGGCTTTTGGCTCAAACAGGAATAGCAGAACTTCGTGAAGGTTTCGCTAAAGGGCAAATGGGTTCTTCTAGTATGCCCCAAAAGAGAAACCCTATATTGTGTGAAAACCTATGTGGATTAGCCAGAGTTATTCGTGGCTACCAAGCAACTGCTATGCAGAACATAGAGTTGTGGAACGAACGAGACATTAGCCATAGCAGTGCTGAAAGGATGGTATTTCCCGATGCCGCTGTTCTTTTAGGTTTTATGATTACAAGGTTGGCTTTGATACTCAAAGACCTTTATGTTGATGGCGAAATAATGCTAAAGAATATAAAGCAAGTAGAAAGAGATATATCAGGACAAGAACATATGTTGGCTTTGATTTCTGATGGAATGTCCCGCAAGGATGCCCACGAACTAATGAAAAAAGAGTTATTGTCCCACAACAAAGTTATAGAAATCTAAAAGGGCTTCTTCAGATTGAGGAAGCAACTTATCGTACTCTTTGTCTATTCTAAAAGCCCTTTGTCTTGGAACAACTTTTAGCACTGATGCTTTACTTGGATCGCTTACAAAGAACTCATTTCCAAACCCACGATTCACTTGATAATAGTGATTTCTTGGAACGTTGCTCATATCAATAAGAGCAGCAAAAGGTCTGCCTTTTCCTCCGGGGCCGTAATCGCTCCAATAAGAAAGGTGGGAAGTAATCATCAACTTCCCTTTATCCATTCCTCCACCGCCTATTGAAGACATATCTCTTGGCCCTTTTTCTGGGTTTATTTGAAAATGTGGGTCTTCAGTCCAGTGCCAGTAAAGGCCGTGTTTTATTTGCAATGTATAATCTCTCTCAAACTCTTGAAAAGAACCTGCCTTTCTTGCTTCGGCAGCTAATCCTTTGAGGAGGGAAGGAAAACGGCTTCTTCGCCAAGGATAGTTCATTTCTTCATTTTCAAGCCACAACCTAAAGCCCATGACTATATATATTATGCTTTTCAAAGAATGGCTTTTGAACGAGAGAACATTATATCACGGCACTATAGTTGATAATGAAAAAAACATTAGAGATTTGGGGATAATGGGCGGTGTTGGACATTTTGTTGCTACTGCTTATGACGAAGAGCCGGAACATCCCGAAATAGCGTATGCTTCTGATAAAAAAACTCTCAAAAATAGTCTGACTGCTATGGTTGCCCATATTGCCCACAAGCTGAAAAAAGATTTTCACGATGTTACGGATAATGATATACTCAATCACGGGCTTATTGTAACCATAGAAGATACTGAAGATAAAGTTCCTCATAGAGCCGAGGATGATGAAAACTATTACGGACAACATCCATCAACTGTGGAGCCAGGTGATTATTATGACGACTATTTTCACGGAACTCGCTTCATAAAAGGCAAACCGCTATTGAGATTATTCAAGCGTTATGGGGCTTGGCCGAGAATGTGGGGGCAGGCCAACTCACAAAGAATCAACCTAATGAAAGCAGAACTTATTAGACAGGCAATACAAAAGCATCCCGATAAGTCGAGAAAAGAGATAATAAATAAAGCAAATCAACTATCAGCTGACGAGATAGAGAAAATGCTTAGGTCTTGGCGATATATATAAAGAGGGTTTGTATGAAAAAAGCCAAAATGAAGGCCAAGAAAGCCGCTACAATGATGATGATGAAGTCAATGAAATCAATGATGCCTATGAAACACGGCTCATTGACTTCTGGTGCTCTAAGTTCATTTAGTCATTTTGCCTCTTCTTCCTCTGTTGCTTCGGCTTCAAGTGTTGCTTCTTCGGGAAGCGCTGGAATGTCTGGAATACCTATGGCTCCTACCAAAATCCCACCTTCAGAACCCGGAACCATCCTAAATGTTGGTTTTGTAAATGGAAGCACTTTGATAAGCAATGCTGATTTGGCCGATGTAGTGACTGCTTTACAAAAACAAGTTGATGAAAACTTTTTCCCTATTTGGAACCTTGGTGTTGACTTGCGCATAGCAACCAACATTGGCACTACAGATGCTATTATTTATGTTGTAGATAATCCTCAAAGCCCTTCCGATCAAGGTGATTTGGGTTTTCACGATATAACAGATAGTGAAATACCAGTCGGCTTCGTCTTTGTTCAAACTGCCCTAATGAATAATGAAAGTTGGCAAGTTACAGCAAGTCACGAGTTGTTAGAGTTGATTGCTGACCCATTTACTAATCTTGCTGCTAACGGGCTATATCAAGGCAGTCCGGCATTTTTTGCTTATGAGGTTTGTGATGCTGTTGAAAATGACCAATATGTGATTGGTGATGTCCCTGTAAGTAACTTCGTTTTTCCTTCGTGGTTCATAGACCAAACAGCCAATCGCTACGACTATATGGGCACTTTGAATTCCCCATTCTCGCTTTCGCCCGGTGGGTATTTGTCTTATTGGCCTGCTACGGGAAGTGATTATATCGAAGTTAATGGAAGGGTGATTATCAATCCTGGGCCTTCGCCAAGTCCAGCACCAGCACCAACTCCATTGCAGGATGCATCGCCAACTCCAACTCCTGCTCCTGCACAAAAGTACTATGGTTGGGTAGAAGTAGATGGGAAGACAATGGTTGCTACTCCTGCTGCAACTCCGGGGGTATGGAGCAGAAAGTTCAGGCGGTACTCCAGATTTGATTCTTCTTTGTATAATCTTACATTTAGAGACGTATATACTATCGACACAACAGACCAATAACAGGAGGAGGTTCATATGTCTGTAACAGAACAAAAGGCCAAAGCTGTAGTGGATGAAATGGGACATGGTTCCCCAATCCTACTTATCTTTGGTATAATCGGCGTTATTGCTAGTATTATGACCATCTATAACTACTGCAAGAAAAATGCACCATCAACACTTGCTAGTATTCGCAACCCAAACCGTTTTGAGCAGTTGCGTTTACGCCGTCAGATTCGTGATAGATTCGGCAATGACGTAGATAGCAAGCAGGTTATGAATGCTATTATGAAGGTTGGTAAAACCCTCACAGTTGAAGAAGTCAGGGCTCTTTCCGAAGAAGCTCCAACTTACAAAAACTACTAAGTCAAATATATATCTACATGATGAGAA
>Ga0187846_10001144_pt1 | contig 15026 bp, 16 predicted proteins | sample TC_taG_FD_161473 | JGI IMG/M metagenome (GOLD analysis project Ga0187846, IMG submission 161473) | Biofilm microbial communities from the roof of an iron ore cave, State of Minas Gerais, Brazil - TC_06 Biofilm (v2) | ecosystem: Environmental > Terrestrial > Deep subsurface > Cave > Wall biofilm...
GGGCCCTAGCGTCCGCGGAACCATGCGGGTCTCGCCCGATGGTAAGTTTCTGGCTTTTCCCTTCGACCAGGAGAATCCGGCGCCTGGAATCAAGCTGGCAGTCGTTCCGGTAGAACGAGGTCCAGCGGTCAAGATCCTCGACGCTCCACAAAATATCTATCGCGAGAGCTGTTTGCGGTGGTCTCCCGATGGCAAAGGGCTTCAATACCTTCTGACCGTGGGAGACGCGACCAATATCTGGGAACAGCCCCTAACCGGAGGGGCGCCTAGGCAGATCACCAATTTCACCTCCGGGCGAATCTTCGATTTCAACTGGACCGCAGACGGAAAACAGTTGCTGCTGGCGCGCGGCGAAGTCAGCAGCGATGTTGTCCTGCTTAGCAATCTTCGTTGACTTCTGACATTGCGAATGGCGTGAATGCCCCGCACGCCGGAACGCGCAGGCTCCACTCGCGCGCCTGCTTTCGCAGCTGCGGCAAGGTCTACAAGAAATCCATTGCTTCAATGGCCTGAAGTTTTTTCAATAGCTTGTGGATGTTCTCTCCGACGAACTGCTGCACCAACCTGTTCAATTCGATTGGATTCTGGCACAGTTTTGGCAGATATAACGGTGCTGGCAAAGAGACAATTTCAGAACTTGCTGTAGAATAACATGTTGCTGTTGTCGGGGCGTAGCGCAGCCTGGTAGCGCGCCTGCCTTGGGCGCAGGAGGTCCGCGGTTCAAATCCGCGCGCCCCGACCATCGAATGGAAAGCGTACTCAAGGGCCTGACGAACAGCCTCCTCGGCTTTGCCCCGTTGCTTTACCTCAATGAAAATCGCGGGTTTGGACGGCGGATGGCACAACGCGAAATCAACACGACCCTCGCCAGTTTGGTATTCCGGCCAAACAACGGAGGTCTCCCACGCGTCCCACCCCAATTCTTGAAGAAGCCGCAGAACGATACCTTGGGAGATCGCCTGCTCATTTGGAAATCGCCCCGGGCGCAATCGTTCTGTAATATCAGCAAGAATGGTCTCGAGCGCCATAACGTCTCGCTCCGTCACACATGTAGACTATGCTGATTCGCGTGGCGACGATGGGACCATCGAATGCGGGCGGCGGTCGGGCTCAACGAATGGCCTCCCTGAGGGCAAAATCGATTGACACAATTAGGGCAAGCGCCATGATCCCAGTTGGCAACGCTATGCCGTTAGAATTTTCACGCCAGGTGTTGCGGATGCCTCCCGGAGAAGGCTATCCGTCGTGGCCAGAGGCAGGTTAGATCGAATTGCAACTGCGAGGTAGGCCGCGTCGTAGTTCGTGAGGCCGTGGGATCGGGCCAGCGTGGGCAGTTCAAGAATCTCGCTCGGCAGTGCCTGGGCTGCGTCGATGGGTAGAGCTTTCAGGCGCGTCAGGAATCCGTCGATCTGATCCATGCTGATTCGCTTGCGGCGATAGGCCATCAGCAAACCATTGCCAACTTCATAGAACCACAGGAGGGGGACCAAAGCCCGCTTACCAGAAAGGCTCGCAAGGACGGATAGGCTGTACTTCCGGTCCGCCTCGTCTTCAAGAAACCACTGGAGCGCAAGGGATGCGTCCAGAACTAAATCGCTCACAGACCGTGGCCCTCGTGGATCAGCTCCTTTACCGAGACGCCTTCCAGACGCACGCGATTCTTTTCGACGAATTCAAGCATGTCCCGCACGGCTTGGCGTTGCGCACCATCGGAAGTGGAAGCTGCCCCAGACTTCTCTTTTTCCTTGAGGAATTGCAATGCTTCGTCAATCACTTCCTCAACGGAACGAAAGTGGCCAGATTTCAGTTCCTCGTTCACGAGTTTTTCCTGCTCGGGGGTCAGTTTGATGTTCATCGCCTTGTACTCCATCGGCTCCATGATATCAGCCTCTGCACTCGTAGATGAGCCGATCTGCTGACGGCGTTCGCCTCTGGAGGAAGTCTGCGCCTGCCTGCCGCCTGCCTAGTTGCGAGAAAAAACTGGGGTCCATTTGGGTCCAAACGCTGACAAAGCGGGTCCAAGACCGAGTACCACGACGCAGAACAATTCGGGGCGGGCCCCGAGTTGAGCCCGCACCCGGCTAGACGAACCAACGAGATAGAGTTTTTGCAACGGCCTTGGGGGCCGGAGGTCTGCGGTTCCCCTCGACCACGCTGAGGAAAAGCAAATCCGCGCGGTCCAGTGATGTGAGTAGGGACCCCGCAACTTCACGTTGGCCTCGAAAGCACCAGGAACCTTGAAGCTCACCTAGCCAGGCGATGAAATCGGGACAAGAATTTGCAGGTTCGGCCACGACAAAAGTTGCAAACGGTGTATCGCCGATATATTGCTCACCGTTTGGATTGCGCTTCCATTCCTCCACAAACTGCTTGAGTTTCTCGGACCAATCACGCCGAACAGGCATGTGTTAGCTCGCAGAAACGGTAGCGGAAGCCCGTCCGCTTGTGCCGGCGAAGGCGATCCTATGCATGCGCGCGTGCATGTTTCCGAGAGGACTTACGCGGCGGATCGTCCTCAGATAGCTCAGAGAGAAGTACCGGCGCCCGATCAGGGAATTCAGCAAGAATCCGTACATCGCCACCCATCGCTTTGACCGTCTTTCGTAGGGTCGAAAGCAGTAAATCGCTGCGCTTTTCAAGTCGCGAAACGCTGTCCTGGGTAATCCCGAGAGTCTTAGCGACGCGTGCCTGCGTGAGCTTGCGCGCCTTTCGCAGGTCACGCAGGCTCATCTCCTCGGCAATTAACTCTGCGGCCCGCTCCTCAATCTTCTTTCGCTGAGCAACATCTAGCTTTTCAATCTTGGCTCGAACATTCACAGACATGGCTATTTCCTCTCTTTTTTCAGCCGGGAAAGGTGGCTGCCAAAGCGTTGATCTGCTTTCCGTATCAGGTCTCGGTAGAAACGCTTCTGGCTCCCACCGGGCTTGTCCCCGGCCACGAGCAAGACCGCCTTGCGCCTCGGGTCAAAGGCGAAAGCCACTCGCCATTCACCGTCTGCTGCACTGAATCGCAATTCCTTCATGTTTGGGTGGCGGGAGCCGCTGAGCGTGTCAACGCGGGGCCGTCCTAACTGTGGCCCAAACTGATCGAGAACCAGCGACAATGCCAAAATCTCGGTCTGCACATCTTCGGGCAGCGCGTCGAATTCCGGCTCATATTCATCGGCCATCTCAACGGCCCATTTCACGCTTCAAATATGGCACAGAATACATTATGGCGTCAGCTACATATTTTTGGAAAGCGACGATTCGAGGGGGCGTTTAGCTACATGCTCCTACGCGATATACTACTCAAATTGAGGGATGCGAAGAAAAAACGCGGGAACACAGCGGACCACAGTGGGTCATCCTTTGACAGCCTCCTCGAACAGGAAGGCATTCGAACGGATGTCGAGGCGGCTGCACTACGACGCGTCCTGTCTTGGCGACGGAGGCAAAAGCGCCGCGCGGTGGACCTGAAACGATAATGTCGATCCGTTCGCCTCTATCACTGTTCGGCTTTCAGGTCCTTGTACTGCCGCCAAATAGTCAGAATCAGTCCGATATTGCCCAGTGTGAAGATTCCTACGACTAGAAGTAGAGCGATCGACAACCCGATACCGCCGAGGCGAGGCGTTTCCATCTCCCAGTGGCCTGGCGGGGTAGTGCGCGCCTGAAATTGAGGAACAACGTAAAAGGCGAGCACGAGACCTGTTTCTACGCAGAGCAATCCGGTCCACATTGCAAGTCGCACGATTTTCTTTGTTCTAAGGCGCACGCCCATAGACGAATCTTGCCAGCCCGTAGCGACAGACACAATATTCCTGCCGACCGAGTTTCCTATGCTGCGCCTACCTGCCGTCTGCCTAGTTGCGAGAAAAAACTTGGGTCAATTTGGGTCCAAATGCCAACAAATTGGGTCCAAAACCGTGTACCACAACGCAGGACAATTCGAGGCGGGCTCCAAGTAGGGCCCGCACCCGGCTAGACGAACCAACGAGATAGATTTCTTGCAAATGCCTTGGGCGCAGGCGGGCTGCGGTTCGCCTCGACCACGCTCGGGACAAGGAAATCCGCGCGTCCCGACCAGATGTGTATGACGCAGTGACGGACTCGCTGACGGCGTCCAAAACCAAACGCGCAAATTGGAACGAACTCTAGTCGAGCCGCTCGACCTTGACGATGGATGCGCCGTGGTTGCTGCCGATCCAGAGCGCGCCGGGGTTCTTCGAATCGTCAACATAGACGCGGCGGATGTTGGTGGGGCGCGGCAGCATGTATTCCGTGTACTGGCCGGTTTTGACATCCAGGCGCGCCACGTGGTCGGTGAACATGGAGCCGGTCCAGGCATCGCCGTTGCGGTCGGACACGGCGTCATACGGGGCGCTCCACGGCGTGGGACCTTCCACTCGGTCATGTGTTCGGTCTCGGGATCGAACATGCCGATGGCGTTGCCCTGATATTCGGCAAACCACAATCGGCCTTCGCCATCGACGCGGCCGCGCCTCGGGCGCGAGTCCGGAGTCGGAGTCCGGTAAACGGTCGGAATCTTCGTCTTGGCATCGATCTTCACGATATTCCCAGCCGAAAAGTCGAGCAGATAGGCGTTGTTCTGCGCGTCTGAGTGAATCCCGTAGGTTCCGATGCGCTTGCCGGTCTGCGGATCCTTGAAGTTGCCGAGGTTCTCCATCTTGTTGGAGATCAGATCAAGCCGGTAGATGTTGCCGACGTCCGAGTTCTTGATCCACACCTTGTGGTCGAGAGGGGCGCCTTCAATGGCAAGATGGCCGAGTTGGCCGCCGTCGGTGTCCCACTCCTTGGGAGTGGACCACATCTGGAACTTCTCGGTCTTCCTATCGAACTTCGCGATGGCGCTCTGGTACATCACGCCAACCCAGGGATTGTCGTCCTTGTCGAATTCCAGATCGAGCGTGCCCTCCGGCGATCCCGGCTTCACGACCGGAATCGGATATTGCGTCACCTTGCCGGTCTTGGGATCCATTTTGCCGAGGAACATTTGGCCGAAGTCGGAGTACCAGACGTTGCCTTCGCGATCGAGCATCACGTCGTGCGGCTGAATCAAGGGATTCGGCAAATCGTATTCGGTGATAATTACATGCGTGGACTTGCCCGTGAGCCGCGGCTGGGTCTTCAGCGGGAAAGTCCAAGTCGGCTGCTCGCTCAGGTTGACGCTGGCGAGCCATTCCGCTGTTTTCCGGCCGTTGCCGCCGCGTTCCACATCGCGAGTGGCAGTGCCGACCAGGCGCTGCGGCTTTAGGGGAGTGCTGCCCGGATAATAGAGGCTCATCCGGTGGAAAACTTCCATAAACTCGTCGGCGTTATGCGTGGACTTCAGGATGCGCTCGAGCGTGTGGCAGCCGGTACAATTGAGCAGAAAACGTTTCTGCTCGTCTGTGCCCGGGATGCTGATCAACCATTCGGCGTTGGTGAGATGGGCGGACAGGTTCTTCACTTTTTTGAGCTTGACCTCGGCCTTGGCTTCCTGGCCTGTGCTGACATCCGCGGCCGTTTCTCCGTCCAGCTCATAGCCAGCCGCGCGCGCTTTTAATGTGTAGTGCCCAGGATCGAGTCTCCCGGCCGGGAAAGCAAAGCGTCCCGCGGCGTTCGTAACGACGCTGATGCTGATAGTCGAGCCGTCCTTCTTCGCGCTGACCACTACACCTTCCATTGGACCTTCCTCAGCGGAGGTTACCTGCCCGCTCAGCGCTGGTGCGGGCATCGACTGTGCGTGCAGCCGGGCGGGCGCGGCTTGAAGAAGGATGAGAGCAAGAGCGCCGCCTGTGATCAGCAAGATTCGCTTGGTTTCCATCAGCATCTCCCCCTTCGGATGGAGAATTTGACACGATTATAGACTATTCGGATGGCTGAGAAGTTGGAAAGAATTTGGGAGCAATAACCGCCCGATTCCGCCGCCAATCATAAAGCGAGATGCGCGGAATACGCGGAGGAGACAATAACTGAGCTTTCCGCAGCTCTCCTTGGGTGCAGTGTGGTTCGCGGTTTCCCGCGACCACGCTCGGGACAGGCAAACCCGCGCGCCCCACCATGCCGTACTAACCGGCGTGAGATGAACTTACGAGAATCTACGGTTGAAATTGTCTCTCAAGCAGGGCTTTCCCACATTTCTGTACGCTGTCCAAGAGCGAACCTGGCTTTAGCGGCATGAAGTCGATGGACATCCCCGCTGGCATCGCTCCCTGCACGACATGACCAATGCCGCGCATGATCTGTTCCATCCGCTGCGCATTTGGCTCGGGTGCAAAGTGGAGCCCTATCACGGTGCTCGTCACATTCCCATTGGCCATTTGAAATAGATATGCGCTTTGCAGCTCAGGGATTTTCTGGAAGTGGTCTGCGAGCGCCTTTAGGACTTCCGCGGAGGGCTCGTTGGCGGGCCTGCCAATGAGCAGTTTCTGTCCGGCAGCAACTTTCATTTGAGCTACGTTCGAGATGTTCGATTCCGGCAGCAGGCCCTGAGCCAAGGCCACGAACTCATTTCGAGTGATGATTCCTCCCGGCCTGGTAATCGTGTGCTCCGGCCGGAATGGATTGACGCGCACCTCGTCGATCTTGGCCGGAACAATCGACTGAAAAAGTTCCTGTGCGCGCAAAGCGATCCATGGCCCTTCTGAGCCCGCCCAAGAAGTCAGAGCCTCCACTTCGGTGAAAACGGGCAACACGATGGTTCCTGGTGGATGCTCAATCGTCTTAAACCCGACTCGCGTATTACTGTCGGCAACCCACTCCCCTTGACTGATCTCGGTGCCGCCCGAAACACTTCCTGGGACGATGAATGTAGTTGCTAGAATCGCTTGGTAGAGCGATTGGCGCGTCTTTTCATTGTCGTTGCTTGCCACTTCACGCATCGCGCGCTCCAGGGCCGGATTCCTCGGGGAATCCTGTTTTCGAAATACATCGGTGAAAAGGGACAATTCGCGCCTCTCGTTGTTCCGCAGCTTCTTTACCTGAATGATCCCATCCCCGCGTGGCCCTGCATAATCATATCAGTGGATTGGTAGTCGAAGACCAACTCCCCACAGAAATCGAAAACCTGAACCCCTGGTTGGCGCCAAGTTTCTTGCAGAGTCTGCGGAGTGGTGACAAACTCGTTGTCGTTTCGTGCTGGAGGAGGGCAGTGCCCATGAAAAATCTAAGGGCAAGACTCATCGGTGTGCAATTAGCCATGCTCGCTGTATCCACGGCCGCCATGGCCCAAGGATCGGGCGCGAACAACAGCTTGTACAACAGATTGGGTAAGGACGACAGCAGCGGCGGCCCCGCCCCCAAGCAGGATGTGAGCGGTACTTGGGCAGGGCCCCTCGAAGCCAAGAGAGGAGATGTGCCGCCGATGACGCCCTTGGGGCAGAAGCGATTTGCTCTCAACAAGGGCGGGACCGCCGTCGCCTGGGCGGACTCCAACGACCCGTGGAAGACGTGCGATCCATTCGGAATGCCGCGCAGCGCGGTGAATGAACTCAGAGGGATTTCGTTCGCACAGATGCCCGGCAAGATTGTGGTACTCGACCAGTACAATCGCCTGTGGCGCGACATCTGGATGGACGGGCGCGAGCTGCCCAAGAACATCGACACCAAGGGCGGGCCAGAGTCCCGCTGGTTCGGATACTCGGTCGGGCATTGGGAGGGGGATAACACGCTGGTGATTGACACGGTGGGCAGCGACGACCGGACCTGGGTTGATCCACGCGGTTACCCGCACAGCGTCGAGGCGCGCGTCGAGGAACGCTACACCCGAGTGGACCACAATCACTTGGAAATGACCGTGACGTTGGACGATCCCAAGACTTACACGAAGCCGTTTGTGCTTGGGACGGCCAGTTTCCGTTGGGTCCCGACGCAGGAAATGGAAGAGCAGATGTGTGTGGCGTCCGAGTCGATCAATTATGTGAATACGATTAGTATCCCGGCCGAGCGTAATATCCCGAAATCGAAGTAGGGTGCAGACGGTGCTCATAAAACACGGCTTCAGAGTCCCGATACTCTTGACCGCCGGGGTTCTGGGTGGCAGCGGCACCCTGTTCGCACATCACGGAAGCGCGGGGTTCGGGAAGCAAGCCGTGATCTTGAAGCAGGCAACTGTGGTGAGATTCCGGTGGGCCAATCCGCATACCCTGGTGTTATTCGACGTGAAGGACGAAAACGGTAATCTGGTTCACTGGGCAGGGGAAACCGGAAGCGCCGCCTCGATCCGGCCTCTAGGCTGGGACAAAGACACGCTCCAGCCCGGCGACGTCATCACGGTTTACATCTATCCCCACAAATTCGACAAAGCCTTCGGCCGGATCGAGAAGATCGTGCTTGCTGACGGCAGGACGTTGCGGGATAGTAGCCGGGGCGACGGGGGCGATGTGTTCAGATATTAGTGCGCGGGGATTCTTTCCGGGGGGTTATCATTTATTTCTAAATTTCTAAGAGGTGGAACGAAGAATGCTGAACCCAAGCAAGTGCGCAACCGCAGGACTCGCTGTAATTCTCGCCTTCTCGTCCTATGCGACGGCGCAGACTGCCAACCCTAGACCGCCGGAAGGAGGTAGCACGAGCATCGCCAGAGCATTGGCCAATACAGGGACCGGCGGGCCTGCTCCCAAACGAGATTTGTCCGGCTTTTGGGGAGGTGACGTCGCCCAGAAAATTAAGGAAATTCCTCCCATGACGGCTTGGGGCCAAGATATCTTCAAAACCCATAAGAATGGGTCGCAGTACCTGGTCGCGGAATCCAACGACCCGGATAAGACGTGCGATCCGCTAGGATTCCCGCGCGCCATGATTTTCATGACCAGAGGAATTGGGTTTGCGCAATTGCCGGACCGTGTGCTGCAGCTCTTTCAGTACGACAAGACCTGGCGTGAAATTTTCACCGATGGGCGGCCGCTTCCCGCCAATGTTGGGGGAAGGGGCAAAGACGCGCCCGATGCGCGGTATTGGGGATACTCGGTGGGACATTGGGAAGACGATTACACATTCGTCGTCGAGACGACCGGGAGTGATGAAAGAAGCTGGCTGGACAACATCGGCCATCCGCACAGCGTCGGCATGCATGTGACGGAGCGTTACACGCGGGTTGACCATAATGATTTGAAGGTCAGCATCACGATTGACGATCCGAAAGCCTATACCAAGCCGTTTGAGATCACGGCCGCCAACTTCAAGTGGATTCCGAAGCAAGACTTTGAGGAGCAAATCTGCGTGCCGTCGGAGGAGCAGGAGTATTTGAAGATCATTGCGGATCCTGCTGCTGGGCACGGGCCTGAAAAGTAGGTGAAGGGCCGCGACAAGGAAGGGCTGCCAAGCCGCCCGTGGAGCCTCATTTCGGCGTGTTTTAACTCTGCCGGACCTCCCGGGCGGGAGCCTGCCTTCCCCCATGCGTGCCGTTGCATGTAGAGGCAGGCGGGGGTATAGTGTCGCCGGGCAAGGGTAGTGCGAGGGAATTTTCTAACCACCTGGAGTGGTCCAAATACGGACCGTAAGAAGGCGGAGGGCCTGATATACTCCGCCCGCAAGACGGCCCAAACTCTTCGCCGACGGCAAGGGAGGGAAGCAACATGAATCGCGGATCGAGGCGAGCAATCCGTAGTGCCATAGGGACCCTGATCGTGTGCCTGTGGGTGGTGGCAGGGGCGCATGGCCAGACCGCTATGACGGGCGCGGGACAGAAACCGATGATGTCAGACGAGGCCTTCAAAAACATCCAAGTTCTCCGAGGGATTCCCGTGAACGAATTCATGGGAACGATGGGATTCTTCGCCGCTTCCCTGGGCTTGAACTGCACGGATTGTCATACCTCGGAAAGCGCCGGCAGTTGGGAAAAGTATGCCGACGACACACCGCTGAAGAACACGGCCCGGCGCATGGTGGTGATGATGAACGTCATCAATAAAGGCGACTTTGGCGGGTCGCGCATGGTCACCTGCTACACCTGCCATCGCGGCGTGCAGCGCCCTGAGGTCACGCCCAGCTTGGCGGAACAGAACGCCGCGCCGCCTCCGGAAGACCCGGACAAAATTGAAGCTCTGCCGAACGCCCCCGCGTCGCCTTCGGGGGCCGAGCAAATTCTCGACAAGTATATCCAGGCGGTCGGCGGGGCACAAAACCTGGCCAAGCTGACCAGCTTTACCGCCAAGGGAACTTATTCGGGGTTCGACACCGATTTTCAAAAGGTTCCTCTCGATATGTCGGCCAAGGCCCCGAATCAGCGCATCACCACCGTTCATTTGCCCGGCGGCGACAACAACACGACCTTTGATGGCCGCGAAGGTTGGCTCGCGTCGGCAGACAGACCCCTGCCGTATATTGCGCTCACTGGCGGGGACCTGGACGGCGCCAAGCTGGACGCGGAACTGACCTTCCCAGCACAGGTCAAACAGAGCCTCACCAAATGGCGCACCGGCTTCCCGCCGGTCACCATCGACAATCGCGCTGTGGATATTGTTGAGGGAACCGCTGCGGGAGGCACGCGCGTCAAGCTGTATTTTGACAAGCAGTCGGGCCTGCTGGTGCGGCAGGCGCGCTTTATCGAAACCGTTCTTGGCTTTACTCCGCTTGACGTTCAATATTCGGACTATCGAACCGTAGCCGGCGTCAAGATTCCTTTCCACTGGGTTACGACGTGGGTGGATGGGCAATCCACCACGGATTTGAGCGCGGTGCAACCCAACGCCCAGGTCGCCGAGACAAAATTTGCCAAGCCGGCTGCGGCGACGTCGCGCTGACACGCGACGCGGTAGCCCTGGGCCTGGCCGCGCCGGTGTGGCGGCGTTGAAATTGCCCAAAGATCGTGATTGAATTTGCTGTGAGTTCCGGGATCGCATGACGATTTGGGAGGCATTTATGGCGAATCGCTTTCGGTTGCTCCTCCTCGCTTCAGTTGCAATGCTGTTCGCGCCAATCTTTGGCGCGCAGCCAGCCCAAGGCCAAGACCAAGGCAAACCTGTGCATCCCTTGGCCTGGGCCTACGCCGTGCCCGACGCCCCAGCCCCCGTGGAGGAATTGAAAGACGACGGCTCGCTCAAGCACCTTTCGGGAAGCACCCAGGCTTACACCATGACGCAGATTCGAGATACCGGCAACCCGGTGGACTGGTTCCCCAGCGACCACCCCCCGATGCCCACGATTGTGGCGCACCGCCGGTCGCCGACTGCAAACCCATGGATCGGGAGCTGTGGCTTGTGCCATATGCCGAATGGCCATGGCCGTCCTGAAAACGCCACCGTCGCGGGTCTGCCTGCCGGTTACATCCTGCAACAATTAGCCGACTTCAAGAGTGGCGCGCGCAGGACTGCGGATCCAGGGAAGAGAAACACGGCGGTGATGGCCGGGAACGCTGCGGGAATAACCGACGAAGAGGCAAAGGCTGCCGCTGAGTATTTTGCCTCGATTAAGTACAAGCCCTGGATCAAGGTGATCGAGGCCGAAACCGCGCCGAAAACCAAAAACATCAATGGTCTTCTGCTGGCGGAGGGCAAAGAGACCGAGCCCCTCGGCAACCGTATCGTGGAAGTGGCGGTGGACGCGGATCGCACCGAGACCTATCGCGACCCACGCTCCGGGTTCATTGCGTACGTGCCGATGGGAAGCCTCAAGAAAGGCGAAGCGCTGGTGATGCGAGGCGGCCCGGGCAAAACTGTTGCTTGCGCCGCTTGCCATGGTGAGGGGCTGAAAGGCAATGGCAACTTCCCCCCACTTGCCGGCCGATCCGCGAGCTATATCGGGCGCCAGCTGTACGACATTCAGCACTACGCGCGCAACGGCCCGGGAGCCCAACTGATGAGGCCGATCGTCCAAAATCTGAGCGAAGACGACATTGTGGCAATTACGGCCTACTTGGCTTCGCTCACCCCGTAGCGCCCGGGGTCCGTTCGCTTTCGCCTTCTCGCCCCTAGCGAGTTGTCCGGAGGATGATCTAAGACGGCAGATTCTGCGGACAAAACTTTAAGGAACGTCATGCGAAACAAGGTGAGACTTGGTTTCCTTGTGGGTTTTGCCCTGGTGGGGATTGGTGTTCCTTTGCTGGCGCACCACGGCAACGCCGAGTACGTCGGCAAACAGATCACCGTCAAAGGAACCGTGACCGCCTGGATTTGGACCAACCCTCATTCCATCCTGAAAGTGGACGTGCCGGATGATAAGGGCGGCGTCGTGCATTGGATTTGCGAGAACAATGCCCCGTCCACCTTGATCAACTTTGGCTACACGGCCAAGACATTCAAGCCGGGCGATCAAGTCACTGTGGTCATGGACGCAACGGCGAAGGGTACACCCGTCGGGCGCGTCAGTTGGGTCGTGCTCGCCAATGGTCAAGTGTTGATGACAGACGACCGGCTTCGCAACAACCCACAAGCGGGCGCCGATGGCACGCAACCGGAGCCGGCAAACCCGAAAAAGGCGTATTAACCCCCCTCTGAGAGTTGCAGTTCGCCGGGAGCAGGCTGGCCATGCAAGCCTGGTCAGCGATTTGCTTTTGGCAGGAGCCGTTGTAAAGTAAGCAGGTCTGCGTGCCGGGGACTGAATTGAAATCTGGGATTTCAAGATCCCAAGAGGATTTTGAAAATGAAAAAGCGGCTGCGGTTGCCGGTTTTGACTTGCGCGGTCTGGATTTTCTCACCCCTATTGAATGCTCAAGTCACTGAAACCCACACTCCCCTGCCGAGACCCTCGGTCACGGTGCACGTGGACGGCTGGGGGAAGCCCGTGCCGGGGCCGCAGAACAGTCCCGCGCCTGGACCGGCGCCCAAGCGCGACCTTACTGGAACTTGGGAGCCAACCCCTGGCTATCGCGACGGAGTCTTCGCCACTGGGCCCAAGGAAGAGCCGTCCGACGGGAAGCATAACTTGCCCTTCACGCCGGAAGGAGAGAAAGCGTGGAGGGCCAACAAGCCGGGGTTTGGGACCACCGCAGTCCCGATTGCTATCAATAATGACCCCTTTAACCTTTGCGACCCGCTGGGTTTCCCGCGCGTAGAGCTCTTCAATCTGAGAGCCGTCCAGATCTTCCAGACGCCCAAACAGGTGGACATCATTTATCAAAACGACCAGGTGTGGCGCAATATCTGGATGGACGGGCGTGAGCTTCCCAAGGAGATTGATGAGCCGCGCTGGTACGGGTATTCGGTGGGCAAATGGGTGGATGACACCACGTTTGTGGTGGAAACCGCCGGGCTGGATACGAGAACTTGGATCGACAATGTGGGTCGCCCGCATAGCGACCAATTGAAGGTGGAGGAAATTTTCCACCGCGTGAACCACGACATCATGGAGCTCACGCTGACGATCAACGACCCAAAGTTCTACTCCAAGCCCTGGGTCGCCCTCAACAAGTTCGCTCTGCGGTTGCAGCCCGACTGGTTTGATATTCGGGAGATGGTGTGCTCGGCCTCAGAGGCGGCGGAATATAACAAGACAGTGAGTGAAGCGGCAAGCAAAGAGAAAAAGTAGTCTGCCGACCAATCAACGGCGGCGATGGAGGTCTAAATGAGAGGCTTCACGATTTTTCTGGCGTTCGCAACAGCACTGCCGGCCTCTGCAGCCACGCAAACCATTCTCATGAACCGCTTGGGGCCGTCCGAAATGGTCCTGTACGTCGCCAATGCAGATGGATCCGGTGAACGGAAGCTTTTTCCCACCTCAGGCTTCGACTACCACGCGTCATTCTCGGCAGACGGCAAATGGATTGTCTTCACTTCCGAGCGCAATGGCTCCGGTCAAGCGGACATTTATCGCGTGCGTCCGGATGGCACGGGTCTCGAGCGGCTGACGGATGATCCCGCCCTCGACGACCAAGCATCGCTTTCTCCGGACGGCAGCCAGCTTGCCTTTGTCTCCACGCGCGGCACGCGGACGGCCAACATTTGGATTCTCGATGTAGGGACTCACAAGCTCCGCAATCTTACTGGTGTGCCGTCGCTGCAAGCGGCTGCGGGCAAAATGGACGGCTTTTACCGGCCATCTTGGTCGCCCGATGGCAAGTGGATTGCCTTTTCCTCGGATCGGGGCACGGACTTCCTGCCCCACAATTATCCGTCGCCAGGCTGGGAACACGTTCAGGAGCTGAGCGTCTATATCATTCAAGCGAACGGCCAGGGCTTGCGCCGGCTGACGCCCGCGGGCATCACCGCGGGATCGCCCAAATGGTCTTCCGACGGCAAGCGCATCGTGTTTTACGAAATGCCCGTAGCCCAAACCTTCGCAGCGCGTGTCCCCGTAGGGGCGCCTGTGACCTCCCAGCTCATTTCCTTGGAGGTCGAAACGGGCGCGCGAACGGAACTCACCTCCGGTCCGGGCCTGAAGGTGGGGCCGCAGTTCTTGGGCGGCGATCGAGTCGGATACCTGATGAAACTAGGGCCCCATGCCGGTCTGGCTTTCACGACCGGCGAACCTACAGCGGAGGGAAACATGCGCGATCCCTCCTGGTCGCCAGACGGCAAGCAGGTCGTGTACGAGAAAGAGGGTTTTACGGCGCGCCCGCAGAATCAATCTCTGTATAGCTGGAACCCTGACATCGAGTTTCGGTACACGGAAGTCTTTCCCACTTTTTCGTCCCAAGGGCAATTGGCGGTCAGCGATTTGGAGAACCTCAACAATCCCCAGGCGTCCATTTCGGTGATGGATGCAGACGGCTCGCATAGGCAGAAGGTCTTTTCTGATCCCCAGGGTGCAGCCTTCCTGCCAAGTTGGTCGCCGGACGGAAAATATCTTGTCTTCGGCTTCGGCGGATTTTTCGGTGCGCGGGAAACCAAGCCGGCGAAATTGATGATGGTGCGCGCGGATGGCTCCGAACCTAAGAGCCTGACTGCGGGACTTCCGAACAGCGGATTCCCGAGTTGGTCGCCGGACGCAAAGCGCGTGGTGTTCCGCGTCTGGGGCAACGGGGAATATGGCTTGCGGATGATGAACTTGGAAGACGGCAAGGTCACGACTCTGACCACGGAGCTGGACAATTTCCCCTCTTGGTCCCCGTTGGGGGACCGTATAGCGTTCACGCGCAATCACGACAGCGATTACGACATCTTCTC